>Ga0181519_10000003_pt1 | contig 329706 bp, 257 predicted proteins | sample PEATcosm2014_Bin_26_FD_121102 | JGI IMG/M metagenome (GOLD analysis project Ga0181519, IMG submission 121102) | Peatland microbial communities from MTU Mesocosm Facility, Houghton, MI, USA - PEATcosm2014_Bin02_10_metaG | ecosystem: Environmental > Terrestrial > Soil > Wetlands > Peat | place...
AGCGCCCTGTCCCAGTCCCGTCACGACGAGATGATCGAGGAAGAACAGAGAATAGCCAACCTCTACGCGGCCACGCTTTTTGAAATCGGCTGCGCGTTCGGCATCGAGTTAGCCGACGAACTCCAGGTTCGCATCGAGGCCGCTTGCATTCTCGACCCTCGGGAATGCCCTCCTGCAGAACAGGGATTCCTGTTTCCCATCCCTAGAGATTCGGCGAATGCCGCCAGCCCAGCCAGGGCGAGAAAGTGAGTGCCCACCATGAAAACCATCCGCGAAGTCAATCCAGCCCGCCTCGCTTGGGGAACCTACGATCACGAGAAGAACGACTACGTGAGCGAGGGCGATATTCCGGCAAGCTACAGCGGCGATTCGATCGCCATGGGGCAGCCAGTGCGCAAACCCTTCCGAATGGACGGAGAGATGTGGGTCGCCATCGGGCTTAGCAACCATGGTGCGAAGGCATACCGCCTGTGCCCGTTGCGTGTCTTCTCGGGAACCCCGACCAACTACCGCGACAAGACCGGCACCGCAGAGGGTGCAGAGGCAGCCCGCAACGATCCCAATGGCTTTTACGACCGCATGACCGTCAAGCACGGCGGACAGGAGTTCGTACTGTGCGGTCCCGAAGTCCAGATCGTCGCCGGGCAACCCGAGGACGTTCCCGCTCCTCAGGTCCAGCTTGCCCTCTTTTAACCAGTATCCATTCGCAAACCACAAAAACCGAGACACCCCATGCTAGGACGCAGACTCAACCCAACCATTCACCGCTATGAAGACGTGGAACTCATCGAGGTTCACTCCGAGTATCTGGAGTGCAGCTTCTTGGTCGCCAAGGACGAATGGGAGACCGGCAAGATCCTGCTCAACCTCTTCAGCCCGCTCGACGGCAATGTGCTGGGTTTCCCGCACTATCGCCTCCACCGCGACAACATCTCCGCCGCCGGACCCAAGTTGCCCGACGGCACAACCGCCCAACCCGGCATCGCCGAAGCCATCGAACTCCAGCGCCAGGCCGGACACGCACTCTATGCCGATCATCTCTCCGCCATGCTCTACGGAGCTGGCCCCAACCCCGCGCGATCCTGAGACGCGCAACACGAAAGGGACTTTATGGAAATCACAGTTTGGAGTGTGGCAGCGGACGACGACAACGGCACCTATGCCAGCGTCCATGAAACGGAATTAGCCGCGTATCGGCGCTTGATTGAGTTGACCGTCGATAGCGACGACAAGGACCAGGTAGCGAAGGCCGAGGCGTTTATCGAAGCCGAGGACCTCGACGGGCTAGACGAATGGATTCACGAGGAAGTAATAGAACCCCTGAATACCTACAGCGTGGATCAGCACAAGCTGGACGTTCCAGCCGCTTCCGATTTAGCTACGGTAGAGGAAAGCAAACCCATCACGCGCCGCGAACTCGCCAGCGTGCTCCACGGCTTGCGCCTCATGCAGGAACAATGGGAGCCGCAAATGCACGGCTGCACTTCCATCGGTCTCCACGACCCGCAGGAATTGAGCGAGCCCAACTCCTGCGACCACTTCTGCGACGAAGAGGATTCTCCGCTCAGCCCCACCGAGATCGACGACCTTTGCGAAAGGCTCAACATGGGGCTCTGCAACTGACCGGCTCCCGAGACAGGGCGAGATAGCGAAGGGTTCCCATCTATCTGCATGACCCAGCTACTCGCCCGAAGCCGGTGCGGATGATTCCTTTGCGCACTTTACCGCGTGCTGCATGATCCGTTCCGTAGCATCCTCTCCAATCAGCGCGTTGACGAATAGACAAAATTGAATGGATCTCAAGGAGAGAGGTTCCACCACTTTCTTGAGATCGTTTTCCGATAGAGTGTGGAGATCGGCAATCGCATTCTCCGTGTCGAGGTCGCAGAAGGCCCACTTCAGAGCGGACATCACTCGCCATACGTACCGCTCTTCGAGCGGCAGCGCGGCTAATGCAGCCAGATACGGTTCGGTATCCTGCCCGGACATCTGCGCCTTCAAAAAGGCAAGATAAGGCTTCATCCTTTCGGAACGGACAAGATCCTGGGCGCCTTCTTCGGAATGAATCTCGCTGATGGGGACTCTGCTGATCTTTCCATCCGTCATACTTCCTCCAGGTTGAAGATGCCCTTCCGTGGTCCGGCGATAGCTGAGGCGGTTCGGGTACACCCCAAGGCTACTCCATGTAGAGAATGTGAGGCTTCAGATATAGTGCCCAAAAGGTAACGGAGGAATATCCTTGATGGGACCGGCGGTCAGTATCTCGCCTACCGCGTCCGCAAATTTGAGTGTTATCGGCATACCATCGCCAAAAATGCAGGTGTTGTAATTGAGTTTGGTGAGGGCAAGTATGTCCTTCACCACCACATTGATGTCTGCCTCGCCTTTACTGATCTCAATGATCAGTGGATTGGGAACCTCCCTCCCTGGGTAGGTTTGAATGCGCGGTGTCCAACCGCGCGTCCAGAGATGGGCGCTGCGCGGGTTGCGGATATTTGCCAATCCGCGTAGAACTGGATTCTGGCCTTTGCGGTACAGCTTCAAGTTCTTTTCTTCCTGAATGCGGATGCCGACAATGTTTGTGCCGGTTCCGGCGGCATCCATGAAACCCTGCCATTCATTGGGCTCGAAACGCACTTTGCCGTGTATGAACATTTCCTGGGGTGGCCCGCCCGCTTTCTTGGTGTAGGACTTGATGGCTAGCTCCCCCAGCGCCTTGGCAGCCGCATAGCTCAAATGATAGTCGCCTGTCTCGTCGTTATACCAAGGGCCGAGCGCGCCTTTGAATACTACTCCGTCGCCGGAATCAAGAAACATCTGCGCCGCGCAGCAGGCGTTTTTCGAGCTGCCACTCGTCTCGTCCTTCTTGAACACTAAGCCGAGATAGCACACGCCGTCGCGGATATCCGCCACTTTCCAGGGACGCCCGCCTACCTTGTAGAAAATGGCCGTGCAGAGATTCCAGGCAATCTCTGACTGCCGGGCGGCGGCGCGCTTGTCGAACTCCGCTTCACCGGGCTTGCGAATATTGGAGACTGTGCTCTCCTTGATGATCTGGGTAAGCACCATCGCGTTCAGAAGTCTGGCCTTGAGTTGATTGTGGAACTGTTCTTCGTACACGTATGGTTCGGCTTCGCGGTCCATTTGCGGGAAGAGGGATCGCGTTTCATAGAACGTTTTCGCCTGTTTGGCCTTCTTGAACGCTCTAATGGCTTCCTGCCGCACTTCGGGCTCGACTACCGAGCTGGGCCTGCAATACTTCCACACCTTGTCTGGAACCACGACAAACCATAGCTCGGGTTTCTCGGTCTCTTCGCGTATGGCCTCAAGGATGCGATTCGCAAACACGCCTACCGTTCCGTAAACGCGCTGATGTGGCTCGTCAAGGTACAGAAATTCATCGATCTCGGCGTCTGTCACCGTGAGCGAAAGCAGGGGTTTGGTATTCCAGCGCGAACGGAACACGGTCTCAAAGCCGGGAAACGGGGGACGGCCTAAGAGTGGAGTCGCATTAAAGACTGGCCGCTGCACCCACTGCACCCAGCGTTCGAAGCTCTTGATGCCGGTTTCCGTGCCGATGACACCGGCCTTGATGCCATACGGCCTGCTCTCGTCCAGTGGCCCGAACAAAGTGAGACCATCGCGCGGGTCTTCCATCGCCTGATTGTGTCTAAACAAGAGACGCGGTTCTGGAATGTGGATGAGATCGTTCATTCGGCACCGCCTTCCGGGTCGTCTTCAAAAGCATCCTCGTCGCCGGTATCTCGACCGTAATCGTTGGCGATTTCATCGTCTTCGGAGAATCGCAGCAACTGCGGATCGGTGTACGATACCGGGCTGCAAAACAGCACCGGCATCGGCGGAATAGTCAGGGTGGCCTTGCTTCCAAGCGTTAAGGTGATTTTGTCTGTGCCGTCGCACAGGTATGTCGCGGCAGCAAGCGCACGGTCGCGCCATTCGTCGTTCCACCAAGATTTGCACTGGCTGCGCCGCGCGGAAGCGAGCTTTTTCTTGCTCTCCCAAATCGTCTTGCCGTCGCTTGTAAAGAGGACGTGCGATTTGAAAATATAGGCAAACGTGGGATGAACCTGCGGGCGAGCCTGCACGGCATAATGCCAGTAGCGCTTCGCGCTCACGCCGGTCGTGGGATTCGTTCGCGTGCTATATCCGACCATCGCTCGGTAGGTTCGTTCGCCGTCCACTCCAGGGAAGAAGACCTTGTCACCTGGCACCCGGTCCTTGAGAAAGTAGAAGCATCTGGCCTTGTTCGCCAGTTCGTAAACCGGAAGCTTTCGTTCGTCGAGCATCTGCTCCCAAGCAAGACGCAGGATCTGGAAAAGATGTTTCCCAAACACTGTCTTGGGCTCCGCCAGTAGCGCCGTGACTTCAAGCGGCTCACTCGCCTTGGCGATATACATCTCTGGGCCAAGTTTCCCCTTAAAATCCGACGCCTCCGCAAATGTAATGAGAAAAATCCCGTCCTGAACAGCGGGATATGGAAGCGCGCCGGATACTTCAATCGCCCCGGTGGTTTTTCGCGAGAGCGAGTGGAAGTAAATATGGGTGGGAAGTGTTACCTGGAACCAATTGGAGAGATATTCCTCGGGCTCCTTGCGCAATCCCTGCTCGGCGCTGAACTGCGTGCGCCACCAGTCGTTGACCGCCGTCCGATTGAATTTCGGGTCTTTGGGGACGCCGTCTTCCTCAAGTTTTTCCAGAAGCTTGGCAAGTCCCGCACCCCAAGAATGTGCAAACCCCACGGTGTTGATGCGGGTGATTTCTATAGTGATGTCGCCGTGCGGCAAATCGTCGATGTGCAGCGGAATGACGAAGTCCTTCAGTTTTTCTTTTTTGGCTACTATCTGTGCGAAATGGAGCTCTTTAAGCGGGCCGTCCTTGGCATTCGATGTCCGGGAGAGTACGTACAGCACCTTGGCGGTGCGGGCTTTGATTGCCTCTTCGATATCGTCCCAGAACACCTCGCCACCCAGCAGCTTGGTGAGATCGCACCATACCCGGTAGCCCTCATTAGCAAGCTGGAGCGCAAGCCACAGGGTAAATTCGTTGTCCTCCGGATTGGCATGACTTAACAGCAAGGTGTCTCTGGCTGCTTTGACCGGCGCGGGTTCGGTGAGACATTTTTCAGTTGCGCTTTGAAGGTCGTTCATATTCTCCAATGCTGGTGCGAACAGATGAACTTGTTACATGCCTTGGTTTACCTGATGGCCTCATTGTAAAGCTGTTGCGCTTGCGCAGGATCGTTCGCCCACGGCAAAAGCTTTGATACTGAGAGTTTCTGCTTAATCTTCTCGTCCACCTTCTCAATCTTGAATTCGTCTATCACCGCGTTCAGGATCAGTTCATAGGACTTGATGCAACTCGTCATCCCGACACCGGCCATGTACGTAAACGTCTCGGGCTTGAGATTGGCGACGCCGGTCAAGCCAGAATGGACCTGCCAGCTCATCCGTGGTTGCTCAACCTCGTAAACCTCTTCATATTCCAGCCCCGCCAGGACCGAGCGGTCGGCGAGATTCATATTCGCAAACCCTTCGATCTTTTTGGCGCCAGGCCAAAGCCTCGCCTTAGTTGCCTCAATCCGAGTTCCTTCCGAGGCAATATAGGACTGATAAAGGCTGTCATCAACCCTTGAAGTAGGGTGTTTCTGCTTGAACCTGACGATCTTCCCCGCAGCGCGAAGCTTCTCGACTTCCACATACGCGATCAACTTTTCGGCGCCATCTGGAACGATATCGATGAGCTTGAGATCGACCGACATTTCGAACAAGTTCCGAGCAATCATCGTGATTGCTTGAAAATGTTGATGACTGTTGAGCTTCGAGAGCGACATGGCATGTGCCGCGGTGCGCCAATAGATCAATATGAAACATTTCTCCCGATCTGTTGGAGCGATGATGCCACGCACGACGTTGCGAATCTCCAACTCGTCGAATTGCATCATGCTAGTCAGGCCGGCGAAGATTCGCGGCGCGGTGTCATCAGGCGGGGGTGGAGTTGGTGGAATCTGAGTTGTCGTATTCATAAGGCAGCAGCCCTCAAAGGTGGTAAAGCAAGCTGTGTGTCACCGATTCGTACATCTCTTTGTATTCCTCGAATTGCTCGCGCGTGAAGGTCCGAGGGTCGAATCCCAGACGGAGGGCTGCTCCGGGATGTATCAGGTTTCTGAACTTTCTGATTTTGTCGACCACGTCCTTTGCGATGTGTTTGGGGCTCGATTCGTCTCCATCCGCGCCCGCATGGGAAGGGATGTCGATCGGGCCGTTCAGAACATCGATCTCATTCGCGGCTTCCACCAATTCGGCCATATTGACTGAATCAGGTATCCGAAGCTCTCCCCCATTGTCATCCCCGAATTCGACCAACAGGTAAGTCAGAATCGCAGTCTCCAGCGTGAACGCAAGTGCAACGGAGGCCATAAAGAATTGACCAGCTTCCTCCAGTTCGAGAACTTTGTCGCTGTAGAAGACAAGTAGGTCATTCGCTGCATCACCGTGGATAGTTCCCGTTAACTTCCCCATTTCTCCTCTCTAAACATGAAGGACGCTTTGCAACTTCTGCCGAGAACCGATTGCCGACATCAAAGAGAGAGGGGCCACCAAAGCGACCCCAACCCGCGTTACCCCTTGCGCCACTGATCCGGCTTGCCAACCGATGTGTAGCGGACTCGCTCCACATCAGGCCGCGTGTTCGGGCTGATCTCTTTAGCCCGTTCAATCGCCTCGGCCTGCGTTGGAAGGATCGCACTGGCGCGCTCGGCATCCGGCTTGACGACAGCGTATTCTCGAACGCCGCGCCGCTCCACGAAGATGTTGCCCTTGCCCATCCTGGAACCCTCCTTTCTTACCTCATGGCTACACGATACACATACTTTCTTTATCGGTCAAGTTTCTTTATCAATAGAGCAACTTGACTCACCATGGCCTCGACGTATAGAAACTATACGCATGACAGAATTGGGGCGGGATATTCGTTGGGGCATCGAACAGCGGCTGGAATTCATAGAGTTTCGGTTGTTCTGGGAGGGCGGAATTAATCGGTCCGCGCTGAAACAACAATTCGGAATTTCAATTCCGCAGGCATCCAACGATCTCAGGCGGTACGAGGAGCAGGCCCCAGGAAATCTTGTCTATGACAAGAGCCTGAAAAGATACTTTGCGTCGCCGTCGTTCACGCCGAAGTTTTTCGTCCCGGACGCGGATCAATATCTGAATCGCCTCCGCAGCGCGGCAGACCAAATATCCGGCCATACCGACGCTTGGTTTTCCCAAATACCAGCGGCAGAGTCCATGCCGCTTCCACATCGCAGAGTTGAAGTCGAAGTTCTCAGGAAGCTGCTTGATTCAATTCGCCGGGGACGCTCAGTGCGGATTCAGTACCAGTCGATGAACCCTAAGAGACCCGAGCCGCTATGGAGATGGATAAGTCCCCATGCATTCGCGAATGATGGCTTGCGTTGGCATGTTAGAGCGTTCTGCCATCTTGATCGCGATTTTCAGGATTTCTTGTTGTCGCGTTGTCTCGATGCGGACAGCGACGGGCCTCAGGAGGCCTCCGGTTCTTCAGATAGGAATTGGCAGGAATTCTTCGATGTTGTTCTTGTGCCGAACCCGCGACTTAGCAAGAGCCAAAGGGCTATCGTGGCACAGGATTATTGCATGAAGAACGGAAAGATATCGATCTCAATAAGAAAGTCTTTCCTGTATTACTTTCAGAAGCGACTTCGTCTGGACGTTGCTCAAACTCTTGATAATCCGCGCGAGACACCGGTTGTCGTTCACAATAGAGAGGCCTTTGATTCTGCCGTTGCGGAGGCGGACAAGTAGATTTTGCAGAATCCCTGTCATCGCCGACGTCTCCGAGAGTGGGGCCGACAGGCGGGCTGCGACTCGATAAGGATCGGGCGAGACATCATTCCTGCACCGCCTAGAGCTCCGTCAATCGCGCTCCACACGGGTTTTCCTCGCAAGACCTCTATGGAGCGTGAACTAAAAGCATCGCGATGATGCAAGAAATCAGAAACTGAGGTAAATTCGCAAAATGCTTGTCTACGCAAATCATTTGAACATACATGGCCAAGGCGCCGAAGAAGCCGTATTCAAGGCAATCGGTGGGTGGCTAAAGGAGCAACTGAGCTTCGGGTTACACCCAGACCAGCTCAGAAAGGACGGCGAATTCAACGGTACACGTGGGGACGTTCGTTCCTGGCTACGTGTGCTGGCGACGGCAGAGGAGGACCCGAAGCTCTACTCGTGGGTACTGAAATTCCCTGACGGAACTGTTCGCGGCCGACAATGGATTGTGGAGGTTGGAGTCAAAACACAGGTGGACAGATTGGACCTCTCCTGCGTCGTCAAGACCGACGAATACAGCACCCTGGTTGCAAGTCCGGTTGTAGCCTCTCAGCCTCGCCTGATTCGATATATTGCGAACAACATTCAAAATGTTCAGGATTCGACATTCGATATTACCGTGCCGGGAGTCGAAATCAAGTCCGTAGGGGCGGACGAAGATTCTTACCTGGGCCTGCTTGCCGAGATTGAACGTCCGGACCGCGAAGGGCCAATCGTACTTGTCAGCCCGACCAAGGATGGAGAGTACCTTCTTGAAGCTGAAGAGATTCAGCAACGGTTGATCGGCCTAGCTCAAGTCGTAAAGGTCTCAGCCGACTTTAACAGTTACGAGATGGCGACCGCGTTGGGAAAGCCGAAGTCCGCCTGGGGCGGAGCGATCAATATTCTCGATGCCCCTTCCCTGACGGGGCATGTTCAAGGCCGATATTATCTTGCTGACGTGATTGCTACCTGGGGAAACACGCCATTTAATCGCGGTTCTCACGTACTCGCATTAGTCACGAATGCCACGAACATCGCAAGGCTTCGCAGACATATTAGACCGGAAGGGGTCATGCAGCTTTCTCTGCGTCGTCGCATGCAAACTGCGCGCGCGAAAAGCGAACAGATGAGTGTTGCCCAGTTGCGGTCAGTACTGGAAGATGCAGCAAAACAGGCGGACGAGCAGACCAAATACTTTGACGAACTGGTCGAGGAGAACTCACAACTGGAATCCAATATCGCTACATTAAAGGACGATCTGGGTGGTGTCCACGATGAACTGGCCAAGAAGGACTACGCCATCCAGTCTCTCAAAGACCAACTCAGCCGTGCAGGCGGGGATCGGCCTGTGGGCATCGACGCGGAAGAATTAGTGAAAATGCTCAACCACGATGCCCCCCCGTCGCCGCTCAATTGCCTTACTATCATCCAAAGCATTTATGGGGATCGGTGTACTATCCTTTCGAGCGCATGGAGAAGTGCGGAGGAGATGGACAGCTTTATCTACGGGAGAGAACTTCTGGAATTGCTCAAGCGTCTCGTGACTGATTACCGCAGCGCACTCATGGAGGGCGGAGACAACAATGCGCGCAATGTCTTCGGCAAGAGCGAGTATGCTGCAAAGGAATCTGAAACGGTGATGAATAACAAGGCCATGCGACGAGAAAGGACCTTCGAATACGAGCAAGAGAAAGTGGAAATGTTCCGCCACCTCAAGATCGGTGCCGACGACGACGCGACAAGGACAATACGAGTGCATTTTCACTGGGATCATGAACGCGAGAAGATTGTCATTGGGTATTGCGGCCAACACCTATCGATATCAAGCAACTGAATGATCACGAGGTCGTGCCGGGCCTTCCACAATTGAGGCTCGCATCGCGGGACGAATCACAGAGAATAGATTTGCTCCGGGAGTCGTCCGGCGACTCTTGATGAGCGTTTCTGAGCCCTATCTAGAGACATCGGCGGCCTGTTGCCCTCTAATGAGAGCAATCAGAGCAGTAGACGCGCATATAGATAATATAGCAGAACTGTAATATACTGGCGTGTACCCTCACTACCACGAGGTTGAAATGCCACAAGTTCGGCCTTTTCAGCAGTCCTTATTCCCGGAGCTGTCTGGCACATTCCAGGAATCCGAATCCTTCACTACACTGAACCAGGAGGCACGACATGACTCCCAGCGACGCATCGAGCACCATCCCCGGCAACCCCGACTACATTTTGGGGTTGATGAAACTCCCGGCCTTTCAGAACCTGCTCGCCAAGGTGGAAACGAACTTCTACCGGAACCGCCCCAAGGAAGCGGCAGAGCTGGAATTGGAGGGGACGATTCGATTCACACTTCAGGAACGCGCGGCCCAGGCGTGGGAGATCCTCGCCAAGGCTCGCTCGACGGGCCTTCCGATGGAACAGGCCCAGGAGCTGATCTCCAAACTGGTCTACCCGCCGCTGGAGTCAGACGGCAACTGATACTCGAAGGCGATGCCAAAGCCCTCCGGTTGGACTTTGGCATCGCTCCAAACGACCAAGCCGAACCTGCGGCGCCCAGGCCGATTCTTCCTCCCGACCCCCTCCGTAACAGCCGGAACTTCCGCCTCGCCAACGATGTCGCCTCGCGTATCGCCGAGGGCGGGTCAAAAGCCCGCATACAGAACAACCTCGAAATCCTTGAACTGCTCAAGTCCATCCAGGCTGAGGAGCGCAATGCGACAACCGAGGAACAGAACCGCATCGCTCAGTACATCGACTTCGGCGGTTTGCGCGAAATGTGGGACCAAGGCTATCGCTACTACGAGGAGCGCAACCGCCTTGCTGAGATTCTCACCGAAGAAGAAATCGATGCGGTCAAGGAGACATCCCTCAATACCCACTACACCGCCATTGATGTTGTGGACCAGATGTGGGCTGCGGCAAATCGTCTCGGCTTCGTCGGTGGGCGCATTCTCGAACCGGGCATGGGAGTTGGCAACTTCTTCGCCCGCCTTCCCGACCAGCTTCTCCATGAGTCCGAACTCTTCGGAGTCGAGAAGAACCCGCTCAGCGGGGCGCTCGCTTCCATGCTCTATCCGGATGCCAAGATTCTTGTCCAGCCCTTTGAAGACACCCGGCTGCCGAACAACTCGTTCGACCTTGTCATCGGCAACCCTCCATTCGCCGACATCAAAATTGCCGATCCCGAATACTCCGACCCGAAGCTCTCCCTTCACAACTATTTCCTTGTCAAATCTCTCGACAAGCTCAAGCCGGGCGGGATTGCCGTCTGCATCAGCTCACACTACACTCTTGATTCTCTCGACGTGCGCGCCCGCCGCGCGATGGCCGCCAGGGCGGATCTCGTCGCTGCAATTCGTCTGCCCGACGACACCTTTCAGAAAAACGCCAACACGTCGGTTACCACCGACATTCTATTTTTCCGCAAGCGGCTTCCCAACGAACCCCAACCGGAGCATCCGGTCTGGATTGATAGCGTATCGCACATAGTTCCGGGCTATGGCGATCCAGCGGCGGTCAACTACAACGCCTACTTTGACGAGCATCCTGAGATGGTCCTCGGAGTTCATAGTGCGGAAAGCCGCATGTACGGGAGAAAGGACTACACGCTCAAGCCCTTTGAAGGGGACACAAGCATTGTTGAACATCTCCAAAAAGCTATCGAGACCTTACCGGAAAATATCTTCACACCCTTCGATCCGTCTGTCTCCAAGGATTCACGGAACAGACGCAGCGCCTCTTCGCTTGTTCCCTCGCCAGACACCGTCAAGAATCATTCGTACTTCATCGACGAAGGCACTGTCTGGTTCAACGACAATGGCGCCAGGACTCCGCTTCCACGCGCATTGTCGAGCGGGCGCGTTCTCTTTCAACTGAAATCGCTGATTGCGCTCAGGGACACGTTGAAGGAAGTGATCCGGCTTCAACTCCAATCCTCGAATGAAGGCCAGCTTGCGGAATGCCAGGAGCAGCTTTTACAGCACTACGAAAGCTACCGCGCAAACTTTGGCCCGCTCAACAATATCAGTACAGCGAAACTCTTCGAAGACGATCCGGAATATCCGCTCCTGACTGCGCTCGAAAACATCGACCCAGAGACTTCGAGAATCTCGCTCGCCGACATCTTTACCAAGCGCACAATCCGGCCCTACGAGCCCCTGCGGGAACTTCCGAGCGATCCAAAAGCAGCCATGCTCCAGGTGCTTGCCGAGTGCGGCCGTTTGGACACCGGACTTATGTCTCGTCTCCTCGACAAGCCGGAGGCAGAGGTTATTGGACAGCTTGTCGCCGCCGACCTGATTTACAAGGAACCGAATTCACAGCAATACGAGACAGCCGATGAGTACCTTTCCGGCAACGTGCGGCAGAAGTTGAAAGACGCTCAAGGAGCCACCCTGCTCGACGCGGCCTATGAACGGAACGTCAAGGCGCTCCAAGCTGTCCAGCCCGAGATCGTGCCCTTTATCGACATCGATGTGCGTCTTGGACAGACCTGGGTCCCGACCGAGGTCTATGTTCAATTCCTCAACCGGCATCTGGCCGAACAACGCCCAGTGTCCGGCGACCGCGCACCATCCATTACCAGAGACCTCAACGGCAGGTGGAGCGTCGATCTGCCTTCCTGCTATAACACGTTCGAGCTGACTCACAAGTGGGCGGGCGGAGGAATGTCAGGCCACAAGCTCCTCGAATATGGACTCAATCTACAGGAGCCTACCCTCTACGAGAACAACGCCGATGGTAAGCCGGTCATCGACACGGTACGCACCATCGCGGCGCGCGCCAGGCTGCGCGAAATCAAAGATGCCTTTTCTGAGTGGGTCAAAGACGACAAGCAGGCCGACATTCATCCGCAGATCGAGCGCATCTACAACGAAACCTTCAATGCCAACCGGCTCCGCATTTACGACGGCGGGCACCTGACCTTCCCAGGGCTGAATCCCACCATCAATCCGCGGCCATATCAGATGCGGGGAGCATGGCGCGTCATGGTCGAAGGCCGCGCCCTCCTCGACCACTTCGTCGGCTCCGGCAAGTCCCTCTCCGTGATTATTGCCGGCATGGAGTCGCGCCGAATCGGAATCTCTCGCAAGAATCTATACGTCGTCCCGAACAACATGATTCAGCAATGGCGCGAAGAGTTCAAGAAAGCCTATCCTTCCGCCAATGTCCTGGCCGTCACAGAACGAGACTTCGATTCTCCACTCAGCCGGAAGCGCCTTTTCAGTCGAGTAGCCACCAACGAATGGGACGCCGTCATCGTTCCCCATTCGCAGTTTGATATGCTCCCCATCTCGCCCGAGCGGGAAGCGAAGACTGTTAACGCTCAAATCCAAGAGATGAAGGATCTGTTGCGTGAGGGCGCGGAAAGCAATCGCACGAAGACCAGAGCGGAGAAGCGGACCACGCGCCAGATCGAAAACAAGATTCAGAAGTACAAAGAGAAGCTGAAAGAGCTTTCCCAGGGCCGGAAAGACGACACCATCTATTTCGACGATTTGGGGATTGATCGGCTCTTCGTCGATGAAGCCCACGCATACAAAGCTCTGGCCATCGTCACGAAGATGGGCAACATCGCCGGCATCAGCACCCGCGAGTCCCAGCGGGCGCAACGCATCCTCGCCAAAATCGAGTTCATGCAGGAGACGCACAACGGCGCAGGCGTCATCTTCACCACCGCCACGCCGATCACGAACACACTCGGCGAACAGTTCGTAATGACGCGATACCTGGCCCGCGACATCCTCAACAAGTGCAACATCAACAATTTCGATGACTGGGCGGCCAACTTCGCCGAGCCGGTTACGCGCATGGAGTACGCCACCGATGGCGTCACCATCAAGCCGAAGACAGCTCTGGCAAACTACGTCAATGTTCCCGAACTCCAGTCCATCTGGTCCCAGTTTGCCGATGTAATGATGCAGGACGAGGCTGAAGAAGCAAGCTACATCACTCTTCCCAAAGCCGTCCGCAAGGATCTGCTTGTCAAAGTGACTCCGGCCCAGGAACCTCTCCTCCAGAGCATCGCCGAGCGCGGCGAACTGCTGAGCCTTCCGATGAGCGATCCAGAACGTCCGGACCCAACGGAAGACAATTGGCTCAAACTCGATTCCGACGCCTGCGCCATCTCGCTCGATGCCCGTCTCTACGATCCAACCTGCCCGGACGATCCTGACAGCAAAGCCAATACCGCCGTGCGCACCGCACTCGATGTCTTGCACCGCACGGAAGCCGAACGCGGGGCCGTCATTGTTTTTGCTGACCGCTACCAGCGTGGCGACTTCAATCTCTTCGAGGACATGAAGAAGAAGCTCATTGCCGCCGGAATGCCCAGAGAACAGGTTGCCATCGTTCACGACTACAAGAAGGGCAAGGAATTCTTCGGCCTTCAACAAGCTATGCGCGCGGGCCGCGTCCGCGTCCTGCTCGGCACCACGGAGAAATGCGGTATCGGCGTGAACATTCAGACCCGCCTCAAGGCGCTGGTCGACCTCGACCTCCCACAACGGCCCGACCAGTTGGAGCAGCGCCACGGTCGAATGCGCCGCTCTGGCAACACCTTCTCCGAAGTCGAGTTCTACCGGATGATTTCAGAGCCGCGAGACGTTGCGTCGCCCAAGGCGCACGATCTTCAACGCGCCCAGCTCTTGGAGCGCAAACAGACTTTTCTGTCGCAGTTCAAATCTGGCGGCCGGATGGGCCGAAAGATCGAAGATATTGCCGGGGAGACACGGTTGAGTCCTCAGATATTCGCCCTGGCAAAGGCCCAGGCCACCGGCAATCCTCTTGCGCTCGAAAAGATCAAGCTGGAGTACGAGATCAAGAACCTGACCCTGCTTGCCCGCTCCAACCGGCTTGACCACTATAACAACCGCCAGCAGCTGCTAAACGTCGAGTACCGGATCGCACATCTCAAAGACAGGCTGCCCCAACTCAAGGAAGCCAACCAGGTTTTCAAATCTCACGAACGCCGCGACGATGAAGGCAAACTCCTCAGTCTCCAGGTTCGCTTCAACGGACTAGAATTCTCCAAGCTCAAAGACGCCAACGAATACCTTCGCACGGTCACACTTGACAGCACAACCAAGCTCACGGTGAACGGCCTCGACATTCCCCTCGCGGTCAGCGACGCTCTCATCAAGGATGAACTCGGCAGCATCACAGACATCACGGCAGTTCGCTACAACCTGGCCGGCGAATGGTTCGATGTGCCGCGCCCGGAAGCCCACATGGGGATGCCTTCAGCCCAATCCCTGCTCACCTCTGTCTTGCGCCGCGGCGGAGACCTTCCCACGAAGATCCTCGAAACGGAAGCCACCATCACCGGAAACGAGTCCACGCTGGCCCGCCTGCACACCGCTTTGGACTATGAAAGTCCCTACGAGGCGAAACTCAAAGAGTACGAGCAGCGTTTGGCCGTGATCGACAAAGAACTGCTTGGCAAGACAGAAGAGATCGAGGAGCTTGTCGATGCTGAAACGGAAGAACTGCCGTCTGCAAAGGCCGTTCCGGTCGAGCGTGAATCCACGGACAGCGAAGATCGCGTCAACGCGGAGACCCTTGTAGACCGATCTCCAACTCAGGTTGTCGGCGATGATTCCCCAGGCGAAGCTCTCGAAGTGCCCGCGATGCAGGCTCCGCGTTTCAAGAGAAGGCAAACAGCAGAAATAGGGCGCTAAACACGGCCGCGAAAACCTCGGTCGAGCATTCAGCAGCATTCAGCAGAGCCGTTTTGCAGCGCGGGGTCTCGGCTAGTATGATTCGAATTTCTCTAGGACACAGCCATGCATGATCCAGAAATCCGAAGTGTTCTCAGGAACAGCCTCCACAAGAAGTATGGAGGTGATCCCGACACTGAAGTCATAGACGAATTGACCATCGGGGGTGGACGAAGCAGGATTGACCTTGCTCTCGTGAATGGGGTGTTGCATGGGTTCGAACTAAAAAGTGATTATGATACCCTTCGCCGTCTTCCCGAGCAGGTCCAAATCTACGGTACCGTCTGCGATCGTGTGACCCTGGTAGTCGGCGAGCGACACGTTGGACACGCAGTTGAGATCGTCCCTGACTGGTGGGGCATTCTGGTCGTGCGATCTGGCCGTCGGCGCGCGATATTTCGTGCTCTTAAGCTCCCACAGATCAATCCATCGTTAGACCCGTTAGCAATTGCGCGTCTTCTTCGTCGTTCAGAGGCATCCGCAGTCTTCTCAGAATTAGGCTTCGCTGAACCAAATCGCCGCGCATCCCGGCAAGAGCTTTGTCAATTCTTGGCAAGGCATGTGGAATTGCCACTCCTTTGCCATCGTGTCCGGAGCCATCTTAGAGCGCGGCAATCTGCCGCGAAACCACGCTCATATGGTGGTTGAGTCCAGCCTGAATCCAAGTTCCAGCACTCCCATGATTCTTTTGTTCGCGGCTCATTTCTGATATGTACGCGTCCCCAGCGCTAAAACCAGACCCGTAAAAATCAGCGTTCTCCGCGAGAAGTATGGCATTCGCGTTCCATTGCGCTGCTCCGGGGCTACCCTCGTTGCGAATGCCTTCTCCCCTCATAATCAACCACTGCTCCGCAAGGGTATACCTGATGCTTGCGCTGGGATTGGCACCTTTGCAGGGCTCGATGTATTGCCCGTATTGAATTGTGTAATCTGAATACGAAGGCCACCGCGAATGTGCGGAGCCGCGCAATCCGTTTACCCAATCCGTCCAATCGCTACGCGCAATTTTATGGGTCCCTGGTTTGAGCCCTTGCAGATCTTTCGGGAAGGCTCCCCGCGCAACGATTACTGACCTCCATTTCTGGAGTTCGGGAACCTTAGACAGCAGGTCTGCAATTCCCGGTGCCTTCACGTCGAATACCCCGTAATCGAGCACGAGATCGGACTCAGCTAGACTGGCACCAAGCTCATCAATCGCTTCCGCCAAACGGCGAGCAAACATGTCGTCGGTCAACTCCGATATGTTGACACGAATGCAAAGTCCATTTCGGTCCAATTTCAGGATACTCGCTGTCGCGGCTCTGTAATTTGCGGGTCGATTCAAAGTAGTCACCGGCACCGGCTTCATGCGATAACTCCTGGCCAAATCAGCAAAGTAGGCGAGAGCGTGCGTGCTCCCATCTACTAGCGGTACGGTACCCTCCAGATGCCCCAGATCGAGGAAGAACGGCGAATTACCCCAGAATCGCAAGACATCCCTGGCTTGACGCCTCAAGACCGAACCGGGGTCGGGAGTTAGATCGACCTGCAACAATGGCTTTGAGGTGGAGGCATCCTCAGTTGTTCCCTCGTCACTCGTCTTTGGCAAGAAGGGAACCGGGATGATCTCAATTAGAGGAGTCATTTTCTCTTTATCGCCGGCAAGAAGTCGATGAAGTGCCAATTTCTCAGCCTGCTTCCACCGCAAAATCGGAACGTAATGTCGGGTGCCAAACACGTTCAATGAACCTCCGTTTAGAATTCCGGAAAGAGGCGCCGCACTTCTCCTTGTCCGACGAGCCGATTCAATACACGAAACGATTTGTAATGGTGCCTAATCTTACCTGCGACGATTGCGGGATGAATTCTTAGTCGTCTTGCAAGATGTTCAACCGCGTCTGGCGTTCTCAAGTTCCTTGCTGGACTGGTTTGCCATTCACGATCAGGAACCAACATTTCGCCTGCTAGATCATCTGCTTCTTGCTCTTGAGGGTGGGACAAGTCGTCAATGTCGAGATCGTCGTAGAACCCCGTCGAATCGGCATTCAAATGCTTAGCGACATGGATCAGTTCATGCATCAAAACAAACCAGAAATTGTCGAGTCTGTCGTGTCTGATCGTAAGACCAATGGCTGGGCGGTTTGGTTCAACAAGGATTGCAGCGCCGTCCAGGAATGTTTCAGGTAAATGTGGCTCAATTATCACTGAGATTCCGACATTCCGCAGATACTCGCACGCTTTTCGCGGACCATCGCTTAGCGTGCTTAAGTGAGCCAATTCGTGCATAAACTCGGGCGTCAAAACTGCCTGGTCATACTTTGCCACCTGAGAAGATTCCAGTGTGCGGATGCAAACGCGTGCGTTCCAGGCAGCCAATGCATAGAGGTCCATTTGGCGCGCAGATCTGATATGTCGTCCGTGCTTATAGAGGACAGCCGGAGCCCAATTCCTCCCTAGTGGCGTGAGAAACTCCTGCATGAGATTTCGCGCATCGGTTATTACTTTCGCCGATCGCGATCCCAACCACCCTCGACGGATCATTTCGCCAACGGGGAATCGTTCCCACTCGATCTCAGACTCTTCAGATTCAAACAGCGACTGCTCGCGAATCAGAGATTTTGCAGGAATCCCCAATCCTTTGTGAAGCGCACGAACCATCGAAAGGCTCAGAGGGCGCTTTCGAGACAACACTTCTGATACCTTACTCCTGTTTCCTATAAGAGGCACCAAGTCTCGGGCGGTAAGTCGCATCTGCTCCATGCGGAACTTCAGCGCCTCAATCGGATCGGGCGCGAATGATTCGATCCTCTTGATCTCATAATCTTGCACCAGGAGGCTAAGAATATTGAGACGATCCCCCTCCGGTGTGCCGGCTTCGACGTTCCGGTCAATCAGCTCCTCGATTTCGCGGAGCGCGGCCTTGTAATCGTTCTCCGAATTTATCGCAGTGATCATTGAAGGCCTCATTTCCATCTTGAGTATTCCGAGTGGGTGCCGATCCGTGTTGTCAAGACTACGAGAATGTCATAGCTGACTTTGGTCTCGATCCTGAATTTGTTTCCCTTGATGTTGAATACAACCCTGTTATCTGAGAGGAAACTGGCGCTTGGATACCGGGCTTTTATGTCTGCTGGTCCTCGCCATTCGGCCTCCTCTACTTCGGCCATCCATGCCCTCAGCGGCTCGCGTATTTCCGCGTGCTGCGCAGCAAAACCCGCAAGTAGTTCTCGGCCAACTAACCGCATTGAGTATCACCAGCCATACGGAAACACGTTCCCAAAATTTGCGCGCATACAATGTTCCCCTACTGGGAACATTAGTTCAGGAATTTGAACTTGTCAAGTCGGAAAAGGGGCAGATTGACGACGACTGAGCAGGCTCCGGCCTCGGCTCAGCGGTGCCTATCAGGGTCTTTACGTGAATGAAAGCCTATTGCGGTCGTGAAATCCGAATTGAGTAGAGGCTACCCAAATGATGCCGGCATGGAGAGAATCCAAGACCTTGCCAGAGCCGAATCTGACCTTCGGTTAACATCCGTTGCTATAGGAGAGGTCGCAGATCCAATAGACGAGCCTGAATCTCTTCCCACGATGGATACTGGCCGTAACAAAGCACCTTGCACTGCCCATCGTATTCCGCCGCAATGGTCGTGGCGAGTTCTGTCGGCGGGAAGAGCGCGTCGCTCTTCGCAAAGCTCATTTCGTCGGGATGGAAATAGCTTCTCGAAAAATGTTTGCGGCTGATTTGATCGTAGTCTGCTTTGATTGCTGCGTATTCGGCAGACTTTAGCATGGCGACTACTTCTTCCTGCCCGGCCAGTTGAAACAGGTCGTAATAGTGCCTGGCGTATGTTCCAAGTGGCTGACTGTCGCGCTTGAGCAATTCCACCTTGCCGTGGATGGCGAACATCTTCTCCACGAATGTTCGCCGGAAGTGCAACAGCCGCAATGAGAATCGACCCTCATCCTCTGCGCCGAGAGAGGCGCCGGTCTCTTCCAGGAACTGGCCAATATATGATCGCAGATCAACAACACTGGTGGGCTCGCGGCCACTAGCTGCGCCGGCTTCAAGGAAAACACGATTGGCGACCTCGCCTGGTCCCCCGAAACGCTGCGCATAGGAGAAGCGATCGTTTCGCCCGAATCCGCCGATCGTTTGGCTCTCGTTCTCTATAAACGTGAGCGTCGGGTGCGCACCGACGGCATCCCGGAGTTTCTTGAGTTCGCGATCAATGCCGTTCTTTCCCAGTGCTGGTTTGAATGCGAGCGGATCGAGGAAGATGTCTATATCTTCTGAAAACCTCTGGATCAGATTCCAACCTTTCGACAGGCTCGTGCCACCCTTGAAGATCACTTTATCTCCGGCGGTGACAGAAATGATCCGTAGTGCCTCCGTGACGTAGTAATCCTTCTCGATGACCGCAGGGCGCAATCCGCGGCCCCCAAAATGCTCCGCGGCCCTGATGATCGCCTGTTCGAAATCGGGATGTTCATACAGCTTCATTTCAGTCCTCCATCGGAGTTGCCGACCAGCGCCGGATTAAGCTCTCGTCGTGCTTGTTGAGGTTCTATTTCTTGTTAGCGATGCCTTTGGCCTGCCAGTGGCTCGCGCCCGGCAGGCCGGTCAAAAGTCCGAAGTCGAATTTGGAAAATGGATTGAGAGAGGCCCGTAGTCGCTGGATCACAGCAGACTCCTTGCCGAGCTGTTCGCCAATGGCTCCGAGAATCGCACGCACTCTTGGAGGCTCAGAGTCGGCCACTTTGAGGAGACGCTCAAAGCGGCCACTTTCAGAGAGCAACGCCACGGTTCGGTCGATGGTTTCCGCTGGCGAGAGTTCGCTGCTCTTTGCCCCCCGTCTCAGGAAGTCAAGCAGCGCGGCATCGGCCTCGCACAGTTTCCCCCACACCTCTGGTCGGCGTGTGTAAACCATGGTCTCGCTGCCAATGAGTTTCCGGGGCAGGCTGAGTGCGCTGGTGGAGACCTCACTGCGCCGCGCGGTTTGCGTTGTGAAGCCCAGAAGATTCGCGGCGGCGATTCCCGCCGGATAGACCGTCTTGCGTCGGGACGCGAGCTTCTGGATTGCAGTCGGACTTGGCAAGCTCTTCCCGAACGTCGTTGGCCGGGCACGATAGTAGACGCCCTTGCTAAGGCGTTCGATTGCCCCTTCCCGTGTGAGACGTGACAGCGATTGCGCGACCGCCGAAAATGGAAGGTCATCGAAATCTTCAAGCCTCCACAAGCGTTCGCCCGCGCGCTCGATCCGGCGGCGGACAAGGCCCATGATCTGGGTTGATCCAGTTGGCTGTCTTCTCTGTGTTCTCACCGCGCCAGTATCTTTCATCTGTGCTTTCATGTCAAGTTTTTTTGCAATAAAACTTGACATAGTGGTGTCAGTTTTCGCTTTGCGGTTGGGCGGCAAGAGACTGAAAATACGAGGCAATCGTCATAAAAGCCCTGTGGAAGTCGGTTGTATCACTCTGCGCCGCCCTGATTGCGACAGCCGCGATTGCGTTCAGACGTTGCGGACATCTGCGGAGCAGAAAAGCTGTTCGTTGCGGTTGCTGGGATTCTTTCCGATGCATTCTGATTCTCAGCCGTTCGTTAGGGTTGCGATTTGGGGCGAGACTTTCACGGCGATAACACGGGTTCAAATCCCGTCGGGGACGCCAATTAAATCAATAATTTACACGTTATCCTCTTCCATTCAACTTTCACGTGGCCGTCTAGGAGCCGATAGAATCAGGCCTCAAATGCCCGACTGTGCAGGAAATTATTTTGCGCGGATCATCTTCAGGGCGCGTGGTTCCGCCGATCTGGGTACTGGAAACCGCCAAATCGCGACAGGAGCGGGGAATGTCTCCGGGGTTCCGATACGTTACCGCCAACTGGAAAAAGTCGAGAAGGCCTCAGAGTTGGGTATCCACACCGTTCGCGTCGTGAATCAACCGACATAGACGGCGGCAAGCATTGCAAGTAAGCGGAAGCGAATGGCATCCAGGCGCTCCACAGGATGCGCCTCTCAGTGGTCACTGGGACAGAGCGCAACCACATTGCTCTCGTGGTCCACGCCGCCCTCTGACAAGGGGACAACATGGCGGCTTTCAAGGTAGGCACGGCCTCTTTCCATCTTGAACCCGGCTGTTTGGACAGCTCACGGCGCCCTCTCTACCTCGATAGCGCGGCTGTACGCGCCCTTCACTCTGTCCTTGTTCATCAATTCTCCTTCAATTTTTGAGGTGTTTTTCTTTTTCCCTATCGTTTCTGAGAGTAGCGGTTCATCTCTCCTCGTCCTGAGCTGTTAAGACCAAGGCCGATAAGCTGGACTGGAGAGCATTGAAGGACCCTTTCGGCATTTTGCACTGGTACCTCCGGAGCGCGGTTGAACTGATTTTGTAAGCACTAAAACAATAAAGACCGCGTTACGCCGCTCCAACCACTTGGCGTGGCAGAGTGAACATATGGCCCGCCGGGCACTATGGAAGTTGAAGCGCTCCGGTTATCATGTCAATTGACAGATTGAATACAGCCTTGAGCTGAATTCGTAGCGTGCCGCTCCAAACTCGGCAACAAAGGTTCTTTGTCAGTAAGGAATTGGGTGGGTCATGTTGAAGAAGGTTTTAATAGCAGGGTTTACCGCACTGTGTTTTTATTCGACCGTTCCAGTCATTGCCCAGGGCAACTCAAAAGGGAGCGCATCACCTACGCCTTTCATTGTCATCGATCAGTTTGGCTATCTACCGGATGCAAAAAAGGTCGCCGTTATCCGCGATCCTGCTATCGGTTTCGATAGCCAATGGCAATTTGCGCCAGGCAAGGTCTATCAGGTCGTCAATGTGGAGACTGGAGCAGTTGTCTTTGAGGGGGCGCCTGTCGCCTGGCGCGCTGGCGCTGTCGATCCCTCTTCCGGCGACCATGCTTGGCAATTCGACTTTTCGGGTGTGGTTGCGCCGGGCCGCTATCTGATCCGGGACAAGCAAATGGGGTATGACTCCGTGGCTTTTTCGGTTGCGGCCAATCTCTATAAGCCTATATTGGTGCAGGCCGTGCGCATGCTCTATTATCAGCGCGCCGGATTTACCAAGGAGGCGCATTATGCTGGCGTCGCCTGGGCGGACAAGGCAAGTCATATGGGCCCAGATCAAGACTCAGAGGCTCGGCTCTATAGCGCCAAAAACGATAAGGCAACAGCACGTGATCTGCACGGCGGATGGTATGACGCCGGGGATTTCAATCGTTACACCCGCTGGAGCGGCGACTATGTGGTGGGCCTGCTTCACGCTTATCACGAAAGCCCAACGGCCTTTACCGACGACTTCAACATTCCGGAATCCTGTAATGGCATTCCCGATTTGCTCGATGAGGTGAAATGGGAAGTTGAGTGGCTCGAGCGCATGCAGAATGAAGATGGCTCCTTGCTGTCGGTAATCGGATCCGCGTCGGGAAGCCCGGCTTCGGCGGCTACGGGGCCTAGCTTCTATGGTCCTGCGACCACCTCTGCAACTTATGCGGGTGCTGAGGCCTTTGCCTATGCGGCCAAGACCTACGGACAGTTTCCAGCCCTCAAAATATTTGCCGATGATCTGAGAGAGCGGGCGCTCAAGGCATGGATGTGGGCCCAGACGCATCCGCACGTGCTCTTTTACAACAATAGTCCACGCGATCATTCGGAGGGGCTTGCTTCAGGGCAGCAGGAGGTTGATGATTATGGACGCGAGATGGGAGCCATCGCCGCCGCCGTCTATCTCTTCGATCTTACTGGCGAGACAACTTACCGCGACTATATCGACGCGCATTATCGCGACAATCGGATCTTCACTCGTCACATTACGCTCGATTTCGATTACACGCAGACAGCACCTTTGGTCTATTATGCAAGCTTGGCCGGGGCGACGCCTTCGGTTTCGTCCGCCATCAAGACCGAATTTGCCAAAGGATTTGAAGAGGACGGCTGGAAGGCCGCCGAGAGTGATCCTTATATGGCCCATATTTCGGACTATGACTGGGGCAGCAGCGCGACCAAATCCAACCACGGCGATATTTTTGGCGACGAAGCGCTTTATAGCTTGGGCAGCCACAGCCCGGCTGATGCCATGAGCGCCGCGGCGGACTATCTGCACTATATCGACGGCGTCAATCCGCTCGGCAAGGTCTATCTATCCAACATGAAGGCGTTTGGTGCAAGCAATTCGGTGGACCGCTTCTACCACACCTGGTTTGCCCACGGCAGTCCGCTTTGGGGCAGCGTCAGCGGCTCGAAATTTGGTCCTCCGCCGGGTTACCTTGTGGGCGGCGCCAATCCGCACTACACCTGGGACAGAAGGTGCCCGAAGATCAATCCTGGCTGTGGGCAGGCACCGCCTTCACCGCCGGTTGGTGAAGCGCCGCAAAAGGCCTATGCCGATTTCAGCGATGGCTGGCCGCTCAATTCCTGGGAGGTGACCGAGCCATCCATCTCCTACCAAACTGCCTTTATTCGGTTGCTGGCCAGGTTTGTACGCTAGATGCATTCTCACGTTAATCCTGTCGACCCGAGCAAGCCATGAAGGAGTTGCAGAAAAGAATGCAGATCAAGGCACTCCAGTAAGACGACGATGGCCGGCACCGCAAGAACTCAGAAGGAACTTGAGTTAGGCAAAGGACGACCGTATGCTGAGAGATCAACCCACCATTGCCATGGACAACAGTGTGCTTAATCGGCTTGCTAAGGAAAACGACCCCCAGCAGGTTGTTGCCGCGTTGCTATCTGGCAATGAAGTGCGTGTTCCTGAAATGGCTTTTGGAGAGGCGATAGCAACTGCAAAGCCCGAAGTGCGAATGAAGCTCATGGAGGTTTGCCGTCTCCTTGTAGCCTCCGGCGGTGGCATCACCGCTGCTCATTGGCTGATGGATCGACACATAAAGCGGTTCCACGATTATCCACTACGTTATAGTTGGCGCAATGTTCAATCCCGTTATTTCTATCTTGAGGAAGCAGTACTTTCTGGAAACTACCACGCAGATGAGGCTCTGGTCAGTGAGCAAGCTACTGAAATGAAAGCCCGCCAAGATGGGTTTGAGCAGCTCTTTCCGAAGTCGACGCGAACGACGCCATTTCCAAAGAGCTTTGCCGACTGGCTCACCGAGTGCCAAGTGAAAGACGGATCGTTCTGGAATACTGCGCGTATCCTCTATTGCGGAGCCTTCCGTTCTAAGGACTGCATCATGATCGGAAGATCACTCTCAAAGCCTCCAGACGATGCGGTCCTTCAAACGTTCCTTGATCTCTGCCCACCTATGAGAGCGATTGTGTATGCAATTGAACTCACGCACTATGACCGGAGTCTGCGTCAAGCAAAGGCTATCTCATATAAGGCAGGGCGGAACGATCAAATGATGGCGGTTTACTTGCCCTATTGCGACCAGTTTCTAACCGACGATAAACAGCAGCATAGATGCTTGACCGAAGTCGCGTCTCACGCTGGGATTCCGACTCAAGTTCGGTTCTATGATGACTTCCGTTCAAGCCTGCCCATCTAGGGGTTCTAAGCCTCAACTTTTTGACTTGAGACCCAAGCGAATATCGAAGCCCAGCTCCTGCTGCGGCGAGATCCCCCGCTGCGACGAGATGGCCTGCCCCTGTTTCTGTTCTGGCTTCATCTCCGGCGCATGGGCGCTGCTGTGCGATACATCATGCCCCAGCGCGGCTCCCAGTTTCTCGCAGTCGTTGGTGAAGATTTGCGCGCCGTATCCCTCGCGTGAGACGGCTACGTAATGGTCCTGCGATTTCCCCTAAACCGGCTTTAACCGGTTTGGCCTTTTCAGTGTCACTTTCCTGGTCAGTTGGATTTGTATTTCGGTGCCTTTCTGTGCCCTCAGGTGCATATTTTCCACAGAAAGCTAGATCAGCGCCAAAAAACACAGGGGCTTTGGGAGGCCCCTGCATGTTGATTCTACTGATCTTATGGCGGAGAGGGGGAGATTCGAACTCCCGATAGCCTTGCGACTATGTCTGATTTCGAGTCAGGTGCATTCAACCGGGCTCTGCCACCTCTCCGCTTTGTTTACAACAACTTACGTCCCTGTGGAAAACTGCTTGAACTGCCGGTGTCAGTACTGGTGTCAGTTGGAACTACGTGTTGACCTTCGTTCACGTAGAAGGCGTCAACGATGCTGCTGGTGAATATGTTGGCACCGGGCATGAGATGAGTATACCGCATGGTCATCTGTGCTGTGGAGTGGCCCATGTATTTTGCCGATGGCTGCTAACGGCACTCCGCCCATCACCCACGGCTACATGCAGAGTGCCTGTTGTCATGCCACGTGTAATTCTGGATGCGAACCTTGGCGAGAGCCGGCTTGAACCAATATTCGACGTCTGTCATTGGCGTGCCCACGGTGTTCATGTACAACAAGGAACCCTTCTTGCCCTTAGCCAACTGCGCGTAAGCCTCACCGCCTACCTTGCCTAGGGGTGCGTATCGGACCATCGGTTTGTTGCGATCCTTCTCTTGGTGAATAGTCAGCATCCTGGTCTTAGGGTAGAAGTCGCCCACTTGGCTTCTGAACTGCTCGCTCATTCTCATGCCGCTGGCGATCGACAACAGGAATATCGGAACGTAGGCAGGGGACTTGGCTCTGATAGCCTCAACCAGCCCTTCGGCGTTTGCCCGTATGAATTCTTAATCCGAGCCATCAGTTTCTGAACTGGAAATCACTCGACCTCAATCAGAGCAAGTTATTCAATGCAAGTTCTCAGCAAGCCGGTCCTTTGATCGCAACTCCCGTATCCGGGATCTGGGATCAAGCCTTCTGATAGAGAGGGAATGCAGGTGAACTGCTAGCCACATGCAGCGAGTGCCGTGTTTGATTCCAGACGCCATGTAGCCGATCAGGAATATCAACCCAATAAGGTCTTTCTCTGCTCTACCCAGTTGCGCACTGCTTCGCCCCACATGGGGCGCGCAATGAAATATCCCTGTGCAAAATCGCACCCCAGAGTATTGAGGTAGTTGAGAGTATCAAGGTCTTCAACACCCTCCGCCGTGACCTGCAGGCCAAGGCTGTGGCCCAGGTCAATGATCGATTTGATGACGGTGCGCGACTCGCTGGATTGCTGTGCCTGCATGACAAACGACTTATCCACCTTGATCTCCGAAAACGGGAGTCTGACAAGTTGCACCATCGAGGAAAATCCGGTGCCAAAGTCGTCGATCGCCAGTTGAAAGCCCTTCATGCGCAGCCTTGTCAACAAGTCCAGCGAGAGGATTGGATCGACCATCGCGCTGGTCTCTGTCAATTCTAGGACAATACGCTCTGGGGCAATTTGAAACAGGTGGCAAAGGGTAACTAGATGATCGGCCAACTGAATATCCACGAGACTTCTTGCGGAGAGATTCAAAGACAAGTGCAGATTAGACTCAGGATAGGCTCCGGAAAACCACTCAAGGCTTTGGTCAAAGACCTGTGCTGTCAGGGCATCGATCAGCCCGAAATTTTCCGCAACCGGAATAAAGCTGTCGGGCATCACAATTCCCCTGTCGGGATGCTTCCAGCGAACCAGTGCTTCAAACCCGGCCGTCGTACCGCTCCTACATTCAAATTTGGGCTGATATGCCATTACGAACTCGTGGCGATCAATGGCATTCTGCAAACCCGGTGCGGTCACTTCAAATTCATCTCTGTACGCGGATTGTTCCTCTGCCGATGCGGGCTGATCGCGTTCGCAACCATCGCCAACCAGCAAGTGCAGAGCCTCCTTGGAAATCGGCTTGGAAATGATCCCCGCAATACTCAACCCGTGCTCCGATGCAGAGCGCTGCGCGGCTTCCAGCACTCTGGTGCCCATGCCGCTGGAGATGACAATCTTCGCGCGCGATTTGCGCTCCGCCAGAAGCCGCATGATCTCAACGCCGTCCAGTTCCGGCATCACGAGATCGATGGTGATTATGTCAGGACTCATCCGTTCCAATCGCTGGAAGAACGCTTCCGGGCGGGTCACGAACTCCGCTTCAAAGCCGAGGCTCTCCGCAATCCATTGGATGGTCTGGCCGACAGCCGCGTCATCGTCCAGGATGAGAATGCGCCGGTTAGCCATGGCGTTCCTCCTCTTCAGGCGCGGACTGGCTTGTTGTCAGAATGCCGCGGATTCTTCTCGCCAGTTGCAGCCGGGAGTAGGGCTTGTTCAGCAACTGAACATTCTCGTCCAAAAGACCCATGTGAAGAATCGCGCTCTCTGCATACCCGGAACTGAATAACACCTTCAATGCCGGGTAAAGCTTGCGTGCTTCGTGCGCCAGTTCGCGGCCGTTCAAGCCGCCTGGCATCACTACATCGGTAAACAAAAGTTCAATCTCCGGGTGCTCCCTGAGAATCGCCAGTGCTCCCTTGCCATTCGCAGCCTCCAAAACCCGGTACCCGAGATGGAGCAGCTGGGTTTTGGCAAACTCCCGCACCGGAGCATTGTCTTCCACCAAAAGAATAACCTCCGAGCCATAAAGATCGGTAATCAAGTTTGCCTCCTGACTGGATGGCTCGCTCTTCTGATCAGCCTGGGGAAGGTAGAGCTTCACCGATGTGCCACGCCCCGGCTCTGAGTAAATCTTGACGTGCCCTTGCGATTGCTTGGCAAAGCCATACACCATGCTTAACCCCAGGCCCGTTCCCTTGCCAACTTCCTTGGTGGTGAAGAACGGATCGAAGACACGGCTCAGGTTTTCCCGGCTGATACCGCAACCCGTGTCCGACACTGTAATCAGGATGTATTGCCCTGGAGTGACGTCGGCGTTCTGCTCTGCATAATCGGAATCCAGTTCCGCGATACCGGCCTCTACGATCAATTTTCCGCCTGCCGGCATGGCATCCCGGGCATTCACGCAAAGGTTCAGCAGTGCGTTCTCCAACTGCGTCAGGTCAACGAGCGCCGTACAATCCTCCCGGCTCTGGATCACTTCCAGATCTATATCCGCGCTCAAGGTGCGGCGCATAAAGCTCTCCATATTCGTGAGCATCCGATTGACGTCGATCGGCTTTGGCTGCAGCGCCTGGCGCCGCGCGAAGGCCAGCATGCGGTGCGTCAGGTCCGCGCCGCGCTGTGCAGCATCCAGAATCATCTGCGCCATCTTGCTCAAGCGCGGGTTCTCTTTCACTTCTTCGCCAATGAACTCAGAACAACCCAAGATCACGGTCAGCAGGTTATTGAAATCGTGGGCAATCCCTCCGGTCAACTGGCCCACTGCCTCCATCTTCTGCGCCTGCCGGAATTGTTCTTCCAACTGCCGCCGCTCCGTGATGTCGCGGAAGGTCCATATCCTGCCGAAATAATTGTTTAACTTATCCCGAACCGGGGCCGAGTAGCGATCGAAGATTACGCCATTCAGCAGCTCAATCTCATCCCGGCTGACTTCGTCAGGATGGGAGTTCAGATAATCCACTTTCTCTGTAAAATGATCAGGGTTCTTGACGATGGTGCGCATAAATTCGCGCTGACGTGCATCGTCTGGGTCCTCGGCAATCTCTTTGGGGATTTGCATGAGTTCGTTCAACCGGTGATTCTGCAGGATTTTCCCCCCCCGGTGGTCGACGACAAGGACGCCGTCCAGAGCAGCGTCTATCTGCGCTTCAAAGAAGGCGGTTCGCCAGCGCAATTCTTCTTCTTTCTTTACCCGGTCCTTTTCATGCTGGTTCACTTCCATGGCGAAGGAGATATCCATCGCCATCTCGTCGAGAAGCAAGAGTTCATCGCCGGAGAAAAACTTCGGTTCGCTGGAGTAGAGGTTGAAAACACCAACCACCCGGTCCTCGACGATGAGCGGAAAGCTTGCCGACGACCGGAAGCCGTGGCGCATGGCCTGTTCGCGCCAGAGCGCATAATTGGGATCGTGCTCGATGTCATTGCAGATGGCGTGTTTTCTGGTATGGACGCATTGCGATGACGGCCCGCCGTATTGCTTCCGGTCAAGCAGATTGAGCTTGATTTGATCGAGGTAGCCATCCACGGCGCCGCTGAATGCAACCGGTTGTAGCAATTGCGTGGCAAGATCGATCATGCCGATCCACGCCATGAGGAATTGTCCCTTGTTCACCGCGATGCGGCAGGCACTTACCAGAAGAGCCTGGGAATCTTTTTCGCGAACGATGGTCTGGTTGATGTCGCTCAACACTGAGTAGACGCGGTTGAGGTGCTCAATATGCTTCTGCGCACATATGTGTTCCGTCATGTCGTGCAGGACTCCAATCAGGTTGGTGCATTGGCCCTGTTCGCTGAAAACCGGACTTACGGACACATTTGCGTGCTTTTCACCGGTTGGATATACGGATGTCTCGTCCCAGGAAACGGTCTTTCTCTCCCGCACCGCCTCTTCGTACTTGTCCAGAACTATGCTGCCGGCGGGTTCGGGAATCACCTCCCGTGTCAGTTTCCCCACCACCTGACCGGTCTCGAGACCGGTAACGCGCAGAAAAGCCGGGTTAACGGAAACAAAGCGGAACTGGCCGTCCGGCTCCACGGCCAGATTGAAGACAACGTCTGAAAGGTTCTGGAAGATGAGCGAGAGTTCACGCTCGTTTGCGCGCGCCTTCTGCTCACGCACTAGCAGTGTGCGGTTTGCCTCCTCCAGTTCCAAGGCCTTTGACTCCAGTTTGTGGATGAGAACCTCGCTGTACTGCCGGAGCAAATTTGTCTCTTCGCCAACCGGAGCATTCGCGGGAGACATATCTCCTCGCACGGCCCTCGCCATAACCTCGCGGATTCTGGACATGAAGGGAGCAGGTTCGGTTGGTTTGACTATAAAGGCGTCCGCGCCGAGGTCCAGTGCAAGTTGTTCGTCCTTCGGGTCGGTATAGGTTGCCGTGTACACGACAAACGGAATCCGATTAAGCCGCTGGTCCGCTTTCCATTGCCGCAACAGAGTGAAGCCATCCATGATCGGCATGAGCAGGTCAGAAATGACCAACTCCGGCGGATCGCCCAAGGCTGTGTTCAACGCTTCTGCGCCGTTTTTGGCCGTCTGAACCTCATACCCGGTGGAGCGCAACAATGACTGCAAGTAATAGATGTTCTCGTCGTTATCATCTACGATCAGGATTCTTTGCATGGGATCGTCTCGTTTCCTTTTCGGGAATAGCCGGTTACCGAGGCAAGTGTTTGGCGATTTGGTCGATAAAGGTTCCGGGGTTGATGGGTTTTTCAATGTAGTCTGTCGCGCCCGAGGCCAGAGCTTTTTCGCGGTCCCCAACCATCGCATAGGAAGTTACCGCAATGATAGGCGTACTTCGAAGAGCAGGATCCTTGCGGATTTCCTCAGCAACGGCGTAGCCATCGAGCCTGGGGAGTTGAATATCGAGCAGAATCAAATCCGGACGTATCTCGCTAGCCATGGTAACTCCAAGTCTTCCATCCCGGGCTTCCTGGACAGAGAATCCGTGCTTTTCAAGCAGAAAGCGCACCAGATAGAGATTCTGTTCGTTATCTTCAATTACCAGAACTGTGTTCTTCATGAGTTTTGTCCCCTACCAAAGGTAGTCGAACGGTGAACGTGCTGCCCTGATCGAGAGCGCTCTCCATGGAGATAAATCCTCCCAGAAGCTCTACTAGCCGTTTGCAGATGGAGAGGCCCAATCCGGTTCCTTCACGCTTGCGCGCCAAGCCTGTGTCCGCCTGGCGAAAAGGCTCAAATATACTCTGGTGGTACTTGGGGTCGATCCCTATGCCCGTATCCCGAATGGTGGTGACAATCCAATCGTTGTCCCGCCAGCACTGAACCATCACTTCTCCCTGATCAGTGAACTTGACGGCATTGCCCAGAAGATTCAAGAGTATCTGTTCCACGCGCCGCTGATCGCTGTTAATCTCGCCCACATCCGGAGAAAGCTCTGTCCGCACCTCGATCCCTTTCTTCTGGGCCAGCGGCAGAATGACGGAAACGGTCTTCTCAATGGCGTGGAGCATGGGGAAAGGCGCGCGATAAATATCCAGTTGGCCAGCCTCGATCTTGGAAATGTCCAGAACGTCATTGATCAACGCCAGCAAATGCCGCGAACTGTTCTGCACCATTCCCAACTGTTTTGCCTGTTCGTCGTTCAGGGGTCCCGCCAGTCCCTGGAGAACGATTCCTGTGAATCCGATGATCGAGTTGAGTGGTGTCCGCAGTTCGTGAGACATGGTGGCCAGAAAAGCTGACTTCAGCCGGTCGGCGGATTCCGCAGCGTTTCTGGCTTCCACCAGTTCAGCAGTGCGCAGGCGGACGCGATCCTCCAGTTCGCTGCGTGCTCGTTCGAGAGCGGCAATGGCTTCGGCACGTTCGTTTCGCGCACGCAAGGACGCAATGCCATGAGCGAGGTTTTCTCCGAGTTCGGCAATCAGTCCAACTTCCGACGCGTCGAATGCATCGGGTTCTCGCGCGTAGATGGCCAAAGCTCCATAAACAGTGTGCCCCTGGTGCAATGGCACCGCCATAACGGACTCAAATCCGCGGGGCGCCGTTTCATTGCGCCAAAGAGCAAATGTCGGCTGGGCACTGAGACGGCGCACAACAACCGGTTTTCCCGTGCGGATGGCGGGACCGATGCTTCCCCTCCCATATTCATTGTCGGCCCAACTCACATGAATGCGATCCAGGAAGCCTTCTGCGGGGCCAGCGAATGCAACCGGACGCACGGTGCATGCTTCGTCGTTGTCGGCATAACCCACCCAGGCAAACAGGTATCCTGCCGGCCCGACCGCAATACGGCAAACATTCTTCAACAGGGCTTGCTCTTCGGTGGCATGAACCACTGCCGAGTTGCATTGTGACAACACTCGAAATGCCCGGTTCGTTTGGCGCAGAGCCTCTTCCCTCGCCTTGCGATCGGTAATGTCCGTGCTGATTCCGCAAAGTGCATAAAAATGGCCGTCATCATCCCTGAGCGCAACCTTGATGCTCTGATAGTGGTGCAGAACATCCCCATACACTGATTGTTCATCAAATACCAGTGCCTGACTGCTCTCCACAACCGACTTGTCATTGGCCGTGAACTGGCGAGCTGAATCTTCGGGAAAAAGCTCGAAGTCTGTCTTCCCTTTGGCGCATTCGCTGGGAATCTTGAACAACTCCGTCCAACAGCGATTGACAAAGATATAGCGACCAGCCTGGTCTTTCATATAGATCATCGCCGGCGAGTTGTCGAGAACAGCTTGCAACTCCGCACTGCTCTTGCGGATCAGATCCTCCGCTATTTTGCTTTCCGTGATGTTGGTAAGCATGAACAACAGGCCATTGGCTGCGTGCAGTTCATCCGGAATTGCTGTGGTCGAAATCTTTGCCCACATCTCTTTTCCGTCCTTCTTGCGTAAACGGAGTTCTCTCGCGCCAATTTCCAGAAGAGATAACTGGGAAGCTTCAGGACAGAAATCAGAAACCCTTTTTCCTGTCATTTCCTTCGGCTCATACCCCAGCATATTGGCAAACTGATGGTTGACGAAAGTCGTTGAGCCCTGGGCATCCAGGGTCCAGATGCCTTCGTTGGCCAACTCGACAATCCGGCGATAGCGCTTTTCGCCTTCACGCTCCGCTTCCTGCTTCGCCTGTTCCCGGATAAGATATTCCCGCTCCGCCTCAGTCGCTTTCCATTCAGCTATCACGGCCGACAAGAGTAGTCCGGAGCCAGCCAGGGTGGCAAAGAAGAGCTGAAGCAGGAGAGCGTTGATGAAAGGCAGATCCTTTGAAAAGGGTCCCAGACCGTGCGCGGTCGCAAGTAAGGCGACGGTGGCGATGACGGCATTGACCAATGCGGTTCCGGCAACTCCAAACCGAATCGCAGCCCACAAGACGAACGGGAAAACCAGTAGTGCCAGCACGGTGTGACGATCTGCAAAATTGAGGTGTTCATCAAAGAGCAGCACGCTGGTAAGGGCGGTGAAAAGGAGCAGCCCGGCCAGTTCCAGTATCCGGGCAGCGGAGCGCACTTTGAACATCTCGCCCAGCGAAAGAAACAGGGGTGCAGCCAGCAGAATGCCCATGGCGTCACCCAGGTAGTACATCAACCATACCGTTGTCCCGGTAGCCCACGGCTTTACGCCGGAGAAAAGAAGTACAACGGTTCCAATGGAAGCGCTTATCGTCGAACAGAGTGCGGCCGCCAAAAGCATCAGGCCGAGCATATCCCGCAGGCGAGTCAACGAGGTTCGAAATCCGGGAATGCTGCGGAGCAGGAACGCGCCCGCCAGCGCCGCGGCTGTATTTCCTGCAGCCAGTCCTAGAGCCGCCATGAAATGAAGATGCCAAAGATAATTGATCAGGAAAGCAGCGAAAAAGATGGCAGGCCAGCAACGCCACCCAAAGAGCAACAGACAAGCGAGAGCAACCCCGGAGGCCGGCCAGACCGGGGAGACATTACCAGCGGTAAAAGGCACTGCCAAACCTGCCATGCCTGCTAGGAAATAGAGCATGCCAGTTCCAGCTAAGCGCTTGTAAACCGAGATCGCCATGTGGACCTTCGGATAGGTCAAATGTACATCTAAAGTATGCATTATTAAGCAACTATTTATACCTGGGGAATAGAACGGGAGAAGGATGGCCCACAAAAGCCATCATTTATGACCGAGGGCCTCAAGATCGGACTCTAGCCAACCGGAATCTGATTTAGTTGGTAACACAGGCTGTGGTACAAAACATCGGGCAGGCCAAGTGTTCAGGCACTCAGTTCGGAAGGTTCCGTTGAAGCTTTCCAGGAACGCGTTGTCGGTAGGCTTGCCCGGTCAGGAGAAGTCGATCTTCGCTCCATTCCGATAGGCCCACTGATCCATAATCTGGCTGGTGAACTCGCTGCCGTTGTCACGGAACAGCATTTTTGGTACTTCGCGCTCCAGCTTCAACTTGTTGAGTGTGCGCACGGCATCGTCTCCTTTCAAGCTTTGCCCAACCTCGATGGCCACCGCTTCGCATATGTAGACATTGACGATGTTACGAGAGCGGAACCTGCTACCGTCCTGCAGTTGATCTGCGACGAAATCCATACTCCAGGTTTGGTTGGTAGCAGAGGGCCTCCTGCGTTTTGCCTTCATACAACTGGCATCTGATTGCTTTCTGCTGTTTCCGAACGAGGCACTCGCGCGGAAGCTCACACACTGAAACCCTGAAGAGAATTTCAGATAACCGAGAGCATGATGCAATCCGCCCTCCATCAGTTTACCGGCAAAGATGTATTGGTTGCAGTGGCGATTCTGGAGTACACTCCAAATACCTTCGATAGGCGCGGCGTTTGCACCGACTGAACCGAAGCGCAGCCAGCAATGATCGGTTCTTCGTTCCACTATTTGCAAGCCATGGATAGACGGCAGAAAACTGGGAACTGGCCCGTAATCTGCCTGCGCGACCTACTTCTTTCCCTTGCGACCGCCAAGAAGCCCTTCCAGCTCCTGCTTGAATTCGCGCACGTCCTTGAAGTCTCGATAGACCGAGGCAAAGCGGATATAGGCTACGGTATCCAGCCCCTTCAGATGCTCCATAATCAACTCGCCGATCTCAGAGGTGGTTCGCTCGCGGTCTGGAGCATCCATCAGGAAGGTCTCAGCAGCGTCCACGATGGCCTCCAGATTGATGGAGGGCACGGGACGCTTTTCGCAGGCGCGCAGCAGGCCGCTAAGCACCTTTTGGCGGTCGAAGCGCTCGCGGCGGCCGTCTTTCTTGACCACCATGTAAGGGATTTCGTCGATTCGTTCATAGGTTGTGAAGCGGCGATTGCACCGCTCGCACTCCCGCCGCCGACGGATGGAGTCGGCCTCTTTGCTCTCGCGCGAGTCCACCACCCGATCCTGACCGAAGCCGCAATAAGGACACTTCATACTACGGCGATTCTACGACATCAGAACCGGTTCGTCATGGCGCTGCCGTGAGCGCAACGATCTGCGGGTCGTTGTAAAGCAGGCGCAAAACCTCGGCGGGCGTGGCCTGCTCAGCCTTAGGCGTGGCCAGAAACCAAGTCGAGCCGGCGCGATTCGTGAAGGCATCCGGCGAGGAGAGTTTGCCAGTCAGCTCGACGCCGACCGGCTTATCCGGGGCAATCTGCGCCAGGAAGCGGCCGCCGGGAAAGCGGGAGTTGAGTTCGCTCAAACGCACCTCAAGCGCGTCGGCATAAAGCAGGCCGGGAAAGAAATCACTCAACATTCCGGCTGAGCCGGAGCGGAAGTCAGGCGGCGCTGCCTCCCACACCCAGACCAGATTACCCAATCCATTGTGATTCACCAGCCGGTCGAAGAGCTGGCGATACAGCTCCGCCGAGCCATGGGCGCCCTTGCGTCCGGCCCACCAGAATTCCTTGCCGTTGGCTTCGGGAAGTGGATTCCAGAGCACCGCGACGCCTGCCTTTTGCAGCTCCTGGAGCGTTGCCGCCGCCTCGTCCACCAGCGCGAGCCATAGTGTGTTAAGGCTGCTGCCGGGAGTGAGCAACTCATTCCACTCATAGTCGGTCAGTTGGCCGTTTCCGCTGGCCGCCGCTCCGTCGGTGGGCCGGGCCGGAGACCAGCTCAGGCTGATGACGGCATGACTGGCTGCGGCCTCTTTGAGAGCCTCTTGGACGACAGCCTTGCGCGCCTCGGCTGAGCCGCCCAGCTCCGCGGCATAGATCGCCGGAAGCTTCCCGGTTGCAGTGAAGACCGCGACGGTTGCTTCCGCAGGCGATGCGGCATCGTTTTCCTGGCCGCTCAACACCGCTTGCCCAAAGGCGGAATACAGACGAGTCAGCAGGGCTTTGGCCTCTGCTGTTGCGCCCGGAGAAACCGGTTCGGCCGCAGGCGCATAGCCGACGCGTTCAGCGGTAGCCTTGCGGATGGCCGCCATCGGCCCCGCCAGCCGCGGGTCGTCGCGGTTCAACACGCGCGGAGCGTGATAGAGGGCGTTGGCTTGATCAAGCGTATTGCCGGTGCGGATGATCTCGCTCCAGCACATGAAGTAGGTCCAGCGCGGCTGCCGTTCGAGTACATCGGGGCTGGGCAGGCCGCCCACTTCGGCCAGCGCAATGGGCTTGCCGTTGGCCAGCGCGAGCATGCTCGTGTAGTACTCCTGCTTGAACTCGCCGTAGATGTCCATGGTGACCACGTCGGCAAATTGCGCGCCGGGGTAGTAATCGGCAATCGGCGGCCATTCGGGATTGGGCGCGTTCACATTCCACACCCACACCAGGTTGTCCAGATGATGGACGTTCACGAAGCGGTCGTAGAGCTGGCGATAGAGCGCGGCTGACCCATCCTTGCCGGGACGGCCACCCCACCAAAACCAGCCGCCGTTGATCTCGTGATAGGGACGATAGAGTACCGGCACGTGGGCGTCGCGCAACTGCCGCAGATAGCCGGCAATCACGTCCACCTGCGCGCACCAGCGGTTGTAGAGCGGAGTGCCGGGGGTAAGCAACTGCTGCCACTCGTAGTCGGTCAGATGGCCTTGCACACTGTCGCGGAAGGTGACCGGCTCGTCGTCGGTGGGCCGCACTTCATGCCAGGTGAGAGCGATTACCGAGCCGTTCTTGTACTGCCGCTTGACCTCTTCGATCATCGCAGGCCGTGAAAGCACGGAGTCCTTGTCGTCGCCGGCGGAGAAGCCGAAATCCTCGCCGAAGAGGCCGGGATACTTGCCCGTCAGATCGTAGGCCAGGTCAGTCCAGCGCGAGCCGTCATTGGGATAGTTGTGCTGGCCGGTGATCGTCGCCGTGCCGGAGATGGAATCAAGATAGGCGAGCAACGCCCGCGCCTCCGGACTGGCATGAGGGTTGACCGGCACGGGAGCCGTTTGCGCCCACGCCGCGCGTCCTAAAAAACCAGCTAGAATCGCCGCAATCAGAATCGTCTGTAACGCTTTCATTCGCATCGTGAAGGACCAACCTTTCGCGCTACGAATTATAGACGATAGCTCTATCCCGGATAGGTTCCCGATATGTAGCCCTTCAATTCCTGAATGGTCTTCGCCTGGCCGGAGATCACCCACTTGACCAGGTCGCCGATGGAGATGACTCCCACCACGACCTCATCCTGCAAGACCGGAAGATGGCGAAAATGGCTCCGAGTCATCATCGTCATACATTCATCCACGGTTTGCTGCGGCGTGACGGAGACAACCGGGCTGGTCATGATCTGTTGGACCTGGGTCTTTTTGGCAGTGTGGCCCATCAGGTCGCCCCGGCGGGCGTAGTCGCGCTCTGAGAGGATTCCGACCAGTTTCTGATTGGAAAGAACCAGCAAGGCGCCCACATCGTGCCTGGCCATCAATTCCAGCGCCTCGCGCACCGATTGCTCAGGCGCAATCGAGAACACTTGTTTTTCGGCCTTGCTCTTGAGCACCAATTCTATTGAGTCGGAGATCTTCATCTGAACCTCCCAGACGTGGCCGCCGTCACACGTAGTCAATATAGCCTATACACATCGCCAAAGAATAGCGCGAAAGTGGATTGTGGAAGGCCGATGCAAATCAGTTAGAGCGAAGACCGAGAAAGCTACAGGAATTATTGACTGCGAAAAAGACCGGAGCCCACAAAAATGCCCTCCAAAATCGATGGAAAAACAGGATTTTTTGATCAAAAACGCGCCTTTTTGGGCTAAAAAGAGGGCAAAAACGGCGGTTTGCGATTACTGATTGGTAAACAGTTTAAAAATGCAACCCAATGAAATAATGCGAGTTACGGGAAATGATGACATGAAAAATGGCCTCCACAGGGGTAGGGGGGGTGGGGGTAAGCAGGAACTGGGAACAGAGATGAGGGTATAAGGAACACGGGTTGGCGGCGAATGAACATAATTGAATTGTGCGCCGAGGGACGGTAATTACGTGCAAAGGCCGGTAAAAAAATGGTGAGTCGGCGTATGGCATTCCGCCGTATGCTCGACGCCTTCGCGGGCGGCGTTCAGGCGCGCGTCAGCCAATAGAACGGACAAATAACGTATTATTCTGCCTCTGCTACCCTTATCTAGGGATTTCCAATCACTTTAGTCCTCTATCTGTGAATGGATAAAGCTTATTATGGGCTGGATCGCACTATTTGCTATTGCATTTTCGCTTTCGCTGGACGCCTTTGCTGTAGCCACAGTTGCAGGGATTACTCTAGTTGAATCCTCACGACAGCAACGCTTCCGCCTAAGCTTCCACTTCGGACTCTTTCAGGCAATCATGCTCGCTGGCGGGTGGTCTCTGGGCAGTGTAATCGCGCATCGGTTGCACGGGCTCGACGCTTGGGTAGCTTTTGCGCTACTAGCTCTAGTCGGCGGAAACATTATTCACAACGCCCTTCGCGGCGATAAGGTAAAACACTACATAATCGATCCGACTCGCGGCTGGAATCTGATTTTTCTTTCCGTAGCCTCTAGCCTCGACGCACTTGCGGTGGGCATCTCGCTGGCAATGGTCAACATTCCCATCTTTCGCTCGGCGCTAATCGTTGGCTTTGTCTCTTATGGCATGACGCTGTTGGGCATGGAGATTGGCCAGAAAATCGGAGCGATCTGGGGACGCCGTTGTGAATTGTTCGGCGGCTTTGTCCTAATTATCATTGGCCTCTATTTCCTGCATCCGACACTGCGGGCATTCCATTTCTGAGGAGAGGCGTTCCAACGAAATCTCTAGCCAGCCTTTTCCGTCAACTCGGCCCAACGGGCATAGAGCGCGTCGCTCTCCCGCTGCGCCGCCTCCAGTTCCAGCAGTGCCTCTTGCAGGGCAGCGGCGTTGATGGCAATGGCGGGATCTTCCACCTGCTCGCGGGCAACTGATAGCCGATCATCCGAGGTCGCGACGCGCTGCTCGATGGCGGCAAACTCGCGGGCTTCGAGATACGAGAGCTTCTTCCGGGCAGAGTTGGCGGGGTTCGCGGAGGTTGGCTTCCGCCCGGTCTCCTGTTTCGCGGTTTGATTACGTTCTGATTGACTGCGTTCTTCGAGCCACTCTTCCCACTGCGCGTAGTCGGCAAAGCGGCCGGAGTGGCCATTGCCATCGAGTCCCAGCACAGTGGAAGAGACGCGGTTGAGCAGGGAGCGATCATGTGTGACCAGGACCAGCGCGCCGGGAAAGTCGAGGAGGTTTTCTTCCAGGATTTCCAGCGTGGGAATGTCCAAATCATTGGTTGGCTCGTCGAGCAGGAGAACGTCGGCCGGCTCGAGCATCAACTTGGCGATGAGCACCCGCGCTCGCTCTCCGCCGCTGAGGTTGCGGACGGGCTGATTGAGCTGCTCACTGGTGAAGAGGAAGCGCGCTGCCCAACTGGCGACGTGCACGAGGCGTCCCTGATGGAGGACGCTATCGCCCTCCGGCGCCAGGGCGCGGCGGAGGGTGAGGGTCTCATCCAGCTCGCGCATCTGGCTGAAGTAGACAATGCGCAGCGCATCGGCACGGCGAATCTTGCCCGCGGCCGGCTCGATCTCGCCTCTCAGCAGGCGCAGCAGCGTGGTTTTTCCGCTGCCGTTGGGACCAACGAGGCCGACTTTCATCCCCGCGGTGAGAATGAAGTTCAACCCAGAGAAGAGGCGCTTACCGGGTACGTCGCAGGCCACGCCGCTGAACTCGACCAGCCGCTTGGTCTTTCGCAGGCTAGCATCGAAGTCGATGCCGGCTGAGGTGACCGAAGTGCGCGCGTCCATCGCCGCCAGTTGACCGATCATTGCGTGTGCGGTGTCGATGCGTGCCTTGGATTTTGTCGCTCGCGCCTTTGGTCCGCGCCTGAGCCACTCGATCTCAGTGCGCACCTGGTTGCGCAAACTCTCCTGTTGGCGACTCTGCGCTTCCAAATGAGCCTGCTTTTCTTCAAGAAAATGGCTGAAGTTGCCTTTGACGCGCAGCAGGCCATCAGCAAAAACGCGATTTAGCTCAATGATTTCGCTCGACGTGGATTCAAGAAAGTAGCGGTCGTGGCTGACGGTGACGGCGGCAAACGAAGCGCTAGCCAGCAACTCCTCAAGCCACTCGATGCCGGCCAGGTCAAGGTGGTTGGTCGGCTCGTCGAGCAGCACCACCTCCGGCTCACTCACCAAAGCCTCGGTAATGGCCAGGCGCTTGCGCCAGCCGCCGCTGAGCGAGGCGGCCTCGGCGGTGAGGTCAGTAAAACCAGCGCGCCCGGAAAGCTCGCGCAAGCGGCCTTCGCGCTCACTCTCGTCCACGTGAGCCGTGGCCAGCGCCCGCTCTAAAACCTGCCGAATGGTGAGACCGGCGGCAAAGCGCGAGTCCTGGGGCACATAAGCGGCGCGAGCGCGCTTGCGTACCGTCACTTCGCCCGCGTCCGGCTCAAGCTGGCCGGCGAGAATCGCAAGCAATGTTGATTTTCCCGATCCGTTGGGGCCGATCAGGCCGATCCGCGCGCCCTCCTCGACGGCAAGCGAAATCTGCTGGAAGAGCGGTTTGGCGCCGAACTGCTTGGTTACGGATTGTGCACTGAGAATCGGAGGCATCTAGAACAAGGATACGTTGCCGGGGCACAGGCGCCTGCTCCCTCTTCCCTGCTCTACCAACTATGCAGCCACTGCTCATCGCGACCGATGCGCACCGGAGTGCGAAAGAGCTCGCTGAGGCGCGCTTCGGTCAGCAGCTCTTCGCGCTGCCCGTCGGCCACAACGCGCCCGGCCCGCATCAGGACCACCCGCTGGATCTCAGGCAGAATGTCGCCCAAGTGATGCGTCACCAGCACCAAGCCCGTGCCCTCGCCGGCGAGGCGACGCAGACTTTCGCGCAGCTCTCGTTGCGCGGCCAGATCGAGGGCGTTGGAAGGCTCATCCAGGAGCAGTTGCCGGGGCCGATGGACCAGCGCCCGCGCAATGAGAATGCGTCGCCGCTCGCCGGCGGACATGGTGCCCACCAATTGCTCACCGAGATGAAGCGCCTCCATGCGTTCCAGCGCCTCGACCGCTCGCGAGCGCATCTCTTCGGTGACGTGCAGATTGGGCCAGAGGGTCGAGGCGGAGAAGAAGCCCGCGATGACCGCATCCAACCCGGTGGTTACAGCGGTCCGCTCGCCAGGAAGTTCGCCCAGCAGCCCCGCCGCGACCACGCCAAAGTGCCTTCGCAACTCAGTCAAATCCCAGCGTTCGCGGCCAAAGATGCGCACCGAACTCTTCGGCTCCGCGATGGGATAGATCTGGCAGCTCATGGTAAGGATCAGCGTGGATTTGCCGCAGCCATTCGGTCCCAGGATGGCGACGTGCTCCCCGGCGCGGATCGCCAGGTTCACGTCGTGCAGCACCAGGCGATCGCCGCGGGCCACACTCACATGATCCATCTCAAGAAACTGCACTTCGCCGCTGTCCGTTTTCTTTGTCTGAATTGAATGACTTTCCATTACTCCGTCCGTATCTTGCACACCAAGGTTCTTGCCAGGAACAGAATGAAAATGGCGCTGCTATGACCAAGCGCATCCCTGCCAGCCCCTCTGGGAACTGCGCCATCAAGGGATTGAGTTCAGCTCATTCTGTCGTTGCTCGTCCCCGGCCGCCAATCTTGCTTTGGTAGAGGAGGCCATCGGCCCGCAGAAAGAGTTCTTCGGCAGACTCTCCAGGACGAGAGAGCGCCGCACCAACTGAGACCGACAGAGAAAAGCGCTTCTCATCGTCACAGAGGACCGAAGTTCCAGCGATCATGAGAACACACCTCTCAGCAAGTTCGCTTAGAATCTCCCGATTCACATTCCGTGCGATGGCGAAAAACTCGTCGCCGCCCCATCGCCCAACGAAGTCGGTGGGACGAAGCGACCCCGTCAGGGTATTCGCTGCTTCCTGCAAAGCTTTGTCTCCCGAGGCGTGGCCGAAGCTGTCGTTGATTTCCTTGAACCGGTCGAGATCGAGCACCAGCAGACCAACGGGGTCCTTGTGTACATCGAATTCGCTCAACGCTGTTTTTAGAGACATCTCGAGAAAACGGCGGTTCGGCAGTTTGGTTAGATGGTCAAGAAAGGCCAGCCGGTTCATTGCTTCAATTTTGCGCCGCGCCTCAATCTCGGCCGAATTGTCGCTAAAGATCTCGACAGCCCCAATGACCGATCCGTCGGCTCCCCGCAAGGGTCGAACCTGCACTCTTACAGGCACTCGCCGTCCATGTTTATGGCGCAGAAAGATATTTGCTTCATGGACGCCTCCGTCGGCGATACATGCCGTTAAAGGACAACCATCCAAGCAGAGCCTGTTTCCCAACTTATCGACGTGGCATAAAATGTCGTTCTGGCAATACTTGCCCAGAAGCTCTTCAGCTTTGTAGCCAGTCAGGCTATGAGCGCCTTCGTTCCAATAGAGAATCTGCCGCTCCCGGTCGACGAAGTAGACGCCGTTGCCGATGTGGTCCAGCAGCATTTTATAGAATTCCTGGTCGGTTGGAACAATGGAATTATTCAGCTCTTCGGATTCCAGAAAGCCCCCTACAAATCATTCTTATTATCTCATCCTGCATAAGTTCCCGGCACGCCACGAGCACACTGCCCAGGAAACAGCGCATCAACAGGCTGGATATTCAACCCGATTCACCTGATAAATTAGATAAATAAGCACTATGACCAATGAATCCCAATTCGTCCTTCCACGCGGCTTCCGCTATGGCGCAGCCAAGGCGGGTCTGAAAGCGAGCGGCCACACCGACTTCGCCCTCATCGTGGCCGATGCGCCGGCGAGCGCCGCCGCCGTCTTTACCGCCAACCGAGTTACCGCCGCTCCGCTCATCGTGGATAAAATTCATCTGCAAATGACCGGAGGCAAGGTGCGCGTGGCGGCCATCAACGCCGGCAACGCCAACTGCGCCGCGGGCGAGGCTGGGATGGAGGCAGCTCGGGCCACCTGCTACGCCGTTGCCGAGGCTATTGGCTGCCGTCCGGAAGAGGTCTTTCCCTCGTCGACTGGCATCATCGGGGTTCCACTGTCCGCCGGCAAGCTGATTGCATCGCTACCCGGCCTGACCGCGTCGCTGGGCGCGGATTTCGAAGACTTTCAGCGGGCAGCTCAAGCGATTATGACCACCGATACGGTGGAGAAGACCGCCTTCGCGCGGCTGGAAATCGACGGCAAGGAGGTTCGCATCGCGGCACTCTGCAAGGGCGCGGGCATGATTCACCCGCAGCTTGTGCCGCACGCAACCATGCTGGTGTACATCCTTACCGATGCAGCAATAGCTCCAGCGGCGCTGAACGGCTACCTGCAAGCGGCCATCGAGGTCAGCTTCAATCGCATCTCCGTGGACGGCGACACTTCAACCAACGATACCGTGCTGCTGATGGCTTCAGGCGCAAGCGAGGCGGCCGCGGGAGCGGAAGACGCCGCCTTCGCCAGTGCCTTGACCAGGGTTTGCACCTCGCTGGCGCGGCAGATTGTGGCCGACGGCGAGGGCGTGAGTCACGTGGTGGAGTTGCACATTGAGGGAGCGGCGACGGACGCCGACGCGCTCAAAGTTGCCAAGGCCATTGCACATTCGCCGCTGGTGAAGACCGCCTGGGCGGGCTGCGATCCGAACTGGGGACGGCTGGCGGCGGCGATTGGCTACTCTGGCGCCGAGATCGACCCGGAGCGCATTGATATTCGTTTCGGCGAATTGGCGATCTGCAAGGACGGAGGCCGCGCTCCTGAGTTTGACGAAGCGGCGGCACACGATTACATTGCTCAGGCGGAGTTCTCCATCACCATTGAACTTCATCAAGGAAACGGCTCCTGCCTTTTCTGGACCACCGACCTGACGCACGAGTACGTCAGCATCAACGCGGACTACTCGACCTAGCAGATTGCATCGCCAGGAAGAGCGCAAGGCAGAGCGCCACGCCTCCAGCGGTGTCCAGCAGAACATCGCTGAACTGCCCGGTCCGGTTAAGCAGAAAACTCTGGTGAAACTCGTCAACGCCCGCCACCAGGAAAGTGGCCAAAATTGCCAGCCCGTACGCCCGCAGTTGCCTCAGCGATACTGAGGCCTCGCCTTGCAGCGCACGCCAGAAGCCGCGAAAGCAGAACAGCGAAAAGACCCCGTAGCCCAAAAAATGGCCGGTTTTGCGAATAAGATGGTGGATCAACAACCAATGCGCGTCCACGCCTCCGCCGCACAATGCCTCGGCGATGCGCCGCAATGGAGGGCTGGTGTGGTCCGAACCGAGATAGGAGGAGGACTCAACGGCAAAGACTGTTATGCAGGCCAGCACCGGCAGCCACGTCCACAACTGAGCTTGCAAACGGGCCCGTGGCTGCGCAGAGCCGCGCGTTGAAACGGGCGGCGCATAGGCCCCGAAGACGATGGAAGGGGAAGCCATGAAAAGTGCTCCTGAAGGCTGGATAAGAATTCTTTCGGCTGAAGGCGGCGAATCTTGAATTCAATCTGCAATTGTTTGAAATATTTCATATTGCGTTGTCTTGAAATGGGACAGGTGGCTTCAAGAGCGAGGATTCTCAGCACAGCCTGCAAGTTAACGACCTCCAGGCTTTGAATCCGTTTCTGTAAACAGCCTCAAAGCCTCCGCCTCCGGCTCCGTTTACAATCGCAAGAAACGGTGAGGATTCAACAACGATGACGGGCAAGACATCAGAACCGAGCGCAGAGGCGACGCGGGGCAACCACAGCTTCTCGCTAATCTCCCATGAAAAGTTGCTCCAACTTTACGCTTCAATGGTCAAATGCCGCGCACTGGCGAAGCAGGCACGGCAAGAATTGCCACAGAGCCAACTCACCGCTGATGCCGCAGGCCGGGAGGCCGTTGCGGCGGGCACGATCATGGATCTGCTGCCTGAAGACACCGTCGTCACCTTGCAGCGTGGCATGATGGCCGGTTTCATCGAGTTGATCCAGAGTTCGCCGCTGGAGTCGATATTCGGCCGTCTGCCGATCCACGCCGTCGGCCCTAATCCGGCAGAACGACTCAGCCTGGCGATCGTCGCAGCACAGGAAAACCAGGCAAAGAAGAACGACAAGATCGCCGTAGCCTTCCTGAGCGGCGAATTTGATACCTCGGGCTACGAGCAAGAGGCCTTCAAGGTTGCCAATGCGCAGCAGTTGCCCATTCTCTTCGTCTGTGAGCGCAATCTGGAAACCGTGCCGGAGACTCTCGACGGTCAGCCCTGCGGCTTTCCCGTTCTGAGCGTGGACGGCAGCGACGCAGTCGCCGTCTATCGCGTGGCCACCGAGGCGATCAGTCACGCCCGCAAGGGCAACGGATCCACTCTCATCGAATGCGTTTTTGACCGTTCAATCAGCGACCTGGCAGACTCCGGCGACCCCATCAAGAAGATGGAATTGTACCTTGCAGGCAAGGGACTATTTAGCCACCCGATGAACCACGATGCAGCCGTCAATTCCATTCCGGCACTGGGGGCGGCTCGTGATGCGGCCAGGTCGCAGACGAGTCCCGGCGCGGCATTTCCTCTTCAGTCGGCCATGACAAACCAGTGATAAAGTGAGGAGTATGAGTTTGAGCAAACATAGTTTCATCAACGCTCTTCCGCTCTGCGCAACCTTATTGGCAGGATTCTTTCTGTTGACATCTGCACTTCCTGCCGCCGCTCAGTCAACGGCATCCGAGACTCCCGCGCCCGTCTGCGCGCCCGCAGCACTCGGTTCCCCATACATTCCGGTCGATAGCTGGGTCTATCCGGCGGTGTTGAGGCTTTACTCGCTCGGTTTTGTGGATGATGTTTTTCTGGGAATGCGCCCCTGGACCCGCGCCAGCGTGGGCCACATGATGGAGCAGGCCGGAGAGCATATTCAGGAAGCGGACGGGGGTTCGGCCGCCGACGAGGCGCAGGTCATCTACGATGCGCTCCAGCGCGAACTGCGTCTTGACGATCAGGGACCCTGCGGGGCGCACAAGGGCATCTCACGCATCGAGTCGGTTTACAGTGTGGCGCGGGGCATCAGCGGCACGCCACTGCGCGACAGCTATCATCTGGGCTCAACGATCATCAACGACTACGGCCGTCCCTACGAAAACGGCTTCAACAACTACACCGGTGCGAGCGGCTACGCCACCGCCGGACGCTTTACGCTGTACGTGCGCGGCGAGTCTCAGGCGGCGTCCTCGGCCACCGGCTACTCGCAGTTGCTGGCCCAGGCGCTCAGCACAGTGGACGGCACAAACTATACCGACCCCACCACTCAGCAGGTATCGTATTTCCTTCCCCAGGCCACCATTCCTATGGGACCGATCGGCGCCGTCGCCCAAGCGCGGGTAATGGAAACCTTTGTCTCAGCGCACCTTCTCAATCACGAGATTTCCCTGGGTAAACAGGACGACTGGCTTGGACCCGGACTGGGCGGAGGTATGGCCTACTCCAATAACGCTGAAAACATCTATTCCTTCCGCATCAACCGCATTGAGCCGCTGCACGTACCGGTTCTTTCATGGATCACCGGCCCCTTCCGCTACGAGTTTCTGATTGGCGGTCTTCACGGGCACAACTATATTCCGAATCCTGCCAATCCCGGCGGCGCAAATCCAAATCTGCCGAATGTGATCAACCCCGGCGATCCCTGGGTTCACTTGGAAAAGGTGAGCTTCCGGCCCACGCAAAACCTGGAATTTGGCTTTGAACGCACCGCGATCTGGGGCGGCGAGGGCCACGGTCCCATCACCATTCACACCTTCCTGAAGAGCTTTTTCAGCACTGCATCGCCTAGCGGCACCATCAAGAATGGCCGCGACGACCCCGGCGCGCGCTTTGGTGCCTTCGACTTTTCCTATCGGCTGCCCTTCGTCCGCAAATGGCTGACTCTCTACACGGATTCCGAGGTGCATGACGATGTATCGCCCATCGACGCTCCGCGGCGCGCCGCCTACCGGCCCGGACTTTATCTCTCCCATGTGCCGGGCATTCCCAAGCTGGACATACGCGCCGAAGCCGTCTCGACCGATCCATCCAGCTCAGACCATCCCACTCCCCCACAAGGCCCAGCGTACCCAAGCCTGTACGGTCATTTCATGTACTACGAGGGAATTCAGAAGCAGGGCTACACCAACAATGGCCAGATCTTCGGCGACTGGATCGGACGCGAGGCCAAGGGTGGGCAGGCCTGGATCACCTGGCATTTAAGCGGCAATGAATGGATCGAAGTGGGCCTGCGCAATCAGAAGGCCACCAAGTTCTTTATTCCCGGCTCGGCGACCCAGACTATTCCTGCTGGAAGCCCCAACTGCCCGCTCTCGTCCGCCTGCCTGATTCCCGGCGGCACCACCTTGAATGACATCAACTTCCAGGCGGTCAAGCGCATCGGCAAGGACTTTGAGATCAACGGCAACTTTGCCCTTGAACGCTGGAAGGCGCCGATTTACCTTCCCGGCTTGCAGACCGTGACCACAACCACCATTCAATTCACCTGGTTCCCGGAGCGAAAGATCAGCTTCTAAGCCAAGGTTAGCGGTACATTCTACAATGAAACCATGATTCTTGAGAGCTTTCCTGTAGGTCCGTTGCAATGCAACTGCACTATTCTCGGCGACGAGAAGACCGGCGAAGCGATTGTCATCGATCCCGGCGACGAGGTTGAACGCATTTATCGGCGGCTGAGCGAGTTGGGCCTTACGCTCAAACAGATTCTCGTTACCCACGCGCACATCGACCACGTGGGCGGAGCGCTGCGGCTCAAGCGTCTGACCGGCGCGCCCATTCTGCTGAATGAAAAAGACCTGCCGCTGTTGGATACGATGCAGGCGCAGGCTGGCTGGATCGGAGCGGAGCCCCCCGAAACCGCTCCGCCTGACGCAGGCCTTGCCGAGGGTCAGATCGTAGGGCTGGAAAGCTATCCGGCTACGGTTCTGCACACTCCCGGCCACACGCAAGGCTCCGTCTGCCTCTACTTTGCTCCGCTGAAGCTGCTGGTGGCCGGAGACACGCTCTTTGCCGGCAGCATCGGCCGCACAGACCTGCCGGGCGGCAACTTCGACCAGATCATCGACTCGATTCAGCGCGGCCTGCTGCCGCTGCCCGACGAGACGCGCGTTCTCACTGGCCACGGGCCTGAAACCACCATCGGCGAGGAACGCAGGAGCAATCCGTTCCTACAGTGAACAGTGGACAGTGATCAGTGGGCAGTGGTTAGTGGTCTGATGAGGTTGGCGCACTTTCTTGTATTTGCAGGCCGGATCAACGCCGACTTGACTCAGAAAGTTTCATCATTTCCCGCTGATTGAGCTGATTGAAGTACTCGACCAGCCGGGCCGCTCCGGCGCGGAACTCCGCCACGGCCGTGAGCAGGCTCACCACCAGCCAGCCGGAATCTTTCATCCCGAAGAAGTAGCCGGGTTGAACCCAGACGCCGCGCTCCAACAACTCCAGAACTGTCTGCTCGTCGGGCTGTAGCGCGGGAATCCGCAGAATAGCGTACCATCCGCCCTCGACCTTGAGCCTGCTCACCTCCGGCACGGCGGCCAGTTGCCGGTCCAGCTCGGCCAGATTGGCCGCGACACGCTCCTGAATCTGCCGCTGGATGGCCGCGCTGCCTTCGAGCCAGGTGGGCAGCGCGCTCTGCACCGGCGCATTCATCGAAAGGAAAGTGTCAGCGATAATCTCTAGTCGATCCAGCGCCGTACAGGCCTCATCTCCCGCCGCCACAATCCACGCAGCCTTCATCTGCGGGAGCCCGGCAATCTTGCTCAACCCGCTGACGACGAAGACCGGAACGCCCTCCAGTCTTGCGGCAAAGCTCTTCCCTGCCCCGCCGAAGCTGTAATCCAGAAATACCTCGTCCACAATCAGCGCCAGATCGAACTCCCGGCAGAGCCGCGCCAGCTCCTCGGCCTCCCACGGCTTGGTGAAGTGGCCGGTGGGATTGTTGGGATGCACGAGGACAATGGCGCGGGTGAGAGGCGTAATGGCGCGGCGAAGGCCCTCCGAATCGATCTGCCAGCCCTGGTCGTAGACGAGCGCGGCTGCTTTGATTTTCACATCGTCCAGAGTTGCCAGAAAATCGAAGAGCGGGTAGCTGGGCTGCGCGATGAGAATCTCGCTGCCCGCGTCGCAAAGCAGGCGAAAGAGAAAGCTGTATGCTTCGCTGGTGCTGGTGGTGAGCACAATCTGCTCAGGCTGGAGCGCTACGCCGTGAGCGGCATAGTATGTGCAGACGGCCTGGCGCGCCTGCAACAGGCCACGCGGTTGCGGATCGTAGTCGAGCGCCCGCGCATCGGCCAACGCCGCCAGCAACGCCGGATCGTAGGCAAAGCCGCAGCGGGTGGGGTTCGAGGCGGTCAGGTCGGCAATGGGAAGCCCTGCCGCCAAGCGCTGCCGATGCGCCCTCGCCAGCTCACTCTCTTCCGTGTTCCAATCTGTTCGCCGCGAAAAACGCATCGTTTCACTCCGCCGAAAACTGTCAAGCCTGCCACACCGCAAGTGTCCGCCGCACCTCAGATGGCACAATAGAAGGAGGCATCCCTTTCAACATTACACCGATGCGCCCAGGAGGAAGATTGGCATTACGCGCAGTTGTCTTCGATTATGGAATTGTATTGACCGGCCCGCCGTCAGCCGAGGCCTGGGCCGCGCTGTTGCGCATCACCGGCCTGCCGGAAGACCGCTTTGAGAGCCTCTATTGGGCCGACCGTGCCGCTTATGACGAAGGCAAGCTGACTGGCCTCGGCTTCTGGCAGAAGATTCTGCGCGAAGCTGGTTTGCCCGCGAATCCTGAGATGACCGAAGAGCTGAATCAGTGGGATGCGCGCCTGTGGACCGTCGAGGACCCCTCCATGCTAGCCTGGCAGCTTGCGCTCAAGCAGCGCGGCCTGCTTACCGCAATTCTCTCCAATATCGGCGACGCGGTGCTGGCCAGCGTGGAGCGCGAGTTTGAGTGGATTTACCGCTTCGACGTGCTGGTATGGAGCTATCAACTGGGTATCGCCAAGCCTGACGCGGCGATTTATCGCCATACGCTCAACAAGCTGGGTACGCGTCCTGAAGAGACTCTCTTCATCGACGACAAGCTGGTCAATGTGGAGGCCGCCCGCGCGCTGGGGATGCAGGCGATTCTTTACGTGAGTTTGGAGCAACTGCGAAGCGAGTTGGTCGCCACCGGGCTGGACCGGGAACTGCCGTTGCCGAAGTGAGAATGGCGCTGCCTGGTTTACTGATGGGACGAAGAATTGCCGGTGCGCGGGCGTTACACTCATCTCATGGTTCTTCGTCTTTATGCCGCCACCAGCAGCGCGGGCAAGTTGCGCGACTTCCGCACTGCCGCCGAAACGCATTCGATCGTCCTTGAGCCTCTGCCCGCTCTGAAGACGATTCCACCCCCGGTTGAAGACGGCCTGACCTTTGCCGCCAACGCCCAGCTCAAGGCCGTCTACTATTCACGCTTTGCCCCCGGTGAGCTAGTGGTGGCCGACGACTCCGGGCTGGAGGTGGACGCGCTTGAGGGCGCGCCCGGCGTTCGCTCGGCCCGCTACGCCGCCGACTCCGGCATTGTGGATTCACTCGGCGCCAACGACAACTCCGACGTCTGGAACAATCTCCTGCTGCTGCGGCGGATGGCCGGGGTGCAACCCGAACAGCGCACCGCCCGCTATCGCTGCGTGCTGGTGGCCGCCCGCGACGGCGTGGCCCTGCACACCGCCGAGGGCACTGTCGAAGGCATGATTCTGGACGCGCCGCGCGGCACCGGCGGCTTTGGCTACGATCCGCTCTTCTATCTGCCCGCGCTCGACCACACCATGGCGGAGATCGATCTGGAGACCAAGCTCTCGCTCAGCCATCGCGGGCGCGCCATCGCGGCGCTGCTGCCGATGCTGCGGGCGATATACTGACTACTGCGATTGCCTCGCAATCTACGCAAAGGAAACGCCGTGCCGGATTTGGAATTCGATTCAGAATTTGAGCGCAACCTATTCAAGCTGCGCCAGGAAAAACTCGAAGAAATCATGAAGCTGGGCCAGACAGCCTATCCCAACCACTTCCCTGCCTCGCACACGCTTCCTGAGGTGCGCAGCGAGTGGGATGCGGCGACAGCTGAAACGCTTGAAGCCAATCGCGTAACGGTGGCCGTCGCGGGACGCATCATGGCGATTCGCGCGCAGGGCAAGGCGGGCTTCGCCACGCTGCAACAGGGCGGCCAGCGGCTTCAGATTTACGTGCGCCTCGACGCCGTCGGCGAAGAGGGCTTTGCGCTCTACAAGCTGCTCGACATGGGCGACCACATCGGCGTCTCCGGCTACTTGTTCCGCACACGCACGGGCGAGCTGACAATTCACGTCGAGACGCTGACTTTTTTGACGAAGGCGATGCTGGCGCTGCCGGAGAAATTTCACGGACTGGCCGACGTTGAACTGCGCTATCGCCAGCGTTATGTGGACCTCTTTACCAACCTCGACGCCCGCGAGGTCTTCGTCAAGCGCGCTAAAGTGCTGCGCGCACTGCGAACGTTTTTTGACAGCCGTGGGTATATCGAAGTGGAGACTCCGATGATGCAGCAGGTGGCCGGCGGCGCGGCGGCGCGACCCTTCGTGACGCATCACAACACGATGGACATGGACCTGTTTTTGCGCATCGCGCCGGAGCTTTATTTGAAGCGCCTGGTCGTCGGCGGCTTCGACCGGGTTTATGAGATCAACCGCAACTTCCGCAACGAGGGCGTCAGCACCCAGCACAACCCCGAGTTCACCATGCTGGAGTTCTATCAGGCCTATGCGAATTATCACGACTTGATGACGCTGACGGAAGAATTGATAACATTCGTCGCAAAGGAAGTGAACGGAACGACGATCACGAACTTTGGCGGAGTGGAGATTGACTTAGCTGGATCAGAAATTGATGAATCTGGAAAACGTAAATGGCTGCGGCTGACAATGCGCGAAGCGATTATCAAGTTTTGGCCTGAGCAAGCTGGTGACCCTCCAACCCTACTCGAATTCAGCGATGCCGCGAGCTTCCGATTACGAATCGAACTTGCGCTCGCCAAAACGCATCCACCGGACACAAAATACCCTCTCGCATTTTCGCTTCTCACCATGGGGCTGCAACATATTCTCTGGACCATTGATGGCGGTACTCCGATGGGCAAGGCAATCGCAGAGTTATTCGAGCTGGTAGCCGAAGAGCACCTCATCCAGCCAACAATCATCTACGAATTTCCGACAGCCGTTTCGCCGCTCTCTAAGCAGAATCCAAACGATCCGGATTGGGTCGAACGATTTGAGTTTTATTGCGGCGGCTTCGAGCTAGGCAACGCCTTCAGCGAGTTGAACGATCCGGTGGAGCAGCACAAGCGCTTTGCCCAGCAGCTTGAAGATCGCGCCCATGGCGACGACGAGGCCCACCAGATGGACGAGGATTACGTCCGCGCGCTGGCCTACGGGCTGCCTCCGACGGCAGGCGAGGGCATCGGCATTGACCGGCTGGTGATGCTGCTGACCGGCTCCAAGTCTATTCGCGATGTGATTTTGTTTCCGCTGATGAGAAAACAGGGAACAGGGATCAGGGAACAGGGATCAGAAAGCGCGGAGTAGCTATTTCACACCGTCCCTCCGGGACGGAATCGGTTTTGTGCATCGTTACCCAGGGTTCCGCTTCGCTCCACCCTGGGCTATTATCGATTCTCCCTCCGGGAGATCAGCTGCAGGTCCTACGACTGTGTTTGTCGCAAATGGCACGACAAACTTCGCTCAGGATGACAAGATTTTTGTGAGCGGAGCATAGAGACACCAAGCCAGAGTGGGCACCTCCTTCGAAGCTGATCTCAGGCGCGAATCGGGCGCTCGGCGGAGCCGCGCAGACGCTCGACCTCAGCCGGAAGCTGGAGCGGCGTGTCTTCCGCCGGAAGTTGCGGCGCGGGCGCAAGAGCGGCCTGAGCGCGCAGTGCGGCCAGATTCTCGACCGACAGCACCTGCTCGCCGAAGACCTGCCCGAAGTTCCGCGCGGCCAGGTGAGCGATGGCCTCCAGCGAGGGCAGAGCTTCCGGGTGCTGGACCTCCTGCGCCAGGCTCGTGACTTCGTGATCGGGAATGCCGCAGGGAACGATCAAACCAAAGTCGTCGAGGTTGGTGGTGACGTTGAAGGCGAAGCCGTGGGAGGTGATTCCGCGCGCGACGTGAATGCCGATGGCGGCTATTTTGCGCTCAGGGCCATTGCCGGCAGGGCACCAGACGCCGGTGAGACCGCAAATGCGCTCGGCCCGCACGCCAAAGCCGCCGCAGAGGCGAATCAGAGCCTTTTCCATGCCGCGCACAAAGTCCACCGGCCCCATGCGGCCGCCGCTCGCGGTGCGCAGCGTGCGCAGGTCGAAGATCGGGTAGCCGACCAACTGACCGGGGCCGTGATAGGTGACGTCGCCACCGCGGTTGATCTGGTGAACCGTGACGCCGCGACGCGCGAGCAACTCGTCGGAGGCCAGAATATTGGAGCGACGAGCGTTGCGCCCCAGCGTGAGCACCGGCTGATGCTCGAGCAGCAGCAGCACGTTGTGGACGCGGCCCTCGATGAGCAGCCTGGCAATCTCCGCCTGCAGCCGCAGCCCCTCGTCGTAGGCCGTTCTTCCGAGATAGAGGTACTGAATCATCGTTAGCTTGATTGTAGCGGCGGCGAGCCGGTTTCACTTCCCTCGCGGCCTTGTTGTATGGTGAGTGTGACTGGAATTCGTCAAGACTGTCTGGCTCACACTCCGAGCCGGGCCTCAACTTACGCAAGGGGTTTTGAGCCAATGCGCTTCTGTCGCACCGCTTCTTTGCTTCTCCTAATCGCGCTCGCCATGGCGCCCGCAATCGTTGCCCAGAGCACCAGCGCGCTCGATTCCTCTGTCCCGCCGATGCGCGCGCTGATTGAACGATTCACTGCCGATCAGGCTACGCTCGTGAGCGTCTACACTGACCCACTGGCGCCGGCGACGCGCGAGCGCATGGCCGCCTTTTATCGAAAGAATCGCGCACAGCTTGCCATGGTGAACTTCAGCACCCTCGACCAGGAGGGCAAGGTAGATTACATTCTCTTTGCCAACTACCTGACCCAACAAGAACACCAGTTGGCCCTCGATGAGCGGCAGTGGAAGGAGGTTGCGCCGCTGCTGCCCTTTGCTCCGGCGATCTTTGCCCTGGAAGACGCGCGCCGACGCATGGAGCGCCCCGATCCGCAGAAGGCCGCCGCGCAGTTGAGTGAGCTGGCCACGGCTGTCGCCGCCAGCCGCAAGGAGCTTGAAGAGAAGGTAAAGAATGCAACGCCTGAAGAGCGCATCAACGCATGGCGCGCCGCCGCCGATCTCGACCAGCTCACCGCCCAACTGCAACACTGGTTCGACTTCTGGAACGGCTACGATCCCGCCTTCACGTGGTGGACGGCGCAGCCTTACAAACAGGCGTCAACGGCGCTCAAGGACGATGCGGCATTTCTGCGTGAAAAGCTGGCCGGCATAGCGCCCGACGACAAGACCACGGTGATCGGCATGCCTATCGGCCGCGAGGCGCTGCTCAAGCAACTCGACGACGCCATGATTCCCTACTCGCCGGAAGAACTGATAGAGATGGCGAAGAGGCAGCTCGCCTGGTGCCAGCAGGAGATGGTGAAGGCCAGCCGCGAGATGGGCTATGGCGACGACTGGCGCAAGGCGCTGGAGGCCGTAAAGAACTCCTACGTCGAGCCAGGCAAGCAGCCGGAACTGATCCGCGCGCTGGCTCTGGAAGGCGAGCAATTTGCCGAAGAGCACAATCTAGTCACCATCCCTCCGCTGGCCCGTGAAACCTGGCGCATGGAGATGATGACGCCTGAGCGCCAGCTTGTCAGCCCCTTCTTTCTGGGCGGCGACACCATTCTCGTCAGCTACCCCACCGACTCGATGAGCTACGAGCAGCGCATGATGAGCATGAGGGGCAACAATCCCGCCTTCTCGCACGCCACAGTCTTTCACGAACTGATTCCCGGCCACTGGCTGCAGCAGTTCATGACCGCTCGCTACCGGCCTTACCGCCAGCTCTTCAGCTCCGGCTTCTGGCTGGAAGGCAACGCCTTCTATTGGGAGATGATGTACTGGGATTTGGGCTATGATCGAACGCCGCAGCAGCGCATCGGGGCGCTATTCTGGCGGATGCACCGCGCGGCGCGCATCATCTTCTCGCTCAGCTTCCAACTGGGCACGATGACCCCGCAACAGGCCATCGACTTCCTCGTCACCGAGGTGGGCCACGAACGCGACAACGCCACAGCCGAGGTGCGCCGCTCCGTCAACGGCGACTACGACCCGCTCTACCAGTGCGCCTATCTGCTCGGCGCGCTTCAGTTCCGCGCCCTGCGCCATGAACTAGTGGACGCGGGAAAGATGACCGACCACCAGTACAACGACGCCATCCTCACCGAGAACATGATGCCCGTCCCGGTGCTTCGCGCCCTGCTGACCAACGAGCAGCTTACCCCGAATTGGAGACCACACTGGCGTTTTCTGGAGGGAGTGAAGTAAGAAATAAATGTTTGTGTTGACGCTATTCTCAGCAAGAGCGACGCCTGATCCATCAAGACGGTTACTCAAGATTGATTGCATGCTCAGAAGCTACCGATCCATCCCAGTAGCAGCGCCGGGAAGCAGCCCAGCACAACAACAGCGGCGGCAATGAGCAGTAACACAGCCATCGAAACCGGGTGAGCCTTGATCGGCGTCTCATCGATAGCCGGCATCACATAGACGCGTTTGAGCACCTGTAAATAGTAATAGAGCGAAACGGCGCTCATCGCCACTGCCAGCGCCACCAGCGCAAACGGAACTGGTCCGGCATTGACGCTCAGTACTGCTGCAAACAAATTGAACTTTGCCCAAAAGCCCACCAGCGGCGGAATCCCTGCTAGCGATAGAAACAGCAACAGCAGCACCGCAGCCAGCAGAGGGTTGCGTTTATGCAGGCCCAGAAATGAGTCGAGCCGGTCACTGCCTGTGGCGTGCTCGACGACCGCGACTACGCCGAAGGCGCCGATGATCGTCAGGCCGTAGGTTAAGAGATAGTAGAAGACAGCGTTGGTACTGAGAGAAGCCGGACCGGTTGTACCGAGGAAGAACTCGAATGTACTTCCCTGCCCCGAATAGGTACGCTGCGTGGCGATGCCCAACAGAATATATCCCGCATGAGCAATGGCTGAGTAGGCCAGCAGGCGGCGGACGCTGACCTGCACCAAGGCAGCCAGATTGCCGACGATCATGGAAGCCGCTGCCACAATGAGCAGAATCGCGGCCAAAGGCTGCCACGCCAGGTATTCATTCCGCAGAAGATGCTCAACCACATCCTTTTGTCCACTGATCGGCCCGCCCGGCATGAGCAGATTTCTGCTGATTGTGAGCAGAAGCGCAAAGCTGGCCACTTTCGATACCGAAGCAATAAACGCGGCTGCCTGAGCCGGTGCGCCTTCATAAGTGTCTGGGGCCCACAAATGAAAGGGCACCACTGCAACCTTGAAGCCGAGTCCAGCGACAACCAGAATCCACGCAACATAAAACAGAGGGCTTGTTCCCGTCTCGGCTATGTTGTACTGAATCCAATACAGATTCGTGCTACCGCTCAAGCCATAAAGATAACTAAAGCCAAAGAGCAGAAAAGCTGCGGACATCCCGCCGAAGAGGTAATACTTCAGGGCAGCTTCAGCGCTTTTTCCGGATTTTTTACCGAACGCCGTCAAGATGTAGAGGCCGAGGCTCAACAATTCCAATCCGACGAAGATCACCAGCAAATCCCGCGCGCTGGTCACCAGCAATCCGCCGGTTGCAGCCATCAATACGACGGCAACATATTCGGCGGCGTGGCGGGTGAAATCCGCTCCGATAAACAACATCAGCGTGAGCGCAGTCAGCACTAGAATTCCAGCCTGCGCAACCGCAACGACTCCGCCGTTTGCGAGAACCAGTGCCCCGTCAACATAAAGGCCGAATCCCGTCTGAAGGCTGATGCACCAAAGCGCCGCGCCGCAGCCGGCGACGCCCAGCAAAGCCGCAACAGTCACCCGCACCCCAAGAGCGGTTTTGCGCAGCAAGCCCAAGTCAACGATCAATACCACGAGCGCCGCCATTTCCAGCGCCGTCTCCGGCATCGTCACGCGGAACAGGTCGGCGTAGTTCATCGCACCCCTCCAGCGAGCAACGTCTTCACCGCCGGTTCGATGCTGTCAAGCAAGACTCGCGGCCATATTCCCACCAGCAAACTAACTCCTGTCAGCATTACTACGCCAGTAACCTCGGGCCATGTAATCGCAGCTAACTGGTGGTCGTGTTCAGTCTCCAGCGTATGCGTACTGGGCACCGCGTCGCTGAAAAATGCTTTCTGCATCGCCCTCCATGTGTACGCCACACCAACAACAATTCCGACTCCAGCCGCCATTGTCCACCAAGGCCGGACCATCCAGGCTCCGATCAAAATCTGCATCTCGGCCCAGAATCCAGAGAACAACGGACCTCCAATCGAGGCGTACCCGGCGATCACAAAAGCCACTGCGGCAAACGGCAGCCGCTTCGACAAGTGCATCGATTCCAACTCTGCCAACTTCCGCGTATGCGTACGCTCATAGACGATGCGGCCAACAATGGCGAAGAGCAGGCCCGCTATAATGCCATGGGAAAACATCTGCAAGACAGCGCCGGTAACTCCGATTTGATTCAGCGTCATCAGCCCCAGCAGCACAAAGCCCATGTGACTCACACTGGAATAACCGATAACAAACTTGAAGTCAGCCTGCACCATCGCCACCAGCGCTCCGTAGGCAATCCCGATAACTGCCAGCAGCGCAAATACATCGCGCCAGGAGCCGAGGCCTATAAAATAGAAGCCCCATGGATCGAGACCGCGGGGGAACAAAGCGATGCCTACACGCAGGCAGCCGTAAGCCCCTAACTTCATAACAACGCCGGCCAGCAGCATGGAAGCAGCGGTTGGCGCGCCCACATGACCGGTGGGCGCCCAAGTGTGAAACGGCCACATACCGGCGAGAATTGCAAAGCCGGTAAAAACCAACGGAAAACACCACATCTGAAAACTCGCGGGAAAGTTCGCGCGCGCTAAATCAACAAGTCCGGTCGAATGGCTTCCCGCTGCTGTATAAGCCGCCAACAAACCAATGAGCACCATCGCTGATCCGGCGAACGAATATATTGCCAACTTCATCGCCGCATACTCACGCCTTGTGGAACCCCAGATGGCGATCAGAAAATACTTGGGCACAATGGCAATTTCATAAAAAACAAATAGCAGAAATAAATCAAAGCTGAGAAACACACCGTAGACGCCACCAATAAGAGCTAGATAGAAAGCGAAATACTCATTCGTTCGCAGTTCAATATTCCAACTAAAAAGCACTCCGGCAACCGCTGCCAAACCGGTCAGCAGAATCAGCACGCGGCTGATTCCGTCGGCGGCTAACATGAAGTGAATCCCCATCGACGGAACCCATGGAATATCGACTATTGTTATGCGCCCCTGCCCCATTCCCTCTGCAAACCCTCGCACCACCAGAGCCAAGCCAGCCACCGCCACCGCCAGCGCCAGCCACCGCGCAAGCGCATTGCGCCCATTTGGCAGCAAAGCCAGAAGCAACGCCCCGGCAAACGAGAGATAGATCGTCCAAGCTAGCATCAAAATCTCCACTGAGCCAAAAGGCTGACCACCGTCGGATTCACGATGTCCATGATGAGTTGCGGAAGGATGCCTAATAGAAACATCAGGCCTATTACCGGAGCCAGCGCCATCCTTTCGCTCTGGTGCAAGTCAGGAAAGTTCGTGCAGTGCTCCGGCAATGGTCCGGAAAATACCTTTTGAATGACTGTCAGAATAACTGCAGCAGTTGCAAGCAGACCAAGAATTGAGACGGTTGCCGCAACCCAGGCCAGCGGAAAGACACCGCGGAAGATGAGAAACTCACCGACAAAGCCATTCAAACCCGGAAGTCCCAGCGAAGAGAAGAGCACAATGCCCATCATCCCAGCGAGCACTGGAGCAGGCTTGCGCAACCCGCCAAAATCGTCGATGCCGCGGTGACCTCCCATCCGCTGTTGGAGCATTGCCACAAACCAGAACAGCGCAGCCGCAGTTATACCGTGGTTGAACATTTGCAAGATTACGCCGTTCAAAGCCGCCGCTTGACTCGCCAGAGCGGCCGTCCCGGCTGCGGGAACCGCCAGCGCAAAGATGCCCAGCAAACAATATCCCAGGTGGTTTACTGACATGTAAGCGAAGACACGCTTCAAATCTTTCTGCACCACTGCCGCCCATGCTCCCATCACTACTGTAGCCACAGCCAAAACCAATAGTGGTAAGCGCATCTGCGCGATCTGGTGGCCGAAGAGCGGCAGAGCAATCCGCAACAGGCCATACACTCCCATCTTCGACATCGCGCCCGTCAGCAGCATGGTAACCGGAGAAGGAGCCTCGGCATATGCAGCAGGAAGCCATGTATGGAAGGGGAACATCGGTACTTTCACCGCGAAGCCTGCGAGCACGGCGATTGCCAACCACAAAGAGATGGGGCCAAGATGCGTAGTGATCATTTTTTCCAACTCGCCGGTTGAGGCCAGTTGAGTCAGATGCGGAAAATCCATGCTCCCGGTGGAAACAAACACGGCCAAAAATGCAACCAGCAGCGCTACTGAGCCAGCCATTGTGTAAATAAAGAACTGCATCGCAGCCGGTCCTCGCCGCGCCCCTCCCCATAGCCTGATTAAAAAGAAAGCGGGAATCAGAGTTATCTCCCAGAAAATGAACCAGTGAAAGAAGTTCAGCGCCATGAACGAGCCAAAGAGGCCGGATTCCAGCACTAACACCAGCGCAAAATACAACCCTGGCTGATGATGCACTCTGTGCGCCGCATCGACCGACATCAGCGTTACGATTGCAGAAAGCACTAACATCAAAGCGCCCAGCCCATCTACGCCCAGGTGATACTCAATTCCCAGCGACGGCGCCCACGAGGCCCGCTCGACTAATCCTATGCTTCCGTCAAGTGGCAGTTTGGTCCACACCACAAGCGCCAAAGTAAGACTGATGAGCGAAGTCGCCAGAGCTACGCTGCGCGAGTGCCTGCCCGCGCCAACAGCAATCGCCGCCCCAACCAGAGGCAGAGCGGTCAACAGCGTCAATAGCGGAAATCCACTCATGCCCGGCTGCTCCATATCAGAATGACTGCCAGCAATAATACGGCCAGCGCCAGTAATCTCAAGTAAGTTTGCACACGGCCAGTTTGCACCCGCGCCAGCAATCCACCGCCCGCTACCAACTCATCGCATCCTTTGTCGAATCCGCCGTCCACGAAGTTGTTATCGATGAACCGGCTCAACTGCGCCCATAGGCCAAAGGACCAGGCCACCCCAGCTACTATGCCGCCCCAGGCCCAGCGGTCGAGCCAATCGGCAACCCGCCCCCACCATGCGTAGAAAGCGATGACCGTGACGCCGTAGAACTCATCCACGTAAAGGCGATTGTGCAGGGCGGCCCAGATTGGCGGAATGGCACGCTCCAATGCGTCAGGCTCCTCGGGTTTGGGCGACTGATCGCCGTATAGCTTCCACCCCAGCCCGATGCCCGCCAAGACAATCAACGTGGAAACACCCATCAGAGTCATCAATCCCGGTTCCTGGAATCCGCGCCAATCGAAGCCAACCGAGCGCCCTTCGAGAAAAGCACGGAACCAGGGCCAGGCCGGTGTTCCAAGCGCGCCGAGCGCCATCGCAAAGAAAGCCAAGATCGCCAGCGGCACAATCATCACTCTGGGGCTCTCATGTGCTTCCTTGCCGCCCCGCCAATGGCCAAAGAAGACATAAGCTACCTGTCGCGTCATATAAAAAGCAGTCAATAAAGCGCCGAAGACCAGCATATAAAATGGTGTTTTTGCGACGCTCCAATGTTGCGCAGCCTCCAAAATGCCGTCCTTGCTCCAGAAGCCTGAAAAAAACAGTGGAAATCCACATAGAGCCAGCATTCCAATTGCATAAGTAAAAAAGGTCAGCGGCATATCTGACTTTAACCCACCCATACGGCGAATATCCTGCTCTTCGCTGCAACCATGAATTACCGAGCCGGCACCCATAAATAAAAGGGCCTTAAAAAAGGCATGAGTTATCAAGTGAAACATTCCGACAGCCACACCGCTCATGCCGAGCCCGGCCATCATGTAACCCAGTTGTGAGACAGTCGAGTATGCAAGGATGCGTTTGATGTCATTCTGCGCCACGGCAATCAAAGCAGCGAAGACCGCCGTGAATGCGCCGACCCAAGTGACAACCGTCAGTGCGGTCGTGGTGCCGCCAGCCAGCGCTCCGGCCTGCATGAGAGGATAAACGCGCGCAATCAGATAAACGCCCGCAGCCACCATTGTGGCCGCGTGAATCAGCGCCGATACGGGCGTAGGGCCTTCCATCGCGTCCGGCAGCCAGACATGCAGCGGAAACTGGCCGCTCTTGCCCGCTGCTCCGGCAAAGATCAAGAGGCCAATTGCACCCGCGGCAGTCAGCCCCCAGATTGCAGGCTGCGCTAATAACAAGGACAAAGCCGCTGATTCGATGGAGCCGGCTCCGTTGTTATATAAAAGAAGGGTTCCCGTCTGCGAAAATAACCAGACAATTCCCAGAAGAAAGAAAACATCGCCGACCCGCGTGGCAAGAAAGGCTTTCTTCGCAGCAGCCGCGGCGGAGGGCTTCTGATACCAGAATCCGATCAATAAGTAAGAAGTAAGCCCGACTAACTCCCAACACATAAATAAAAGTAGAAGACTGTTGGCGATAACCACGCCTAGCATCGCCCCGGCAAAGAGAGACATAAAGCAAAAGAAACGTGTGAAGTTCTCATCATGAGCCATGTAGCCGAGGGAGTAAATAAAGATCAACAAACTTACAAAGCTGACCATGACCAGCATCACTGCCGAAAGCGGATCAAGAACCCAACCCAGGTCAATGTTTGTAGCGCCCGCTTGAAACCAGGTAAAGTTGAACGTCTCGCGAAGTGCCAAGCCATGCGCCCAACCGGCTACCACGTGCGAAAATGCGCACAGCGAAAGCAGAAGCGAAAAGCTCAGAGAAGCTATAGCCAAAGCAGCCGAAACCTTGCGGCGCGGTTGCCTGAGCAGTGCGATAATGCCCGCAGCCACGATGGGCACGGCGGGAATCAGCCAAAGAATCTCGGAGATGGGAGAAGTCGTCAACTGCGGGGCAAACGAAATTGTCTCTTGCATCAACATCCGTTCACCCTTTCATCCTGTTCATCGCGTCCAGGTCGGTGGTGTGTGCGTGGCGATGAATCTGAATCACCAGACCAAGGCCCACCGCTGCCTCAGCCGCAGCAATGGCAATCGAGAAGATGGCAAACATCATTCCGGTCAGCAACTCCGGATGTGGACCGTAGCGCCAGAAAGCAATCAGATTCAAGTTAGCCGCGTTCAACATCAACTCAATGCCAATCAGCACTAGAATCGCGTTGCGGCGCGTCAGCGCGCCAGCCAAGCCAATCGAAAACAAAAGCGCCGCAACGAGAAGACAACTCGCCAAAGGAGTCACTTTGGATCCTCCTTTTCGTGCATTGCCACAATCACCGCGCCAATGGTCGCCGCGGTCAACAGCAGCGCCACAATCTCCACCGGCAGCACGTAGCGGCCCACCAACGCATTGCCAATCTGCATCGCTGTTACTGTAGGCTCAGCCGTTTCGTTCGACAAAACGCGCACACTTTGAAGCACGGCCCAACTCAGCGCCGCAAAAACTCCAGCGGCAATCACTAACCCAGCAAACCAATTGCGGCTATAGACTCCGTCCCTGGGCGTCTCCGAGCCGCGTGTCAGCAGAATTGCAAAGACCACCAAGATGGCCACCGCACCGATGTAAACGAGAATTTGCGCAAATCCAGCAAATTGCGCGTCCAAATTGAGAAACAACAGCGCCAGCCCTGCGAATGCCACGGTGAGCGCCAGTGCGCAATGCACGGTATTCTTCAGCAGCATGGCGGCCAACGCGCCAGCCAAAGTGAGCGCGGCAAGCACGTAAAAGACAAAGCTCATCGGCTGCCGCTCCTTTCATAGCTGCTGCAATTCCAGCATAACTTACTCTGCATTGCGATAACTCCTCGGCCCGATGTGCTTTCTGCGCATCTCAACCCAGCTCATTGACGCGTAGGCCCCCATCAGGACTGCCGAGCAAAGTACCCAGCGAAGCCATGCATCGCCCATAAAACGCCACAAACCTACCACCAGAAGGTTCAGCAGGCACATCGGCAAAACAAACTTCCATGCAAAGTTCATCAACTGATCCTGACGAAGCCGCGGCAGTGTCCCGCGCAGCCAGATAAAGATAAAGATAGAAAGCATTAACTTCGAGAAGAACCATATCCACGAGGGGACCCAAGTCAGAAATGAAAACGGCGCTGACCATCCGCCCAGAAACAGAGTCGTACCCAGGCCGGAGATGGAAAACATAGACAAATACTCACCTAAAAAGAAGAGCGCGAACTTGAAGCCAGAGTATTCGGTGTGATACCCGGCCACTAACTCCGACTCACCCTCCGGCAGATCAAAGGGCGAGCGGTTGCTCTCCGCCGTGGTGGCAATCGCGTACATCACAAAGGCAGCGCAGCCCCAGGGGGTGAAGATGTACCAGTGCGGAAGGCCGTAGCTGTAGTGGTTCTGCGCCTCGACGATCTTTGTGAGCGAGAGCGAACCAGTGATCATCACCACTGTTACGCTCGACAGCAGCAGCGGCACCTCGTAGCTGATCATCTGGGCCACGGCGCGCATCGCTCCCAACAACGAGTACTTATTGCGGCTCGACCATCCAGCCATAAAGACCGATAACTCTGTGGATGCTCCCATGGCGAAGTAGAAGAGCAGGCCGGCGTCCATATTGACCAGCACCATGTTGCGGCCCATGGGCAGCACGGCAAAGCCCATGAAGACCGCTACCACAAGCACTACCGGCGCCAGAAAGTGCACCGCCGCATCAGCGCTCAAGGGAACAATGTCTTCCTTGGTGAGTGATTTGATGCCGTCGGCTATCGGCTGCAAGAGGCCGAAGGGACCCACGCGATTCGGCCCGATGCGATTCTGAATGCGCGCCAGCCCTTTGCGCTCGAAAACTGTGGTCAGCGCAAAAAGCGCGGGAAAGAGAGAAACAATCGCTGCCACGCCAAGCACTATACTTGCCGCTGGCCGCAAGAACGCGGGAAGAAAGCTCACCAGCCAGTGCTGGAGCAGAACGAAGAACTGGTCCAAGTGATCGATCATCGTCTACGCTCCCTCTCCGGCGATGGCCGCTGCCTTGGCTGCGACAGCGACGGAGGCAAGTTTGGCCTTGGCCTCCGCCTTTGCCTTCTCCGTCGCCAGGCGCGCATCCACAGCGGTTGCGTCGGCAGGATGAATCTGATGATAGTAATCGTTTGACTTAGCCAGTTGTTGGCGATCCAATAACAGCCCGCCAAAACGATCAGTTGTGCTCAATTCAAACTCGGTATTCATTTTGATTGCTTCAAAGGGGCAGACCTCGACGCAAATCTGGCAGCTCATGCAGACCGAAATGTCGATGTCGAAGCGGGCCGGGTAAAACTGCAATTTACCGATAGCATCCGGCTTCTTGTCTGTACTCTTCTCGATATAAATACACTTGGGCGGGCACTCCTTCTCGCAGATTTGGCAAGCCACGCAGCGCAGCCCTCCCTGCCAATCCGCACCATCATAAACCAGGAAGGGAAAGACACGCGCGGCCTCGAAGGGAGCGATGCGCCGCTCCGGATATACGACCGTCGTGAGCCTTTCAGCAGAGAAGTAACTGCCGAAGAAATTCCTCGCAGTCTCCGCCAGTCCCTTCAGTATGCCTTCGCCTAACACTTACCCCCCTGTTCCCTACCGATCGACTTCACCCAGCACAATATCGACGCTGCCAAAGATCAGCACAACATCGGCAATATCATGGCCGAGGCACATATCTTCGAGAATCGTCAGGTTGATCAAACTTGGCGGGCGAATCCGATAGCGATAGGGATTCGACCCGCCATCACTGATGAGATAGAAGCCTAACTCACCTTTGGGCGCTTCGATGCGGCCATACGCCTCGCCCGGCTTGGGACGGAAGCCGCGAATCTTTGCCGTGGGACTCATCACCGGCCCGGCGGGAATATCCTTCAACGCCTGCTGCAAAATTCCAATCGATTCGCGCATCTCCAGGATACGGATCATGAAGCGATCATATACATCGCCGTGATCGCCCAGCGGCACACGGAAGTTGAAGCGACTGTAAATGCCGTAGCCATCCACCTTGCGAATGTCGTAATTGACGCCGGAGGCGCGCAGCATCGGCCCGGTCACACCGGCGTTTACAGCTAATTCAGGCCGCAGCACACCCACGCCCTGCGTCCGCGCCATTAATATTTCATTCGTCGCCAGAAACCGTTCGAACTCATCAACAAAGCCGGCGAGGGCCGCCACGACCTTGCGCGCATGATCAAGCCACTGCGGCGAAGCATCGACGCGACAGCCGCCGAAGCGCATATAATTGACCATCATGCGCGCTCCAGTCAACTCCTCGAAGAGGTCAAGAATCTTTTCGCGCTCGCGGAAGGCGTACATCAGCGGCGTACCACTGGCGCCCATCTCCTGAATTAAAAACCCAATCGAAGAAGCATGGTTCTGGAAGCGCGTCAACTCGCCCAGAATCACGCGAAGATACTCGGCGCGCTCGGGAACCTCCTGGCCGGTGAGCTTCTCGACGGCCAGCGCGTAGGCCCAGTTATTGGTGATGGGACATATGTAATCGAGCCTGTCGGTATAGGGCATCGAGGCCAGATAGCTCTGCCCCTCGGCAATCTTCTCGTGGTTGCGATGCAGGTAGCCAAAGACCGGCTTCAGGCGCACAACCCGCTCGCCGTCCAACGCTACATCCATGCGGAAGACGCCGTGGGTGGATGGATGATGCGGCCCCATCGCAACTTCCAGCAGTTCCCCATCGCCGCCGGATTCCATCCGCGCGGGCCGGTTCCAGCCTTCGAGCTTTTCGTTCTTGATCTCCGTCAAGCTCATGCAGTCGTTGGCCCCTGTTCCCTGATCCCTGATCCCTGTTCCCTGTCTTTGTGCGCCTGCGCCCGCTTGAGCACCTCGTCGTGGGCCGTCGGCTCGTACTCGAAGTCGTCCGGTTCAACGTAATCCTTGCGCATGGGATGGTCTTTGAAACTCTCCCACATCAACAGCCGCCGCAAGTCGGGATGGCCTGTGAAAATGATTCCGAAGAGGTCGAAAATCTCTCGTTCCTGAAACTCAGCAGAACGCCAGATGGGTGTAAGTGAAGGTAACTCGACTTGATCTGTTCGATTGACGGTATGCATTCGAATAATCACCGGCCCGTGTTTCTTGGTGACGGAATAGAGGTGATAGACGACCTCCAGCGAATCGGGCCAATCGATGCCGGTCACGTTCGAGAGAAAATCTAGTGCCAGTTCCGCATCGTCGCGCAGGAACTTCGCCACCGCGACGGCGCATTCCGGCGCAAGCCGCAGCGAGTGCTGCCCGCTGGGGCTGGGATTGGAGACAAGCTCGACCGCCGCGCCCGGAATGGCAGCTTCAATCGCCGACTTGATCTCTTCCACTGACTTCAATTCACCACTCCTTAAACGACAAGAAATCGCTCAAAAAACCAAAAAACGCAAGATAAGAAATAGAAATCAATTTTCCGATCCAGTATTCGCAATTCTCAGCCACTCTTTCACTGACAAGATTCTCCTTCAGTGCACTCCTGATATATCTCATGAATAGAAGAACAAGTAGCAACGGGGATATGAAGAGCAAAGAAAGCAAAACGATTTGAAAGAGCATATAAGAGGACAATCCATGTAGATGAATACATTTCCAAATTTTGACGAGCATAGCAATTGCCCCGAGAGCCACGAAAAAATAGGCGAAAAACCAATGTGTTCCCACATATCCATTTCCGACAAAATCCCGATCCACGCTCTTCATTTGTTCCTCCTTTCATTCAAGGACCCCTGATTCAGTTCCATTCCTGCTGAAACATTCCCTCAGGGGCTAAAGCCCCGGTTCTATATGCAACCTTTGCGGCCCGGCTGAAGCCGTGCCCTTGTTACAAAGCGGATTGATGAAACGCACTCCAATCTGTTAGTCATAATCCTAGAAGCCATCTCATAGATGCCATTCATCCCCTACAAACCACACCCTCCGGTTCTATATGCAACCTTTGCGGCCCGGCTGAAGCTGTGCCCTTGTTACAAAGCGGATTGATGAAACGCACTCCAATCTGTTCCAATTCGTCAGTCCCTCAGTCCCTCAGTCCCTCAGTCTCTCAGTCCCTAATGCCTTAGTCCCTTCGTCCCTATTGTCCAATATCGGCAACGGCCAGACGCCTTTGTTTGACGCCGGCTCCAGGTCATGCTCGCCAAAAACCGGCACGGGAAACTCGCCTTGCTGCTCCGCATCGAGGAAACGCGGACGGCCCTCGCCGGTCAAATGCTGGCTCTCGATTTTTTTCTGCAAAGTGATGAAGGCCTGCATTAGCGCCTCGGGCCGCGGTGGGCAGCCGGGAATATGCACGTCCACAGGAATATAGCGGTCGATGCCTTTGAGCACGTTGTAGCCCTGCTTGAACGGACCGCCGCTGATGGCGCAGGCACCCATGGCAATCACGTACTTTGGCTCGGCCATCTGATTGTAGAGCCGGACGACCTGGGGCGCCATCTTCTTGGTCACGGTGCCGGAGACGATCATCAGGTCGGCCTGGCGCGGTGATGGGCGAAAGACCTCGGCCCCAAAGCGCGCCAGATCGTAGCGCGCCATGGTGGTGGCGATCATCTCAATGGCGCAGCAGGCGAGACCGAACTGCATCGGCCAGATCGAGTTCCGCCGGCCCCAGTTATACAGCTCCTGGATGGTCGTCACGAGGACTCCCTGCTTGCCGAGTTCGATCTTCAGTCTCTCATCCATCGTTCCGCTACGCTCCACTCCAGTGATCAGCTAACAGTTCACAGCCATCAGTTTTTCAGTACCATACAATCAGTCAGCACACTGCCGTTACTGTTCGCTGTAAGCTGGCCGCCTTCGGCGGCTTTACGCCCACGTCAGCACACCCTTGGCCCAGGCCCAGGCCAGGCCCTCAACCAGCAGCAGCACAAAGACCAGCATCGCAGCGCAGGCCGCGGCAGGCACTCCGCTGAAGGCCACCGCCATGGGCAGCAGAAAGACCGACTCCACATCGAAGATCAAAAAAATGATGGCATACAGGTAATAGGCTGAGTGAAATTGCATCCAGGCATCGCCCGCGGACTCCAGCCCGCACTCGTAGATCGCGTTCTTGACGGCGTTCGGCTTGGGCGGAGAAAAGACTTTTGCCCACAGCCACGCCAACCCCAGCGGAGCCATAGCAAAGCCCAGCGCCGCTGCGAACAATACCGCTAAAGAAAAATATGGATTACTTGCCATCCTCGTAAACAAAAGACCTCAGATTCAACGTACCAGTTCGATGGTCATTTTGGCGATTAAGATGCGCCGCGCAGCCCAGCTCTCTTCTATTATCGTCTCATTCATCCCACTCTGTGGACCGCTCTATACTGATGTGGAGTTCAAGACCGCCAGAATTGGCCCATCCGGATTCCTGCGGGATAGATGGCGCTGAATTACGCCAATTTGGAGAACCGGATTGAGAAATACAGAAATATTATCCTCCCGGACTCGGCATGGCGCGACTTTTCCCTCGCAAACGTGTCCTAATAGGAATGGGCAGCCGCACAATCCGGGTTGTCGTTCGGGAGCAATGCAGTGGAGAGGCGTGAAGCCATGAATTGCAGGGGATGGGTTGGAGGCTGGACGAAGGGGATGGCGGCACTTGCCGTGGGCACAGTTTTACTGGCGCCGTCGCTCGGAGCCGAAGATGCCGCGCCTGCGGCGGCGGCGCAGGCAGCGCGTTTGAGCAGCGTGGAGGGTCAGGTGCGCATCGCGCAGGGCGGCCAGGTGTTGGCCGATCCGGCGCTTGCCAACACTCCACTCTTCGAGGGCACGTTACTGCAAACCTCGGAAGATGGACGGGCGGAACTCCAGTTTGACGACGGCAGCGTGGTTCGGCTTTCACCCAACAGCTCGCTCAAGCTGATGACCTTGCACGGGCAGGGCGCACCCGGCGACACGGAGATCTCTCTCGTCAGCGGCTTGGGCTATTTTGAATTGCAGGGCGGGAGCGCGACCGACCAAATTCGGGTTCGCTTCGGCGATTGCGCAGTCACAGCCAGTGGTTCCGCCGTCTTTCGCATCAAACTGGACAACCCTCCGGGCGAAGTTGCGGTCTTCTCTGGCGACGCTCATGTGGAGCGCGGCGCGGCACTGGCACTCAACCTGCACGGCGGCGAGAGTGTAGCCCTGAGCGGCAACGATCCCGCGAAGTATTCACTGGCCGATTCGATTGAGCCGGACTCCTGGGACACGTGGAACTCCGACCGCGATCAGGCGCTGACGACTGAGGCCTCAGCGCGAACCGATGCAGTGAGCGACCTGCCCAACAACAACAATCCGGCATGGAACGAGCTGGACGCCAACGGCAACTGGTATGACGTGCCGGGGCAGGGCTACGTCTGGTCGCCCTATGAAGCAGCCGACGGGGGATGGGATCCTTATGGCAGCGGCTACTGGATGTGGACGCCAAGTTATAGCTACATATGGGTCTCCGGTTATCCCTGGGGCTATATGCCATACCATTGCGGGACATGGAATTATTTTGGCGGCTTTGGCTGGGGCTGGGCACCGGGAAGGTGCAGGCTCTGGTGGGGTGGCGGCGGTTGGATCTCCAACATCGGCTACGGACCGGGCGGCTATCGTCCTCCGCTGCGGCCGCACGGGCCGCCTTCGCGCGGAACAGGCGGTCCTCGGAGAGGCGGAGCCGCTAATCCATTGATTGCCGTCAATCGGACCTCGCCGAGCGGAGCAGCGTGGTTGCCGGCGCGAGACAGCATCACTGTGGTTACGATTGGCGGACACCCGGTGCAGCCGCTGCGTCCTGTCTCGCCACGTCCCATGTACGAGGGCTCGACTGTGGGGTTGGCAAACCACTCTCGGCCAGTTTATGCGGGATCGAAAACCCCTGCCGTACAACGTCCCGCTGCTGGAAGCCGTCCGGCCAGCACGCCTGCGACGAAATCCTCCAGCGTCAGCCAGCGTAGTACACCCGCACCCGCACCCGCGCCCAGTCACTATTCTTCAGGCGGAGGCATGCCGCCCAGCCAATTTCCGAGTGGCGGAGGAGGTTCTGGTAGTGGTTCACCTAAAAGTGGCGGAGGGCGTCGCTAGAAGGCTGAAAAGGTTGAGCAACCTATGGGGTAGCCTGACGGCCATCAGGGAAGCGACAAGCGTAGGCGCATGGCTGTAATCTCGGCGTGGGTCATGTCAGCGGCGGTGCGGCGGTCGGGATAAACGCGCGGCTGGCCGAAGCTCACCCGTGCTGAAAAACCGGGAGTATTCAGCGTGGTCAGCAAATGCGTCAGAAAGAGCGTCTCGCCCACCCAGCAAAGCTTCTCCTCCGGTGTGCCATCCGCGATCACGTAGCGCACGGCAGCGGCGGTAATCTGTGCTCCGGCAGAGGTAGCCGGATCGATGAGCCGGGAGTGGAAGCGCAGCACCTGATGGCCGTCGGTGCTGGTGCCTTCGGGGAAGAGCAGCACGGGAATCGGCTCCTTGAGACGCTCGCCCATCTGCCCTGCCACTGAATTGGCGCTGACCAGACTGGAGCGGTCCAGGAAGATGGTTCCACCGATGCGCGCCGCCTTGCCAAAAAATGGCCAGCCGCCGATCTCAATCTTGGCGACAAAGAAGCAGGGCATAGCCGCCGAGAGGATGAGAATGTCCAGGTAGCTGAGGTGGTTGGAAACAACCAACCCATGGGTGGGCGGAGTCCCTTCCACGCGATAGCGGATACCCACCACAGAGAGGATTCCGCGGCTTGTCTGTTGAACCCACAAGGCGCGCTTCTCCAGCGTAAGAGGGCCGCGCAAGCGGAGAATCCAAAAGCGAATAATGGAGAGGGCGAGAGCAAAGACCAACGCCACAGCGCGCCGGAACGCAAGTAAACTCATAGGGTTAGCATACTATGCGTTTCCCCTCCGCAACAAGGAGACGCTTTCGGGCCTGCTAACCCAGGCTCGTCTAGCTCATTCCTGAGTTGAAGTCCACCTATGACGGGTGCCGAGCATCGGTCCCATCCGGTACACTGACGGATATCCCGTTACATCGGCGAGGGTGCGCAAATGTCACAGCTCTATGTCCTGGTTCTGGTGGTCATTGTTGTAGTGCTGCTGGCGGTGGCGCTCTATCGCAGTTCGCAGGTGAAGACAAAGGCCGACTACCTGGTGGCCGGACGATCGCTGCCGGCCGTCGTGCTGGTACTCACGTTGCTGACCTCGTGGATCGGCGCCGGTTCGCTCTTTGCCGGGGCGGAGAACGCTTACAAGAACGGTTTTGCAGCACTCTGGCAGCCGGCCGGGGGATGGCTGGCGCTGCTGCTCATTTACTTCATTGCGCCGCGCGCGCGCAAGTTCGCGCAGTTCACACTGCCCGATCTGCTGGAGGTTCGCTACAACCAGACGGCGCGCGTGATGGGCACCATCGCCATTCTCTTTGCCTACGTGGGCATCACCAGCTACCAGTTCAAGGGCGGCGGCGACGTGCTGCACCTGATCTTTCCAGATACGGTTTCGCCGGAGCTGGGCACGTACATCATCGCCGCTTTCGTCATTCTCACCACGGCACTGGCTGGAATGTCGTCGGTGGCCTATATGGACGTGGCTATCGGCTCGCTTGTCACGGTCATTTGCATCATCGCCGCGCCATACCTTTTTTTGCAGGCCGGAGGCTGGGTTGGGCTGCACCATGCGCTGCCGGCTGAGTACTTCCAGGCGCTGGGCAATTACCGCTTCAGCCCCGAACACGTGCGCCAGCCGGTGGCGATGGGCGTGGTTCGCGCGCTGGAGTTTCTGGTGCCACGATGCTGCTGATGCTGGGCAACCAGGTGATGTACCAGAAGTTTTTTTCCGCGCGCAGCGAGCGGGACGCACGCCTTTCGGTCGTCGGCTGGGTCTTCGGCACGGTTCTACTGGAGACGCTGATTGTGGCCATCGCCGTCTTTGGCCGCGCGCTCTATCCGACGGGCGAGGTCGCGCTGCATCCCCGCGAGATTATTCCCTATACGGCGCGCCACGGGCTGCCTGCGGTGCTGGGCGCCGTGCTGCTCGGCGCTGTCTTTGCCAAGGTCATCTCCACGGCGTCGAATTACCTCTTTTCGCCGGCCACCAACCTGGTAGAAGATGTTTTTGTGCGCTATATCTCGCCGGGAGCTTCAAATAAACGAATCTTGATCGTCTCGCGGCTGGCCGTCGTGCTGTTGGGCTGCTGGGCGCTTTATCAGGCGGTCTACGCCGAGAGCATTCTGCAAAAGATGCTCTGGGCCTATACGATCTACTCCGCCGCGCTGACACCGGTCGTGCTGGCGGCCTTCTACTCCAAGCGCGTCACGGCCTGGGGCGCGGTGGCGGCCATCGCCAGCGGCACCGTGGTCACGCTGGCCTGGGACGTGCCGGGGGTAAAGGCATTCTTTCCGCGGATTCTGGCCGACCGCGACGCCATCTTCCCTGCCCTCTTCGTGGCCGTGGCGGCAATGATCGTGGTGAGCTTGTGTACACCCAAGCCAACGCAAAAACAGTTGGCGCAGTTTGCTGAATAGGCTTACACTGTCGGTGTATTTCATGTGCCGCCATGCCCGTCGCCTTTCTGACGCTCGAAATCCGCATCGAGCACGCCCAGTCGCTCAAGGACCGCCGGCAGGTAGTGCGCTCGCTCAAGGACCAGTTGCGCCAGGGCTTCAACGTCTCGGTGGCAGAACTGGATGAGGCGGTGGTGTGGCAGTCGGCGACCCTCGGCATCGTCGCCATCTCCCGCTCGCGCGACTACCTGCACGGCCTGATAGAAGAGGTGGAGCGCGTCGCACGCCGCATGTGCGCCGAGCTGAGCGCGGAGCTGGCCGACGCATTCTGGGATTACATCGAGAACAGTGGTCAGTGAACAGTGGTCAGGGAAGGCCCCGATCCCTGTTCAGTTCCAGTCATTTAGGGATGATCACGCGGCTGAAGGCGCCGGACGCTGGTAAACAACCATCCATAAAACTCCGAAGCGGTCGCGGAGCATGGAGAAGCGGATAGCGAAGAAGGTCTCGGCCATGGGCATGAAGACTTCGCCACCCTCCGAGAGCAGGGCATGGACGCGCTCCGCCTCTTCTGAACTGTCAACGGAAAGAGCGAGGTAAGCCGAGCGCATGGGCTGGAAGCGATCCGGCGGAGCGTCGCAAGCCATGAGTGTGGAATCTCCGAACTGGATGGTCGCGTGAAGTACACCCTTCTCGCATCCCGGCGGGATGTTTTTCGGCTCGGGCATCTCGGCGTAAGTCATGCTGAAGATGATCTTTCCGCCCAGATGTACTTCGTAAAAGCGGAGCGCTTCGGCACAGTTGCCGCCAAAGTTCAGTTGAGTGGTCAGTTTCATCGCTTTGATCTTCCTTTCAGGGAATGAATTGGAAACTGGAACGGCGGAGAGGCCGCCGAGATACATTACGAATTGGATGCGGAAAGTTCGAGCGGCGTTTCAATCGTCTTTTTCGCTCAGCCTGCGCCTGCGCCATCAAGGGCCTCCAGTCGCCATGCCCAGAGAGTCAGGCCGGTCGCGCCATTGGATGCCTCGGCAATCTTTGCGGTCAAACAGCCCTGCAGCTTGGATACAGAACCCGGAGCAGCCTGCACAATGCTCCCGCTCGCTAAGCCATCAAGACGCTGATCAAGATCTTCCGGCCAGGAATTGCCAGATTGCCTGAACGTGTTTTCAGATCGTGAAGGGCTGGCAGCAGATTTGGCGATTTGACATAATGCGACACCCTGCCCGTATGTCGAGCTGGCGAATTGGAGTTGGTGGCAGCTCATCCTTCGCCGAAAGAAAAGCGAAGAATGAGCCGCGAGCTATTGATGAGCAAAGCGGACTGAACTGATTACTCCATCCAAAGCGCACTCGTGATGATGCGCGGATAGTAGCGGCTGGCTTTGCCTTCACCGGAAACGATTTGGTCGCAGCAGGCCCAGTACGAACTGCCTTCCGTCTGCCACTTGACGTGAGCGGCGTCCGCCTTCCGGAAGAGCTCGGCAATCTGAGGATCTGCGTCCAGATGGAAGACCCTGCGCGTCACGTGCATGAAGATGGCAATCTTGCTCATCCATGAGTTATTGCTGGTGGAGGAGAGCTTGATGCCGCCGTCGGCAAAAAGATTGCGGCGCTCAGGATCGAGCAGCAGGTTGCATGTGTGCTCCCGCAGGACATCGAACATACGGCTTTCGGATGGACTCGCGTAGATCTGCTCCAAGGTGCAGCCGGCAAAGCCGGTCTTCACAAAGTAGAGCGGATAGGCGCAGCCCTCGACCGCCGGAAGAATGCGCGAAGAGTAGCCGGGGTTGGATTTTTCAAAGATAGCCGGAAGCACACCATCCTGGGCCTGATCGCAGACCACCGCGGCAACCTTGGCTGCAAGCTGTGCGCACTGCGCCTGGCTCTCGGTTGCGCCGAGCTCGCGGAAGAGGAGCCCAAGAGCCTTGTAGCTGGCCCAGCTCTTCACGGCGATATAGACGTTGTTGCGCGTCTGCGCCAGCGAATGATCCAGCGAGTCGTAGGTGGTGATCTCCTGTCCGCCCGCGCAACGCGTGCTGTCAAACTGCGCAAATCCGACGTCACCGCTGCGGTTGATCATGCTGGTCAAACAGGCCTCGACCACGCTCTTGTTCTTCCTGAGCCACTCCACGTCGCGGGTCTTGGCCACATAGCAGCCGGACGTGAGAATCCAGTTGCAGAGCTGCTCCTGGGTCATGTAACTGAAGCAGCCGGTCAGGTTCGCCAGCTCGTAACTGCTGCGGCCCTGCGGCGAGAAGTTGTTGTGCGCGCCCATGTCATGGCAGAAGCTGATGCCGCCCGGCTTGGTCTCGTACGGACGGTTGAGCTGAGCTTCGTCGGGCGGCGGAGGGGTCTGCGAGGGGTCAATCTGTACGGTCTCGGTCGAAGGAGCGAACTCTGATTTGTAAACCTTCACCTCGTCGGTATAACTGTAGAGCCGCACAAAGTTATCCAGCAGATTGCGAACCAGCCAAGGGTTGTGGTCGAGTTCCCAAAAAACGTGATCAATTGCCAGGTCGAGGGTATTCATCATGCAGTACTCGCCCTCGTTCACCACCCAGAAGGGCTGGCCATCCACCTCCAGCAACTGCGTGCTGCCATAGTAGCTGTGCGTGGCATGAGAGATCAGGAATCGCTGCTCGTCGCTGACCGCCGCGTTGTCCAGTTTGCTGTCCAGCAAGCGCGCCGCCGCAATGATCTTGCCGGAGTTGTCGAGCGCTGTTTTCAGCACATCCGCCAGACCTTTGAAGTAGCGCGTATACAAATAGCGGCCATCAAGTCCGTTGGTCTGGAAGCCCTCAAGGTAGGATCCGAGCGCGATCGTGATTCCATACTTCTTGCCTGCCGGAACCTCGAAACCAAAACCGGGGCAGGAACCCAGCAGGTGGACCGGATTGTGGCGTTCGCGCACGCCGTCGCTAGCCGACCAGCGCATGAAGAGGAAAGGCCCACCGTCGACCTTCATGCCTTTTTCCGAGGATGTGAAATCGAGCAGTTCCGCAGCGCCGCCGGCCTCCCGGCGGAAGGCAAAGGCCACGCGGCCGCTGCCCAGATCCTCCGGCAGAGTCCGGCTGCCGGGCCGGGCATGGTTGAGCGCGAACATAGCGGTCCGTGTGCTTGCCCCGTGCGTATTGTCGAGCACTAGCCGCGCAATCACGGCAGGCAGCAGGCCTTCGCGCATCTGCTCATCGCTCGCGGCTGTCGGATCGGGAATCGCGCCAAAGGGTGAATAGACTGAAAAGCTTAGCCCCTGCGCCGTCCATTGGTCGCTGGCCCAGCCATAGGAGCGCTCGAATGCGCCTTCGCCAATGGGCATGGCATCGGGCTTCACATTCTGCTCGGCGGGACCAGCCTGCTCCACCAGAAAGGCATCCGCCGAACGGTCCACCGCTGCGGTGTAGAACGGCAGGCATTTCAAGGGCTCATCGGAGTACCGATCGCCTTCCTTGAAGCCGATGAAGACTTCCTGATCGCCGGGCTGGCCGATCTGCAGGCCAATGCCGCCACGGGTTCCAAAGTTTCCGCAGGTAAAGCTCATGAAGGCGCCCATCGGCGAATGCTGTGCATTAAAGCCCGTATGGCAGGAAAGCGATTTACGTTGGGTCATGGAGAGTTCCTCGCTGCGAATTATATCTCGCCGAACGGCTTGCAGCAGAACCGAAACGCCAAAATTGATTCTCTCGTGCAAATTTGGCTGCAGTTGCTAAACTACCCGAGGTAAGCGTTATAGTTGTATGGCGCGAATCACAGTCAGCGGGCGTTGCGCCTTAAATCCCAACGACGGCGCAGGGCAGGCATCGAAGGCGATTCCTCTCGCCACGGTGGCTCTCTCCGGGACTGTGTAGAGTCGAATCAAGCTGTTGTATTTCTCGCCAACTGGCGTGGAAGTGGAAAGTGAGAAGGAACGGATGAGCGGCAACAATACAAAGCTGGCCTTTTCTGAGAAATTCGGGTACGGCTTGGGCGATATGGCCGCCAACTTCGTCTTCCAGGCGATGATGGCCCTGCAACTGAGCTTTTACATTGACACTTTCGGGCTGACTCCGCGACAGGCGGGAACCATGTTTCTTATCGTCGGCCTCGGGATGGCAGTTCTCAACCCGGTGATGGGCGTCATTGCCGACCACACCAACACTCGCTGGGGAAGATTCCGTCCCTGGCTGTTGTGGACGGCCGTGCCCTTTGGCGTAATCGGCGTTCTCACCTTCACCACTCCGGATCTCAGCGTATCCGGAAAGCTCATCTATGCCTGGGTCACTTATCTGCTGCTTCGCCTCATCTACACGATGAACAACGTCCCCTATGCCTCGCTGACCGGCGTGATGACCGATGATCCGAACGAGCGCAATAGCATTGCCACCTACCGTCAGCTCTTTGCCAACGGGGCGGGTTTTATCGTGCAGAGTCTGGCTGTTCCCATGGTTCTTTTCCTGGGGCAGGGCAACAACGCCCGCGGCTATCAGTTGACGATGGGGATATTCCTTGCTGCCAGCGTGGTAATGTTCCTGATTGCTTTTGCAGTCTCAAAAGAGCGTATTCAACCCGATCCTAAGCAGGAGTCCTCAGTCAAGAAAGATCTGGGCGATCTTCTGAAGAACGGCCCGTGGATCGCGCTCTTCCTGGCCACGACCTTCTACTTTATCGGCCTGATGATCCGCGGCAGTGTTATGCTGCCCTACTTTAAATACTGCGCCGGCAACCCGATCATCTTCAGTTGGTTCAACGGCTTCGGATTGACCGCGCTGCTCGTCGGCGTTGCCTGTTCAACTGCACTCACCAAGCGCGTGGGCAAACGATCGCTTTTCTTCTGGAGTATGGTTTTAACGGGCTTTTTCTGCATTGCCCTGTTATTTATCCCGGCGACGGCTACCGTGCCAATCATTAGCCTTGAAGTTCTGCGCCAATTCGCCTTTGGCTGCTCTGGCCCGGTGCTTTGGTCGATGATGGGCGACGTTGCCGACTATGGCGAATGGAAGACGGGACGCCGCGCCACCGGCACAGTGACATCGGCGGTGGTCTTTGCGCTGTGGATCGGATTGGCTCTGGGCGGAGCGATCGCCGGTTGGCTTCTCTCGTTCTATGACTACCAGTCAAAGGCATTCGGCGGACCAGAGATTCTTCAGCAGAGTGCAAACGCAATGCATGGAATCACATTGATTGCCGCGGTCTGGTCCGGCGTGGCATTCCTTGCCACCGCAATCTGCCTGCTCTTTTACGGCATCAACATGAAACTCAACCTCACCATCTCGCATGACCTGAGTGAACGACGCAAGAGTTTTTCTGCACAGTGATTACCCGCATGGAGGGGACAACGAAAGTTGTCCCTTGCGTTCGGGTGGGAATCGTCGCGGGTGGTGCACTTTAGTGGCGTACCTGGAAACTGGCAACCAACCAAGAAGAGGATTGAAGATGCGACTGCATAGCTCCATTCTGTTCGTTTCGTCCATATGTTTGTCGAGCCTGGTTACTATGGCCCAGGCTCCTGCTCCAACCACCCTCAAGGATGCATTCCAAGGCGCCTTTGTCATCGGCGTGGCGATCAACACTGGTCAGATTACCGGCAGGGATGCGCGCGATGAAGCCCTTATCACGCAGCAATTCAACTCCATCTCTCCTGAAAACGTAATGAAGTGGGAGGTGATTCATCCCCGGCCCGACGCGTATGACTTCACGCAGTCCGACAAGTATGTTGAGTTTGGCCTGAAGAACCATATGTTCATCGTCGGCCACAACCTATGCTGGCACTCGCAGACGCCGGCTTGGGTATTCACAGATGAAAAGGGCAATCCCATTACACGCGATGCGCTGCTCCAGCGCCTTCATGACCACATTCAGACCGTGGTCGGCCGTTACAAGGGAAAAATCAACAGTTGGGATGTTGTCAATGAAGCCTTGAATGAGGACGGAACCCTCCGCCAGTCTCGCTGGATGAAGATTATCGGCGAAGATTACATCGTCAAGGCATTTCAATTTGCACACGAAGCCGATCCCAACACACAGTTGACCTACAACGACTACAACCTGGAAACTCCGGCCAAGCGTAAAGGCGCCATCGCGCTTATTAAAAAGCTCCAGGCCGCCGGCGTTCCCATTGCAGTAGTCGGCGATCAGGGACACCTGCACCTCGACGGCCCGTCGGCTGCCGAAGAAGATGCAACCATCACCGACCTCGCTGCTACCGGCGTTAAAGTCGCCATCACCGAACTCGATATTGATGTGCTGCCGTCTGCCTGGGAAAAAACCGCCGACGTCTCGATGAGTGTAAGCAGCAATGCAAAACTTAACCCTTATCCGAATGGCCTGCCAAACTCCATTCAGCAGGCTTTGGCGAAAAGATATGCAGACCTCTTCGCGGTGTACTGGAAACATCGCGATGTAGTCAGCCGCGTGACGTTTTGGGGCGTGACGGATCGGGGATCATGGCTCAACAACTGGCCAGTGAGGGGACGAACCTCTTACCCCCTGCTCTTTGACCGTGACGGCAAGCCCAAGCCAGCATTTGAGGCAGTGCTGAAAACAGCTAAGCATTGAGTTGACCTTTTCGCCTTGCAATGCAGATTTGAACTGGCGCTGATCGCACCAATCAGGCCACATGGAACGTCCACATCGAAGTATGTGAATTGCGGCGGTTGAGTGAGTTGAGGATCTCAACGTGGAAAGGGAGTATCGTCTGTTCATCCAACCATGCCCTGGAGATGAACAGCGATAGCTACCCCCTCAAGCAAAGCCGCCGCATTCAAGCCTGATTCGTCATCCAACACACCCCGCCAAGCGCGCCTCGGGGGAGGAGGGCAGCTTCGTTACGCTCCAGCGGCCCTCCTCTCCCGAAAACCCGGCTCCTGACCGCCTACTGGCTCCCTTTTTCTCAGCCCTTGACAATAAAGCACGCATTGATTTTGCGCAACTTACGGAACGACTAAAACATACCGTTTCAATCTATCGACTCAATCCGAACTTCCATAAAGTCTTTTGCCCTTGATTCAATGAAACTGAGACTGGCTAACTGTGAGCTTATGGGGGATTGCCAGCGCAACATAGCTGTTGAAGAGGAACTGGCCGCCCAGGATCAATAGCCAGACCCACAAAGCAAAGCGCAACTGATGGCGCGGGACGCGAGTGCTGATTAGGGTTCCTGAAATGGCTCCAGCGACGCCTCCTTCGATCAAGTGAAAGAGCAGTTCAGGATTCGAGGCGTGCGAGAACCAATGTGCGCCGCTGCCGATCAACGAGATGACGAAGCCGAATGCGATGTCAGTGCCAACGACCTGCGCGGGAAGCAATGTTGTGAGGCCGAGCAGCGCGGCCGATCCCAGCGCGCCCGCACCGGCCGATGAAAAGCCTACCTCGGTGCCGACAGGGAACATGAGCCACGCCAGCCGCGGACTGTGGTCGGGAGGCTGCGGATTCTGACGCATCGGACGAAAATATACGAATATCTGCCATGCAGATGTTGTCACGAGAATCGTGCCTAGAAGCGCGTTCAACAGGTTCTGTGATCCGGCATTGACCAGATGCTTCAGAAACAGCGATCCGATGACGACACCTGGCACGCCGCCGAGAAGCATGAACCCCAGAGTTCGCCAGGCCACGTTGCGGCGGACGATCTGCGCCGGAACCAGAATCAACTTAATCACGGTGGCGAACATCAGTCCAATGCCGACGGCAACCGGCGCGGGCACTCCGAGAAACAATATCAGCACTGGCACGGTAACGGTTCCCGCGCCAACCCCTGTAAGCGCGATAAACAAGGCGATGACAAATCCAATGATGTATTGCATTCCTCTCCTTATTGCGACGGCGCTGCCGCGATGTGAATGCCGCATTCAACCTTGAGGCCTGCCCAACGGCCAGAGCGCGGATCGTGGGGATCCAATGGAAGCGTTGTGCAGGGTTCGCAACCGATGGAGGAAAAGCCGCGCTCATAGAGCGGCAGCAGAGGAATCGACAGCTCTTCGCAGGCATACCAGACTTCGCGTGTGCTCCATGCCGCCAGAGGAGCAAGTTTCAATACTTGCCGACCGCCGGGCAGCGTGAAGAGGGCTGACTCTTCCAGAGCCGCGCGGCTCTTTGCCTGCTCGCGCCGCAAGCCGGTAATCCATACGCGGAACTTGGCCACCGCCTTGAAGAGCGGTACAACCTTGCGCAGCCTACAACACTCGTCCGGCGCGGATTGATAGAGCAGGCCTCGCTCGGCTTCCTGCTCGGCGACAGTCTTCTCAGGCAGCAGATTGACCAGGTTGAGTTGCCACTCTTTGGCGATGCGATCGCGATATGCATAGGTCTCAGCAAAGTGATAGCCGGTATCGAGAAACAGAATGGGAATCTTCACATCCAACTCAATGGCCAGCCTGGCAAGCAATACGTCTTCTGCCTGAAAGCTGCACGTCAGGCATACATCCTGATTGCCGGTGATTTCGCGCGCCAATGCGGCGCGTACTTCATCGAGTCTGCTCTTCACCAGCGCATTGATTTCCGTTGTGCTCATTAGAGACCCGCCCTTTCCGGTGAAACAAAGATGCCCGCGCTGTGCAATAGTTGATGAACAGCAGAGACAGCCGCAACAATTTTGTCAGGATTATTCGTATTGAAAGTCAGTTGATGATCTTCGACGCGAGCGGCGAACGCGCAGCTTTCATTCGGTCTCACAACCAGGACAAGCAGGCCGGATTGAAGCTGCAATCCTGTGACGATTTTCAACAGATCGGGATGAAGAAGAAAAGCTTCATCGCTGGCATCGATGCGACTTGAAACGACCCCCACGGAAAAAAGCGAACGCTCGATGGAATCGATCAGTTCAAAAGGGCCGCTCAGTTCGAGAACAGCGCCGCGATGGCCCCAGCGTGCTTCTCTTTCGCCGGCGGTCACAGGTCCCCACGAGTCTTCCGGGAGTAGGCTGCCTGTCGCAGCTGTCGCATTAGCCGCGGTAATCATCCCCGCCGCGACGGTGCTGTTTGATTCCGCGTCGATCAAAATAAATGCGCCGGTCGAGCGATTATCGCAATATAGGTCGAGCGCAATCGGACGGAGTAGATCGATGTTGACGATGCCGATGCCGTTCATCTCCAGCGTATCGGTGGCCTCGCGCGCCAGCGTGGCGATGTTGATGCGATGCTCAATGGATGAAACGAATGCGGGAACAGTCTGGCTGGTGTGCTTGAGCAGATAGCGGCGATTGCGCTGAAGCGGCCGCGCATCCATCCAGACGAGCGCTGCCTGGGCACTCTTGGCGACAGTGGCCTGCGCGAGTGTTGAGACCATCAAATCGCCGCGGCTGATGTCGAGTTCGCGATCCAGTACAAGTGTGACCGATTGTGGTGCTACGGCTTCGGAAAGGTCTCCATCGTAGGTGACGATGCGCACCACTGCTGCGCTTCTGCCTGAGGGTAGCACCGTGATCTTATCGCCAGGGCGAACGATTCCTGATGCAACCTGACCGGCAAATCCGCGAAAGGTGTGATCGGGGCGCAGTACCCGCTGAACGGGAAAACGAAACGGGGCAGTGCTCGCATCAAGCGACGATGGCAGTGATTCAAGAAGTTCAAGCAGCGTTGGACCGCTGTACCACTTCATCGCAATCGAGCTGTGAACGATGTTGTCGCCGGCGAGCGCGCTGACCGGAACAAAGATCAACTCGACTGGGCTTCCAGTATCGGCTGCAATCTGGTTAAGGATTGTTGTGAAGTCCCGCTCGATGGCGCGAAAGGCCGCCTCTTCGTATCCAATCAAATCCATCTTGTTGACTGCGACAATGACGTGACGTACGCGCAGCAACGATGCAATGGTTGCGTGACGGCGCGATTGAATAAGAACGCCCTTGCTGGCGTCGATCAGCACTACTGTCGCATCGGCCGTTGACGCGCCAGTCGCCATGTTGCGTGTGTACTGCTCATGGCCAGGCGTGTCGGCGATGATGAACTTGCGGCGTGGCGTAGAAAAATAGCGATAGGCGACATCGATGGTGATGCCCTGTTCGCGCTCAGCGCGCAGACCGTCGGTGAGCAATGCGAAATCAATCTGCCCTGGAGCCGTCGTTCCCTTGCCTTCGATGGAACGCACCTGATCTTCGTAGACCGACTGCGTGTCGTAGAGCAGTCGGCCAATGAGCGTGGACTTACCGTCGTCCACGCTTCCCGCCGTCGAAAAACGCAATAAATCCTTCTCGCACTCTTCGGCCAGGAAATCTTCGACAGAGAATGGGAGTGCTCCGATCGTGGCCATTTAGAAATATCCCTCCCGTTTCTTCAGTTCCATGGACCCTTCCTGATCGTGATCGATGGCGCGGTTGGCGCGCTCGGACGAGCGGAAGGAAAGCAGTTCCGCAATAATGGCGGGAATGGTATCCGCGTCTGATCGAATCGCTCCTGTGCATGGACTGCAACCCAGCGAGCGCAGCCGCGACTTGATCATTTGGGGTTGCTCACCCTCCCTCGCCACAAAGGCTTGTTCGACTGGAAGCAGCGCATCCTGGCCCGCGCTCATTGGGCGCACGTACATGGCGCGCTCCTTGGCAAAGTAAAGATCGACAATCGGAATTTTTTCTTCGTGGATGTATTGCCAAACATCCATCTCCGTCCAGTTGGAGAGCGGAAATACGCGAATGCTTTCGCCGGGGTGAACGCGAGCGTTGTAAAGGTTCCAAAGCTCGGGGCGCTGGTTCTTGGGATCCCATTGCCCGGCGCTGTCGCGAAAGGAGTAGATGCGCTCCTTGGCGCGGGATTTTTCTTCATCGCGGCGCGCGCCGCCGAAAGCCGCATCGAAGTTGTAGTGGCGCAGCGCATCGAGCAGCGCCTGCGTCTTCAGCAATCCGCAGCAGCGCTTGGTATCCAGCGCAATGGGATTCGTACCCGCTGCGATGGCTGCTTCGTTGCGCCAAACCAGCAGTTCCGCGCCCACCGAACGAACCATCGCATCGCGGAAGGTGAGCATCTCAGCAAACTTGAAGCCGGTGTCCACGTGCAGTAGAGGAAATGGAATCGGCGCCGGATAGAAGGCCTTCTGCGCCAGCCGCAGCATGACGGATGAATCCTTGCCAATCGAATAGAGCATGACGGGCCGCTCGAACTCAGAAACGACTTCGCGCAGGATGTGGATGCTCTCGGCTTCCAGCAGGCGCAAATGACTCAAGCGGTGCGGAGCAGAAGAGTTTGTTGGCGGCGATGTTGGAGATAGTACTTCGGCAACCGGCATGCATGACCTCTTTCAGTGAGTGGATTGCTGAAGGCCAATGCTGCGGGTCGGCACACCGGCTTTTCAGCGAGGGGTGCGTCTTCTGATGAAATACGAGAGGTAAATCAGAGACTAGTTCATACACCCGTCGAAGATCTTCGACAGGCAACAACAAAGCCGGCTTTGAGTGGCACGAACCATGTGTTTTTTTCATAGTACCAACATTTCTGGACAAAAGCAATCCAAATAGATTTCTGTTCAAGATGCGCCCAAAGCGGAAATCGTTTCAGAAAAAATTGGAGCGCCGGGCGGGAGTTGAACCCGCGAGTACAGGTTTTGCAGACCTGCGCGTTAACCGCTTCGCCACCGGCGCTTTTCAATTTGATCGGCCAGGCCTCGGCCGGAGTTCCAGTATGGCATTGGCTACTTTTTTCCGTTGTCTTTGAAGTTCAACGCAAAGTAGTAGTACGTGTACGAGTAGCTGGTTGTCACATGCGCCAGGAACTCCCCCGCGCCGAAGTAGCCGATGCCTCCGCCCAGATTGAAATGCTTATTGAGTTCATACCAGGAGTAGCCATCGATTTCCGCGCCCAGATGGCGGCCGTGATCGGTCTTGTTGGTCACGATCGCGCTGCCCGAGGTGTTATAGATCGAGTCCAGCGCATCAGCTGCCCAATCGTCCAGCCCCTGCACCGTCAAGGAGAGCCGCCGGTGAGGCTCAACGGTAGCGCCCGCGCGAACCGACTCAATGTTCTGCCAGCCGAACAGGTCGGTGATGCCAAGGCGGTCGTGGGCAGTCGGGTAGATCGTATCGAATGTGGTGTGCGTTGCGTTCTTTGCCGGATTGCTGTTGCCCGTGGCGTAGTCGTACTGCGTAAAGAAGCGCGGCTTGGCCGCTACATTGAGGAACTGGTATGCCGCGCCGGCCTGCGCTGCCGAGGCTCGAATCGACTGCGCTCCCACCGTGCCGGTTTCGATGATCACCTCACCCCCATAATCGAGCGCCGTGTGGGCTTGCGCCTTAAAGCGTACGCCAAAGACCTTTTCGTTTTCCTTGCCGGTAGTCTTGCTGACGGCCGCTTCGACAACCTCTTCCGGCTGCACACGCCACAAGAAGAACGGCTCAAGATTCGAATGCGGCACAAGAAAATCATCAATGCGGGCGTAGGCTCCGTGGATGTTGTTGCCTTCCTGATGCGGGCTTACGCCATCGGCCTGCGGCACCACAGCCGAGGCGGCAAAGATGCCCAGGTGTTCGCGCTTTGCATTCATGTTCAGCACCGCCGCATCGTAGGAACGGGCCTGGTTGCGCCACTCGGAGTTGGCGATGATGGTGTTGTTGTAGTTGATGATCTGCCGGCCGACGCGCAGGCTGAACCAGTGCTTTTCGGGCGCGCCGATCTCGAGGTAAGCCTTCTTCAGATCCCAGCGAACCGTGTTTGGCGGGCCGATCGGTGGGTTTTGGAAGCCCGCGCGGGCGTCCTGCACCTGCGCCGTAACCCGGAACCAACTGGCTGTATGCAGATCCACCTGGAACCGGAAGCGGTTCAACAGGTAAGAGTCATCGACCTTCGCCTTGAGACTTGAATTGCTGTACCCCTCGTAGCGAAACCGCTCCTCGGCCTGAAAGTCGATCCACTTTGGCAGTTTTTGATCGACATAAGTCGCCGGGGCAAAGTCGTGAAAGTCGTAGGGCGCCGGGTTGCCGGTTGTCCGCCAGGCCGCGCCGTTCAGGAAACTCAACGGGTTCGCCTCCGGCCCAGTGAGGTATGCGCCATTGAACGCGGAGGTCGCGTTTTGCGTGGTGATGTCATCCTGCGCGGCCAAGGGAAGGTCGGCCGCTATAGCAAATAGAAAGAGTACTGTAAAGACCGATAGCGGCAACCAAAGCAGAGAAGCAGACGGGACAGCATAAAGAGCTTTTTGCACTTTGGATTCTCCTTGATATTTGGGGAAGTTGCGGATGGTCCAGGACCTTAAGCCCCTGGCCCGCATGAGGCGACATACTTTTATCGACAGGTGGAAAGATAACAACAACACAAGCGCAGCGCCGTTTCCAGCATGCTCATGGAGCTACCAGAGTCTTCAAACACGTGCGCGGGGATGGGTGTGGGGACGGGCATCCGATACTCGATAAATCAGTATGTGTGTTTCGATAAGGAAGGACAAAACCGCGGACGGGCCAGCGGGCGCTAGCGGAGACAGCAACAACACGCGATTTTTGTGAAGATATCTTTCATCTCTTGAGCAACTCTGTTTTTCCAACCTAATTGAGATTCAGATTCTTGTCAACAGGCTCAACTTGACTTTCTTTCGCTCCGCCGATACCATCTGACTATGAAGGGCTCACTCTGTTGTCGCCGCTGTACGCTGCTTCGCGCGGTACAGGTGGCCTGGGTATAAAGTTCTGATCGTAATCCACGGTTTCCAGAAAGCCCGCGATACAGCCAAAGCTGTCGCGGGTTTTCTGTCTTCGGCGAAGAGGACATAATGACTGAAGCAGTTCACGAGAAAGAGACAAAGGCGCAACGCGCGGAACGCATCAAGCGCGAGAAGAATCCGTGGGAGGCCTTCGATGAGGTGCTCGCATTTGCGCGCCAGGGCCGCGCCAGCGTGTTGCCCGACTGGGCTTCAATGTACTTCAAGTGGTGGGGCATCTACACCCAGGGCGACGGCGTGGGCGCTACAGGAGGCAAAGGCGGCGAGGGGCTTGCCTCGGAATATTTCATGATGCGCATCGGCATACCCAACGGAATCCTCTCTGCCGCACAACTTCGCATCATCGCCGGCCTCGCGCGAAAGTACGCGCGCAACCTGGCCGACATCACCGTGCGCCAGGCCATCCAGCTTCACTGGCTTACCATCGAGTCGCTGCCCGAAGTTGTGGATGCGCTGAACGCCATCGGGCTTTCGCCCAAAGGAACCTGCGGCGATGTGGTGCGCAATGTGACCGGCTGCCCGCTGGCCGGAGTAGCTGCCGATGAGTTGATCGACGCCTCTCCCCTCGCCGCCGAGATTTCGCAACTGCTCAAGGGAAACCCGGAGTTCTATAATCTGCCGCGCAAATTCAAAATCTCCGTCACTGGCTGCCCGTCTTGGTGCTCTCATCCAGAGATTAACGACATTGCCCTTACGGCGACCGAATTCAACGGCCAGCTCGGATACTCGCTGCGCGTGGGCGGAGGCCTCTCCAAGGAACCGCATCTGGCTGTGCGCCTCAACGCCTTCGTTCTAGCTGAGCAAGCAGTCCGCGTAGTGCGAGCCACAGCGGAGATCTTTCGCGATCAGCAGAGTCTGCGCGAAAATCGCGCACAGGCCCGCATGAAGTATCTATTTCTGAAAGAAGGCTGGACCTCCGAAAGTTTTCTCGCCGAATTACAGTCGCGGCTCGACTTCACGCTGTTGCCAGGCGTGGCCGAGCAAGTTCCAGATGACATCTTCCGCGATCACGCGGGCATTCATGCGCAACGCCAGCCGGGCTTGAGTTACGTTGGCGCTTCGGTGTTGCGCGGTCGGATGAGCGGCGAGCAGTTGCAAGCCGCCGCCGAGCTTGCCGAGCGCTTTGGCAGCGGAGCGTTGCGAACAACGGTAGCGCAGAACCTGATCTTCGTTGACATTCCCAACCACAAGACAGCAGAACTGGCGCGGGAACTGAACGCTATCGGTCTGCAAGTCGATGGCTCAAACTTCTGGCGCGGCGCTGTCGCCTGCACGGGCACGGAGTTTTGCAAGTTGGCCATCACGGAGACCAAAGGCTTTACACGCTGGATCGTAGATGAGCTCGAAGAGCGGCTGCCCGAATTCGACCAGCAACTCAGGCTGCACGTAACCGGCTGCCCCAATAGCTGTGGCCAACATTGGATCGCTGACATCGGCATCGAGGGCAAAAAAATCAAGCACGAGGGCAGGCTCATCGATGCGTATTATTTTTGTCTCGGAGGAGCATTGGGCCTGCACGCTTCCATCGCCCGCCCGGTAGGCTATCGCTGCCCCGCGACGCTCGTGCCTGAAGCAATCGAGCGGCTGCTCCGCCACTACCTTGCCAGCCGCCTGCCTGAAGAGAATCTGCGCTCATGGTTCCTGCGCCACACCAACGATGAGCTGCGTGCCGATCTCGCCGGAGAAGCGGTAGCACCCGTCGAGCGCGACCTGCCCGCCGGTCCGGTGCCCCACGGCGTCGCCGATTGAGGATCAAGCCATGAGCCTGTTGCCGGTCTTTCTCAAACTCGACGGCCGACGCTGCCTGATCGTCGGCGCTGGAGCTGTCGCGCTCGACAAGATTGGCAGTCTGTTCAAAACAGGATTGCGGCTGCGCGTCGTTGCGCCGTCTGCCAAGACTGCAATTCGCGACCTCGCTATTGAAGGCCGTCTTGAATGGATCGAGCGGCCTTTCCAGCTCTCCGACCTCGATGGCAATATCCTGGTTATCGCAGCCACCGATTCCGCTGAAGTCAACGCTGCCGTTTATCAGGGCGCAGTCGAACGCGGCATTATCGCAAACAGCGTGGATGACCCTCCCCACTGCGATTTTTATTTCGGTTCTGTGGTCAGCCGCGGCAAGTTGCAAATTGCCATTTCGACGGCCGGAGAGAGTCCTGCAGTCGCGCAGCAGTTGCGCCGCGAGATCGACGAGCAGTTGCCGGAAGACCTCGGCCCATGGCTCGAAGATCTGGGAGCTCTGCGCCGCGAGGTGCTCGCCACGCATCCTCGCGGCGAATCGCGCAGGCTGATCCTGCACCAATTGGCGCAGCGTAAGGTGTGCGGCGCGGCCACTTGTCCTTCGCGCCAATTGGCCCTCGCGCCGCTAACAAACGAAAATGCCAGTTCAGCGGGAACAGTTTATCTGGTGGGAGCTGGGCCGGGAGATCCAGAACTGCTCACTGTCAAAGCTCTGCGCCTTATTCAGTCGGCCGATCTCATCCTCCACGACGATCTTGTCCCGCAAGCGATTCTTAGCCTGGCAGCTCCCGGCGCCGAAATCTCGAACGTGGGCAAGCGCTGCGGCGCTAAAAGCATTACGCAGGAGGAAATCAACGCGCTGATGGTGGAAAGCGCCCGCGCTCATCGAACTGTGCTGCGCCTCAAGAGCGGCGATCCGCTTATCTTCAGCCGAGCCGCTGAGGAGATGGCCGCGCTTATGGAGGCGGGCGTTCCCTTTGAGATCGTCCCCGGCATCTCTGCCGCCTTTGCCGCGGCCGCGGCCATCGGCTTCCCGCTTACCAGCCGCAACAGCGCATCGAATGTGGTTTTCTCCACCGGCCATCACGCGCAGTCTCATTATTGTGCGCCGCCGCCGCGTCTGGAAGACGCAACCCGCATGGTTTATATGCCCGGCCGCGACCTGCGCCTGCTGGCGCAACGATGGCTCGATGAAGGCCTGCCCTTCGACTTCCCTTGCGCGATTGTCTCGCGCGCCGCCCAGCCCGACCAGCAAGTCTGCTACACCACTCTCGGCTCACTCGGCGATGCCGTACCGGTTCTCCCGCCCAGTCTGCTGATCGCTGGCTGGGCCCTGCGAGAGTCCTCTCCAACTTTCCATCTGGAGGAGAAAAGTGAGGTTCTGACAAGCCGGTAACGCATTCTTCCCGACTTCTACCCGACGCGCATCAATACCATTTCCCGTCCTGCGGACGGCGACGGCCAGACCTTCTTGAGGAGTTCCCGAGAGGGTCTTTTAAGCAGAAACGGCAACGCGCAAAGATAGATGCTGACTAGCGCCGATCAGTTCATGAAACAAGTTGGATGCACATTTGTTTCTCTAAACGCCGCAGGGTGCTATCGACCGCAAACGTGATCAGGATCATGCTCCTGCCTCGGCATTTGGAGACCGTTTTCATGGCAAAGCGCAAGCGGACACCGAAGACAATTCTGTAGCTCTCCGATCTTGAAAAATCCAAGTCAGCCGCGCTCAACAGCTTAACCTCTCCAAGCTCACAACGGACCTACGATCATGTGATCGAGTAATTCATTGAATGATACTGTTCGGAGCCGAAGCTCGCATTCAATAAGACGGTTGTCGCCCTCTACCGAATCATCCTTCAACAGCGACACTACACCTCAACCACCATCAACCTGAGGGAAACATTTCATCATAGGGATAAGGTAAGTGTCCTTTCCGAAGGCCGACATTTCCTATGGTTCAGTTTTCCCCTGCCGATCAGTAGCTCTATCAGGGAGCTAGCGGAATGCTGAAAATGCTGACGCTAATGGGGGGAACAGTGGTTGCCGTCATTGGCTCGCTCGCCGTAGTCTCCCTCACTGCCAATTCAGCCGGTTTGCCTACGCGGTTTGCGGCGCTCAACCCTGAGCCTTCAAGCCGAAGGATCCTGGCTGGTCCCGCAGCGTGTACGGCCGCCAGTTCCAAATCGAGTGTCTGCGCCGATTCCGTTGCATTGACCACTGCAACATGCAATGTTCTCCGATCAGGCGAGAGCGCGCCATACACATCGAGCGGATAGGTGGGACTGCCAGAGTTCTGCCTGGGCTGGTCGCCTCCGACCGGGTACTTTGGCTCGGGCTGCGGCGCATTCCCGCTGACCGCTACTGGAACGGTGCCGGGAAATGTGTTGCTATACATCCTGAAGAGGAGCCCCAGCCCGTTGAGAGTGGAAGCTGTCTGGTTGAAGTCGAGAGTCGAGGTGCCCATGGTGTGTGCGGCCATGGTGATGGAGTCAGTGTGTCGCAGCATTTCATTGAAGACCATTCCATAGGCAAGCGCCTGCTTGAGGGATGGGCTGCCGCCGAAGTCGCCGCCAAAATAAGCCCACTCATCAATCGAAAGAAAGATCTTCTTTGCGGAGATGGAAGGATATCGCTGTATGTATCCCTGCCACTCCTCCGACTTGACTCGCACAATGTTGGCCGGATAACGCGCAAACTCCTGTAGGGTCTGGGTCACCTTCACGTTGGCCTGATCCGAGTTTGCATCCGTCGGCAGGGTCTTGGCCTTCTCCCGGTCAAAGTGCACGCCGGGCGAAGCGTACCAATGCTCAGCCATGCCGTCGAAGTTGCCCATGCAACTCTTCAGGAAACTCCCCGTCCAATCGGCATCGGTGGAGTAGAGCGGTCCCAGGTTGCCGATATTCTGCGCGCGTTGGGAGCCCGGCACGTTGCCGTCTTCCAGCATTTCGCCTGAAGCAATCAGCACAATCGAGGGATCCACCTTGCGCATGGCCTTGGCGAAGTCGTTGTGTTTTTGCATGAAGTACTTTGTGTCGGTACGGCCGATCTGCCACGGGCCCCAGGGTTCGTTGCCGATGTTCCATAGCTTCACACGATACGGCTCCGCGTGTCCGTTCTTTGCCCGCAGCGCGCCCATGTGAGTGTTGACGGACCCGTTCATGTACTCAATCTGCTCGGCCGCCGAGTGCGCATCGCCGAGGCCCGCGTTCACGCTTATGTAAGGCTCCACGCCGATCAGCTTGCAGAATTCGGCAAACTCATCCATGCCCAGATCGTTGGTCTGCATCTGATTCCATGCATAGTCCCACTCGGGCGGGCGCTTGTCTCTGTCGCCAATGGCGTTGTACCAGGTGTAATTCGAGGTGTAATTGCCGCCGAAGCGCCAGAATCCCGATTTGATCTCCTTGATCAACGCAATGGTGTCGGATCGAAAGCCATGAATGTTGTCGGCAGGCATCAATGAGATGGCGCCCAGGTGGAAACTTCCGGAGCCTGTGCCGGTAATCTCAATCGCACCGTCCGATGCATCGGACTGCGCGACAAAGCTGAGTGGAATCGTCTTCCAGGTCTCCGCGAGCGGCGCAAGAACGGCCGTCTGGCGCTCGCTGCTTCTCTGACCCCACACGAGCGAAACCACGATGTGCGCTCCGGGGGATGACTTCACCACAATGCGGCCGGTGTATCGCTTTCCCTTGACCAGGGCAATGCCGCTCTGCCGGATGCCGTGAGGCACCTTCGCATCGAGGGCAATGCATGGACTTTGCTCGCCTACAAAGGGTTTCTTCTTGTCTAAAGCGACAACATCATCACCGCCTACGGGCCTCCACTTGCGCAGATCCATTCCCGGAAAGCCGCGCCGTCCCTGAGTCTCGGGATCCTTTGAGACGATCGGAAAATAGAACTTGCGGTCGTCGATCATCTCCGCCCAGAGCGGGCCGTACATCGTCTTGCCAATATGCTCGATGAACATTCCGAAGATGTAGTTCGACACGGGAGCAGCGGTCTGGGTGGTGTCGATGCTGGCGACAATCTTTTGTGCAGCGCCAAGGAGAGCGCAAAGGCTCAAGACCAGTGCCAATCCCACGCTCAGTTGTGCAATCTTAATCGTCTTCAAAAGTGTTTTCATTGGAGCCCCCTGGGGTGGTTCTGTTGCGAACGTGGTTCCCGGGACCTTCAATCGGGTCCCGGGAAAACTCTCGATGCGGATACTCCACTTGGAGCTAGCTCAGCAGCATCCTGCGCGCTTCGCCTTCAGGATCCTCGGCCATGCGGCATTCGGTGTCGAAGATCATTGTCCGATTGTGCTCGGGATCGGTGGGTTGCCACTGAAGGCCAGGCTGACTCGGGTTTCCAGTGCGCGCGAAATTCGCCCACGCGGTGGCCATCTTGCGAGCCAGGGCCTGAGCATCCGGCGTGTTACCAGTTCCCTGCTCGCAACGTTTGGTGTTGTCAAAGCAGAACTGCAAGTCGGCTGTGTGCCAAGCGCCCGGAATTCCGTCCAGCATCGGCGTCTGCCAGGTGAAGTAGTAGGTGTAAGCAGACGCGGCCTTCAACTCGTGCTTGAGCCTGGCCATCTTCACCACATTGTTGCGTATCAGGAGGCTGTTCAGGCCCGATACACCGCTGCACATATACGAAAGCGTGCGAATAGCTTTTTTCGGATAGGACTTTTTCAGAATGGTGATGAGCGCGGATGCCTTTTGCTCCCCATAGGCCTTGGTCAAATTCGCGCGCCACTCCTCTTCCGTGGGCTGCGACGACATCTGGTTGCCCTCCTCGCTCACTGAACCTATCAGCATGGGCACGTTCTTTGAGATATCGGGTGCAGCGTCGAAGAAGCTTCGCAGGGTGATGTTCCTGCCATCGACGCATGGCGACCAACCGACCCTGGGCGGCCCGGGGGCAAAGGGCCCGAAGGATCCGCGCATGGGCGGATTGATCTTGGCAACAGCCGCATTGCCTGCGGCGATGAGTTTTGACCACTCCATCTTCTGCAGCGAGGCAAGATCGTTCGGCGCCAGGCCCAGATTCTTCATCATGACCCGCGTAACTTCACGCTGTTGTTCCCGGGAAGGGATGTTGCCGCCACCGCCCGACTGAGCTGCGGCGCGATGGAAGAGGCCCACGGCGTCAGGCATGCCCATCAGCGTGGTGACTTTGGATCCGCCGCCCGACTGGCCGTAGATCATCACCCGATCGGGATCTCCGCCGAAGTTGGCGATATTCTCCCGTACCCACTTCAATGCAGCCACAAGGTCGGTCATCCCAACATTGACGGAGTCTTCGTAGGCCGGGCCTCCGATCTCGGCAAGATCGAGGAAGCCGAGGATATTGAGCCTGTGATTCACAGAGACCTGCACCACGTCGTGATGCCGAGCCATCTGTGCACCCTCGTGCGCAGCCAATTCGTAGGAGGAGCCAAAACTGAAGCCGCCGCCGTGAATGTAGAACATGACCGCGCGCTTGCCCGTCAGGCTTGGCGTCCAGATGTTGAGCTTGAGCATCTCTTCGCTTTGCCAGCCATCGTCCCACTCCTGCAGAAAGGTTTGTTCAGCGGCTGTCCAGGGATGCAGGGTTTGCGGGCAATTGGCGCCATAGACCAACGCCGGGTACTCGTCCTTCCAGCGAGTAGGGGGTTTTGCCGGCAGCCAGCGGTTTTCTCCGGCCGTGGTTTGCCCATAGGGGATTCCCTTGAAGGTGAAAACGCCGCCATCAACAAAGCCGCGGACCTTGCCGAATTGCGTGTTAGCGATTGCGCTGCGCGGCGTGGCGCAATTTCCCGGCGCCTGATGCGACGCTGTCATCCCGTCGTCCGATGCATGGACATCCCGAGCCGAAGCCATGCCGATCCCTGCCGCGACGGAGAGCAGCATCGCCTCTCGCCGGTTGAATTTAAGTGAATCTCGTACTTGCGGCATTGTTTTCTCCTTCTAGTGGCCGGGCGCACTCCAGCAAACGGCCCCGGCAGACGATCTTCGTTTGCCCGATTGTTAATAAAGTTCCTGTCGATTGCTTTCCATGCGGCATCCGGTTCAATTACATTGGCGCAGCCGAGGCCGCAGACATAGTAAATTGCTTTACTTTGATTTGTCGACCCAAAAAGGACGGCAGCAGCACGCTGACCCCAGCCGATGCCATCGTGCCGAGGAACTGGACACAGCCATCCATTGAACACTCCGGAGTAAAGCATGAAGTTCAGGAGGATTCAAGGCAACTGAACCAGCAAAGTTGCCGAATCAAGGCTGGTACTGGTATGGTTTCCGGGGAAATAACTTTAGCGTTGGCTCCGCCGGAACTTGTGCGGGACCGGCAGACGAGGTTGGGTGCCTGTGTGCGATAAGCAGCGCTTCGCCCAGTCAGTTTGCGGCAGCTTGCTTCTTTCAACCCCACTTTGGAGGTTCCTATGAAATTCCGCAGTTCTAACAGCGTCCAATGCATCATTGCGTGTACTGGGGTGCTTCTAGCAGGTGTCCTGTTCCAATCAGCTTCCGCCCAGGATGCAGCCGGCTATCCCTACATGAATCCCAAGCTTCCGGCCGAGCAGCGCGCCGCTGACCTGGTACACCGCTTGACTCTTGCGGAGAAGGTCACGGAAATGCAGAACAACTCGGCGGCGGTTCCGCGGCTGAATATTCCCGCCTACCAGTGGTGGAGCGAGGCGCTGCATGGAGTGATTAACGAAGGCGTAACTGAATACCCCGAGCCGGTAGGCCTGGCCGCCACTTTTGATGCGCCGGGCATCCACACCATGGCGGCACAGATCGGTGTCGAAGGACGCATCAAGCACGTGCAGAATGTGCGTGAAGGCCACACGGGAATTATGGGCGGCCTCGATTTCTGGTCTCCCAATCTGAACATCTTCCGCGATCCACGATGGGGCCGTGGCCAAGAGACCTACGGCGAAGACCCCTTCCTCACCGGACGCATGGGCGTCGCCTACGTGACCGGCCTGCAGGGCGACGACCCCGACTACTATCTTGCCATCGCCACTCCCAAGCACTACGCCGTGCACAGCGGCCCCGAGCCAACCCGTCACTTTGCCGATGTGGATGTGAGCCGGCACGACGAGCTGGACACCTACACACCGGCCTTCCGCGCCGCCGTGGTCGAGGGCAAGGCCGGCTCTGTAATGTGCGCCTACAACGCGATCAACGGGCAACCGGCCTGCGCCAGCGAGTTCCTGCTTCAGAATCTGCTGCGCGGAAAATGGGGTTTCCAGGGCTATGTGGTCTCGGACTGCGACGCGGTCAAGGATATAGCCGCCAATCACCGTTATCGGCCTAACCAAGCGCAGGGCGCGGCTATCTCAGTGCTGCGCGGCATGGACAACGAGTGTGTCAACTCCAACGAACGTTATGGCGAGCCGGTCCAAAAGGCGTACCTCGATGCCGTGCAGCAGGGATATCTTCCTGAGAGCGTGCTCGACACATCACTCATTCGACTCTTCACCGCGCGCATCAAGCTTGGCATGTTCGATCCGCCAGAGATGGTTCCCTATACGAAGATCGACGAGAAGGAGCTGGACAGCGCGGCCCATCGCGCCGAGGCGCGCAGGCTGGCCAACGAGTCCATGGTTCTGCTCAAGAACGATGGACTGCTCCCGCTGAAGGCTGGAGTCAGGAAGATTGCGGTGGTGGGGCCGCTTGCCGACCAGACCCGCCCGCTGATCGGTAACTATGCCGGCCAACCGACGCATATTGTGTCTGTGCTGGAGGGGTTGAAAGCGGAGTTTCCCGGTGCTGCGATTACATTTGTTCCCGGTACGCAGTTTCTGCGGACCGAGGGGGTAGCGGTACCTGACTCACTGCTGACCACACCGGACGGCAAGCCGGGACTGAAGGCAGAGTACAACGAAGGGATGATGCGTGGACGTCCCACTCCAGGGATGAGTACGAAGCCTCTGGTAAGCCGCACGGAACCAAATCTGAGGCTGGACGAGAAGAGCGTCCCGCCCGAGGTGGTAACAAGGAAGAGCTTTGGCGTACGCTGGTCGGGATCGCTTACGCCAACCGAATCGGGTGACTATCTGCTGGGGATTCGCTGTGCGGGTTTCGGCAGGTTGACCGCCGATGGCAAGCAGATAACGATGGCTTTTGGCGGCGGCTCAGAGCCGGCATCCGGCGTCGGCCGCATTCACCTTGAAAAGGGACGCAAGGTGGCGCTTGAAATCACTTACGGCAGCGTCAACGGCAAGCACCAGGCGGAGCTGATTTGGGCAAAGATCGAAACCGAAGTGTCACCCAAGGCGATTGCAGCGGCAAAAGACGCTGATGTTGTGATTGCGGTGGTGGGCATCACGAGCCAGCTCGAGGGCGAAGAAATGCCTGTCACAGAGCCTGGCTTCCTCGGTGGAGACCGCACCAGTATCGATCTTCCCCAGCCGGAGGAGAACCTGGTGGAGGCCATGGCCGCCACCGGCAAGCCGCTCGCTGTGGTGTTGATGAACGGAAGCGCTCTAGCCGTCAACTGGATCAATGACCACGCCAACGCCATTCTCGAAGCTTGGTACCCAGGCGAAGAGGGCGGCGCTTCCATAGCCGAAACCCTGAGTGGAAAGAACAATCCGGCTGGCCGCCTGCCGGTCACCTTCTACAAAGGAGTTGACCAGTTGCCCAACTTCGAAGACTACGGCATGGCCAACCGTACCTATCGTTACTTCACCGGCAAGCCGCTTTTTCCATTCGGTTACGGATTGAGCTATACCAAGTTCAGCTATAGCGGGCTGACTCTGCCCACGCAACCCGTGGCGGCTGGACAAGACCTGAACGCTGAGGTCACCGTCACCAACAAGGGAACCGTTGCCGGCGACGAGGTAGTCCAACTCTATCTCAAGTTCCCTGCCGTCAAGGGCGCTCCGTTGACCGCCCTGCGCGGCTTTCAGCGTATTCATCTGGAGCCCGGCGCCAGCCAGACGGTGCATTTCTATCTGAAGCCGCGTGATCTTGGCATGGTGACCGAGGAGGGAAATCCCATCGTCGCCGCAGGAGATTATACCGTCAACATCGGTGGCGGCCAGCCTGATACCGGCGCGCCGATGGCGAGCGGTCCTTTCCACATCGAGGGCCAGCTTGCATTAACCGAGTAAGCAGTTGCCGAGTCGGAAAATTCGGCGCCAACAGTCAATATCCGGGCAGAGATCTTCGACGATCTCTGCCTCCCCGCTGGTCAATAAAAACAGGATCACTTGCGGGTCACTTCGAAGTCCCGTGAAGTTCGGTCCATGAGGTTCAAGCCATCATGTTCTCCAGTCCAACCGCAAAATCAATCCGTTTCGCTGCCTTCGTTCTCTCTCTGGTTATCTCAATGCCGGCTTGCCTCGCCCAGATTCAAATGCAGGTGACCAGCAAGAACTACCTCGACACGCAAGGTTTTAGCGTGTTTCTCTATGACAGTACTTATCATCCCGTTTTTGTGGATCAAAAAAACACAGCCATGGAGATGATTCTCCATGGCCAGCGCATCGCCACAAACGGCGACGTGCGCCTGATGCCAACGCCCGAGCAGTGGGATCTGGTGGCAACTCTCAAAGGCCGCCACGCCGATAAGGAGAACAACCGGCTCACAGCCGACCTGGCTTTCCCAGCCTTTGATTTGAGCTACACCGTTGAAGTCGCAGCGGAACCTGGCGGCGTGAAGGTCAGCGTCAATCTCGACAAGCCGCTCCCGGAGAAGCTGGCCGGGAGGGCAGGCTTCAACCTGGAGTTCCTGCCCTCAATCTACATGGGCAAAACATACCTCGTGGACGGAACCCGCGCCGGCCTCTTTCCGCGCACACCGAACGATGCGATGGTCAAGGTCTTGCCCTTGGCTGATGAACCGAAAAAGGCCTACTATCTCGAAGACTGGGATAAGGCCAAGGGATATACCCAGCCGCTACCCTTCGCCGAGGGAAAGAGCATCACTCTGGGGGTTGACGATGCGCTGGCCCGGGTCAACGTAAAGTCGGAAACTGCCAACCTCATGCTCTTCGATGGGCGCAATCGCGCGCAGAACGGCTGGTTCGTTTTGCGTTCGCTGATTCCTTCCGGCAAGACCACCGGGGCCATCGTGTGGCACATCAGACCGGACGTGATTCCAAATTGGACGCGACCGGCGATGATCGCGCACAGCCAGGTGGGTTATGTGCCGGGTTTCTCCAAGATGGCGGTGATCGAACTTGACCCGAAGTACGATGGTCCGAAGACGGCTAAAGTGCTGCGCCTGCTGGAGGACGGATCTTACAAGCAGGTGTTCGAGGGGCCGATCACGCCTTCCAAACCATGGCTGCGCTACGTTTATTCGAAATTCGACTTCACTCCGGTGAAGGACCCTGGACTTTATGTGATCGAGTACGCGGATCAGCGTACGGCGCCGTTCCCTATCTCCAAGGACGCTTACGCGAAGATCTGGCAGGACAGCCTGGATCATCACCTTGCGGAACAGATGGATCACGTTTCCGTTCGCGAAGGCTACCGCATATGGCACGGAGCGTCGCATCTGGACGATGGCCGCATGGCGCCGGTAGTCGGAGAGCAATTCGACGGATGGAATCAGGCTACCGCAACCGACGGCAAGTATAAAGGAGGCGATCACATTCCTGGAATGAATGTTGGCGGCTGGTACGATGCCGGCGACTACGACCTCGAGGAACCTGCGCAACTCAGCGTGATCCAGAGTCTGGCGCTGGCGTATCGCGAGTTTCATCTCGACTACGACGAGCTTACCGTGGATGAAGCCGCCCGTGCGGTGGAGATGCACCGTCCCGACGGTGTGCCGGATACGGTCGAGCAAATCAAGCACGGGGCGCTGCTTATCCTGGCGCAGTTTCACAATATCGGTCATGCGATCCGCGGCACTCACGAACCAGATCTGCGCCAATATACACACCTGGGAGACGGAGCGTCTAAAACCGACGGACGCATCTACGACCCGAAGCTAGGTCCAAACGAAGTCAAGGGCGACTATTCCGGCAAGCCGGATGATCGCTGGATCTTCACGTCAAATAGCCCGTACTTCCAGTGGAACGCCATCGCAGCGCTGGCCGCGGCGGCCGATACGCTGAAAGGCTGGGACGATGCATTGGCGAAGGACTGCCTGGATACCGCGATCAAGGCATGGAACGACGAAAAGGCTCATCCGACGCCGAATCCAATGTTCGGTGGAATGATGGCAGCCACCTCTGGTAGTGGTGTGTTGGCAGCCTCGCAGGGTGCGGTATCTCACGCGCAGGCTGGTAACAGAAGTGGCAGTGCGGGCGCTCCTGCAGGTTCTGCTTCAACGAACGCACCAGCAGTTCCGCCGACAGGCTTCGGCCGTGGCGGCTTTGGCGTCGGGCTGGACTGGCCTGCGGCTCTGGAACTGACCATCGCTACCCATGGCGCCGAACCCTACAAGTCCCGTCTCCGGGAGTTGTTCCCTAAGGTAATTACGCCGCAGATGATGGGTTTCAGTGGATGGACGGCGGTCCGGGCATTGCCTTATCTGGACGCAAGTGCGAAGGATCAGATGCGGGAAGCGGTCAAGGCATATATGGCGGGACTGGACCAGCAGTTGGACGCCACTCCGTTCGGCGTGCCCCCGAGTTTGGGCACCTGGGGCGGATCGGGCGCTGTGGTGGACATGGCCATCCGGATGTATTTCCTGCACGAGGCGTTTCCTGACCTGGTGAGCTCCGAATATACGCTTCGCGCCGTCAATTACATTCTCGGCACACACCCTGTCTCCAGCACTTCGTATGTAGCTGGCGTCGGTACAGTCTCGAAGACGAAGACGTACAGCAACAACCGCGCCGACAACGCATACATTCCGGGTGCTGTGATTCCGGGATACATCATCATCAAGCCGGATTTTCCGGAGTGCATCGATGACTTCGGATTCCTATGGTTCGAGGATGAAGCCGTCGTAGCAGGGTCGGCTAGTTGGGTCGTGGCAGGCAACGCTGCAGACGCGCTTGCCAAGGAATCGAAGTAGCTCCAGTCTTGGAAGCGCCCGGCAACCTCAAAAGGTCTAGGGCGCTTCCTGCGGAACTGTCACAACCGCTCACTTGGGCCCTCCTCAACGACCCGGTTACGCAAAGCCCTCGAACCTCACAAGGTAGCAGGTTTGGCGGGGTGGAAGGTCAATCATTTTTTTAGTGGGGTACTGTACCTCGCGACACAGCGAATGGAGAGTTGAACAGCAGTGTTCGTCAAAAAAATCCTCCGAGGGTTAATACTCAGAGGTTGGTGATTCATACCAGATTATCGCACCGGTTTCTGTATCTTATTGATTTTAAACGATGGCGGAGAGAGGGGGATTCGAACCCCCGATAGAAGTTTTAGCCCCTATAACGGTTTAGCAAACCGCCGCCTTCAGCCTCTCGGCCATCTCTCCGGGTCTCAAAAAGATTATACCGGAAGTTGCGCCGTCTGAACGCAGAAACGCTGTACTGCGGCAAGACTCCACCTTTTCAATGGCTTGGGCGGACTCAAAAATAGCAATTTTTTACTTCCGCCAGAATACCTTCAGTGCTTGAGCCGCGTGAGATTCTTCCGGCCGCCTCGCAGCGCCTAACCTGTTTGCCTTAAACTAAAGCCATGGAAGAGTTCAGCCGCATTCAACGCCTACCGCCTTACGTCTTTAATATTACCGATGCGATGAAGCGCTCTGCCCGCCAACGCGGAGAAGACATCATCGACTTCGGTATGGGCAACCCCGACGGGGCCACGCCCAAGCATATCGTCGACAAGCTGGTCGAAGCGGCGCTCAAGCCCGCGACCCATCGCTACTCTGTCTCGCGCGGAATTCCGCGCCTGCGCAAGGCTATTTGCAACTGGTACAAGACCCGCTATAACGTCGATCTCGACCCCGAAACGGAGGCCATCGTCACCATCGGGTCGAAGGAAGGCATTGCGCACCTCTGCCTGGCCATCCTCGACTCGCGCGACACGGTGCTGGTGCCCAACCCAAGTTATCCAATCCATATCTACGGTCCGGTCATTGCGGGCGCGCACGTGGTCAGTGTGCCTATTCACGACCGCGAGCAGTTTCTCGCGCAGCTTGAGGATCTTATTCCGCGCATGGTGCCACGCCCCAAGGCGCTCATTGTCAACTTTCCGTCGAATCCCACCACGGAATGCGTTGACCTTCCGTTTCTGGCGCGGCTGGTCGAGCTGGCTCGCGAGTATGGCTTCCATCTTATCCACGACCTGGCCTATGCCGACATCGCCTTCGACGGATACAAGCCGCCGAGCGTGTTGGAAGTTCCCGGCGCCAAGGATGTGGCCGTCGAATTCTTCACACTTAGCAAAAGTTATAATATGCCCGGCTGGCGCGTGGGCTTCATGGTCGGCAATCCTCGCCTGGTGGCTGCACTGGCTCGCCTCAAGAGTTACTTCGACTACGGAACCTTCACGCCGATTCAGGTGGCTTCGATTACTGCTCTCGAAGGTCCGCAGGAATGCGTCCAGCAGATTTGCGAAACGTATCGCAAGCGCCGCGACGTGTTAGTCGAGGGACTCAACAAGTTAGGCTGGCCGGTAGCTTCGCCGAAGGCAACCATGTTTGTATGGGCGAAAATACCGGAGACCTTTCAGGCTCTCAAGTCTCTCGAGTTCTCGAAAATCCTGCTGACCGAAGCCAAAACCGCGGTCTCGCCGGGCATCGGCTTTGGCGACTACGGCGACGGCCATGTGCGTTTCTCGTTGATCGAAAACGAAGAACGCACGCGGCAGGCACTCCGAGGCATCAAGCAGATGTTTGCCAAAGGATAGTGCCGCTTGCGCGGGACCAAGCTGCAACAACCGATTGAGTCCCGCGTGGAACGGGACCGGGAAGACACGCCGGAGGCGATTCTGTTGATCGCCATCACGGCAATTCTGTGAACTCTCCTAACGTCCGATTCCCTTCCCCCCAAGAGGCTCGGACGTTAGATGCACTAAGGCTCGACCAGCGCCTCGTTACACCTGCATGACTTCGGCTTCCTTTTTACGAGAGAGCTCTTCCATGCGGCGGATCTCATCGTCGGTCATCTTTTGCACCTCTTCGAGAGAGCGCTTTTCCTCGTCCTCGCTGATCTTCTTTTCCTTGGCGAGTTTCTTCAGGGCTTCATTGCCATCGCGGCGCACGTTGCGAACAGATGTGCGCTGCTCTTCGAGCACGCGATTGATGTGCTTGCAAACTTCGCGCCGCCGCTCCTCGGTCATGGGCGGCACAGGAACACGCAGCAGTTTGCCGTCGGAGATGGGATTAAAGCCCAGGTCGGACGAGCGCACAGCCTTTTCGATCTCCTTGAGCACGGTTGGGTCCCATGGCGCAATCAGAATCATCTGCGCCTCGGGCGAGGAGACCTGCGCCAGTTGGCTGATGGGAGTTTGCGTGCCGTAGTAGTCCACCTTGATCTGGTCGAGCATATGGACACTGGCCCGGCCTGTGCGAGTGGAGGCCAGGTTGGTCTGGAAGCTGGCCACAGCCTGGTCCATCCGCCGCTTGATGTCGGCATTGAGTTCTTTGAGCGCCGGAATTCCGGCCATGATCGAAGCTGTCATTGGATTCGTCCTCGTAGTGCAGATTACCAACGGCTATTTTACTAAAATCCTGACCGAATGGGGGCTTATCTTCTGATTCGTTCCGCTTGCATCGTTATCCCGGTTGCCGCGGCCTGCTCGTGAGCATGATAACTGGAGCGAACCAGCGGGCCGGACTCGACGTGTTGAAAGCCCATCTTCAGTGCCTCGGCCTTCATTTCGGCAAACTCGCGCGGAGTGTAGAGCCGGGCCATCGGCAGGTGATCGCGCGAAGGGCGCAGATATTGGCCGATGGTGAGAATATCGCAGCCGACAGCGGCCAGGTCGCGGAAGACCTCGAGCAACTCAACGGTCTCTTCGCCCAGGCCGACCATCACTCCAGACTTCGTGGTCCCTGCGGGGTTCAACTCTTTGGCAAGGCGCAGCAACTCCAGGCTCCTCTCGTAGCGCGCGCCGGAGCGGACAGCGCGATAGAGCCGCGGCACCGATTCGATGTTGTGGTTGAGCACGTCGGGGCGCGCTTCGACGACGATGCGAATAGCCTCCGGGCTGCCCTGAAAGTCGGGAATGAGCACCTCGACGCGGCAGCCTGGAGCCTGACGGCGAATCTCCGAGAGTACCAGCGCGAAGGCGCGCGCGCCGCCCATCAGGTCGTCGTCGCGATTGACGCTGGTGACCACTGCGTGGAGCAGCCCCAACTTGGCCACTGCCTCCGCAACCCTCCGCGGTTCGTCAAAGTCGATGGAATCGGGACGGCCCTTGGGCACGGCGCAAAAGCCGCATCGTCGCGTACACAGGTTGCCCAGCATCATGAAAGTCGCGGTCCGTGCTTGCCAGCACTCGCCAATGTTGGGACAGTGGGCGCTCTCGCAGACCGTGTTCAGCTTCAGCGATCGCGCCAGCTGCTTCAAGCCGTGGAAATTCTCACCCATCGGCGCACGCGCTTTGAGCCACGCGGGCTTGGGCGCCGGGAATGTGCGCGTTGACGAGATTTGCACCAGTTCCATCACGCTTTTATTGTAGCGGGAACCATGGCAACATTGATCGAATCTCTTGAAATGGAATCGGTCCTCTATAATTCCGACCAGCGTCCTATGTTGAAAAGTGCGGGCACTGAGAGCGCCACGGGGCAACGCTTGTTGGCTTGATCGTCAAGGAGAGAGTAATGGTCTTGAAGTTGAATTTTTCGCATGGACTCCGGCTTGCAGCTATTTTAGCTTTTGGCGGGGCGCTTTCACTTGCTGCACACACGCAGACTGAGCCTCCTCCACCGGCTCTCACGGCGCCCATCACTTTGTATAACAACTGGTCGGCGTATGACGAGCTCTCTGACAATATCCCGCTCACCGAAGCGTTGGCGATGCGCGAGCTGGACGAAGTGCTGCGCCTGAAAAAAGCCGGCGTGCGATTCGACTACTACACCATGGACGCTTTCTGGTACGCGCCGGACGGAGGCTATCGCACCTGGCGCACTCCCAACTGGCCCAATGGTCCCGATGCATGGATCGCGAAATGCCGCGCGAATGGAATCAAGCCCGGACTCTGGTTTGGCACCAACTCCACATTTTCCGCGATGAAGTTTCAGCCCGCACCGGCCTGGAAAAGCTCGCTCAACGAGGGCGGCTGGGCCATGTCGTTTTCTGATGGCGGCTTTTTGCCTGACTTTATGGAAACCCTGCAGTACTGGTATGACCGGGGCATTCGTATGTTCAAGTTCGATTTTGTGAACTTTTCAGCGGCTACTCCGGCGCAAGCCGCCACGCTGAGCAAGGCGGAGATCAAGCAGCGCAACGTCACGGCCTTTCGCGAAGCACTCCGCGCCTTCAGGCAAAAGAACCCGGAGGCGGTGCTGCTGGCATTCAACGGCTTTGGCGGCGACTACAACGACACCGAGGGACGTATGCCCTTCCAGGATCCCACCGATCTGCGCTGGCTTGAGGTCTTCCAGTCAGAGTACACCGGCGACCCGCGTGCCTCCGACGTGCCGGAGACCAGTTTCTGGCGTTCAATGGACCTCTACGGCGACCACATGGTGCGGCGCTACGAGCAGGCTGGCTTCCCGCTGGAAAGGATCGATCCCACCAGCTTCATGGCCGGCCAGACAGGCACCAGCTACTATCGCGGCCATCAAGCATGGAAGGGATCGTATCTGCTGATGATGGCGCACGGGGGTTGGGTAAACAGCGTCTATGGCAACCTGGAGCTTATCAGGGACCAGGACGCCGAGTGGATGGCGCGCGTGCAATCCCTTTTTCTTGAGCTACAGGGAGAGGGGCGCATCCACACCTTTGGCGGCATTCCCGGCAACATTGAGCCTTACGGCTTTGCCGGCGTCACCACGCGCGGCGCCGTCTACGTGGTGATGAATCCCGGCCAGAGGGTTGCCACTCTCGCGCTTCCACTGCCGGACAACCAGCAGGCTTTGGGAAACGGCAGGGTCCAATTCCGCGACGCTGGATTCGTGCCCAGCCTCAGTGGCGACCGCATCACTCTGGGCCCGGGACAGATGGCAATGGTGGGCTTTGGAGACTATGCAGCGCCGGCTTACGACTTCGGCATTCAGGAGGATGTCATCATTCCCCGTTCCATCGAGCCAGTTGCGGCTGAGTTCCGTTCCACCGCACCCGGCGCAATCGAGGCTGAACTGCAACCGCCCGCCAACGGCGCGCTCCGAGTGATCATGCGCCAGCGCACTCCAGACGGCAAAATCCTCCGCACCCAGGGCGGCTCTCCACCAAACGGCGAAAAGATGGGCAAAGTCTTCACCATCGAGGTCACGCAGGCTGGACGCACCATTCCAGTGACCGTGAACTACGACAAGATCATCTGGAGCGGGCTATCCTGGGCGGTGGGCGAGATTAACTCCACAGATCTGGCGCCTGGCAAGCCCCTCATCGTCCGTTTTCATTCCGCGGAAAAGGCTCCCATAAAGCTGGAGGGCAAGGTCTACCACGTCGTGTACTAAGGCATCTTTTCCAGCATATTGGCGCGATCCAGCACAGCCAGCAGCGCATAGTAGTTGTCCACGAGAAATCCCTCGTACCCATGGGCGCCGCCGTGCCAATCCTTCCAGTCGTAGGTCATGCCGTTGGGCGCGCGGCCTGAGAATCCCTGCCGCTCAAAAGCCCCAAGCATCGGCATCAGAATCGCGTCCGCCTGTTGCTTCTCGCCCAGGTGGTAGAGAGCGCCCAGAGTAAAGTAGGCAAAGCAGGCGGAAGCGCCGCCGTTTTGGTAAACCTGGAAGCCGTCGCTGCCGTCCTCGCGCTTCGGGCCGCCCCAGCGCGGATCCAGATCGACGTAATCAGCGCGCCGAACCGGTATCAGGTTGCCCGGCAAGCCAAGCGAAAAATCTGTGTAGCCCACTTCTTTCATCTTGGCTAGAATCTGGCGCATCGCCTGCCGCGCTTGCTCCTCATCGAGCAATCCATAGCGCGCCGCAATCCCATTCACAAACGGAAAGTAGTAGTTGTGCAGTTGCCCGTCGCGGCTCCGCCATCCGGCCACAACTTCAGTCGACGGATCAATAAACGCGCTTGAGTAGGCATCGTGAATCTGTTGGGCGCGTTCGCGATAGCGGGCGGCGTCGGCTCTCTCTCCCATGCGCTCCGCCAGCACTGCCATGCTGCGCAGCGCGCGAAAGGCAAGCGCGTTCGAATAAGCGTCCTGATGACCGAAGCCAATCGCGTCCCACCAGTTGGACGGGCGCACGGTGAAAGGATCTCCCCAGGAGCCGGAGTTGCCGCTCGCCGGATATTCCAGCAGCGGACTGCCATCCGCATTGGCCGGGGTCATCTGATCGGCCCACGCGCGCAGCCCCTTGTAGTTCTCCCGCAGCCATCGCTGGTCGCCGCTGCCATCCACATAATCCCAGGCAGAAATAATCAACGATGGATACACATCGAGAAAGACATAAGGCACCCTTGGATCGGTGGTAAATGTGCTTCCATCAAATTCCTTGAAACCGGGCATTCCATAGGAACTGAATCCGCCCAGATAGCGGTCCAGAGTTTCGCGCACAATGTCGAGCGCCGTCAGTCCCTTCGCCAGTTCCGGCGTATAGCGCGCTATATCGCTGTATTTGTACAGAACAAAAGAGCAGGGATCGCTGGCCGCATTGTTGGCCAGCATATGTAGCTCGGCGTTCAGTTGCAGCGCGTCCAGCCATTCGCGCCTAAATCCATCGAAGCGCCTATCGTCGGCTTTCATGCCGGGAATCGCCGGGAAGATGGCGGCGGTTTGCAGCGTATATTCCAGCAGCTTGTGCTCCGCGGTTGCGGCCGGGAATGTAACAGCGACAAATAAATCGGGACGCCGGTGTGCGGTGTAGTGCAGCGCTCCGGAGCCGCTTCCCGCAAGTTGAATTCGCAACGACCCCATGCCGGGAAGATGCAGCACCGCCGGCAGCGCAACGTCGCCTTGCGGGGTCACGCGGCCCAGCAGCGTGGCGTGGGTAATGTCAGGATCGAATCTCCACGTCAAATCCCGTGGTTCATGGCCCGGCTGGTAGATGCTGCGCATGCGGATAGTGTCTCCCTCGCATTGCATCTCCCAGACGGCGTGCTCCGGGTCGGAGCTGAGGGCATAGCGTATCCATCCGTCGCGCTCGCTCACCGTGTATTCCACCGGCGAAGGGCCAGGGGCGACGATCGGGCTGGGCCGGAAGGCGCCGCGTTTCAGCGCATCAATGCTGAGAGCGCTCAGGCCAGGTTGATGGGCGTCGAAGGTTACGCGAATCGATTGCGTCTCCCGCTTGAGCGCGCCCTCCGCAAGTTGCCCTGCGACCATCGGAAGCGCGGCCATTGCAACCGCAAGCACTACAATCCAATTACGCCTCAGTTTTGCACTCACTGTCTCAGATCCCTTCCCCTTCATTGTTATTGCCGGTTCCTGGTTCATCTCAGCCGTCCCGTGCGCTCCGTCGTGGTGCCGCTGGGAGTCTTGCTCCGGACCGAGAGCCATAATAATTGAGGTTACAGAAATATTACGAAGTCCGGCGCCACAATGATAAACCACAAACCAAAACGGCCTTGTCCATAAGGCCTCCGAATTTCACTCTCAGAATGCGTTTGCTCCGCTGCTGTGACGGAGTCTATTGACGGATTGATTTCAATGAAGCACACTGACGAAGATTTCCTTTGTGGTATTTGTTCGTTTTGAAACCCAGGTCTGCTTCCGACGAAGAAATGTTGGGATGGAGGTCCACTCACCGTGCCGGAAGCACACGCCCATCGATACAACGCACCCGATCTCGACCCCAGCAGCCCACAACGCGGTCTTTGGCGTGTGCTGCTTCGCCGCCGCCACTTTGTTGGCTGGGTGGTGGGAGGCTTGCTTCTGGCCTGCCTGCTCTATTGCCTGATCGCTCCCAATCAATACGAGGCCACGGCCCGAGTCGCGCTGCGCCAGGCGCCCGCCTCAGCGCTCAGCCTGGAGGCAGCCGAGCCGATGGTTGCCGCTTCCATCCTCTCCGCGCCGCTACAACTGGAGACGCTGGCCAACGTCTTGCGCAGCGACCGGCTGGCCTGGCAGGTGATTACGCAGCTCAAGCTCTACCAGCAGCCGGGTTTTTTGGGCCTCTTCTCCGCTCGCCACATGGAGGGCTTTCGTCCCGATGCGCCGACTGCCGATGCTCAGGACTATTTGCTGGAGCGATTCGCTCGCAATCTTCACGTGCAGACGGTGCCACGCACCCTGGTTTTGGACGTCAGCTTTCGCAGCAAAGACGCGGCCTTGTCTGCAAAGGTTGTGAACGCCTTGATTCGCGCCTACAGCAATCAGGAGAACGAGACGCGGATGCAAGCTACCGTCGATGCCTCCGCATGGATGCAGAGCCAACTCACCGGCCTCAAGGCACGCTCTGAGCAGGAGCAGCAGCAACTGACGGAGTTCCAGGGTACGCATGGAATCCTCAGCACTCCAGATACACTTGCCAACGGACAGCCTGGCCAGGAGCAGCACACCTCGGCGCTGTTGGAGATCGACGAACTGGGCCGCCAGTTGGTGGCCGCCTCCACTGATCGCATCCTGCGCGAGGCCGAATACCGGTCCGCCCAGCAGGGCAATCCAGAGATGGTTGTCTCCACCGATCCGCGCTTGCAAACCGAGGTTGGCCATCTCTCCAATCTTATGATCGAGCAGATTCGCGCCCGCCAGAGCGAGTTGGAGCAGGAGCAGGCGCAGCTCAGCATCGAGCACGGCCCGAACTATCCGCGCGTGGTGGAGATTCGCCGCCTGTTGCAAGATCTTGATCGCCAAAAGCAAGGCGAGGACGCCAAGCTGGTAGGGAGTTTTGAGAGCGCGTGGAAAACCGCCGCGGATCGCGAGCAACTGGTGCGCGCCAGCCTCGAAGAGCACACCGCGGAAGCTCGCAAGCTGAACGAAGCCGCCCTCCAATACGAGGTGATGCGCCAGGAGGCAAACGCAAGTCACGAGATATATATGCGCTTGGCCGGGAAGGTCGAGGAAGCTGGCCTTGCCGCCGGTATCCACGGCTCGAATATCTCCGTGGTGGACGATGCCCGCCAGCCGGTCAAGCCGGTTACGCCCGATCTGCCAATCTACATGGCCATCACGCTCTTTGCCGGTTTTTGGCTGGCGGTTGGAGGCGCCTTTCTGATGGAATCGATTCGTCCCTTTAACTCTGCCGTCACGCTGATGGCGTTGCTGCTGGTCTGCGCAGCCGTTCAAGCTCAAGCGCCCACGCCCACCACCTCGGGTCTGCCCTCGGGCGTGATCCATCCCACTTCGGCTGCGCCGCAGCCCCAAACTTCGCCCAGTCCGCTCACCGCGCCCACGGTATGGAATAGCCCTCAGAGCACCAGCCAGGCTAATGGAAATCAGGCCGGGATGCCCTCGGCTAGCGCGCTTTCCTCCGCTCCCATGCCTGCGCCCCTCGCGCCCGGCGACTCGTTGGATATCTCCGAGTTCCACACCCCGGAGTTTCATTCACTGGCGCGCCTCTCGCCCGCCGGAACAGTCACCCTGCCCATGATAGGCGAGTTGCACCTCGCCGGGCTGGATGAGCAGGGCGCCGCGCACGCCATTGAGGCCGCGTTGGCCGCCCAGGGAATGTTGCTTCACCCGCGGGTCTCCGTGCTGATCACGGCCTATGTCGGCCAGGACGTAAGCGTACTGGGTGAGGTGGCTCGCCCCGGCGTCTATCCCTACACGCTGCACCATCGCCTGCTCGATCTGATCTCTGCGGCCTCGGGACTGGCTCCGAGTGCCGGACGACTGGTGAACATCTTTCACCGCGACGATCCCAACACGCCGCATCCGGTGGTGCTGGACCCCGGCGGAACCGACACTGCCGCTGAGCACAACCCTGAACTCGCCCCCGGCGACACCGTTCAAATCAGCCGCGCCGGCCTGGTTTACGTAGTCGGTGACGTGCTGCGTCCAGGCGGTTTTGCCGTCGATCCTGCGCAGGGACTGACGGTTGTTCAGGCGCTTTCGCTGGCCTGGGGATCCTCGCCCAATGCCGCCACCGGCAAGACTCTGCTCATTCGCGAACAGAAGGGCGGACGCACCATCACCAGCCTCAACCTGAAGCGCATGATGCACGGCCAGGAACCCGACCAGCCCGTGTACGACCGCGATATTCTCTTTGTGCCCGACTCGATGGCCAAAAACCTCTGGAACAAGTCGTTGGAGTCGGCCATTCAGTCGGCCATCGGCGTCGGCATCTATGCCGGCTTGGTCTATTCTCAGTGGCACCCTATCAAGACCACTTCAACATCCGTTGCCAGCTCGACCGTCAATAGTACCGGCGTGAGCACTGGCACTACTTCTGGAACCAGCACAAGCACCAGTTCAGGCACAAGTACTGGCACTACCACAGGTACGAATACAGGTTCCAGCACCAGTACGAGTACAGGTTCCAGCACCGGCACGAACACTGGCACAGGTTCAGGCACCAGCACAAGCACCAGTACCGGCAGCAGCACAAGTAGCAGCACAGGTACGAATTCAGGAACCAGTACTGGCAGCAGCACAAGTAGCAGTACAGGCACGAATTCAGGAACCAGTACAGGTACCAGCACAGGCACCAGCAGTGGCAGCAGCACAGGCACCACGACCACTACAACGACCACCACAACCAATTGAACCGGTTACCATTTCAGGTAGATCGGGCGCTGATGAGGCGCTTAGGCAAAGACATTCGATGTGGAAGGACTTATTGTTAAAAAAGGGGGCCGTGATTGATTGACAAAGCGTCGTCGAAGCTGGCTGGCCGCATCACATTCCTGCTCTCCTGTCTGCTGGTCGCTGCGCTCAGCGGCGGTGCGCTCCACCTGCTGCGTGCTCATGCGGGGAGTCATCGCGCGTTGCTGGCCGTTGCCTATGGCCTTGTGCTGCTGGCCGTCTTTTGGACAAGAAGCCTAGAGCGCCGTCTGAAAGACGCCGGGTTGCCGCGCTGGACCTTCTGGCCTTATTTTCTTATCGTCTTCAACGCCTGCGCCGGGGCGCATATGCTCAAGGCCGCCAATGGCGCGGAGATGATCGTGATCTTCAGCATCCTTCAGCTTCCCGCGCTTTTCTTTCCCGTCCACTCAGAACCGGACGAGAACACCCACACTCAGTCCGCGGCGCATCAAGACCAATCGCTCCGTAAACCTGCCTCCCTTGGAGCCGTTGAGTTTGCCGTCTACCTGCTGTTGATTGCCAACCTTTGGCAGGTATTGCATCTGTTGCGCGACGATGTGAGCATATTCGACCACGCGGGAGCTCTGCGGCTTGCCTTGGACGCAGCTTCGGTCTTCCTCTGCCTGTTGTGGATTGCAAGCGTGAGGATGAGGCTGAAGTGCCTGGGCCTGACTCGCTGGTATCTTTGTATCTGTTCGAGTTTGCTGGCTTTCTGCAGTTTGCCGCTCTTCTACCGCTTCATCACCTTTCCGTACGCGCTTGTCTTGTTTGTCGCGTTGCAAATCCCGGCTGTTTTTCCGCGAAGAAAAGCTGCTTCCGCCGGTGTTTCTCCGCTTGATTCGGATTTCTGAAGGGTGATTGGATGCGCCGCTTCGCATGGTTCCTGTTGCTGCTCTTCGCCTTCGCTGTTCCCTGGGAGTACTCCCTGGATACAGGCGAGCCGATGGGCAACATCGCGCGCATCGTTGGTTTGATTCTGCTGCTGGCGGCGATTCCGGCTGTTTTGCAGGCTGGCCATCTGCGCTCACCAGGCCCGATGCAATGGCTGACGCTGGCGCTCCTCCTCTGGTTCTGCTGCACCTATTTCTGGACCATCGCGCCGCTGGCGACGCTCATCAAGTTGCGCGGCTACTTTCAGGAGATGATGGCCGTCTGGCTGGTCTGGGAGTTTGCTGAAAGCGCCGACGATCTGCATGCGCTGTTGCGGGCAACCGTGGCTGGCTCGTGGGTTCTGGCCTTACTTACTCTAGCTAGCTTCGTCTCCGCCGACGCGATGGCTGCCGAACAAATTCGATTTGCCGCTACCGGACAAGACCCCAACGACGTGGCACGCTACCTTGATCTGGCATTTCCGCTGGCGGCGCTGTTAATAAACAGCGAACGGCGCTGGCCCTGGCGTCTGCTGGCCGCCGGCTACCTGCCGCTGGGACTGGCTGCTGTCCTGCTCACTGCCTCGCGCGGCGGTTTTCTGGCCGCGCTGGTCGCGCTCACCGGCAGCGGTCTTCTGCTGGTCTATGGCCACCCGCGCAGATTGCGGACCGGGGCCTTCGCTCTGCCGCCGCTTGCCGCCACACTCTGGTTCATCGTTCCTCATGGCAGCTTTGAGCGGCTGGCCACCATCACTGAACAGCTTCACCGCGGCGACCTTAACCAGCGGTGGAATATCTGGGAGGCTGGCTGGCGCGCCTTTGCGCGAGCGCCGTTCTTCGGTTCCGGGGCAGGATCATTCGTAAGCGTAGCGGGTCTTGCGCCTCTCGACACGGCGCACAACACGGCTTTGTCCATCGCCGTTGGCGGCGGAGTGTGTGCGCTGTTTCTGGCCTCGGCCATCGTGGCTGTTGCCATTTGGTCGATCGCTCTCACCCGCCCTCCGCTGCGCTGGGCGCTGGCCACGGCTCTGCTGGTCTGGTTCACCACTTCGCTGGTGGCCACCGTCGAAGAGAACCGCTCGACCTGGCTGTTGCTAGCCATCATTGCTCTGGCTGGACGCTTGGCCGTCGAGCAGTCGAAGGAGTTGGCCAATATCTTCCCTGTTCCTGGAGATTATCCCGGCAACCAGCAAAGTATCTAAGCCGGAATTTCCATATTGAATCGAAATTCTGTACCCTCAAAGAGTCGCAATCGTGAATGCCTATTGGGGGCAATGACGTGAAGAAAAATTCCCCGGGAGAATCCACCGTGAATATGGTCAGGCCAAAACATTCCATCCGCTACCTGCAAGCCATCCTGCTGATCTGCTTTGCTCTTCCACTCAGTGGATGCCGTGAGAAAGGCAGCGCCAACGGTACAGGGATGACCGACAAGGCACGCGCTCACTCCTACAGCACGACCTTTCAACAAACTGAGAATCCGCTCAGCGAAAGCGGTAAATGGATCGAGGGACACGCCGCGGGAGCGAATCTCTGGGGCAACGTGCAAACCGTTTCAGGCGCTGCGTATGGCGTCGATGAGCCTACCCCGTTTGGCGATCCGACGGCCATTCTTGCCGGCACATGGGGACCCACGCAGACGGCTGCGGCGACAGTCAAAATCAATCATGTACTCGCGGGCGGATGCTGCCACGAAGTGGAATTGCGGCTGAGAACAACGATCTCTCACAACAGCATCACGGGATATGAAGCCTATTGCAGCGTGATGCCTACACAGCCCTATTGCCACATCACCCGCTGGAATGGACCCAATGGCAGCTATTGGAACTTCGAGACGGGCAGTAGCTCAGCGTATCTGAAAAACGGCGATGTTCTGAAGGCGACTATTTCCGGCACGAATCCCACGATCATCACTCTTTATATAAACGGTGCGCAGATTCTGCAAGCTACGGATACTGGGGCTGCCGGGGGAGGATTCGGAGCGTATGGACCCTGGACTTCAGGGAATCCGGGCATCGGCTTCTTCGACAACATCGACAGCGATTGGAAATCCTTCGGCCTCTCCTCCTTCACCGTCACCGATGTGCAGCCATAGCGGGACTGTTTCAACCGATGACGAAGACGTTGGCAATGGAGAAGCTCACATGGTGCCTCCATGCATTCTGCCGCGGCTTAGCGCGTCAATTCTTCCACCGCCGAAATCACCGCCTCTATATTCTCCGTGGGCGCGTGCGGCGGCATTCCTCCTCCGCATGAAACAATCAGGCGCGAGCGATCATCGAGCGCGTTCAGCATCTCCGCCACCGAGCGTTTGACATCCGCCGGTGTTCCCTCGGCCAACACATCGCGCGGCGGAATGTTTCCCATCAGCGCAATCCGGTTGTTCGTCCAACTCTTCATCTCCGCCAGAGTGTGCTGCACGCCGAAGTTGAGCAGATTGATTCCGGTAGATTCCAGCAATGGCGCGCTGGCCTTGCACGGCGCATCGTTGTGAAAGAACTTCACGCTCACGTCAGCCGCAAATGCCCGCCGCAGATAGGGCACGGCAAAGGTTTCACAGTCACGCCGGCTCACGAATCCAACAATATCGTCGAGCAGAAAAATGCCGTCGATCGACGGAAAGACCTCGCGCTGATAGGCAATCCAATCCACCAGAAAATCCGTGACGATATCGAGCAGGCGATGCATCAGCTCCGGGTGCGTCTTCGTCGCCTCCAGAAACTCCGGCGTGCCCATCAGGAACGAAGCGATATTGAGCGGCCCGCGGGCTACCGCGAAGCGTATCTTGTGGCCGGCTTTTTCTATCTCCGGCTCCAGGTGCTTGAGACGCTTGATTACAAAAGGCAGCAAGCCGTGCTTGCGCGGATCGGGCCTCTCCAGAGCCTCAACATCCAGCGGCGAGCGCAGCACTTTTTTGGCGAAGGGAAAATCGTTCTCGCCCCACATGCAGACGGAGCCGAAGGCGGAGGGTTCCGTGCACATTCCGTATTCGGACCAGAAACCGGGAAGAAAAATCGTCTCAGGAAATCTGCGAATCGCCTTGAGATTGTCCTCCAGAAAAACCCGCTCGTCGGTGAAGTAATCCAGAATCGTGTGGCCCGCCCAATTCGGCAGCCAGGGGCTATCGATGATAAACGCCGTCGGCAGAGGCCGAAGCGTCTCTCCGCGAACTACCGAGACAAGCGTCTTCCATTGCTGGTCATTCATGGTGCGCCTTTACCTCGTAAAAACTATCAATTCAATTTCACCTATTTGAAAGCAATTATAACGGCTGCCGAATTTCACTGGTTGTCGCGCCCATGCTGGTAGACTGGCGAGTAATCCCGGCCTCATGTTTTCTATCCCTCAACTCGCGCGGCACTTCCAGGGCGGCAGCGTCAATCGGCGCATTCTGAGAGCGGCGGCGTCGGTCACGGCGGCTGGCATTCTGGTCAAGATTGTCGCCACCTTCAAGGAGTTCGCCGTCGCCGGAGTCTATGGCCGCTCGGACGCGATGGACGCATTCCTGGCGGCCTTCCTGATTCCCAACCTGCTAATCAATCTGATCTCGGAATCAATGAATCAGGCGCTCGTGCCCACGCTGATCCGGGTCCGGGAGCGCGAAGGCCGCGAGCGCGCGCAGCAGTTGCTGTCGAGTTCGATGCTCTGGGTTTGCCTGCTGCTCACTGCGGCTTCAATCTTGATGGCGCTCACCGCACGCGGCTTCTTTCCGCTGATCGCCTCGCACTTTCCGCCGTCCAAGCTCGCGCTCGCCATTCGGCTCTTCTATGCGCTGCTGCCGGTGGTGCTCATTACCGGCATTGCCACCAACTGCACCGCCGTGCTGAATACCTTTGACCGCTTCGCCGTGCCCGCTCTGGCGCCGGTGGCCACTCCGGCGGCAATCATCCTCGGCGCGCTGCTCTGGGGCTCGCGCTACGGCATCTGGGCGATGGTTTACGCGACGCTGATTGGCGCGCTGATTCACGCCGCCATCGTCGCCTGGATGATGGACGCGCGCGGCTATCGCTTTCGCTTGTGGTGGCACGGCGCAAACGAGGCCACGCGCGAGGTGGCGCATCAGTATGGCCCGGTGCTGCTGAGCGGCGTAGTGGCCTCCGGCGGGCTGCTGGTCGATCAATCGATGGCCGCCATGCTGCCGGCCGGGAGCGTCTCCGCGCTGGCCTACGCCAACCGCTTTGTCAGCGTGGTAATTACGCTGCTGGCCGGGGCTGTTTCTTCGGCTGTCGTGCCGCACTTTTCGCGCATGATCGCCCACCGCGACTGGGCCGGCTGCCGCCACACGCTCGGCACCTGGGTGCGGCTCACGGCGCTGGTCTCCACTCCGATTGCGCTGGCGCTGATCGCCGGCTCGCATTGGCTGATTCGCACCGCCTTCCAGCATGGCGTCTTTTCAGCCGCCGACACGGCGCTGGTTACGCCTGTCCTGGCGATGTACGCCATTCAGATTCCTTTCTTTGTCTCCAGCCGGGTCTTCTATCGCTTTCTCGTCGCCATGCGCCGCACCGACTTAATCTTCTTCTGCGGCGCGCTCAATCTGGCGCTTGATATTGTGCTGAATCTCGTTCTGATGCGCTGGATGGGCGTGGCGGGCATCGCGCTGGCCACTTCGCTGTGGACCGTGAGCACCTTCCTCTTCCTTTGGTACTGGGCCTGGAAGCTGCTGCCGAGGGAGACCGATGCGCTTTGAACTTCCCACCCGCGCGCGCGGCAAGATGCGCCTGCTGCCACTCATCGCCGCCACCTACTTCATGGTCTCCGGCGGGCCGTATGGCATTGAAGACATTTTGGGCGGCGCGGGCTACGGCGCGGCCATCCTGATTCTGCTGGCGCTGCCCTTTCTCTGGAGCCTGCCGACGGCGCTGATGGTGGGCGAGTTGGCAAGTGCGATTCCTGCGGATGGCGGCTTTTACGTCTGGGTGCGCCGTGCGATGGGGCCATTCTGGGGCTACCAGGAGGGTTGGCTCTCGCTTGCTGCCAGCATCTTTGACATGGCCATCTATCCGGCGCTGTTTGTCAGCTATCTGGGCAAGCTCAATCCCTCGCTCACCGCCGGTTGGGGCCACTACGGCTGGGCGCTGGCGGTGGTGGCCGTCTGCACGGCGTGGAATCTGCGCGGCGCGCCCTCGGTGGGCAATGGCTCCATGACGCTCTTCGTGCTGCTGCTGGCGCCCTTTGCTGTGCTGGTGGCGCTGGGATTCTGGCGCGGATGGTCACTGCACCCCGCCGTGCAATGGGGCGGGGCACACACCCAGGCTGGAATTGCGCTGGCCATTCAGGTCGGCCTCTGGAACTACATGGGCTGGGACAATGCGTCCACCGTCGCCGGAGAAGTGGAGAATCCGCGCCGGAATTATCCGCGGGCAATGTTCTTCTCCACGATGCTGGTGGCTGTCACCTACCTTTTGCCTCTGGGCGCAATGGCCATGGCGGGGATTGCGACAACCAGCTTCTCGACCGGCGACTGGGCGGATGTAGCCGTGCGGCTGGGTGGTCCTTTGCTAGGCCTCGCTGTGGTGGCCGGCGGCTGCATCAACGGCTTGGGAATGTTCAACGCGCTGGTGCTCAGTTATACGCGGCTGCCAATGGCCATGGCCGAGGACGGAATGTTGCCGCGCATCGTTGCCCTGCGCAACCGGCGCGGCGTGCCCTGGGTGAGCGTACTGCTCTGCGGAGCGGCGTGGGCCGCGGCGCTCAGCCTGAGCTTCGAGCGGCTCATCTCAATTGATCTGATCCTCTACGGCTCAAGCCTGCTGCTGGAGTTTGCGGCTCTTGTGGTACTGCGCATGCGTGAGCCGGAGTTGGAGCGGCCCTTCAAAGCTGGCAATCTGGCGGTTGCTTCGCTGCTGGGCGTTGCTCCGGCACTGCTCATTGGCTATGCGCTTTATGCCGCGCGAGCCGAGCAGATCGGCTCGGTCTCGGCGCTGCTCGTGGCTGCGGCGGTGGCGCTCATGGGGCCGCTCTTCTACTGGTTTACGTCTTTCCGGCGAGGCTTTGGTCGAGCAGAGCCTCGTACGCCGCGATAGCGCGATTGGTGCGAAATTGCTCGACGAATTCGTGGCGAAAGCGTTCGCCCGGCCGCAAGGCGCGCAGCGCGGCGGCAAGCGTTGCGGCAAGCGCCTCACTAGAGATTTCAGGCGCGAGCCACACTCCGGGCTGATCACGCAGCAGCTCAACCAAACCCTCCGAGGCGGGCAATGCCACAATCGGCACTCCCGCGGCAGCCGCCTCCAGCAGAGCATTCGGCAACCCCTCATGGCGCGAGGGCAGCACAAAGAGCGTTGCGCCGGAAAAGTACTCCACCGGCCGCTCCACGTAGCCGGCAAAGCGCACTGCATCCGCGATTCCAAGTGCACCGCACTCGGCCTTCAGTGCCGCCTCTTCCGCTCCGGCGCCAGCAATCAGCAGGCTCACACCGGGAAACTCCGCCCGCAATGCAATCAGGGCTAGCAGCAGCAGATCGAAGCCCTTTTCCCGCGAAAGCCGCCCCACGGCCAACAGCTGCGGCCCTGCCTCCCTTTGCCGGGCCGGATTCCGATCAATAAAAGCGCGAATCCCCTCCACATCCACCGGATTGGGCAAAACCGCCAGACGGCCCTCCGCAAACCCAAGAACACGCGCCAAGTCTTCAGCCATCGACCGCGTCTGGCAGATGACCCGGTCCGCGCGGTGGTAGAGCATCCGGTAGAGCAGGCGGGTGTAGCCGGGCAGCCCGTCCAAGACCAGAGATGTTGAAACGGTTCCGTTTTGGCGAATCAGGACACGGGTTCCCTGTGGAAATAAAGGGCGCAGAAGCAGAACTAGAAAGTTCAGGTGAAAAATTCCTGAGAGGATCAAATCGGGTTTAAGCCTGTGAACCAGCCGCAGCAGCTTGAAGCTGCCGGCGCGCGCCCTGGAAGCTCCCAAAGCGTGGATTTGCACCCAGGACGGCAGCAGCTCGCCGCCCGTTTGCGCTTGCGTGACCACTCCCAGGTGCAACTCATACTTCTCCGGCGACAAATTTCGCGCCAGCAGCGCCGTCACGCGCTCGGCGCCTCCACCGCCAAGATGTGGAATCAGCAATAAAATCCTGGGACGCGGCCTCGCGTTCATCTGGGAAACCTCATGGATTCCAGCGAATTAAAAGGAATAACCCCTTCATTCTCCAATCTATACGTTTTTCTCTGAAAATATTTTCTTCTTGACAAATTTACCCCTGCTAATTTTTCCTGAGAATACTGATACAGCTTATCTCCAGTGGAAGATCGCCTCTCAAGGCCTCTCCTGCGTTGTCACGAGGAAAGCGACTGACAATGAACGGAAGCAATCGCGTCAAGCTAGATTCCAGGCAACGCGTCCAGTAAACATGGACTTCTGATTCTGTCGAGTTCCTTTCCTTACGCATCTCCGATCTCGGTTTGTATCGGGAAGCGAAGGCTTTTCTGGAGGGGCTCGTGTTCAAACGCAGCAGATATATTGCGGGTGCTGGTCTGTTGCCCACATCCTCTGGTGAAAGCAATCCTTTTGCAGATTCAGCCGCGCGTTCGGCTCTTGCCTCCCGTTCCTCGCGTCAGCCTCACATAGTTGTCGGCATCACCAGTTCCCAAACCTGCCTGGTTATGGGCGACCGTCTGCGCACTCTGCGCGAGGCGGGCTTTCGCGTCACGCTGGTTTCAAGCCCCGGCGCGCTGCTCATTCGCACAGCGGCCCTGGAAGGAGTTGAATCGGTTGCCATTCCCATGCGGCGCGATATTGCCCCGCTGGCCGACCTCGTGTCGCTTGCTCGCCTCTGGTGGCTGCTCTATCGGCTCAAGCCGCAGATGACTGAGTTCAGCACCCCCAAGGCCGGCCTGCTCGGCAACTTTGCCGCCATGCTTTGCGGCGTACCGGTGCGAGTCTATTTCCTGCGTGGGCTCAAACTTGAGACCTGCGTAGGAATCAAGCGCAAGATTCTGCTGATCGCCGAGAAGCTGGCCTCGGCCTGCGCGCACATCGTGCTGTGCAACAGCGACAGCCTGCGCAACGAAACCCTCGCTTTGGGCGTGACCCCTGAGAACAAGCTGCGCCTGCTGGGCTGCGGCAGCAGCAACGGCGTCGATGTGGAGCGCTTCCAGCCGGGAACCAGCAACCTGCGCGAACGGCTTGGCCTGCCGCTGAATGTTCCTGTGGTGGGCTTTGTGGGCCGCCTTACCCGCGACAAGGGACTGCCGGAGCTAATCGATGCCTTCGACGCCATCCTGGCCGCAAAGCCGGAGGCGTATCTGCTGCTGGTGGGATGGTTTGACGCTTCTGAAGACGCTCTCCGCCGCGAACTGCGCACGCGTATCAAGAGCCATCCTCGCATTCACATGACCGGCTTCGTCGCGGACACGGCGCCCTACTATCGCATCATGGACGTGATGGTCCTGCCCACATGGCGGGAAGGATTTCCCAATGTTGTCCTCGAAGCCGCGGCCACCGGGATTCCCGTTGTGACCACCTTGTCCACCGGCTCACGCGACGCCGTGGTGCCGGAGGTGACCGGGCTGCTGATTCCTCCCGGCTACCCGGAAGCCATCTCCGAGTCCGTGCTCCAATTGCTCGACAACCCAGAGCGCCGTTGCCGTATGGGATTAGCGGCCCGCGACTGGGTTCTCGAACACTATGTCAACGGGCAGGTGTTGAGCCGTACCGTGCGCTATTACAAAAGTCTGCTTGAGAAAAATGTGACCAGGAGTTCAAAAAGCGGGCAAGTCGCCGCCGATTCCGCGCTCAATCCAATTTGAATGTGAAGTTCTCGCGACAACGATCAGGGTTGAGTCTGCGGCTCGACGGCGTTGCCAAATGTGCTGGTCTCGGCCGGCGGCGCTTCCAGCGTGTGCGCGCTAGCATCAGCTGCGTGCAGCAAACCGCCGGGAACAATGCCCAGTATCAGCGTTGCGGCAGCCGCAAACAGCAGCGCCGCGCCCACCGCAACGCCCACCACCTGCGGTGGGGCAAACTTTTCTTTGTTTTCTTTTTCCGGCCGCTGCGCCGCCACCAAAGCCAGTCGCAGATAATATGCCGCTGCCAGGCCCGAGTTCAGCAGGCCGATGATGACCAGCCAAATTGCGCCGCCGCCGAGCGCGGTTGAAAACGAGATCAATTTGCCCATGAATCCGCCTGTGAAGGGAATTCCGACCAGCGAAGCCAGAAAGAAGATCAGCAGGCAACCCAGCAGCGGTGAGCGATAGATAAGTCCGCGAAAATCTCCAATCAAGGGCAGCTTTTCGTCGTAGCTGCTGGCCAGTGTGACGACGGCGAAGATGCCCACGTTCATCGCCGCATAGACCGCAATGTAAAAGCAGGCGGCCATGACGCCGGTCGAGTCGAGTCCCGCGAAGGCAGCCAGCAGGTAGCCGGCGTGGGCAATCGAGGAGTAGGCCAGCATCCGCTTCACATTCGTCTGGCGCAGCGCGGCCAGGTTGCCCACGGTCATGGAAAGCACGGCCACTACCCACAGCAGCGGCGACCAGACGGGGCGCAGCGCGGGCAGCATCTCATAAACCACTCTCAGCAGCAGCGCAAAAGCCGCGGCCTTGGGCGCGGTGGAGATGAGCGCCACCACCGGCGTAGGCGCGCCTTCGTATACGTCCGGCGTCCACACGTGAAAGGGCGCGGCGGAGACCTTGAAGAGAATCCCCACCAGCATCAGCCCCAGGCCCGCCAGAATCAGCGCATGATTTTGCACGGTGGGCGCGAGGCGCGCAATCTCGTAGATCTGCGTAGTGCCGGTTGCGCCAAAGATCAACGCAATGCCGTAAAGCAGAAACGCAGTGGCAAAGGAGCCAAGCAGAAAATACTTGATCGCCGCTTCAGGTCCGCGGGCGGTCTGCTTGCGGTAGCCCACCAGAACATACGTCGCGATGGAGGAAATTTCGAGAGCGATAAAAACCAGCAATAGCTCAACAGCCCCCGTCAGCAGGCACATTCCCGCCGCGCCAAAGACGATCAGCGCGTAATACTCGCCCTGGTGGTGGCTCTCTTCGGGCAATGTGTCCAGCGAGAGCAGCAATGCAACCAGCACGAGGCCGCAGATGAGCACGTGGAAAAAGATCGTAAAGGCGCTGGTTTCGACGGTGCCGGAGAAGCCTGTTCCCATCGGCAGCCAGAGCTGGCCCAGGCTGGCCCAGAGGGCGAAGGTGGTTCCGATAGCGGCCACCATGCCCAGATAACGGCGCGGAAATAGGGGCGTGAGCGAGGCGTCGAGCAGCATCACGGCCACGCCGGTAAGCGTGAGCACAAGTTCGGGAAGTACGCGGAAGATGCCGGGAACTGAATTCACCGCCGAACCTCCCTTTGCAGAGAAATCAGCATCGCCTGCGGAGGATGCGCTCCACTTTCAATCGTCGGCAGCCAGAGCATCGGCGCCACTCCCATCACCAACATCAACACTGCCAACGACGCCAGAACGGCCAACTGCCCCTGCCGCAGATCCTCCGGCGGCCGCGAGGCGGTCAGCGCGCTCTCCGGCCCAAAGAAGAGCCGCATCACCAGGCCCAGCATATAGGCCGCGCCGAGAATTGTGCCCAGCGTAGCCGCGATGGCCCAGCCCTTGCTGAGGCCGGTGAATGTGCTCAGAAGAATCATGAATTCACCGATGAAACCGCCCATCATCGGCAGTCCGATCATCCCCAAAGAAGCGTAAACAAAGAATGTCGCCGTGTGCGGCAGCTTGCGCGCCAGCCCGCCATAGGCATTAATCTGACTGGTGGCGTATCGGTCGTAGAGCACGCCCAGCAGCAGGAAGAGCGCGCCGTCCACCACGCCGTGATTCAAAATCTGATAAATCGCGCCCTCCCAGCCGGTCTGCGTCAGCCCGTAAATGCCCAGCGTAATCAGGCTCAAATGGCTTAGGGCGGCAAAGGCCATCAGCCGCCAGAAGTCGCGCTGCACCAATGCGAGACAAGCTCCGTAGAGAACCCCGACGACCGCCAGACCCACCAGTAGCGGCGCCACAGCTCGCGCTTGCGCTGGGAAAAGCCCGATGTGAAAGCGCAACATGGAATAAAGCCCCAGCTTGCCGGCGACGATCATGGCCAGCGCAACCGGCGCTTCGCTGAAGGTGTCCGCCAGCCAGCCGTGCAGCGGGAAGACGGGAACCTTGACGGCAAAGGCGAAGAGGAATGCGAAGGCAACCCATCCCATCTGGTAAGCGGGAAGGTTGCCATGGGCGATGAGAATCCGCAGTGTGGCGAAGTCGAAGCTGCCGGTGTGCGCGTAGAGCCACAGAATCGCCACCAGCAGCGGCGCCGAAGGAATAAAAGTAAACAGGAAGAATTTCAGCGCGGCCTTGGGCCCGTCTTTGCGTCCGTACATCGCGATGAGAATCGCCATCGGCACCAACGACAACTCCCAAAAGCCGTAGTAGAGCATCAAATCCAGGGAAACAAAGACGCCCAGCATGGCCGTCTGCTGGATGAGAAATAGCGCGAAGAAGAGCTTGCGGCGCTCCGTAATCGCATTCCAACTGGCTACGACGCCCACCGGGGCGAGCAGACCCACCAGAACTACGAGCCACAGGCTCAGCCCGTCCACGCCCACGTGGTAGAAAATGGCGGGACTCTCAATCCACGGACGGTTGACTTCAAATTGGAATCCGGCCTGGCCGGGGATGAAGTGTGCGGGCAGATGCAGCGTTAGCCCAAAGGTGACCAGCGAGGTAATGAGGGCAATCCAGTTGGTTGCTTTGCCGCGCTCCGGCGCCAACGCCACCAGCACCGCCCCGGCCAGCGGAACCAGCACGATCAGCGTGAGAATCGAGTTGTTGAGAACGTTCATGGCGCTTGCATTCATTCTATAAACCTGGCAAAGAACGGTGAGCGTTGAAGCGATTCCCGGCCCGGGAGTCCAGTGGGCAGTAAAAGCGAGAGCCTTTCCCCTGCTACTGTCATCATGTCAAGACAAGGTCGATAGTAGCAAGAAAGGAGTGCGTTCTCCGGATTTTCCGCGCTGTTTTTCCCAAAGATATTCCAAGGGAACGAAACTATTTCCTTGCGGCGGGGTTCAATCAGATGACGGCTTCCGCCATAAACCGTCTAATCTGGTGTAGTGGGAGCCAGACTTCTGGCTTAGGAGAAACTAAACAATGAATCGGCAAATCATCAAGAGCGTTTTTTTCCGGCTTCCATTGTGGGCGGCGGTAGTTGCGCTCTCTGGCGCGATGGCGCTGGCCCAAGGTGCGGCCCCCGATGCGGCCGGCAGCGCGGCCCCGGCAGCCGCTGCTCGCACCGATGGCCAGATTGAGATGGATGTGGTGCACGGCCTGGACGCCTCGCAGGCGTTGAAGAGCGACCTGATTACCGCGGCCACCATCCAAAGCGAGGTTACGCTCTCAGGAACCGTTTCCAGCGAAGCCTCCCGTGAGCTGGCGGAGTCGATTGCCAGCCATGTGGCCGGTGTCTCCAAAGTTAACAACCATTTGACCGTCGGCGATCCCCAGGCCGCGGCCAACGCCAGCGATATGCAGGCTTCCAACCAGTCTGACAACGCGGGCTCTCCCGACAATGCGGAGCAAACCGCTCCCGCTCCGGACGAGGGTCCGCTGCCCATTCCCAGCCAGGTTCAGCCGCCGCCTCCCGCGCGGCCTCAATACGCAACTGCACCACCCCAGAATGCGCCCGCTCCACCTCCGGTCTATGAAGCGCCCAAAGGCCCGGTGACCATCGCCCAGGGGACTCTGCTGCAGCTGCGGACCAACGAGCCGGTCGCCAGCAAGAAAGCCAAAAACGGCCAGCCGGTCGAGTTCACGGTGATTCGTGATGTGGCCGTCGGCGGTGTGCTGGCGATTCCGCGCGGCGTCACCGTTCACGGCGTAGTGACCGAAGTCAAGCAGGCGGGCCAAGTCTCAGGCAGCCCGGTGTTGGCGCTCAAGCTCACCTCGCTGGACCTAGGCGGGCAAAACTATCCGCTCGATTCCGATCAGTTCAAAGTGAAGGGGCCGGGCAAGGGAGGGGAGACAGCTGGCCGGGCTGTTACCGGCGCACTCTTTGGCGCGATTATTGGCGGCGCAGTTGGTCGTGGCGAAGGCGCGGCGATTGGCGCCGGAGCGGGCGCGGCGGTCGGCACAGCCTCTTCAGCAGCCTCTTATGGGCCTGGAGTCTGGATTCCCGCCGAGGCGCGGGTTGACTTCCACCTCAATACTCCGCTGACCGTGACGCCGGTTAGCGCGCAAGAGGCCGCCCGGCTGGCGCAAGGGCTTTATCCCGGCGGTCCCAACCTTTACCGGCGTGATACCTACGGCCGTCCGTATGCAGTCGCTTATCCCCCGGTCTACTACCGTCCTTACTACGCTATGGGCGGATACTACTACTGGCGCTAAGGCGCGTTGTTCAATTCGATAGTCTACTCAGCAGGCCGGGGATGGATTCCCCGGCCTCGATTTTTTGTGCAAGGAGTTGCTAAAGCAACGGGCCACCCGATGGTGGCCCGTTGCAGTCCTATCAATATCGCAGCTACACCCTAGAACGGATTCAGCTTGGCAATTCCCTTCTTCTTTTTCTTCTTGCTCGAGGATTCATCGCTCAGATCGGCCTTCTTTTTCTTGGTGCCAGCCACGGTAGCTGGAGTTGTGCCGGACTTGATGTCATTAACCTGGTCGGGAGCCTCGGCCGGCTTTTCAGCAGCGGGCAGCGCTGAGCTGACCGGACCCACTGCCTTGACGACAGCGTTGGGGTCGACTGTGGGCGCGCTGACCACCTGAACGCCCAAGCCAGTGCTGTCGGTCGGCCTCTCAAGCTGCAAGGGCGCCTGGGATGGCTGATCGCTGCGCGGCGGCTCATTGACGCCTGTGGGTGTGGCCGCGACAACCGGCGTGGCAGGTTTGCCGACGGCGCTGGCGGCGTTCATCAAGGCTAGATTCTGGTTATTCACATCGGGTGCCAGGGTACGCTTGGGATCATCAAGGCTTGGCTCGCCCACATGCACTGCCTCAACCACGGATGGCCCGTGACGGATCAGATCAAAGGTCTTGTCGGTAAAGCGCAAGGGCTGGCGGCTGCGCTCTTCGGCGTCGTTCTCGGCAACAGCTTCCGGGGTTGGCTCTGGAACGGGGCGGTTCATGGCCACCAGCCGGTCACGCGCATCTTCCACGTGGGGAGCCATCGGATAACGGGTAATCACCTTGGCGTAAGCTTCTGCGGCCTTATCCATGAATACCGCGTACAGCCGCTCCTTCATCGCGCCTTGGAACCTGGGTGAACTCTGCGTAATGCGTGCTTCGCCGGCATAAGCATCCCCGATGCCCAGCAGCACCTGATCGCTCTTGGAGTAAAGCGGGTAGGTATCGACCACCGTCTGAAGACGCGCAATGGAGGCGGAGTAGTTTTCGCGTGTGCCGTAGTAGAGGCCGATCTGCGCCTCGCGCTCCGCCAGAACCTCCTGCACGTCGCGCAGTTTCTGCTTGGCACGAGGCACGAGCGTCGAATCCGGGAACATATTGATCATCGACCGGTATTCCCGCTCGGCATTCTGTGCATTGGTGTAATCGCGGTCGGGCTTTTCCATCTGCTCGTAGTAGATGTCGCCCACCTTCATCTGCGCCTCGGCTGCTTCAGGGGCGTCGGGAAAGAAGGTAATGAAGTCCTTGTACTCGGCCTCGGCCTGGGTAAGGGCCGCTTCGCCGCCCTCCTTGAACCAACTGTCGCCCACGGCCAGCTTGGCGCGCATCCGGTACTCGGAGTCGGGATAGGTGTTGAGCATGGCCTGCAAGTCGAGCCGTGCCACGTCATAGCGGCCCTTCTTCAAGGCAAGCATGGCCTTGTCATACAGCTCTTTATCGGGCTGCTTGGAGTTCACCCCGGCCAGCGGGTTGACGCTCAGGTCTTCATGCTTGTTCTTCTTGGGCTTCTTGTCCTTGGCCTGGGCTGTAAACGCACCCAGCGCCAGCGCCATCAGCACCACCGCGACAATCTTCAACGTCAACCGGTTCATACCACCTCATTGCGGCTTGCGCCTGGGCTACAGGCCGCTTGCCATTTTCACTCATGACTGACTCGTGCGCGTCCTGCCCGGCTATTCGCCCGCGGCCTTGCGAGCCGCCGCCAGCAGCGCACACGCATCACGCTCCGGCTGTCCCGCACCAAAGACGGCGTTGCCGGCCACCAGCAGATCCGCTCCTGCTTGGACGATGCGCTCCACCGTAACGTGATCCACGCCACCGTCAACTTCGATTCTAAACGCCAGCCCCATTTCCTGGCGCAACTGCACCAGCCGCTGGATTTTTCCCAGCGAAAACGGAATGAATTTCTGCCCGCCGAAGCCCGGATTCACGCTCATTACCAGCACATGATGGACCATGGGCAGAATCTCCTGGAGCAGTTCGACAGGCGTGGCCGGATTCACCACCACCCCCGGCTTCATGCCTAAGTGGGCAATCAGCTCCAGCGAGCGGTGCAGATGGCGGCAGGCCTCCCAATGAACGCTCAACCAGTTCGCCCCGGCCTCGGCAAAGGCGGGAATGAACTCGTTCGGGTTTTCGATCATCAGGTGGCAGTCCAGTGGCAGCGTAGTGAAGTTGCGCAGGCTCTTGACCACCGGCGGCCCTATCGTTATGTTGGGCACAAAATGCCCATCCATCACGTCCACATGGATGACCGTGGCTCCTCCGCGCTCGGCCGCGGCAACCTGGTCGGCCAGATGGGCGAAATCCGCCGCAAGAATCGATGGCAGCAGTTCAATCATGGGTTTCCGCGTCTCTCCTTACACGCTCAGTGTATCAGCGCGCGGGCGCTAGTTCCTTGGCCGCATGAAAATGTTCCTTTGAAAATGTAGCGCCGGCCTCCTGGCCCACGTTCGCTCATTCGATAGAACATCTTCACTCGATCACGGACTTAGTCGTACTCCACCGAATGGAGAAACAGTCCCCTCGCGGGAGCCGTTGGTCCGGCGACGGCGCGGCACCGGGCGGCAAAGATGCCGGGGATCTCGGCGGCGTTGAGGTGCCCCCGTCCCACTTCGAGCATGGTTCCCACCAGGTTGCGAACCATGTGATGCAAAAAGCCGTTGCCCCGGACGCGATAGACCAGCAGCGGGCCAGTTTCGGTCTGGCGCTCTTCCCAACCCGACAAGAAGATCTTGCGGACTGTTGCCGTTGCCGCAGGATCAATCTGAAAGCCCGCTCTGGGGGTTGGCTCCCCTTCCGGCGGCGCGTCGGCATCCATTCTTCGGCTGGCCAGGTCTGGATCGACGGCGGCAAAGCTTAAAAAATCGTGTTCGCCAAAGAATGCGCGGGCCGACTCTTCCAGCGCGGCCACATCCATTGGCCAGGCGCAGGCGTAAACGTAGCGGGCCAGGAATGGCGGGCAGAGCGCTCCGCGAAAGATCCGGTACTCATAGGTTTTTGCTACCGCCGAGTGGCGCGCATGGAAGGTGCCCGGAACTTTTTTCGTTTCTAGAATTCGTATGGAAGGCGGCAGGGTGCGATTGAGGGCGCGATGCAGGCTTTCGGCCGGAATCGGGGCCGCGAGCGCGAAACTGGCCACCTGGCCGAGAGCATGAACCCCGGCGTCCGTGCGTCCCGAGCCTTGTGGCAGCGGCGACTCTCCGGTAATCCGTCCCAGCGCGGCCTGCAGTTCGCCCTGCACGGTGATCTCGCCCGGCTGCACCTGCCAGCCGCGAAACGGAGTCCCGTCGTAGGCCAGGGTCAGCTTCCAGGTCTGCAGCACGGGCGCGGACTGTGTGTTTTCGCTCATCGTCATCTGCGTTCTCTTCAGCTTAGTCCACTGATCCATGATCCCTAACCTCTATTCACTGGCCACACCTCTTCGATATACTCAACTTTTACTCCCTGGCCCGGAGGCGCGGAAGGGAACCAATCGTGAATCGCGCGCGTATTGGACTGATGAGCGGAGTTCTGCGCATCGGGCGGCAACCGAAAGTGACCCTTGGAAGTCACAAATTTGCGTCCACAGAGGCTCTCATGGCGTCTTGAAGAAGGACGCCATTTTGTGCCTCATCGATTATCGGAGAGAAACCATGCAATTGTTCAGTACAAGTATGTTTGAGCAGGAGACTGCGCGGCAGCGGAGCGGACAGGCAGCCAATTGGCTGCGCGCGGCAGCGGTAGGCTTGCTGGCATTGGCGGCTGGATTGACTTCAGGAGTTGCCCAGCAGATTGGGCCAGGGGCAAAGGCTCCGGAGAAGGCAGCCTCTGAGCTGCCCGCGGCGCCGGCGCCGGCTCTGACCGAACCGTTGAAGCTGCGTCCCACCGCGCGGGACTTTTCCAAGCCCGCAGGCAGGTTGATGGGAAATCCGATCAACGAGTACCGGCCAACCTCGATCGTCAAAGCCAGCTTCCAGAACTCCGTTCGGCTCAATGACCTGGTTAAGAATGGCATGATTTACCTCAGCCTCTCCGACGCGCTGGCGCTGGCCATTGAAAACAACTACGATCTGGCCATCTCCCGCTACGATCTGGACATCGCCGATACCGATATTCTGCGCTCGCGCACCGGACAAGGGCTGCTGGGCGCGCCCTCCGGCCTCGTCACCGGCACACTCGGCGGCTCCGGCTCCATCCTCTCTACCGGCGGCGGTCCGGGTGGTACGGCTGGCGGCTCTGGCGGCGCCGGTTCCGGCACTGCGGGACTCACGCTGACTACCGGCGGCGCCGGCATGATGCCGGAGAGCCTGGAACCCTCCGTTACCGCGGCGCTCAAGTTTGATCGCGCCAGTACGCCTTCCAGCAGCTTCTTTACCGGCGGAAAGACCACCACAAACACCTATGACTTTACCTATAACCAGGGCTTTGTCACCGGCACGGCCTTCCAGTTTACCTTTGACAACAGCTCCAACACGACGACCAACGCCGTTTCGACTTACAGCCCGCTTTATAACTCCAGCTTCAATGCCCAGTTGACGCAGCACCTGTTGCAGGGAGCCGGCATCTGGATGAACAAGCGCTTCATTTATCAGGCGATCAACGACCGGCGCATTACCGATTCATCCTTCCGTCAGCAGATTCTTTATACCGTCAATCAGGTGGAGACCATCTACTGGGGTCTCGTGCAGGCCTACGAAGATGTGCAGGCCAAGCAGCACGCCCTGGAGCAGAGCACCAAACTGGCCGACGACGACCGCAAGCAGTTGGAGATCGGCACCGTGGCCCCGCTGCAAGTAGTGCAGGACGATTCAGGCGTGGCCAGCGACAAGCAAGCCCTCATCGCCGCTCAAAGCTCGCTCAACTACCAGCAGCAGATCATCAAGCAGGCCATCGCCCGCAACCTGAACGATCCGGCGCTCTCGGTTGCCCCGGTGATTCCCACCGACCGCGTCACCATCGAAGAAATTCCCGAAGAAAAGCAGCCGGTCGAAGCGCTTGTGCAGGAGGCTTTCCAGCAGCGTCCGGAGCTGGAGCAGGCCATGCTCACATTGCGCAACGATGAGATTACGCTTAAAGGCGCGCGCAACGCCCTGCTGCCGCAACTGGACGTCTTCGCCTACCTCAGCGGTTCAGGCGTGGCCGGCTCGGTCAACAAGAATCTCTCCAGCGCGTTTTGCGGAGGCACTTGCCCGACCGGTTCAACCGGAGCCTTTGGCGCATCGCTCGATAATGCCTTTGACAATTCCTCGCCTGACAAGGGCTTCGGCTTCAATCTCACTATTCCCATAGGCAACAAGGCTGCGCAGTCGGTGCAGGCACGCTCGCTGATGGAATACCGCCAAGCCGAGTTGCGCCTTGAGCAGCTCTACACGCAGATCCGTATGCAGGTGGTCAACGCGCAGTTCGCGCTCACCAACGACCGGGCGCAGGTGCTGGCTTCCATCGCCGCCCGCGACTATAACCGGCAGAATGTGGACGCTGAAATCACCAAGCTGCATCTGGGCGCTTCTACCACGGCCACAGTGCTGCTGCAGCAGCGCAGCCTGGCTACCGCCGAAGACAACCTGATCGCCGCCAACGCCGCCTATGCCAAGGACCGCGCCGGCCTCTACCAGACGCTGGCCTCCACCTTGCAGCACTACGGCATCAACCTGCAAGAGGCGGCTACCGGCAATGTGACCGCCGCGCCCGTGGTTCCCGGCGTCGCCCCAGCCAAAGAGAACAAGTAAGTTTCCACGTTGCAAATCCGCCGTGTCCCATCCTTCGCTTAATAGGTAAAGGATGGGCACCACGGACCCCAAGCGGGCAAAGCGAGCAGTTGACTGCACCGCAGGTGGACGGCTACCGCTCCGCGACCATATCCAGCAGGTCAAAGAACTCCGGAAAGCTGATCGCCGCCGATTCCGCGCCACAAATTTGCGTCTCGCCCTCGGCCCGCAGCGCGGCCACGCTGAAGGCCATGGCGATGCGGTGGTCGCCGCCGGAGTCAATCACCGCCCCGTGCAGCGTTTGCCCGCCCGGCACATCCAGGCCATCCTCGAACTCCTCGATCTCGGCGCCCATGGCGCGCAGATTCTTCGCCACCAGCGCAATCCGGTCCGACTCCTTCACGCGCAGTTCCTTTGCGTCGCGGATGCGGATACCGCCGCTGGTGAATGGCCCGATGGCCGCCAGCACCGGCAGCTCGTCGATCAGTTGCGCAGCCAGAGCGCCGCTGACGGTGGTCGATCCCAGCCCCTCGGCCATCGCCGACACTTGCACCGTGCCCACCAGCTCTGCGTTCTTCTCTTCCAGATTCAAAATAGATACGTGCGCCCCCAATGCGGTTAGAACGTCCAGCAGCGTGGCGCGCGTGGGATTCAATCCCAGCGACTCCAACACCAGGCTGGAACCTGGGAATAACGCCGCCGCGCACAAGAAGAAGGCCGCCGAGGAGATGTCTCCGGGAACAGTTGCATCGATGGCGTGCAGCGTCTGCGGCCCTGATATCGACACCGAGCCGAGCGTCCGCGTCACCTTTGCGCCAAAAGCCCGCAAGGCCAGTTCGCTGTGATCGCGAGTGCGCACCGCCTCGCGCACCGTGGTCATGCCCGCCGTCTGCAAACCCGCCAGCAGAATGCAGCTCTTCACCTGGGCGCTGGGCACCGGCATCGTATAGTCGATGGCCTGTAGCACGCAGCCTTCAATCTTCAGCGGAGCATGGCCCTCGGTAAGGCTGAGCCGCGCGCCCATCTCTGCCAGTGGCTTGCGGATGCGCTCCATCGGTCGCCGCGAAAGCGATTCGTCGCCCACCAGCGTGAAACTACCTTCTTGCGGCGCCAGAAGGCCGCTGACCATGCGCATCGTCGAGCCTGAGTTGCCACAATCCAAAGGCTCTATTGCCGGCGTCACGCGCCCTTCCACGCCGGTCACTTCAACCACGCCTTCATCGAGCCTGCGCACCTCGGCGCCCAGCGCCTCCATGCAGCTCAAGGTCGAAGCGCAATCGGCTCCGGTGGAGAAGTTGGTGAAGCGCGAGGTGCCCTCGGCAAAAGCGGCCAGCATTCCGTAGCGATGGCTAATGGATTTGTCACCTGGCAAGCGCAGGCATCCGAAGACATTCCGTGCCGGGCGAATGATGCGTTCAGTGTGCAAGGCTGCTCCTTGGTGCGGAATCTACCCAAGTATAACCAATTCAAATTCTCCCGCTTGATTTCTTCTTCCCTTCCCTCGCGGCCTGTGGGTTGGCTTTCGTCGTTCGACAAAGCTATCTCGTTCAACGCGGCGCGGGGTAATCTATAAGTATGGTTCCTACTATCGGAGTCTTCGATTCCGGCTTTGGCGGCCTCACCGTGCTGCGAGCCCTGGCCACAAGGCTGCCAAATGCCCGTTTCGCCTTTCTCGGCGACTCAGCCCGCCTTCCCTACGGCTCCAAATCCCGCCGCACCATTGCGCGTTACGCCGTGCAAAGCGCGCAATTCCTGGTTCGAGAGCAGAATGCCGAGTTTCTCGTAATCGCCTGCAACACCGCCAGCGCGCTGGCTTTGGACGCCATTCAGGAGGCTGTTCCGGTTCCCGTGCTGGGCGTCATCGAGCCTGGCGCCGAAGCCGCCCGCGCCGCTTCACGCACGGGAAATGTTTTGGTGATAGCCACGGATGCTACCGTGCACAGCCACGCCTACGCTGCCGCCTGCCAGGCTCGGGGGTTGCGCGCCCTGGAGAAAGCCTGCCCGCTGCTCGTCCCGCTGGTCGAGGAGGGCTGGACCACCTGCGGTGGGGCAGACGCGGATTGCGCCGCAGGAGAATCCAGTCAGCAGGCAAAGGTTACCGCTGAAGTCATCCGCATTTATCTAGCGGAACTTCTGGCCGACGCAGCCGCCCTCGGCATGAACGCTGACACTTTGGTTCTTGGCTGCACCCACTATCCACTGCTGCGGCCGCTGATCGAACGCGCCGTTCCGGCAGGGATGCGGGTAATTGACTCCGCCGAGGCTACAGCCGAGTCTGCCGCGCGCCTCTTCTGCCAGCATGAATCTGAAGAATCATCGCCCGATACGCAGATTCTGGCCACGCAAACACAGGTCGCGCGGATTCGCTGCTTTGCCACCGACTCTGTTGAGAAGTTCGAGAGCCTCGGTTCCCGCTTTCTGGGACAGCCTACCGGCAAGGTCGAATTGATTGACCTCGGAGGCTGATATCTCGGATGCTGGTATTCTATTAAGACGGTAGGTGTCCGAAATCCCCATCATTCGGACCCTGGAGGAAGAAAGCAAGCATGATCAATCTGGCGGGTAAGATAGCCGTCGTCTTCGGGCTGGCCAATAAGCGTTCCATCGCCTGGGGAATCGCCCAAAAACTGCACGAGGCCGGTGCAATTTTGGCCATCTGCTATCAAAATGAGCGTATGAGGCTGGAAGCGCAGAGCCTCATCGACGAGCTGCCCGGCGCCACAGGCTACCAGTGCGACGTCGCCAACGACGCTGAAATCGAAGCGGTCTTCGCCACCTTCAAGGAGAAGTTCGGCAAGCTCGACATTCTCGTCCACGCCATCGCCTATGCGCCCGCCGAGGAGTTGCGCGGCGAGTTCATCAACACCACGCGCGAAGGCTTCCGCATCGCCAACGACGTCAGCGTTTATTCTCTGATCGCCGTCAGCCGCGGCGCCGCTCCGCTGATGACCGAGGGCGGAAGCATCATGACGATGAGCTACTACGCCGCCGAAAAGGTCGTTCCCAATTACAACGTAATGGCTGTGGCCAAGGCGGGCCTCGAGTCCACCGTCCGCTATCTCGCTTACAACCTCGGCTCTAAAAATATCCGCGTCAATGCCATCTCCGCCGGGCCAATCAAAACCCTCGCCGCCCGCGGCGTTGGCGACCTCAGCGAGATGATGCGCTCCCATGCCGACCGCGCCCCGCTGCATCGCAACGTGGACCAGCTCGAAGTCGGCGGCGCAGCATTGTTCCTGGCCAGCGACCTGTCCAGCGCCATCACCGGCGAAATTCTCTACGTCGATTGCGGCTATAACATCATGGGATTCTGAGTTTTCTGCTTTGGATTTGTGCTATTGTTCCAGTAAGCAGGTGACCGCCCTCATCTTTCGTCCGAAAGCGCCGTCCATGCGCCTTGATCGCTTTTTGCTCCCTGATAGTGGCCTGGTATTGCTTTTCCTTGCCGTTTGCCTATGCGGTCCGATAACAGCGATGGCGCAGGAAAAGCCCGCCCAGAGCCTGTCTGCGCCAGCCCCCGCAAAGGCCGCCGCGCAGACGCCTGATCTCTCCAAAGAAGGCATGGTTCTGGAGAAGGCTTACACGCGGATTCGCATGGAGGCCGACGGCACCGGCTCCCGCGAGACCATCTCCAGAGTTCGCGTCCTGGCCGACTCCGGCGTCAAACAGATGGCCGTGCTTACTTTCACTTATACGGCCTCGAACCAGCAGGTGGAGATCGGCTACGTCCGCGTCATCAAGCCCGATGGAACGGTGGTCGTCACTCCCGATTACAACGTGCAGGATATGCCCGCGGATGTAACTCGCCAGGCGCCCATGTACTCCGACATCCATCAGAAACACGTGGCCGTCAAGGGGCTCGCCGTGGGTGACACGCTCGAATCCAAAGTCACGCTGCGCACCTTGAAGCCCGAAGTTCCCGGCCAATTCTGGTTTGAATACTCCTTTGAAAAGAATCTAATTATTCTCGATGAACAACTGGATCTTGATCTGCCGGCCGGCAAACCGGTCATCGTCGCTAGCCCTGATCTTCAACCAACCCTGACTACAGCCGAGGGCCGCACTCTCTACCACTGGGCCAGCAGCAATCTGGCGCGCCCCGATCCCGACGCGCCGCCCAAGTCCACCAAGCACTGGAAGCCCTCGGTGCAGTTGACGACCTTCAGCAGTTGGGCGCAGATTGGCGCGTGGTACGACTCGCTGCAGCGCGACTCCCTCGCCGTCACCCCGGCAATCCAGGCCAAAGCCGATGCCCTCACCAAAGGCCTCACAACCAACCAGGAGAAGCTGCGCGCCATCTTCAACGACGTGGCGCTGCACATTCACTATGTGGGCCTTGAGTTCGGCATCGGGCGCTACCAGCCGCATCCGGCCGACGATGTGCTCTCCAACCAATACGGCGACTGCAAAGACAAGCACACGCTGCTGGCCGCGCTGCTCAAGGCAGCTGGCATCGAGGCATGGCCGGTGCTCATCTCCAGCAGCCGCGAACTCGACCCGGCCACGCCTTCGCCGGCGCAGTTTGACCACGTCATCACGCTGGTTCCGCTCGACGGCAAGCTGCTGTGGATGGACTCCACCGAGGAGGTCGCACCCGTAGGTCTGCTGATGGACAGCCTGCGCGACAAGCAGGCACTTGCGATTCCTGCCGGCAAGACTTCCTATTTGGAAAGAACTCCCGTCAATACTCCATATCCCCGACTGGTTCGCATACAGGCCGATGGCAAACTATCCGGCCAGGGGCTTTTCACGGGACACATCACGCAAACCATGGATGGCGACATAGGAATATTATTCCGTGCCGGCTTCCGCATGGTTCCGCAGTCCCAGTGGAAAGAGGTTTTGCAAAGAGTTGCGGGAAGCGAGGGTTACGCTGGAGATGTTTCAAATCCGAAGGTCTCCGAAGTAGAGCAAATTGACAAGCCCTTTCAATTCTCCTATGACTACACGCGGGAAAAATACTATCAGTGGAAGGATCAGGAAACCGCACACTGGATATCCCCTCCTCTGCCAGCGATGGGCGGAGAGTTGGCTCCCGGAGTGAAGGAGAAGAAACCCGCTGACGATCCAGAACTGGGTTCCGTTGGCGAGACCGATTACCACTCCTCTCTGCAATTGCCGGAAGGCTGGGTGATGGTTCAGCCCAAGGATGTCGATCTCAAGGAAGACTGGCTCGAGTATCACGCGAAATATAGCTTTAAGGATGGAACATTCACAGCGGAGCGGGTCGTTCTCATAAAGGAAACGAAGGTCCCGCTCGATCAATGGGAGAAGTATCTTGCATTCCGTCGTAGCATGTTTGATGACTGGAGTCGAGAGACATTGATCTCGCCACCAAAGGCTCATCACAAGTTTTTCTGAGCCAAATTGCGTATTGGATGGACAGAAGCGGAAGTCACTTGGGATGGCCTGTTCCTAACCTTCTAATTGATCACCCTCACGCGTTGATCGCCATGCCCTCGACGGCTCCATAGGCGTCGAGCAGCGCCTCGGCCAGCGTGGGATGCGCGTGAATGGTGTACATCAGCTCCTCCACCGTGCCTTCCAGCTCCAGCACGGCGACGGCTTCGGCGATGAGTTCCGTCGCCTGCGGCCCAAGAATGTGAACACCTAAAATCTCGCCGTACTTCGCGTCGGAGACCACCTTCACAAAGCCGTCGTGATTGCCCAGAATCGTAGCCTTCGAGTTGCCGGCAAAAGGAAACTTGCCCACCTTGACCTCACAGCCTTTTTCGCGCGCCTGGGTTTCGGTCAAGCCAACCGATCCGATCTGCGGTTCGGTATAGGTGCAGCCGGGGATGCGGTCGCGCCGCACCGGCCGGTAGGGCTTGCCCGCGATTTTGGCCGCGGCGATCATGCCGCTCATTGCGCCCACATGGGCCAGTTGCGGCAGCCCGGCCACAATGTCGCCGATGGCAAAGATGCCCGGCTCGGCAGTCTGCTGCGCGCCATCAACCTTGATCAGCCCGCGCTCCAGTTCAATGCGCGTCTTCTCCAGGCCAATGCCGCCGGTTCGCCCGGCCCGCCCCACAGCCACCAGCACCTTCTCGGCTTCCCTCACCTGCGGCTTGCCGTTGGCATCGGTGAAGCTCACCTTCACGCCGGCTTCGTTCTCCTCAACCGTCTCAACCCGCGCGCCGGTGTTCACCTCGATGCCGCGTTTCTTGAAGAGGCGCGTAATCTCCTTAGAGATTTCCTCGTCCTCAACCGGAACCACGCGCGGCAAAAATTCGAGGATCGTGACCTGGGAGCCAAATGCGCGAAAGATCGATGCGAACTCCATGCCCACCGCACCCGCGCCAATCACAATCAGCGAAGCGGGAATCCGCTCGATGGAGAGGATCTCGATATTCGTCAGAATGCGCTCGCCGACTTTGAGTCCAGGCAGCAAGCGCGCCTCTGAGCCAGTGGCGAGGATGACGTTCTTTGCCCGCAACTGCGAGAGACTCTCGCCACTGGTAATTTCAACCGTATAAACGCCCTCCTGCGCAGGACCGGTCAAGCTGCCAAAGCCTTCAATGCGCGCTATCTTGTGCTTCTTCATCAGGAAGTCGAGGCCCTTGGCGTGATTGGCGATGATGGCGTCTTTACGCGCTAGCACCGCGGCCCAGTTGAGCGTGGGCGAGCCGATGTTTTCAATCCCGAACTCGGCGGCGTGCTGGAAGTGCTGCCAGATTTCAGCGTTAAAAAGCAGTGCCTTGGTGGGGATGCAGCCCACGTGCAGGCAAGTGCCGCCCAGCTTGGGGGATTGCTCAATCAGCGCAACCTTCAGCCCCAACTCCGCGCCGCGAATCGCCGCCGTGTATCCGGCTGGTCCGCCGCCCACAATCGCCACGTCGTAAATCGTCTCTGCCACGCAAACTCCATTCCGGGCGCTGCCAGCTTGGCGAGCGCCGTCTTTCCCCATAGTTTATAGGACTGTCAACTACCACAGGAGAATCGCACTTGAATCGTTGAAGGTCAACCTGACTGCGAAAAAGGCCGGAGTGAGGGCGGAATCGACAAAAACACCCTCGAAAATCGACGAAAAACAGCCTCTTTTCGATCAAAAAGGCGTCATTCTTGGGCTAAAATCGGGCAAAAATGACGGTTTGCGGTTACTTATTGGTTAACAAGCGAAAATGTAAACCTATGAAACAATGCAAGTTAAAAGAAATGAAGAGTCAATAAATGGCTTCCATGGGGGTAGGGGGTGGCACCTACAGTGGTGGTAGCTGCTCGCTTTTCTCGCAAAACTGGGGTCAAGGATTGGCGGCCAGCAGAGATATTTCCATTGTGCGCCGGGGAATGTAATTATCTGCAAACGATCTGCGGGGGCCATTGCATGGAGTCAGCCGCATTTTTGGATGCTGCCCCTGTTCGGTATACACTTTTTAATTATGGAAACTACGGGTTGCGGCACGGCGATTGTTACGCCCTTCCGGGCAGATGGGTCGGTTGATGAAGCGGCGCTGATTGCGCTGGTGAACTGGCAGATCAGCTCAGGAATCGATTTCATGGTGGCCTGCGGCTCAACGGGCGAGGCGGCCACGCTGGAGGAAGACGAGTGGCTGATGGCTGTCTGCACTGTGGCCGAGGCGGCCGCCGGCCGTGTGCCGGTGTGGGCCGGCTGCACCCACAACTCCACCCGCACACTGGTGCGCCGCGCAAGCCGGCTCCGGCAGATTCGCGGCATCGACGCCGTGCTCTCCGCCAATCCCTATTACAACAAGCCCTCGCAGGAGGGCCAGTTCCAGCATTTTCTCGCCTTGGCGAAGACGGTTGCCCCGCTGCCCGTTGTGATCTACAACATTCCTGGGCGCACCGGGATCAACCTGGAACCGGAGACAGTTCTTCGCCTGGCCGAGGCCGCGCCGAATATCCAGGCCATCAAGGAATCCAGCGGCAAGCTGCCGCAGATCGCTCAACTGGTCCACACTCTGCCGCGCGGTTTCAAAATCTTCAGCGGCGACGACAATCTGGGCCTGGCTTCCATCGGCGTGGGCGCGCACGGACTCATCAGCGTGGCCGCCAATGAGATTCCCGCCGAGATGGGCCGCATGATCCGCGCCGCGCTCTCCAATAACTGGATCGAAGCCCACGAGCTGGAGCGCCGCTACGCGCGGCTGATCGATGCCAATTTCTGGGACTCCAATCCCTGCCCGGTCAAGACCGTGCTCTCGCTGATGGGCCGCTGCTCTGACCACGTCCGCCTGCCGCTGGTTCCTCCCTCGGCCCCTATCCGCGCCCGTCTGGAGCGGCTAGCCGGTGAACTCGGACTGCTCAAGCATCTGCCCCCGCCCGATGGCCCCTCTGAGGTCTTTTGAAGCCAGCCGTTTGTGCCCGGATTCCAATCTCCGGCGATGTATACCGATCTAAAGGAGTTCGCATGAATGTGCGATTGAAATCCGCGCGGTCGAGTGTGCTGGTGATCTTGTTGAGCACAGCAGCCTTCGCGGCGGCACAGACACAGCCGGAAGCAGCAAAAAAACCCGATCCGAACGACTTTGCCAACCACCCCGGCTACACATCGCTCTTCGACGGCAAGACGCTCGCCGGATGGGAAGGGCAGCCGGGGCTGTGGAGGATCGAGGACGGGGCTATTGTTGGCGAGACGGCTGCCGAGAACTTTGAGCGCTGGGCATTTCCCAATACATTTTTGATCTACCGTGGCGTTGAGGCGAAGGACTTCGATCTCAAGCTGGAGATCAAGGTGGAAAAAGGCGGCGGCAGCGGCATCCAGTACCGCAGCAGCGTGGGAATCCAACCGGGACAGGCGCCCGGCACCATCAAGAACGGGCGCGATCCCCGCTGGGAGATGATCGGCCCCCAGGCGGATTTCTGGTTCCCGGTCGACGAGAAGGCAAAGCAATACAGCGGGCAACTCTACTCGCAGAACACCGGGCGGGGCATTATCGTATCGCGCGGGCAGGTGGTCCAGTCGCTGCCAGGCAAGACTCCTCAACAAGTGGGCGTCATCGGCGATCGCGCCAAGCTGGGCGCATATGTCCGCGACGGCGAGTGGAACCAGTACACCATCATCGCGCGCGGCGGCGTCATCCTGCACATTCTCAACGGCCAGTTGATGGCCGTGCTGGTGGACGACGATCCGGCTTCGTCCAACAACGTCTCCGGCCTCATTGGCTTGCAGATAGAGGGCGTGCCCTGCAAGGTCTCCTTCCGCAACCTGTGGCTGAAGAAGATCAATTGAAGGTTTTGCTGAACCGAGGATTCGCAGCCGAAGAATATATTATGATGAAGTCGGATGTAAGCCTGCGCAAGCCCATCGACTCGGTCTTGAGACCCAGACTCTTGTTGAGGGCTATTTTTTTGGGGAGATAACAATGTCCCGCATCGTAGAGATTACCGAACTCGCGCTTCGTGATGCGCATCAGAGCCTGCTCGCAACCCGGATGGCTTTGGACGATATGATTCCAGCCTGCGAAGCAATCGACAAGGCCGGCTACTGGTCGGTCGAGTGTTGGGGAGGCGCAACCTTCGACTCCTGCATTCGCTTTCTCAATGAGGATCCCTGGGAGCGGCTGCGCGTCTTCCGCAAGCTGATGCCCAACAGCCGCCTGCAAATGCTGTTGCGCGGCCAGAACCTGCTCGGCTATCGGCACTACGAAGACGGAGTCGTCGAGCGCTTTGTGGAGAAGTCGGCGGTCAACGGCATCGATGTTTTCCGGATTTTTGATGCGCTGAACGACCCGCGCAACCTGCGCACCAGCATCAACGCCGTGAAGAAGACCAGCAAGCACGCGCAGGGCACCATCTCTTACACCGTCAGCCCGCTGCACACCGTCGAGGCCTTCGCACAGATGGCACTCGAGTTGCGCGAGATGGGCTGCGACTCCATCTGCATCAAAGACATGGCCGCTTTGCTCCGCCCCCAGCCCGCTTATGACCTGGTGAAGGCCATCAAGCAGAAGTGCGGCGCGGAGACGCTCGTCCATCTGCACACCCACGCGACGACTGGCGTGACGATGGTCTCGCTGATGAAGGCCATCGAGGCGGGCTGCGACATCGTGGATACCGCGGTCAGTTCCCTCTCGCTTGGGCCGGGACACAACCCCACCGAAAGCCTCATCGAGATGCTCGAAGGCACAGGCTACGAGACGCGCGTCAATCTGGATTGTGTTCTCCGCGCCTCCAGCCACTTTGCCAAGATTCGCCCGCGCTATAAGGAGTTCTTCAGCGAAAATACCGGCGTGGATACGGAGATCTTCAAGAGCCAGATTCCCGGCGGCATGATCTCGAACATGGAAAGTCAGCTCAAAGGCCAGGGCGCGGGCGACCGCCTGAAGGAAGTTTTGGAAGAGGTGCCCAGGGTTCGCAGGGACGCTGGCTATCCGCCGCTGGTCACGCCCACCAGCCAGATTGTCGGCTCACAGGCCGTCTTCAATGTACTGATGGGCAAGTACAAGACGCTCACCGGCGAGTTTGCTGACTTGATGCTGGGCTACTACGGCGCTACGATTGGCCCCAAGAATCCTGAGGTTCTCAAGCAGGCCGAAGCCCACGCCAAGAAGCCGGCCATCACCTGCCGCCCCGCCGATTTGCAGTCGCCGGAGTGGGAGAGCCTGAGCGCCGCTGCAAATGCCTTGCCCGGCGCCAACGGCAGCGACGAAGATGTGCTGACTTACGCCATGTTCCCCCAGGTCGCGCCCAAGTTTTTCTCAACCCGCGCCCAGGGCCGCAGGAATGTGGGCAAGGATCCGGCGGCGAGCAAGGCGCCCGAGGCGAAGGCTGCTGCGGCTCCAGGCGCGCCTCCGCTCAGCGCCAAGGTGAACTATCTCATCACTCTGAACGGCAAAGAGCACCGGGTCTCCGTGGCTCCGGGAAGTTAATAGATATTCATGGCGACAGATTCAGGAGCGGCAATGGCGAATCAGGAAGAAAATACGAAAACGACAATGACAGAGAAGGTTTTCTCTCTTGGAGCAAAACGCGCGGAGCTGAAACTCGGCGGCGGCCAGGAGCGAATTGAAAAGCAGCACGCCGCCGGCAAGCTGACCGCGCGCGAGCGCATTGCAAGCCTGGTTGACCCCAACAGCTTTCAGGAGATCGGCCTTTTTGCCGCTCATCGCGCCACGTTCTTCGGCATGAATGGCAAGGAGATGCCCGCCGATGGCGTGGTCACCGGATGCGCGAAGATCGATGGCCGCCAGGTGCATCTCGCCAGCCAGGACTTCACCGTAGGCGGCGGCTCCGCCGGCGAAGCGCACAACGACAAGTGCGTGGACATGATGAAGCTGGCGCTCAAGACCGGCACTCCCTTCGTTTTCATGAACGACTCGGGCGGCGCGCGCGTGCAGGAGGGCATTGACAGCCTGGCCGGTTATGGCCGCGTCTTTTATCACAATGTCCTGCTCTCCGGCGTGGTGCCACAGATTTCGCTCATCTGCGGTCCCTGCGCGGGCGGCGCGGTTTACAGCCCGGCGCTGACCGACTTTGTCATTCAAACCCAGCAGGCGCGTATGTTCATCACCGGGCCGAAGGTCATTCGCCAAGTTACCGGCGAAGTGGTCAGCGACGAGGAACTGGGCGGCCCTCATGCACAGATGAGTTCAGGCGTGGTTCATCTTGTGGCGCGCGACGACGAGGACGCGGCGCATCTCTGCCGCCGCCTGCTCAGCTTCATGCCATCCAACAATCTCGAAGATCCGCCGCGTTTGAGCTACAACCTGCCCATCGATTCCGACCCGGAGATTGGCGCAATCGTTCCTGTCGATAACAAGGCCATTTATGACGTGCGCGAGGTGGTCACGCGCGTTCTCGACTATCAGGATTTTTTTGAAATTCAGCCGGAGTTCGCCGCGAACATCGTCATCGGCTTCGGACGCTTGCAAGGCCGGCCCGTGGGCATCATCGCCAGCCAGCCCAATCATCTGGCTGGAGTGCTGGACATCAATGCCTCTGACAAGTCAGCGCGCTTTGTTCGCTTCTGCAACGCCTTCAACATTCCTTTGATTACCTTCGTCGATGTGCCCGGTTTTATGCCCGGCGTCGAGCAGGAGCGCGGCGGCATCATTCGCCACGGCGCCAAGCTGCTCTTTGCTTACTCGGCCGCCACGGTTCCCAAAATCACGGTGGTACTGCGCAAGGCTTACGGCGGCGCATATATCGCCATGTGCTGCAAGGACCTGGGCGCGGACCGCGTGATCGCGTGGCCCACCGCCGAAATCGCCGTGATGGGAGCCGAGGGCGCTGCGGAGATCGTCTTCCGGCGTGAGATCGACGCCGCCGAAGATAAGGCCGCTCGCCGCCAGGAATTGGTTGACGACTATCGCAACGCCTTCTCCAATCCCTTTGTCGCCGCCGGCCGCCGTCTTGTGGATGACATCATCGATCCCGCCGAAACAAGAAAAGTTTTGGCGGACGCTCTTGAATCACTGCACACCAAGCGGGAGCTGCGGCCCGCCAAGAAACACGGATTGATTCCACTCTAACGAGGAGCCGCGCGTGACATTGGATTTGACGGATTTGATTCAGGCTGTTTCTGAACGGCAACGGGCAACGGAGCTCCAACTGGGCGAGTTGATCGCGCTCGTCAAGACCCTGGAGGCAAGATTGGCTGCGCCTGCCCTGAGCGCTGTCGCGCGTCGCGAGGATGAGGTCGCGCCAGAGACGCTGGTGGTGATTGCCGCCGCGGTCACGGCGTTCCTCGGCAAAAAGGTCCGCATTCGCTCGGCCAGGCTGCTTACGCCGTCGCCACGCGAAGCTGCCAGCGCATGGGCGCAACAGGGGCGTGTGCTGATTCATGCCTCCCATCGCCTGCGTTAGAGGCACCAACTCAACGATACTTTCTTGATGAAAGGGACGTGTACTTTGAAGCTACAGATCGGAATTGACGGAAAAAGCTACGAAGTCGAGGTCGAAGTGCTGGAAGAGGACGCTGCGCAGACAAATGCCAGGCCCGCGCCCAGCCGCCCGCTAGCCGCCGCATCGCAGCCCGCGCCGGCGGCCAAAGCGCAAGCTCCGGCGGCCGCCGAAGTTGGGGATGAAACGAAGGTCTGCCGCAGCCCTGTCAACGGCATTGTCATCAAGGTGAATGTCGAGCCGGGCCAAGCGGTTCAGGCCAACGATCTGATCATGGTTCTCGAAGCCATGAAGATGGAAACGAATGTTACCGCGCACAGCGCCGGTACGGTGAAACAAGTGCGCGTGGCGCCAGGAGACTCCGTCAAGGTCAATCAGGTTGTCGTCGAGTTCGCGTGATCGCCGCCCAACACTTTCCGGCAAAGCACTGCATAACCCCGCCGCTTGCGGCGGGGTTTTTTGCTCGCGCCGGTAGCGTAAGTGGAGTGGATATTGCAGCCTGTTTTATCTTCTTCAGCGGTAGCGCCGCGTGGCTTTGAGAACCACCGAGAAGACGCCGGACTCGTCGCGGGCCAACTGCAGGGAGACGTGGTGGTTGATGGCGACCTCGGCCTGGATCAACTGCTGTCCGGTGGTGTTCACGTTGGTGGCGTAGGTGAGGGTAAGGGTGCGGCCCAACTGCTCCTCGACGATGATGCGAGAGGTGGAGTTGCCCAGCGCGCCGAGGTAATTCGGGTCCACCTTCACGGAACCCGCGCCAAAGAGCTTTTGCACCCGCGAGCTGACAGTGGCGTTCAAAGCGCCGCCAAGCAGGGCGTCGGTGGGGTTGGCGCCGGATTGCTGCTGTTGCTGGGTATAAATGCGCTGCTGGCTTTCAGTGCGGCCCAACGCCAGAAGCGCCAACACGTCGGCCTCCGGAAGCGGTGGATCGGAGCGATATATGACTGCCAGCTTTGCCGGGGTTCCGTGCAGGCCGAGAGTGATGTCATAGTCCTCCACGCGGGCCGTGGCGTTCAGGTCAATGATTGGTTCAATGTGGACCGGGTTGGTAAAGTTGATGTCGCCGCGCTGCAACTCGTAGCGGGTTCCGGCAATAATTCCGCTGCCCTCCGTAACATTGATGCTGCCCAGCAGCGAAGGCGAAGCCAGAGTGCCGCGCAGGCGCAGATCGACATTGCCGGCCAGCTTGGCGTAACCGTTCTGGAAACTGAGTTGCGGCGACGATGTCAGATGCACGTCCAGGCGAAGATGGTTGGACGGGGCGTCAGCGGGCGCTATGGTCCCGACGGCGCTGGCTTGCTGGGCCAGAGCCGAAATGTCCAGTTCAGGGCTGAGTGCGAAGCGCGTGATGAGCACATCGCCAGAAAGCAGCAGGTCGTTCTGCTGCCCTTGCAGGTGAAGCGTGGCATCAGCCAGGGAGCTGACCCCGGACGGATAGCGAATGCGAATTCCCGTTCCGGTAGCCGTGAGGTTGGCAAAGAGTCCATGTTGATAGGCCAGGTAGCCTGACAGGCTCAACTGCCCGCCGCCGGTCATAGCCGTCAGCGACTTGACCTCCAGCCGGTTCTGGTTGAACTCCAGCGTTCCATGCAACTGGCTCAGGCCGTTGGGCACATCTTCAAGAGATAGCGCCCCATTCTGAAAGTCAACGCGCCCCCTCAGGCCGGGATTCATCAGTGGACCATGCGCCTCCACCTGAAAGGTGGTGTTGCCGCTGGCGGTAAGGTCAGGATCCAGCGTCTCGGCCACCTTCAAATTGATTGTTCCGCTGGCGGCAAAGTCCAGTTGCTTTTTGTCCTTCAGCGACAAACTGCCCTGTGCCCGCAAGTCCGTCTCTTCGCCGGTCACGTGCAAGGGGTCCAGATGGATGAGAGCGTGGTCGAGCGTAGCGTGAGCTCCGCCCACGCTCTGCAGATGAACGCCAGCCACCGTGGCCGCCAGCTCCTGCAAGCGGGCCTCGCCGCGCAGATCAGAGGGCCGCGCCAACGGTCCCTCGACGGTGACCGTTCCGGCCAGCGAGGACTCGCCGCTGATGCCCTGCACGTGAGCCAGCTTGAAGAGCGCGCCGATGTTGAAGTGCGAAAAGTCAAGATTGGCCTGGGTGGCATACTCCCCGGTGAGCGCCGTCTGGCCGTGCAAGATGAGTTTGGCGGAGTTCATCTCTGTAGTCAGCGCGTAAGTAACGGCGCGGTTGGCAGTGTGCGCGGTCAGCGCCAGGTTGCCCACGCTCTCTCCGCTCAACGCGAGGCCAGAGAGCGTGGCGTGTGCTTCCAGGCTCGGGTCGCTGGGCGTACCGTAACCCTGCACCGAAAAGCCCAATTTGCCTGTGGCAGCAAGTCCCTGGCTCCGCAACCAATCGACGCGCGCCACGTCAATGCCCGCACCCGTAGCGTTGAGCACGAAGCGGTGAGAGTCAAGTTCGTAGCTGCCGGTCGCCGCAATCTTCCCTGCCGCTTCATTCACGGTCAGGGAAGTCAACTTGAGAACCCGGTTGGCGATGCTGCCCTGCGCTCGGATGCGTTCCACCGGCTCGCCGTAGACGCTGCCTTTGTCCAATTCGACCCAGCCTGAGCCGGATGTCGCGCGGAGTGGTCCGTCGAGTTGAAGTTGCGCATTGAGCGGGCCGGCCAAGGGAAACTTAGGGCCGGTAAATGGCCGCAGATCATCCAGACTCACCTGGCTTGCGCGCAAGCGAAGATGAAGCAGCGAATTGGCGTCGAAAGAGGGAATGGGCGCAACGCCGTGCACCGCGCTCCCCGTAGCCGCGGCAACCAGGCTGCCACTGAGGTCAATTGTGGCGCTCCCGCGTTTCAGCAAGCCGTGTTCAATCGTAATGCGCTCGCCAGAGTAGCTTCCGGTGGCGCTGACTGAATCCAGATGAATCAACTGCGGCTGGGCGGCGCTGGAACCTGCCAAAGGCGGCAATTCTACCGCCAGTTGCGCGGCCTTTGCGTTGCCAGAGAGGCGCGGATCGACAAGAGAACCCGTCCAACTGCCTTGAAAATCGCCCTGGCCGGAGATCGCGACTGGAAGAGCAGCCGTGCCGGACCTTCCATTCCGCGTCAGGCCCAGGTCGCGCAAAACCGTGTCGAACTCTCTCAGATTGCCGGAGTGAAAATCCACGGCGAGCGCCGAAGAACTGGTAAGCGGATAGGCGCCCAGATGGCCATGCGCCTGCAGTTGGCTGGAGGGCAAGTTAAGCTCCAGCTTGCGCAGATCAACCGCACCGTCGTGCTCGGTGTAGGTGGCGTCGATGAGGCCGCTGGCAGGCGTCTCGTTCGCCTTGCACTGCGCTGGTGGCGTAAGTCCAAGCAACGCCTGCACGGAGACGGTATTCTGGTCGCCGTTGATCCAGTGCGCGGCAGCCTGCCCGTTTATGCGCGTGTCGAAGCCAAGATGCTGGAAAGGCGGATCGGAGACCATCTCCAGCAACGTATCCAGGGCTACGTCCTTGAACTGAGCAGTTACCTTGCCGTTGACCGGAATGATGAATGGAAGCGGATGGCTGAATGTGAGCGCACCTCCGGCCTTAGCTCCGCCAGGGTGCGGAGTGCTCATGCGAGTCGTCTGCATCGTGGTTGTTCCAGGGATGAACGGCAGCCAAGGCGTCAGGGCAATTTCGCCATCCAGTTCTCCTCCCTGGCGCAGGCGGGCAACGATTGAGGTAATCAGCAACTGCTCAGCGTCGCCGTGTAGATGCGCGTCTAGCGTTACGCCAGTGGCGACCACTCCGGTTCCAATGTAGGAACCATTGCTGACGTGAATGCTTCCGTCCAGGAGAAAGCCTTCGCTTTCCCCGTTCGCGCCAAAGTCCAGATGAGCGATACCGTACGGTGTGAAAGGATAACCCGTGATGGTGTTCACCAGGCGCATGTCCAGATCGCCGGTAACTCTGCCTTGCCAGCGGGGATGAGCAAAACTATCGAGGGAGCCAACCACTTCCAGTGTGCGCTCCTTCACGCCGCGTCCGCTTGCGGTAATGCGTAGGGAACGCAGGTCGGCCGAGTTGCGCGCCAGCTCCAGCGTGGCTTGCAGATATCCATGAACCGGCGGCTGCGCCGAAGCTGCATTGGAAGACCCCGCCCGCGCAAGATTCAGATCACGGACCCCAGCCTCGATGCGATAGAACTCCAGTGCGTGGGCCGTTGCCGGCGCGTAAGCCATGCGCAGCGAGGCGTCGCGGGCCGTAAAGTCGAGCGGAATGTAACGATTCTGAAAGTCGAAGCCGGCGGCGCGATTCTCGTAGTGCAAAGCGCCCTGTTCCACGTCAATGCGGTTGGTCTTCAGGTCAAAGAATCGATCGAGCGCGGGTTTTCCGGGCTTTCCCGGTTTGCGCGGCTGTGGCTGGTTGGTTGAGCCGTCGGCATAAACGATGAGATGCAATTGCGGACGGGCGATGTCCAGCTCGCGCAACAGAATGCGTGGAGTGAAAATGCCCAGAATGCTGATCTTTACACGAAGTTGGCCGACCTGGGCGTAGGGAGCTTCGCTTGAAGCTTCGAGGCCGTGGATCACCAGTCCATCCGCCTCTGCCTCCAGATGAAGAAGATTCCAATGAAACGAAGCAATCTCAACCCGCCCGCCGGTGGCGGTTTCCACCTTATTCACCAAATAACCGCGGACAAAGTTCTCAAAGCCGGCTGAACTGGCCCAGAAAAACAGGCCCGCGGCAGTGATCGCCAGCAAAACTACCGCGCCAGCTACTGTAAGTGGAAGATGGAGGAGAAAAAAGCGGCGCAGGCGGCTTGGCCGTTTTGGCTCGGATGGCAGTTCCGGCGCAGGAGTCTCGATGGGAACAGGCGGCGTGGATTCGTCTTCGCTCATGCGCCTCCTTTTCCGGCGGTGCTCTCACCTTCCGTGCTCTCCAGCGACGGGTCAAGCACTTCCACATCGCCCTGCTTGCGCAGGTTCCTCAGCCAGTCGGCGAAGAGCGCGTTCACCTGCCTCTGAAGCAGAATCTCCTCAATGCGTTGAGACACTGTCTTGAGCGGCGGCTTCTCGTCGCCCGCCGCATACTGGGGCAGAAGCGTTTCGCGGTAATACTTCTCAATCTCCTCTGGCGCAATCTGAATTCCCTGCCGGAAGCGCTCTTCAATAAAGCGCAAAATCTGAATCCGGTGGCGCAGATAGCTTTCGACTCTCTCCTGCGTAAGACTGTTGGCGGCAAGAAAAGCCTTCCATCCCTCCTCGGAGGCGCAGTTCAGATGAACGCATGCCGGCACTTCGTTGCGAATCTCCTTGAGCCGCGCATCAATCTCCGCCTGCGATGGCTCGATTGCCTGCGTGTCCTCCTGGCGAATCTGCTGCTGGATGAGCGCACGGCTGATCAACTGCCTCAGAGCCATCCGGGGAGTGAGAACGCCGAGTCCGGCCCGGCCCGGATCCAGCACCGCCAGGCGCATCTCGTCGTCCAAGTCGCTGGCCAGAATCGCCTGATTGTTGACCACGGCCACTACCTGGTCAAGCACCACGGGCTTCGCCGTCTGAAGCGGTTGCGCGCTTACAACAAGCGATGCTGGAAGAGCGAGCCAACCCGCCAGCATCAAAATGCTTGCCAGCGCGATGGGGTGCCGAAGATGCAAACGCTTGCTCATCAAAAGGTCTGTCCCAGGCTGAAAAAGAAGTTGAAATGACCGGCTTCACCCACGTGCGGATTGGCGTCAATCGGCCTCTGCGCGTAGTCAATATTTTCGGGAAAGATGGGTGGATTCAGGTTGTAACTGAAGTCCAGCCGTATTGGCCCGACAGGCGTATGGTAGCGCAATCCGACTCCCGGCGTGTGGGAGAAGTAGTTGAAGTTGCACTGTCCCTGCTGGCCGACCGAGGTTTTGGGCCCGCTGGGAACAGGATCCGGATTCCCGCTGACCGTCACCTTGCAGTTGTCGCGCTCCGGCTGGCGAACTCTCAGTGCGCTCGCCCAGGCATCGCCCGCATTGGTGAAGACGTTGCCCATATCGTGGAAGAAAACCAGGCTCACGGTGTTGCCCAGCCAGGGCAGCGTGGGCGGCGGCAGGCGCAACTCGGTGCTGTTGATCAGGGCGCCTGCGCCGCCGATGGGATAGCCGGTCTCAGGATCGCGCGGTCCGGCCGAGTTTGAACCGAAACCTCGCAGAGAAGTAGCCCCGCCGGCGTAGAGCCTCTCAGGAAGAGGAATCAGCTCGGCCTCCAGCGCTCCAAAGGCCCGTTCCTGTCCGTAGCGCGTGTTGCGCGCCAGCACGATGCGCCCTTTGTCAAAGCCGTAGTAGCTGGAGTTCGACAGATCGAGGCGGTTGAAGTTGGCCTGCGCGCCAAAGTGCTGCTCGGAGAGAAACTCCTGAAAGCTGGTGTAAGTTCCCCGATGCGCATCCAGGGGCGAGTCGCGCGTATCGCGAATCCAGGTCAGCGCCGGTCCCGCCACGCGCACCGCCGTTGCCAACTGCTCAATCTCGGATGGATAAACCTGCAAGCTGCTGGCCTCCACCTTCACGCGGCGAATATCGAACTCGTAGACCAGGGTGCTGGCCCTGGACAGCCAATTGCGAGATGGATCAAAGTGCTCCGTCCAGCGCATTCCGCCTTCCAGCTTCGAGGCCACATAGGTACTCACGTCCAGGCTGTTGGCGTAGCCGCCTGAGAGGGTAAGCCCGAAGTTCCGATTGCCCTCAAAGTGCGGGTTCTGAAAAAGCAGGTCGACCTTTTGCTCCAACAGACCATAGTTGCCGCGCAGAGAGATCGATTGCTCCCGGCCGAAGAGATTGTTGCGGGTAATATCCAGCAGCGCGCGGTAGCTGACTCCGGTCTTGCCGTTGGGATTGCAACTGGCGCCGCTGGCGATGATGCCACCGCAGTTGTACTGCGGGGTTCCAGTCTGGGCTTCGAGACCAAAGCCATAGGTCAACGCCCAGCGCCGCGCCTCTGTGGCTTGGATCAGCACTGTCTTGTACGTTTCACCGCCGGAGGGGTTTTCGACGGCCGTATCAATTTCGTTGAAGAGAGCAAAGTTGTAAAGATTGCGCTGCGTCTCCGTCAGCGCCGCCTGGCTGAGCGGGGCGCCGGGATGCAGGGTGATGGCATGGGCGATTGTGGCCGGGCGGGTGTAATGCAACCCGGACAAAAGCACCTTTCGCACAAAAACCTGCTGCCCTTCGGTGATGTGGAAGACCACGTCCACCTTGTTCGGGTCAGCCTGCTCAATCTGCTGGGCAACCTCGACCCTTGCCTGGTTGAAACCCCGGTTCATGTAGCCGGTCAGCAGCGCATCCCGGTCTCCGGCCAGCAACGCCGGCGAAAGCAGTTGCCCGGCGACCGTGTTCAACTGCGACAACAGCTTGGCTGCGGCCGTGTGTTCGTTTCCCTCAATCCGCACCGTGCCCACCCGCATCTGCGTTCCTTCTTCGATGTGGTAGACGACAGCGAGCGCGACCTTACCGCTTTTGCCCGTCGCAGGCGCGCTGGTCTCCGTAGAAATCCTCACACCGGAAAAACCATTGTTCTGATAGACGGCCTGAAGCGCGCTGACGTCGGTTGCGATAAGAGCCTGCGAGTAGGCGCCATAGCGGTCGAGCGTATCGGCGGCATGGACGCTGAGAAACTCCTTGAGTGTTGCCGAGTCAAAGTAGCGATTGCCCTCAACTGAGACCCGCTCCACGCGCCGCCGCGCGCCCAGCCGCACCCGATAGAGAATCGTTACCTGCTCGGCGGTTGTGGATTGCCGCTCGTGCTCCACCTTCACGTCAAAGTAGCCCTGCCTCTGATAAAAGTCGCGCAGCCGCCGATTGCCCTCATTGAGCAGGTCATCATCCACACTGCCCTCCTCAAAGATGGGAATGATATGCTTGAGCCGCTCCGGGCTGGCGCTGGCGCCCTCCACTTCCACCTTAACGACCGGACCCCGATTGACGGAGATGCGAAAGTTCTCCTTATGGCTCGTCCCCGCGTACTGCGGGGATTCCAGCTTGATCTCAGCCTCCAGCCGCTGCTGGCGCTGATAGACCTTCAGCACTCCGGCCAACGCCTTGCTTCCGGTCTCCTGGTCAACACGCGCATTAGCCTTCAGATGAGTATGACGGCGAAACACGTCCACGCTCATCCCAGGGTTGCCCGTCACCTCCAACGTACCCACGCGCGCCTGCGGGCCGTTTACTACATGAAACGCAATGTCAACCAGTTGCTCCTCCGCGTGCGGTGTCAACGTCTGCGTAATCACCGGCTCGTGAAAGCCATCCTGAGCCAGCATGGCGCGCATCTCTTCCAGAGCCTGAGTGAGTTTGGACGGGGTATAGCGGGCGCCGGAGGTCAACCGGCTGGCGCGTACCAGTTGCGTATTGATGTTGGCGCCCTTGGCGCCGTCCACGCTGACCGTCCCGATGAAGGTGCGCGCCTTCCCGCGGAAAACCAGATCCACGCCGTTCGGCTCGCGCTCACCCTCCACCGCGATGGTTTCAAAGAGGCCCGTGGAAAAAAGCTGACGCAGACTTTCCTGCACCTCTGCCGCCTTCAAGGGATTTCCCTCGGCCTGGGCAAGATGGCCTGCCAACGGGTAGAGGCGATCCACAGAAACCCCGTCGAATGTGATGCGCCGGACCGGCAAACCCTCCCACCGCACGAGAGAATCAGCAGGCGCCAGCGCCACTTGCTCGCCTGCCGCACCGGGAGCGCTTGCGCTGCTCTGACTCCAGCCGCCTTCACCCCAAAACCCGAAGACAACAAGACAGGCCAAGAGAGTACCGCGCCCCAACCGCTTGCCGCATTGACCCGCCTGCGCTGCCTTCAAGAATTGATCTCCACACAATGGTCAGTCGTTCCCTGGTCCTTCATCCCTGTTCCCAGCCTCAAAACCCCTGCCTTCCTATACTAACGAGGAATGGAGACGAATGCAGCGGTTTTGGACTGGGAATTGAGTTCCCTTTCATGCAGCGCATCTTTTATTCTCTGCTTGCCACTCATCATTAAACCAGGCGGGATTCCCGCTCGCGATTCCCTTCTGCTCACCTTCCCCCCTCTTTGGCCGATACATTTCTGGTGCAACAGGTTGTCCGCCGCGCTTCTCATTGGAGGAACCGCACTCTGCATCAGACCGTATCCGAGAGTGTAATCAGTTGCAGAAGGAGAAAGAATTAGGGAAAACGAAGATTTCCTGAAACTTTTCAAAGTCTACACTATCTAAAGAAGAAAAGTTGATACGAGGACACTCAATGTCAAACCAGCCGCCCATCTCGCCTCCCTCCCAAAACCCTTCTGGCAAGGACGCCCACGTCGTTCGCCATGTTGCTGTCTTGCCGGTTCGGGACACAGTCCTGTTTCCCCATGCTGTGTTGCCTTTGACTGTGGGCCGCGAAAGCTCCATACAACTGATTGAGTCTTTGGGCGAGGAACGCTCCATCGTGGTGGTGGCCCAGTTAGACCCGCGCCTGGATTCGCCCAAGCCGAGCGATCTGCACGCAGTGGGAACCCTGGCCACGGTGCACAAGATCGTGCGCATGCCCAATCAGAGCCGCTTCGTCTTCACAGAAGGCGTGGAGCGAGTACACCTGCTGCGCTATTCGCAGACCGAGCCTTTCATGGTGGCCGAGGTGGAAGTTTTGGAGGACGCCAAGCCGGAGGCTACCACCAACGTCGAGGCGCTGGTGCGCAACGTGACGGATCAATTCCAGCAGATTGTCGCCGAGTCGCAGACGCTCTCCGATGAACTGAGAATCATAGCCGCCAATATCGAGGAGCCCAACCGCCTGATAGACTTCGTTGCCTCCTCCCTGCCCTTTCTGACCACCGACGACAAGCAGCAACTGCTGGAGACCCCCAGCATCTCGACCCGTCTGGAGCTGCTCAATCATCATCTGGCCAAGGAGCTCGAGGTGCAGCAGTTGCGCACCAAGATTCAGACCGAGGTGCAGGATCAGGTGCAGCAGTCGCAGCGCGACTACTACTTGCGCGAGCAGCTCAAGGCCATCCAGAAGGAACTGGGCGAGCAGGACGAGGGCCAGCGCGAAACCGAAGAGTTGCGCAAGAAGATCGATGAAGCCAAAATGCCGGAGGACGTGAAAAAAGAGGCGCTCAAGGAGCTTTCGCGGCTTTCGCGGATGTCGCCCATGGCCGCCGACTACTCGCTCACCCGCAACTACATCGAATGGCTCGCGGTGCTGCCCTGGGCCAAAAGCTCCGGCTCGAAGATTGACATTGCCAAGGCCAAGGAGATTCTCGACGAGGACCACTACGAGCTGAAAAAGGTAAAGGACCGCATCCTCGACTATCTGAGCGTTCTTGAGCTGAAGCCAGACATGAAGGGGCCGATACTCTGCTTTGTCGGACCTCCGGGCGTGGGCAAAACCAGCCTGGGCCGCTCCATCGCGCGCGCCCTGGGCCGCAAATTCCAGCGCATCTCGCTGGGCGGAATGCACGACGAGGCGGAGATTCGCGGCCATCGGCGCACTTACATCGGCGCGCTGCCCGGCCAGATCATTCAGTGCATCCGCCGCGCCGAAACCAACGACCCGGTCATCATGCTCGACGAGGTGGACAAGCTGGGCCGCGACTTCCGCGGCGATCCTGCCTCGGCGTTGTTGGAGACGCTCGACCCGGAGCAGAACAACACCTTCCGCGACAACTATCTCGACGTGCCCTTCGATCTCTCCAAGGTGCTGTTCATCTGCACGGCCAATGTGCTGGACACCGTTCCGCCGCCGCTGCAGGACCGCATGGAGCTGATTCCCCTGCAGGGTTATAGCGAGGATGAAAAAAAGCACATCGCCTTCCGCTATCTGATTCCCCGCCAGATCAAGGAAAACGGCATTACGCCTGAGCAGATTGAGTTTCCTGAAGACTCAGTGAATCACATTGTGCGCCACTACACGCGCGAGGCCGGCGTGCGCAAACTGGAGCAGACGATCGGCACCGTCTGCCGCAAGCAGGCGCGGCGCGTCGTCGAGGGCCATACGGAAAAGCTCGTCGTCACTCGCGACACTCTCAAGGAGTTTCTGGGCGGCATCCTGGTGCGCGTTGACACCGAGGTCGCCGAGCGCGTCAAGCGTCCCGGCGTGGCCGTGGGCCTGGCCTGGACACCAGCCGGCGGCGACATTCTCTTCATCGAAGCCAACAAGATGAAGGGCAAAGGCAACTTCGCCATGACCGGCCAGATCGGCGAGGTGATGCAGGAGTCGATGCAAGCCGCGCTCACCTGGGTGCGCTCCAACGCCGCCTCGCTGGGGCTGGCCGATGACTTCACCAAGGATCTTGACCTGCACATTCACGTGCCTGCGGGAGCAATTCCCAAAGACGGACCTTCGGCCGGAGTAACCATGGCCAGTGTGCTGGTCTCGCTGCTTACCGATACGCCGGTGCGTGCGCAGACCGCCATGACCGGCGAGATTACCCTCAGCGGCAACGTGCTGCCGGTGGGCGGCATCAAGGAGAAGTTTCTTGCCGCGCGCCGCGCCGGAATTGAAACCATTATTCTGCCCGCGGAAAACCGCCAGGATGTGGAAGAAGATTTGACTCCTGAGCTGATCGAGGGCGTGACCATCCACTACGCCAGCCGCATTGAAGACGTGCTGGCCGTGGCCCTGCCGCTGCTGAAGGCTCGGCAGAATACGCGTCCGGGAAAACTGCCAGATGCGGATGCTGAGCTTGCAGTGGGGGTTGTGGCGTAGGTAGGGATGAATCAATATCCCCGCCCAACCAGCCTGTCAATGAATCCTCATTTTGAGGACATGGCTTTCACTCCGTGCCGCCGCCGCTTCTGTACCACTCGACGGTGCGGCGCAGGCCTTCGCGGAAATCCACAATCGGCGCGTAGCCAAGCAGCTCTCCGGCAAGGCGAATGTCGGCCAGCGAGTCGCGGATATCGCCCGAGCGCGCCGGAGCGTAGGACGGTTCGCCCTGGTAGCCGGTCAGCTCGCGCAGAATCTTGAAGGTCTCATTGAGCGTGATGCGAGTGTTCGTGGCCAGGTTCATCATGCGGCCCGCAACCTTTTCCGCCGGAGCGGCGGCGGCCAACAGGTTGGCGTGGACGACGTTGTCGATGTAGGTGAAGTCGCGGCTTTGCTCGCCGTCGCCAAAGATGGTGGGCTGCTCACCCTTCAACATTCTGCGGCAAAAGATGGCCAGTACGCCGGAGTACTGCGAGGTGGGGTCCTGGTGCGGGCCAAAGACGTTGAAGTAGCGCAGCACCACCGTCTCCAAGCCGTAGACGCGCTTGAAGGCGCCCATGTAATGCTCGCAGGCCAGCTTGGCCGCGGCATAGGGCGAGATAGGCGCGGGCAACATCTGCTCGTGCTTGGGCAGCGTGGGCGTGTCGCCATAGGCCGAGGACGAGCCGGCGTACACCACGCGGCGCACTCCAGCGGCGCGGGCGGCCACCAGCAAATTTAATGTGGCGTCCACGCAGTTGGCGTTGGTGCTCACCGGATCTGCCACCGAGCGCGGCACCGAGGCCAGAGCCGCCTCGTGAAAAACAATCTCGATCCCGGCGCAGGCCTTCGCGCAGGCTGCCGGATCGGTCAGGTCGCCTTCGATGAACTCCATCGCCTCAAGACCGGTCAGGTTGGCGCGCTTGCCGGTGATGAAATTGTCAATGCCGCGCACACTCTCGCCGCGCGCCAGCAGTGCCGCGGCAATCGAGCGGCCAATAAAGCCCGCCGCTCCTGTAACAAGATACTTAGCCAAAAGAACTCCCTCCCCTGCCTGATCGCGAAGTGCCTCAGAGCACTCCTCACCGGAAAGAATACACCGCCGGGCTGTCGTATCAGTTGCGCGGCGGCGCGGATTGTGGTTCTGGTTCTACAATCAAATGCATGAATACTGCGAACGAGAGCCGGCTTACCGCGCTCAAGAACAAAATCGACACCAGGGAATTCCGCATCGGCATCGTGGGCATGGGCTATGTGGGCCTGCCACTTGCGCTGCTCTTCAGCGGCGAACGCTTCCGCGTGACCGGCTTTGACGTTGCGCGGGACAAGGTGAGCACCCTCAACGCCGGCGGCTCCTACATTGTGCGCATCCTGCCCAGCGAGATTCAGGCGGCGCAACAGGCGGGCTTCCGCGCAACCGGGGATTATTCGGAAATTGCACAGATGGATGCCGTCATCATCTGCGTGCCCACGCCGCTTGATGAATATCACGAGCCGGATCTGAGCTACGTGACCGGAACGGTCACCTCGATTGCTCCCTGGCTGCACGAGGCCCAGCTAATTGTGCTGGAAAGCACAACCTATCCGGGCACAACCGAAGAGGTTGTCGTGCCGCTGCTTGAAGCAGGCAATCCGCGCGGGCTGAAGGCCTCGCGCACACTCGACCAGCCCGGCGTACACGTGGCCTTTTCGCCGGAACGCGAGGATCCGGGCAATGAGATGGTGGCCCGCCACGACATTCCCAAGGTGGTGGGCGGCTGCGGCCCTGCGGCGACGGAGTTGGCCGCGGCGCTCTACGGAACGATCTTCCGCCGCGTGGTGCAGGTGAGCAGCCCGGCGGTGGCGGAGATGACCAAGCTGCTGGAAAACATCTATCGCTGCGTGAATATCGCGCTGGTAAACGAGCTGAAGCAGCTCACCATGCGCATGGGCATCGACATCCATGAGGTGATTGACGCGGCCCGCACCAAGCCCTTCGGCTTCCAGGCTTTTTATCCCGGCCCGGGCCTGGGCGGACACTGCATCCCCATCGACCCGTTTTATCTCTCCTGGAAGGCCAAGAAGTTCGACTTTCGCACCCGCTTCATTGAGCTGGCGGGCGAAATCAACATGGCCATGCCCTACTTTGTGCTGGAGAAGCTGGCCGACGGACTGAACGGGCAGCGGAAATCCATCAAAGGATCGAAGGTGCTGGTGCTGGGCGTAGCTTACAAGCGAGACATCGACGATCTGCGCGAATCACCCTCGCTGACGATTCTCGAATTGCTGCGTGAGAAGGGCGCCATCGTCGCCTACAACGATCCCTACTTCCCCACCGTGGGCCACGGCCGCCACTACGATCTGAATATGACCAACACGCCGCTGGACAATCTGGGACAGTTTGACGCCGTCATGATCGTCACCGACCACTCCAGCTACGACTACCGAGCCATCGTCGAGCAATCGCAATTGGTGGTGGATACGCGCAACGCCACCAAGGGAATCGAGTCGGACAATATCGTGCGCTGCTGAAGGGATTGACGCGGCAGAAGCGGGAATCCGGGCATCTGTGGACCAACATTTGCGCCTTGATAGCCTGAGGCGCTAAGGTTTATTTTGCCGCGCGCAGAGCCGCGTGCACGGGGGCAACAACCATGTTTCTTCCACAGACCTATGAAGTTGCACTTTTTCTAATGGTTTTGAGCATGTTGTGCTGGGGATCGTGGGCCAACACGCTCAAACTCTGCCCGGGCTATCGCTTCCAGCTTTTTTACTGGGATTACATGACTGGCCTCGCGCTGGCGGCCGTGGTTATAGGGTTGACCGCAGGCACTCTGGGCCACTCCGGGACTGGATTCCTGGCGGACATGACGCAGACGCCGCTCGGCCCGATTTTACTGGCAGCTTTTGCCGGCGTGGTTTTCAACGTGGCCAATCTGCTGCTGGTGGCCGCTATCGACATCGCCGGCCTGGCCGTCGCCTTCCCGATAGGCATTGGTCTGGCATTGATTGTAGGCGCGGTCTCCAGCTACATGGTCCGCCCAGCGGGTAATCCACTGCTGCTCTTCGGCGGCGTCGCGCTGGTCACCGTGGCCATTGTGCTGGATGCGGCGGCCTATCGCCAACGCGACAGCGCGGCCAAGTCTACTACGACGCGAGGCATTGTGCTGAGTCTGGTGGCCGGTGTGCTGATGGGCTCGTTTTATCCGCTGATCGCCCACTCCATGAACGGCGTGGCTGGCAAGCCCGGCCCTGGACCCTACGCCATCGCCTTCTTCTTCGCCATGGGCGCGCTGCTCTCCAATATTCCGGCCAACTTGCTGCTGATGGCGAAGCCGCTGGACGGCAAACCGCCGGTGGATGGCGCTGATTACGGTCGCGCCCCGCTGAGCTGGCATCTAGCGGGAATCTTGGGCGGAGCCATCTGGTGCGTCGGCACCATCTCCAACTTTGTGGTCTCAGGCGTTCATTTTGTCGGTCCTGCGGTCTCCTACTCCATCGGCCAGGGTGCGACCATGGTCTCGGCCTGTTGGGGCGTCTTTGTCTGGCACGAGTTTGCCGGAGCGCCGCGCACGGCCAAGCTGCTGCTGACGCTGATGTTCCTCTTCTTTGTGCTGGGACTGTTCACGGTGGCGCTGGCGCCGCTTTACTGAGGCTCTCACCATGCAAGTAATCAGCAAGCCCATTGTCGTTGTCGGCAGCATCAACATGGATTTGGTGGCCCGCACGGCGCAGATTCCACTGGCCGGCCAAACTCTCATCGGCTCGGATTTTGCCACTACGCCGGGCGGCAAGGGAGCTAATCAGGCCGTCGCCGCCGCGCGGCTCGGCTACCGGGTGGAGATGGCCGGGGCGGTCGGTGAAGATGTCTTCGGCCAGGCCCTGCTCGACAATCTCGCCGCTGCGGGCGTGGGGACTGCGGCTGTCGAGCGCGTGGCCGGTCCCTCGGGCGTAGCGCCAATTACCGTGGCCGACAACGGCGAAAACAGCATCGTCGTCGTTCCCGGCGCAAACGGCAAGGTCGATCCGGCTTTCATCGATAGACAGGCCGCACTCGTCCGCTCGGCCGGCATGGTGCTCTGCCAACTGGAAGTGCCCCTCGCAACGGTCTGCCATGTGCTGGCGTTGTGCGCCGAGGCCGGTGTGCCGGTGATGCTCGACCCCGCGCCGGCCGCGCCGCTGCCCGATCAGATTTGGCGCCAGGTTGCATGGTTTACGCCCAACGAGACTGAGGCGGCTTTGTATCTTGGTAGCGGAATGCGCCCTGAGGCCGCCGCAGCAGAGTTGCTCAAGCGCGGCTTGCGCGGCGTGGTGCTCAAGCGCGGCGGCGAGGGCGCGTACGTGGCCGTCGCGGACGGCAAAGCGGAGTGGGTGCGGCCCTTTCCTGTCGAGGCCGTGGACACCGTGGGCGCGGGCGACTGCTTCAACGGCGCCTTTGCCGTGGCGCTGCTGGAGAGTCGCAACCCCTGGCAAGCTGCGCGATTTGCTTCAGCGGCGGCAGCCATCTCCGTTACCCGGCGCGGCGCTCAGGCCTCCATGCCCTCACGCGCTGAAGTGGACGAGTTTCTGCGTTTGCGCGGTTAGCATTTGCGTTTTTTTACAAGATCAACAACAGAGGAAATGAGCCATTATGTTTCGCAAAATTATTCTTGGATTTCTGGCAGCTTCCATCGCTCTTGCCGCTTCCGCGCAAGACACACAGTTCGCGCCCCAGGGAGTGCAGATTCCCACTCCCAACTGCACGAATCTGTACAATGCATGGGACAATGTGCTGCACGGCGCCTGCCCTCCCAACACGCATGAGCGCTGGCTGCGCGACATTCAACACTGGCGCTCCGAGCGGCGCATTCGCACCGGCTACGACCCCTCGCGCTACGAGCTGCCGGCTCTGCGCTGGACGCAATCCAGCTATATCCAGCCGCAGATGATGGTCCAGGACCGCTTCTTCTACGATCCCGCCGCCGGCAAATACACCGTGGACCGCTATCTCGACGACCTCGACAAACGCTACGGCGGCATCGACTCCGTGCTGGTGTGGTCAACCTATCCGAATATGGGCATCGACGACCGCAATCAGCTTGAGATGGTCGCGTCCATGCCAGGCGGCCTCGAAGGCGTTCGCCAGATGGTCGCCGACTTCCATCGCCGCGGTGTGCATGTGCTCTTCCCCATGATGATGTGGGACGAGGGAACCCACCAGCCTGACAAGCCCTGGCCCGACGCCATCGCAGCTTTGATGAAGCAGATCGACGCCGACGGCATCAACGGCGACACCCAGGACGGCGTTCCGCTGGCCTTCCCGCTGGCGGCGGAGAATGCCGGCCATCCGTTGGCCTTTGAGCCGGAGGGCGGCCCCACCGACGAAGACGTCAGTTGGAACCTGATGAGCTGGGGCTATTACAACTATCCCTTCATTCCCATGGTTGACCGCTACAAGTGGCTGGAGACGCGCCACATGGTCAATATCAGCGACCGCTGGAACCAGGACCATACCAGCAACCTGCAATACGCCTTCTTCAACGGCGAGGGCTTTGAGAGCTGGGAGAACGTGTGGGGTATCTGGAACGGCATCAACCCGCGCGACGCCGAGGCGACACGCCGCGTGGCCACAATGGAGCGCGCCGTGGCGCCGTTTCTTGTCAGCCCCGACTGGGAGCCGCTCTATCCCATGCACAATTACGGCGTCTACGCCAGCCGCTGGCCGCTGGGGCAGCAAACGGTGTGGACCATCGTCAATCGCTCTGAATACTCCATCGCAGGGCCGCAGATGACGGTGCCGCTTACGGCGGGAATGAGGTACTTCGACCTCTATCATGGGACGGAACTCAAGCCGGAAATCAATGGAGAGTCCGCCGTGCTGAGCTTCGACATCGAGGCCAACGGCTACGCCGCCATTCTAGCCACTCCCGGCGAGCCTGCCCCGGCAATCAAGGCGCTGATGCAGCGCATGGCCGCGATGACCGCCAAGCCGCTCACCGCCTTTGCGCACGTGCCAGCGGTTTTGCCGCAGAGCATCGTCGAAATTCCTAAGACCAAGCCTGCCGCTGCGGCTCCCGCCGGCATGACGCGCATTCCCGGCGGCGAGTTTCTCTTCAAGGTGCAGGGCACGGAGATCGAAGGCGGCGCCATGGCCGGCGTCGATGTGCAGTTCCCCTGGGAAGACGGACCGCGCCGCTTCCACGAGAAGGTGATGCAGGTAGCGCCGTTTTTCATTGACACCTACCCGGTAACCAACGCGCAGTTCAAGGCCTTTCTCGACGCAACCCACTACGCTCCCGGCGACACGCAGAACTTCTTGCGCGACTGGAAGAACGGCAGCATTCCGCAGGGATGGGAGAATCGTCCCGTCACCTGGGTCTCGTTGGAAGATGCTCGCGCCTACGCCAAGTGGGCCGGCAAGCGGCTACCTCACGAGTGGGAGTGGCAACTGGCCGCGCAGGGCACGGATGGCCGCGCCTATCCCTGGGGAAACCAGTGGCTGCCGGCCAATGTGCCCCCGCCCGACACGGGGCGAACCATGCGCGGACCTGACCCGGTGGATGCGCATCCGCAGGGCGCGAGCACTTATGGCGTGATGGATCTCGTGGGCAACGTCTGGCAATGGACCGACGAGTTCACCGATGAGCACACCCGCGCGGCCATCCTGCGTGGCGGCGAGTACTACCAGCCGCAAGGCTCCGTCTGGTACTTCCCCCAGGCCATGCGCAACGACCTGCACAGCAAGCTGCTCTTGATGGCGCCCAGCTACGACCGCTCCGGCGGGGTGGGCTTCCGCTGTGTGCGCGACGCCGAGTAAGCTGGCCTTTTTCGGCGCAACACGTGTATTCTCAGCCCATGGACAAGGACGATTTCCCCACGCCCGCCAACCTGCTGGGAGATTCAGCCAGCTCTTACCTTCGCTCAGCGCGCCATCAGCCTGTCTGGTGGCGCCCCTGGGGCGCTGAGGCTTTTGCGCGCGCCCAGGCAGAAGACAAGCCCATCCTGCTCGACATTGGCGCGGTCTGGTGCCACTGGTGCCATGTGATGGACCGCGAGTCTTACGAAAACGCGGAGATTGCCGCGCTCATCAATGAACACTTTGTGGCCGTGAAGGTGGACCGCGATGAGCGGCCCGAAGTGGACGCGCGCTACCAGGCAGCGGTTTCGGCCATCACCGGCCAGGGCGGTTGGCCGCTGACCGTCTTTCTCACTCCCGATGGACGGCCCTACTTCGGAGGCACCTATATTCCACCCGACGACCGCTACGGACGCCCCGGCTTCGGGCGGGTGCTCACCGCGCTGGCTCAGGTCTGGCGCGAGCGCCGCAACGAGGCTCTGGAGACCGCCGCGAGCGCAATGGCCGCCATCGAGCACAATGAGAGCTTTTCTGGCCGCGGCGGCGAGCTGACTCTGGCCTTGGTGGATAAGATTGCCAGCTCAATTCTCAAGCAGTTTGATCCTCAAAACGGCGGCTTCGGCGCCCAACCCAAATTCCCTCACCCCGGCGCGCTGGATCTGCTGCTGGAAATGGCCGAAAATCGCGGCGGCCAGCAAACCGTACAGGTATTCACTACAACTCTGGAGAAGATGGCGCGGGGCGGCGTCTACGACCAGTTGGCCGGCGGATTTCATCGTTACAGCGTAGACGAGCAGTGGCGGGTTCCACACTTCGAGAAGATGCTCTACGATAACACTGAGCTGCTGCGCAACTACCTGCACGGCTTTCAGAGCCTGGGCCGCGAGGATTTCCGCTCGACCGCCTGCGAGATCGTGGGCTGGCTTCAGACCGAAATGAGCGACCGCGAGCTTGGCGGCTTCTACGCCTCGCAGGACGCCGACATCAACCTCGACGACGACGGCGATTATTTCACCTGGACGCTCGACGAGGCATTGCATTCGGCAGAGTTATCCCAGAGCGAAGCAGAAATCGCTGTGCGTTTCTGGAATATTCGCGAGCTGGGCGATATGCACCACGATCCGGCCCGGAATGTTCTTCACGTGAGCCAGAGCATAGCGGAGTTGGCGGCTGAGTTGGGCTGCAACGAGGACCAGGTGCGAGCGCTCGCCGAAGCAGCGCGGCAAAAGCTGCTTGCGGCTCGCGCATTGCGGCCGGCGCCCTTCATTGATCGAACACTCTACACCGGCTGGAATGCGATGGCGGTAACGGCATTTCTGGAGGCGGGGCGGGTGCTCCACTTGGATTCCGCACGCGAGTTTGCCTTGCTTACGCTCGACCGCTTGCTGCGCGAAGCCTGGGACGGCGACAATCTGCTTGGCCATGTAATCGCATACGGCGATGTGGTTGCCGAGGGGTCATTGCCCGACAAAGTTTCAGGCACACTCGATGATTACGCCTTCACAATTCATGCCTGCATCGACGGTTGGTTTGCCACCGGCGAAATGAGTTACTATCATGCGGCCGTCAAGCTGGCTGATGCCATGATCGCCCGCTTCCATGACCAAGCCGCGGGAGGGTTTTTTGACGCGGCTGCCACTGAAGACGCGCCTGCGCTGGGTGCACTGTCAGCGCGCCGCAAGCCGCTGCTGGACTCGCCCACACCGGCCGGCAATCCCACTGCCGCGTCGGCATTATTGCGACTGGAGAGCTTGAGTGGCCACCGGAAGTACCGCGAGATCGCCGAAAAGACGCTAGCCACCTTTGCCGGAATCATCGAGCAATTCGGCCTCTACGCCGGCTCGTATGGGCTGGCGCTGGAGCGGCTGCTGACTGATCCGGTACAAGTGATTGTTATCGGCTCCGGCGTGGAAGCCGAAGGCCTTGAGTCGCTGGTCACGGTCCGATTTGCCATCAACCGGGTGGTGATGCGCATCGATCCTGAACGGCTGGTCGAGGGAGGGATTCCCGAGGCGCTGGCTGAGACGCTGCTGCAAGTACCCAAGCCTGCGAGCGTAGCAGCATGGGCCATCGTCTGCCGCAATCGCACCTGCCTGCCGCCGATCACCCGCGCCGAGGATCTGATTTTTGCTCTCAAGTAAACGATGGATGAGACTCGAGTGGGATGGATAGATTAAGATGGAAAAATACCCGTGGGAAACCCCAACTCACGTGGCTGCACTTATTTGTCGGCCAGTTCCGCCGATAGATGAGGTAGTACGCTCTCCATTCATCGAACGAAAGGAAGGGCTTGGGTCGATATAAAACAATTTATGCGTTGATGATTTGCATGGCATTTTCGCTTGGCATGCAGGCGCAGGAGTATGTCTTTCGCGCCTATGGGCAGGCAGAGGGTCTCAAGAATCTTGCCGTCAACGCGCTGACGATGGATCAGTCCGGCTTTTTGTGGGTAGCCACTGAAGATGGCGTCTACAGGTTTCTCGGTTCCCGATTCGAGCGCTTAGGGAACGACCAGGGAATCGCGGAACTGGAGGCTGAGGATATTGTTGCCGATCCAAACGGCACAATCTGGGTTGGCACCGAACAGAACCTCTACCGTTGGGACCGGCGGCGTTTTCTCCCCGCTGGACGGGATCCGATACCGATTCCGCACATCCGGCTCATGGCGGTTGAAGATGCGTTTCATCTGCTGGTCGTTGACAAGCACCAGCTCTTCCGGCTCGAACACGATCAACAGGGCCGTATGCTTTCCTACCGGCAGGTGATTCCCGATACTCTGGCGGCAGCGATCCCTGACCTGGCACAGGTTTCCAGCGTAAGCGTGGTGAAGGAGCCGGGCAGCGGCACGCATATCTGGATCGGCTGCGGCAATAAGCTCTGTTCATGGCAGGACGGCATAGCCAGCGGGCGCGCTCAGCCCCAGCGTGGGGATCTGACCGAATGGGGCACGGAAAAAGGGATTGCTCCAGATCATTGGGTTAATGTCCTCATGGATCGTTCAGGCATGATCTGGGCAGCGGGACAGAAGCATGTGATGGTGCTGCCGAAGGGCGCCGCGCGTTTTGCCGATCGCAGCATTCCCGGCTCTGACCCGGAGAATGTCTATGGCCATGCGCCTCTTGTGGAAGACTCGGAGGGCAGAGTCCTGGCGCCCGTTGAAGGAGGAATTGCCCGCTGGGAGGGTAAGCATTGGCGGATCATAGGCCAGGCAAACGGCTTGCAGCGGAACAGCCACACCACTGGCATGGCCTTCGACGACGCCGGCGACCTCTGGATGGGCGGAACTGGCGATGGAGTTCATCACTGGCTCGGCTATCGGGACTGGGAGGCCTGGGGAGATTCGCAGGGACTGCCCTCGGCCCTGATCTGGACAATCCTGCCTCAGAGCGCAAATCGGGTTCTGACTGGAACTGACGATGGACCGGCATGGGTCAATCCGCAAAGTGGCCTGGTCGGCCGATTATCGTCAGCTCATCCATGGGCCTACGGACAGGTGGATGCGATAGGCAATAATAACGACGGCTCGCTTTGGGCGGGAACAATTTCTGGCGCCGTTCTGCGCATCAATCCGCAAACCGGTGAGACAAAACAGGCAGCGAGGGTTCCGCCACGCCTGGATTACGCCCTGTCGGATTCGGCAGGCCATCTGTTTATCACGACCACACAGTCAGGGATTTACATTCGTGAAGCGCCAGGAGAAGCGCCCAGGCGGGTCGCTGCCGCGGATGCGCTGCTGGGCGATCCCAATCGCATCGCCGCGGCTTGCTTATCGCTGGACCACTCCCTCTGGTTTCTGGCCAACAATCGGCTGGTGCGCGAGCAGAACGGCAATTGGAGCAAGCCGCCGATCGACGATATGCCCCAGTTGCATGGATCCCTGCTTGCGGTTAGCTGCGCGGCCGATGGATCCATCTGGGTGACCGGCGAAAATGCCGGGGTATGGCGGCTCACTCCTTCAGGAGACCGGCTCAAAGCCTGGCAACTGAATATTCCCACCGACTTGCGCTCTCTTTCCACCGTGGCAATCCTGGTGGACCACCGAGGATGGGTCTGGCTGGGCACCGACGCTGGCTTGCTGGTGTGGAACGGCCAGCGATGGCGCCAGATGACCGAAGAGAGCGGCCTGATCTGGAACGACGTCGATCAGGGCGTGCTGAACGAAAGCCCGGATGGTTCCTTGTGGGTGGGGACCAGCGGAGGATTGGCTCATCTGCTGCATCCTGAGCATGCCTTCGATCCGGTTCCACTCGACTTTTCCGTCACCGGCATCTACCGCAGCAATGCACTTGATCCTGCCACGCAACAAATTACTCTTCCCTGGGCCGCTCAGCCACTCTACATCCAGCTCTCTTCGTCGGCCATGCGAAACCGCAGCGAGCTGGTCTTTCGCTATCGCATGGTGGGCCTGCAGCCGGACTGGATTGATAGTCATAGCGGAACGGCGGTTTTCTCGGCATTGCCGCCGGGCAGCTATACCTTTGAAGCGATGGCCTCCAATCCCAGCATCAACGCCTATTCGGCAACCGTCCAGATCAAAATCACCATCCTTCCGCCCTGGTGGAGGAGCAACTGGTTCATCGGCCTCTGCGGCCTGGCTGCCGTCTTGATTGTGATGGGCTTTGTGCGGTTATATGAGGGGCAGTTGCGCGCCAGGAGCAGGCGTCTTGAGTGGATGGTTAGTGAGCGCACCAAGGAACTCGAAGCCAGCCGCGAACAGTTGCGCATTCAGGCGACGCATGATGGACTCACCGGAATGCTCAACCGCATGGCCATATTGCGCGCGCTCTCGACTGAATTGGACCGTGCCCATCGGGATAAGAAAGCGGTCGCGGTAGCGCTCGTCGATCTGGACCACTTCAAGCTGCTCAACGATGAATACGGGCACCTGGCAGGCGATGAAGCACTGCTATGGTTTGCCGGCGCTGTCGAAACCGCGATTCGCGGCTATGACCATGCCGGGCGCTATGGCGGCGAGGAATTCCTGTTGGTCCTCACTCAGCTTCCCAGTGAAATCGTCGAGCAGAGATTGACCAGCCTTCACGCTGCCATCTCCAACCTGCAAGTCTGCGCGAGAGGTTTGCGATTTAATATGAATTGCAGCATGGGCGCCACTCTCTTTGACCCGTCGAATGGTCCCGCGGACGTCGAAGCCCTGCTCGCAACCGCCGATCAGGCCCTCTATGCCGCCAAAGCCAAAGGCCGCAATTGCGTAGTCTTCCGCCTGCCCGCAAACTCGGAGATTCCGCGGAATTCAGACGCGCAACTCCTCAATGAAGAGTCCCATCTATCCAAAGAACCTTAACGTAACTTGGCTTTGGATGGATTCCCGTCCTGCGGTTTGAGCGTAATCCAATCGTGCTCCGGCGCTGGTTCCGGCTGCGCCCCATCAAGCCAGCAGCGCGGTCACTTTGCCCATCTGCTCGCTGATGGCAATTTTCTGTGGGCACAACTCTTCGCAATGGCCGCAGGCGATGCAGGCGCCGGAGCGTTGCGCCTCGGTGAGAAAGACTTGATACTTGAAGCGCGCGCCTGCCACGTCGTCATATAAGTGCGCGTAGTTATAGAACTCGAAGTTCGCCGGAATATATACGCCATTGGGACAGGGCATGCAGTAGTTGCACCGGCTACACGGGATGACGACGCGGGCACGATATTTTTCCCTGACGCCGGCCACAAGTTCCTGCTCCGCCGGAGTAAAAGAGCCTATGCGCGCGGAGTCGGCTAAGCGCAGATTCTCATCCACCTGTGCCATCGTGCTCATGCCGCTCAGAACCACCGAAACCTCCGGCTGATCCCAGAGCCAGTCAAGTGCCCACTCCACCGGCGAGCGCCGCGTGGGAAACTGATTCATGGCTTCCAGAACGTCTTTGGGCGGATCAGCCAGCCTGCCGCCCATCAACGGCTCCATCACCACCACGGCCAGGCCCTGTTCCGCCGCCAACTTCAGCCCGCGAACTCCCGCTTGACTCTCCGTGTCCATGTAGTTGTATTGAATCTGGCAGAAACTCCATAAGTCCGTGCCGTTGACGATCTCCTCAAACGCCTCGTATTCGTCGTGGAAGGAGAAGCCCAGATGGCGAATGCGCCCATCGGCCAGCGCCGCCTCGGCGCGCTCGAGCAGGCCGTGCTTCAAAACAATATCGCGCCAGCGCTGCTGGCTGAGTGCGTGCAACAGATAGAAATCGATAGTTTCGGTTTGCAGCTTGGCAAGCTGCTCGTTGAGCAGGCGGTCAAAATCCGCCGGGGATTCGACCAGCCAGACAGGCAGCTTGGTGGCCAGCTTGACCTTCTCGCGGTAGCCGTCCTTGAGCGCCTTGCCCACCACGATTTCGCTTTGTCCGCCATGATAGGGATACGCGGTGTCAAGGTAATTGACGCCTCTATCGATGGCGTGGCGAACCATGCGCAGCGCCTCGGCTTCATCGATATTGGGGCTGAGACGATCGCCGTCCGCTGTGGGAAAGCGCATACAACCAAAGCCCAGCGCCGAGGCCTTCCAATCGAGCTTGCCAAAGTTGCGATATTGCATTGAAAACTTCCCTTCTCGAAGTGAATTATACGATTGATTTTTTAATCGCCGCTGAAGGGATTGCCCTCCTGCGGCTTGAGTGCGGTCGGATCGTGCTCCGGCACGGCCTCAGCTGCTGGTTGACTGTGGCCGCTAGCCCTGTCGCCCATGAAGGTATTGAAAACCCGGTTGGGATCTCCCGGCAGCAGGTGATTCTCTTCCAGAGCCAGCCGCACCCTCCGTCGGAACTCCCGCACCGGCGCATATTGCTTGGTGGCCAGCGTCTTGAAGACCACCGGAAAGATCAACTCTGAGCCTTTCATCGCATCCACGCCGAGGATCTGTGGGTCGGCCACAAAAACTTTGCTGAACTTCTCGCTGGAGCGAATCTCCATCGCGATGCCCTCTAACAGCTTGATCACCTGGTCGGGGTTGGCGGAGAAATCCACGCTCACGTTGACGGTAGCCACCGAGAAGCCCACGCTGAGGTTGGCCACGGTGGTGATCTGCGAGTTGGGAATCACGTAGAGGGTTCCGTCGGCGTCGCGCACCGTGGTCTTGCGCAGCGTCATTGATTCAACGGTCCCGGCTAGCCCGGCAAGCCGTACCGTGTCTCCCACGCTGAACTGGTCCTCGATCAGGATGAGCATTCCATTGAGCATATCGCGCACAATATTCTGCGCGGCCAGTCCAATGGCCACTCCGGCGATTCCGGCCGAAGTGAGCAGGGGGGCCAGATTGACTCCCACGGCATCCAGTGCCTGCATTCCGACAATGGCGCCAATGATCGCCAGCCCGGTGGTGCGAATCACCCCCGCCAGCGTCTTCACTTGAGCCACGCGGGCCGGTCCCGGAGCGTGCTGCTCGGCGGTGGCAATCATCCGGGCCGTCACCAGGCGCAGCAGATGGCTGAGCACAAAGCCGATCACCGCCACCAGGAAAAGGTGCGGCAGGCGGGTGTGAACAAACTCCTGGGCATCGTCTGCCCACAAGTCGATCAACTTGCCGAGGAATCGCCCTTCGGCCAGTACGCCCGTGCGAGCGGCAATCAATAGCATGAATGGATGCATGGCCAACTCCTCTGCCGGCCGCGTTTATCTGCGGCTGAAGCCACGCGGCTTGACGGGCGGGACGACGGGCAGGTTGGTTTTGCCTTCGGGATAAACGGCGAGAAAGCGGCCCGGACCTTCGCCAGAGCTGGCCGTTTCAACGCCTTCAAGGTCGCGGAAGGCCATATGGAGCTGACGGCGCTCACGGCTGTTCATGGGCGGAAAGGCGAACGGAACGCCGGATTTGCGCACCTTCTCCGCGGCGGTCTCCGCAGTCAGGCGAAGTTCCTGGGCGCGCAGAGCCTTGAAGTTGGCGGCGTCAAAGCTCACCAGGTCACCCTCGCGCTGGTCGAGGCGGAGAATCTGCACAGCGATGGTCTCCAGGGCCAGCAGCAGCTCACCGTGGCGCTGCGTCACCAGCGGCAGGTCGGGACCGGCCAGTTCGACGCACAGGGCGGGGGCCATTCCTTCGGCGTCACCGGCGCCACTGCCGGCACTGATGCGGTACTTGAGGCGCAAACCACCCAGCTTGTTGAGGGTGGCGAGGAATCCGGCGATCTTCTGGGCAGCTTGCTGCAGGTCATTGATAGGCATAACAAACCAGTATCGCAGAGCCGGGCCATATTGTGTAGAGATTCTGTTGGCAAGCTGCCGGTTTTGGGAAGATACTGAAGAGCAGACAGCAGCGAAGGCGCAACACGGGTAACAGAGGAGGAAGTGTGAGCAAGGTGATTCGCAAGACTGGATTAGGGGCCACACGTGTTCATGCAGGCGCGCCAGCGGACCAGCCGCCCGTCCGTTTTGCCGCCGGAGGCCGGGGCGAGCAGATCCGCTACGCCGCCGCGCGCTCGCGCTTCGGCTGGATGATTGTGGGAGCAACCGCGCGTGGGCTCTGCTGGCTCTCGCTTGCCGGGACGAAGGCCGAGGCTGAAGACAGCCTGCGCGCGGAGTTTCCCCTGGCGACACTGAAGCGCGATGCGTCGCTGGCAAGCTGGGTCGCATCGGTACTGGCAATGATCGCCGGCCAGATGAATCTCACCGGGAAGGCAGTCGAGCCGCAAGTGGATTTGCGAGGAACGGCCTTTCAGTTGCGCGTCTGGCGGGCGCTGCGCAAGATTCCGCGCGGCCAGAGGCGCAGCTATAGCCAGTTGGCCCGCGAGCTGGGCGCGCCCACCGCAACCCGCGCCGTGGCTCGCGCCTGCGCAATGAACCGCGTGGCGCTGCTTGTCCCTTGCCATCGCGTGGTGGGAGCCAACGGGGCGCTGACCGGCTATCGCTGGGGCGTGGAGCGCAAGCGGATGCTGCTGGAAGCGGAGAGCGAATAAACCCCAGCGGAATAAATCTCAAGCAAACAACCGTGCCCAGCCCATGCGCGCCATTCCAATGGCGAGAATACCGAGTTTCTGCGGCAAGGGGACGCTCGCGCGGCGGCGGAATACATCATAGTCGGCGCTTTCGATGCGCTTGAGCAAACCGTGATAGATGGCAACCAGCACCCATAAGGCGGGCCTGCTCTCCCGGTCGATCATGGGAAGCAAAAGCTGCGCCGAGCGGTAAAACTCCTCTGCGCGCTGGGCGATGGCGGCCAGCAATGCGCGCTCGCTTTCGGTGGGCAGCGCGCCGGGAGCGCGATGGAGCAGCGCGTCCAGCGGTACATGGTGGGCCGCAAGGTCTTCCAGCGGCAGATAGACGCGATTACGCTCTGCATCCTCGGCCACGTCGCGCAGAATGTTGGTGAGCTGGAAAGCGATGCCGGTCTCTTCGGCAAGTTTTTCGGCGCGGGGGTCGGTGTAACCGAAGATGCGGATGCAGACCAGGCCTACGACCGAGGCAACAAGATAACAGTAGCGATAAAGGTCGCTGAAGGTGGCGTATGTGCAAGGCGTATCGCAAACGGCTTGATCAAGGTCCAGCGTAACTCCTGCGACCAGCTCATCGAGAAGGCTGAGCGGAATGTTGAAGCGCTCAACGGCATCGCGCACGGCGTAGAAGACCGGGTCAGAGCAATCGCCGCCGCGCCATGCGGCCTGCCACGCCTCCAGCGCCTTCCGGCGTTCGTCACGGGTGAGGGATTCGTCATCGGCCAAATCATCGGCCTTGCGCATGAAGGCGTAGATGGCGCAAATGGCGTTGCGGCGCGGCTCAGGCAGGGCAACGAAGGCGTAGTAGAAGTTCTTCGCCTCGCGGCGGGCGATGGCGCGGCAGGCAGCGTAGGCCGCATCGAGTTTGGTATCGTTCGCCATGCCGTATTTCATCATCGATTGCCGAGGCGCAAAAAGGGCAGGAATTTACCGCTGAAGGCACGAGCCAGCAGCGCCAGCTTTCTGCTCTTCGTAATGGCCGGACGGGCGCTGAGTACATCATATTCACAGCGCTCAATGGCGTGCAGAATCTCCAGGCCGCCGCGGCTGAAGAGATCCAGATCCAGGGCCAAATCGCGGTTGACCTTGCCGATCAAAGGCAGACCCTGCTCAAAGAGCGAGCGCGCAAAATCGACCTCCAGCCGCATCATTCTCCGAAACTCCGGAGTGGCAATGCCATCGGCAATGTACTCCTCGCTGACATGAAAAAACTCCATATCCTTTTGGGGTATGTAGATGCGCCCTTTTTTGTAATCCGTGCGCACATCCTGCCAGAAGTTGGCTAACTGCAAGGCCGAGCAGGTGGCGTCGGAGAGAAGAAAGTTCTCCTCGCTGGCCTCATCGCAGGCATAGAGCACGAGGCGTCCGACTGGATTGGCCGAACAGCGGCAATAGGCGAGCACCTCTTCGATTGTCCGGTAGCGGGTAACGGTCTGGTCCTGGCGGAAGGCGACAAGCAGATCGGCAAACGGCTCCTTGGGAATCGAGCAATCGCGGATGGTCTCGGCCAGCGCGACAAAGACGGGATGGCGGGCGCGGCCCTGGTAACAGGCGTCCAGCTCGCGCCCCCAGAAATCGAGCAGCGCCAATGCCGCGGCGCGGTCGCCCACCTCGTCGCCCAGGTCGTCAGAGACGCGGCAGTAAGCGTAGATGGAGTGAAAGTGCGGGCGCAGCTCCTGAGGCAGAAACCACGAGGCTACGTGGAAGTTTTCGTAGTGCGACTCGGCCAACTGCCTGCACCACGCCTGCGCCTCTGCCAACGAAGGTGCAAGATTCGGTAGGCGATAACTCGCGGGCAGCGCGGCCCAGCCGCGGTTGAGCAACTCCTCCTGAGAGGGCGAACCTGGATCAACCTTTTCGCTGTCGGGATTCCCTGCTTCGTTCGTCATGGCTTTATCTCAGGGCACAATGGCGGTCTTGATCTCGCTGGAGCGCTTCATCAGCTTCTGAAAGACGCGGTTGAGTTCGTAGAGGTGAGCGTGGCCGGTGATGAAGGCTCCCGCTTGAAAGCGGCCATCCGCAATCAGATCGAGCGCCTTGCGGCAGATGGCCGGGGTGTGGTGGAAGGTGGCGCGCAGCGTGATGTCGGAGTAGTGAATGCGATTGGTGTCGAGCTTGACGTGTGTGCCCAAAGCGCAACCGCCAAAAAAATTCACCGTCCCGCCTTTGCGCACCATCTCGACCGCTTCTTCCCAGGCTTCGGGCACGCCAACAGCCTCAATGGCGATGTCAACGCCGCGATTCTTCTCGGTCAGCGCGCGGGTTTCGCTGATGGCCTTGCGTATGTTGGCAGTCTGCACCACGTGGGCCGCGCCCAACTGGCGCGCCGCCTCCACTTGCCCATCGTGCTTGACGACGGCGATCACCTGGTAGCCGGCGAGAGCGGCTACGTGCAGAATCATCAACCCCAGCGGGCCGCCGCCGATGACGGCCACTGTGTCGCCGGGATGCGGGCGGGAATCCTCAAAGCCATGCACGGCGCAGGCCAGCGGCTCGGTCAGCGCGGCGTGCTCCAGCGGCACATGGTCCGGCACGTGAAGGGTATTCTTGGCAACGATGCGCGCGGGAATGCGAATGAACTCGGCATAAGCTCCGTTGTTGAAAAGCAGGTCGTCGCAGAGATTTTCCTGGCCGCGCGAGCAGAAATAGCACTGGCCGCATGGCGCCGAGTTGAGCGCCACCACGCGCTCGCCAGCGCCAAAACCCGTGACGCCCTCTCCGATTTCAACTACGGTTCCGGCCATCTCATGGCCAAAGAGCGCCGGAGGCACAATCATGCGCGCATGGTAGCCGCGGCGAAAGACCTTCAGGTCAGTGCCGCAGGTCAGCGCCGCGTCCACGCGCAGAATCAGCTCGCCGACTTCCGCCTTGGGAATGGGAACCTGCTCGATGCGGACATCTTCGCGCCCGTGCAAGACTGCGGCCTGCATGGTGTCGTGATCGTGCAGGAGCACGTGCTCGACAGTTTTGCGGCCCAGGCTGACGGCCGATTCGACCCTCTTGCGGCCTTCCACCACCACCGTCTCGACGGTATTGAAGCCGACCTCAACCACCGTATCGACAGTATTGAGACTGCCCTCGACGACCTTCTCGGCCTTCTTGCGACCCTCTTCGACAACCGTCTCGACAGTCTTGCGGCCCCGGAGGATCGCGGCCTTTACCGTGCCTGCCATCTCGCTCCTCCCTGTTCTGCCCCAGCTCCCGGCTCAGCTTCAATCATAATCTTCATTGAGTCGGCTTTGGGGTTGGATGCAACCTCAATCGCCTGAACCGCCTCTTCCAACGGAAAACGGTGCGAGATCAGTTGTGTCAGATCGAAGCCCTGGCGATAGCCGCCCATAACCAGATCGGTGACTTCGTGCAAAATTGCCGCCGAAGCCGAGTAGGAACCAAGCAGGCTCTTCTCGTCCATGCACACCGTACCGGGATCAAAGGTAGCCTCGCCATGCTGCGTTTGGGCAAAAAGCAAGCCCTTGCCGCCGCAGCGCACCGCAGCCATCGTCGTCTTAATGAGTGCATTGGCGCCAACGGCCAAAATCACCGCGTCGGCGCCCCGGCCCTCGGTGACGGCCCGGACCCGCTCGACCACGTCTTCCCTGCCCGCATCAATCGGCTCATGCAGGCCGAATTTGGCGGCAATCGCATGGCGCTCCGGGTAAAGATCGCTGGTCAGCACACGTGCTCCGGTGCGCAGCGAGAGCGCGGCCAACAGAATGCCGATCGGTCCCTGGCCGATCACAAGCACCGTCTCGTCGGCGGCCAAATTGAGCAGTTTGACGCCCTTCAGCACGGTATTGACCGGTTCCATGAAGGAGGCCTGCTCGAAGGGAATTCCATCGGGAATGCGCACCACGCCGCCCAGCCGGACTATCCACTCCATCACGCGGATATACTCGGCAAAGCCGCCGCCCGATGGTTCAAAGCCCGCCGTCGCGCCCACCTTCTTGTAGACCGCGCACTGCGCCGGGGTCTGCTTGCGGCAGTAGTAGCAGTGGCCGCAGGGCACATGGTGGTGCACCATCACTCGCTCGCCGAGGCGATAGTCGCTCACTCCCTCGCCGACCGCGACAATGGTTCCGGCCATCTCATGGCCGAAGATGCGCGGCGCCGAGTGCGAGCCGAGATGGATCTTTTTCAGGTCCGTGCCACAGACGCCGCAGGTGGCAATCTTCACCAGCAGCTCGCCGGGGCCGATGGCAGGAACTGGCACCGTCTCCAGACGCAAATCATTCTTGCCACGATAGACCACGGCCCGCATGGTGGCGGGGATTTTTACTATCGGTTGAATCACATCAGAGTACGGCGTTGGAAACTTCGTTTCAGGGCACGACTTCAGTCGTGCCGAAATCGTGTCCATAGGAGTGGGGGTTTTAGCCCCTGAGGGAGGTTCTTCGGGGAAATGATGCAAATTCCGGCTCTCTTCTGAAGCCTGTTTACTGACTGTGGTTTGGATTTCCATTGAGCTTTCTGTTGTTACCTCGTTCATCCAGCAAATCGAGCAGAGAGGCGGCGATGCTGTGTGCGGCCCTTCTGCTATTCTCGCCCATTCGGATGAGGGAGGGCCAGTGCCAGGGGCGGAAGAGCGTAAAAAAGACGAAGCGCACCAGTTGAAACCGCCCGCCTGTCGAGATAAACCGATTGAAATCAGGAAGATTGTCGCTGTAGCCATCGCTGATTCCTTTGATGCAATAAAACGGGATGCTGCGCATCCGGGCGAGGCGCGCGACAGCTGCGGCCTCCATATCAACCAGCGCAGCCTCGTAGGTCTCCTCCAAACGCAGCTTTTCCGGGTGGTCGGCGACGCGGGAGTTGGTGACGAGCCAGAGATCACTAGGAGCAACAGCGGTGACGAACCGTTCGCCCGTCCGCGCATCGATCACGCAATAAACGTCATAGGCTTGGCCGGGGACAAGCTCCTCGCGCAAGGCTCCCGCCCAGCCGGTGGAGATTACCGCATCGAACGCTCCGCTCTTCTCCGCTTCGGCAAAGGCGCGCGTGGCCGCGGCGACGCCGGCTCCGGCGCAGGCGGCAATCCACTCGCCATTCTTTGCGATCCAAAGATCGACGCCGTTCGAGCGCGAGTGCCGCCAGCCGCGCACGAGTGGCTTCAGCTCGGCGGGCATGGCGGCAATAATGGCTGTGCGGGTCATGGCGCGTAGCCATGCGCGCGAAACCAGTCAATCGCGGCCTTCATCGCCGGGTTGACGGGCAGAATTCGGAAGCCAAGCTCCTGCTGGGCGCGGGCGCTGCTGGCGTACATCTTTTTGCGGCCCATGCGCACCTCTTCGAGCGTAGCGCGCGGCTCGCGCTTGCGAATGCGCCCGGTGATCCACTCCTCAAAGAAGGCATAGGTCGCAGCGACGATAAAAGGAATCTCGACCGTCGGCGAAGGAATCCCGGTCAGCTCCGCCAACTTGTCGAGAATCTGCTTGAGCGTCAGATTTTCGCCGCCCAGAATGTAGCGCCGGCCCGATTGGCCCTTGGTGAGCGCCGCTGCGTGGGCGCGCGCAACCTCGGCGACATCCACCAGGTTCAGCCCGGTGTCCATGTAGGCGGGAAACTTGCCATTCAAAAAATCCAGAAAAATCTGGCCGGTTGGCGTGGGTTTCGAATCGTTGGCGCCGATTGGACTGGTGGGGTTCAAAATCACAACACTCTGCCCGCCGGCTGCCGCACGCAATGCTTCCTCTTCGGCCAGGAATTTAGAACGTTTGTAGTGGCCGACCATGTCAGCAATCGTAACGGGCGTCTCTTCGTTGATGACCACCCCATCCGTGCGGAAGTGCATGGTGGCCACGCTGGAGGTGTAAACGAAGCGCTTGACATTCGCCTCGCGCGCCAGCCGCAGCAACTCGCGAGTCCCGTCCACATTCGAGCGATACATCGCCGCCGGATCGGGAATCCAGAGCCGGTAATCGGCGGCAACATGAACCACGGCGTCGCAGGCGCCCAACGCGCTTTTAAGCCCTTCTGGATTCAGCAGGTCGCCCACGACGGTCTCGCCGTCAATACCCTCAAGGTTGGCCAGCTTACTGGTCTTGCGAACCAGGAGACGCAACTGTGCTCCATCGGCAGCCAATGCCCGCGCCACATGGTGGCCAATAAATCCCGTCGCGCCTGTAAGAAAGATTTTCATGTCAGTGGTCAGTGGCCAGTATAAGACATTTCGCAAAGGCTGGCGGAAAACTCATGAACAGGATCAGCTATTCACTGATCACTTTCCACTGACCACTGTGGAGCTACTCCAGCGCCTCAGGCGCCAGCCCGATATTCGTTTCGCCCGCGGCCTTGCGCTCGTTGTACTTCTTCACCCAGTCTTCCCAGTGCTTGCCGGCAGCGCGGTCCTTGCCTGAAAACGCAATGCCGGCTATCTCGGCATAACTCACCTTGCGCTTCTCCGGCGCGCTGGGCGAGTAATACTGCACATAGGATTCAGCCAGCGTGGGACCGGATTTGCAGTTGAAGATAAAAGCCTCAATGCGCTCCCCGTTTTTCAGCGTAAGCGTAACATCGCCGCGATAGTCGAGGGCTTTGGCGAGCACGTGGAGCAGCTCTGCGTCCGTGGTCAGCGCGGGCGTCCAGCCTTCCAGGTTTTCGTGCTCGGCGCCGGGAGCCAGCTCCAGCGCTTCAACCTCGGCCAGCGTGTACTTCAGCACTTCAGCGGTCATATGTGGGTCTCCTCCATAACGGGCTTCTCCGCGACGGCGGCAATCTTCACCAGAGTTGCGGCTGCCTGGGGCGCGGATTCGCTCAATAGCTTCAGCGCGCCGTCATCGGGATAACTGCTGAAAGTGCCGCGGACCATGGCAAAAAATCCTTTCATGGAACCGAAGCCGTCTATCACCGCGGTTGTTTCATAGCCGCAACTGACCATGCAGTTGGCGCATTTTGGATTTCCGCTGGCAACCCCGTAGTTATCCCAGTTAGTATTACCCAATAACTCCTTGTAACTCTCCTCGTAACCCTCCTGCAACAAGTAGCAGGGTTTCTGCCAGCCGAAAATATTGAAGGCGGGCATTCCCCAGGGAGTACATTCGTAGTTGCGCTTGCCCATCAGGAATTCGAGAAACAGCGGCGACATATTAAACTTCCAGGTTGGCTTGCGATTGGAGAGAATGGCGCGGAAGAGGCGGCGCACCCTGGCGCGTCCCATGAAGTGGCTCTGATCGGGGGCCTTGTCGTAGCTGTAACCAGGGGAAAGCACGACGCCTTCGACGCCCATGCCCATGACTTCATCGAAGAAGGCGCGAACGCTGTTGGGGTCAGCCCCGTCAAAGAAGGTGGCATTGGTGGTTACGCGGAAGCCGCGGCGGACGGCCTCCTGGATGCCTTCGACGGCGATGTCATAACCGCCCTCGCGGCAAACGGAAAGGTCATGGTGCTCGCGCTGACCGTCAAGATGCACTGAAAAAGTCAGATACTTCGACGGAGTAAACTCCGGCAGCTTCTTCTTAAGTTCGAGCGCATTTGTGCAAAGATAGATATATTTTTTGCGCGCGATAAGTCCGTTCACGATCTCCACGATTTGCGGGTGCAGCAGCGGCTCGCCGCCGGGAATGGAGACCATCGGAGCACCGCATTCATCCACCGCGGCAAAACATTCTTCGGGGCTGAGTTGCTTCTTCAGGATGTGCGGCGGATACTGCACCTTGCCGCAGCCGGCGCACGCCAGGCTGCAACGGAAGAGCGGCTCAAGCATGAGCACCAGGGGATAGCGCTGAACGCCGGTAAGCCTCTTCTTCAGCACATAACTGGCAACTGTCCACATCTGGGAGACAGGAATAGCCATCTTTGAAATAACCTCCAGCGCGACTAAGTGGCGCGCTCCATCGTCCGCCGATAGCTGGTAAGAGCCATCAGAGGAAAGTATTGGCGGTACATTGTGTAGGCCAGGTAAAACACTCTGGGGAAGCCTGTGCCCGTGATAATGCTCTGCCGCTGCGCGCCTTCGCCCATGGACTCGTCCCAGCTTCCATCGGCCTGCTGGCTAGTGAGCAGCCAGCGCACACCCTTGGCGATTGAGTCGGAGCGGTCGTCGCCCGCGGCCAGCAATCCGAGCAGCGCCCAGGCCGTCTGCGAAGGCGTGCTCAGGCCCACGCCCCGCGAGTTGGGGTCGTCATAACTGCCGCAGCTCTCGCCCCAGCCGCCATCGGCATTCTGCACCATGCGAATCCACTCGGCGGCCTGCTGCACCTGCGGCTCGTTGCGATCAAAGCCGATCGCTTCCAATCCGCGCAGCACCAGGAAAGTGCCATAGATGTAATTCACGCCCCAGCGCCCAAACCAGCTTCCATCCGGCTCCTGCTCGCTGAGGATAAACTGGATGGCCTTTTCGACGCGCTTGTCGCCGCGCCCATAGCCATAACTTGCCAGCATCTCCAGCATGCGTCCAGTAATGTCGACCGTGGGCGGATCGAGCATGGCGTTGTGATCGGCGAAGGGAATGTACTGAAAGATCATCTTGGTGTTGTCTTTGTCGAAGCTGCCCCAGCCGCCATTCTTGCACTGCATGGCAAACTCCCAGTCAATGGCGCGGGTTGCAACATTATGCTGATAGCCTTCGCGGGGATTATCCACCTTGTTGAGCGCCAATAACACCTGGGCAGTATCGTCGGTGTCGGGATAGAACTCGTTGTTATATTCGAAGTACCATCCGCCCGGCTCGGTGTTGGGCACCTTCACAGCCCAATCGCCCTTGTGGCGAACCTCTTTGGAAAGCATCCAGTCAACGGCCTTGAGCATGCGCGGGTCGTCGCGGTCAACGCCCGCCTCGCCCAGCGCGCAAACAGCCTGCGCCGTATCCCACACCGGCGAAGCGCAGGGCGTCATGCGGAAGGTTGGCTCCGGCATCGTTTCGTTGGGCGGCTCCTCGATACCCAGTTTTTCAAACTCATCGCGGGCGCGGATAACCTGCGGATCGTCCTCGGAGTAACCCAGGCAGCGCAAAGCAATAATCGCGTTGAGCATGGCCGGATAAATGGCGCCCAGGCCGTCGGTCATCTCCAAACGCTCCAGTATCCATTTCTCTGCGCGTCTCAGAGCCAATTTACGCAACGGTCGAATGTGAACCGCCTCGGCCCAATGCATGATCCGGTCTAAAACCAGAAAGAAATTGCGCCAGGAAAAGATCGATTTGCGGTTCATGCGCAGTCGCAGAGTGGAGTTAGCGCGACCACCAACAAATAACTCGTCAATTCCCTGCTCCGGCGCAATCTTTTTGTACGGCTTCCGCGCAAACATGATCGCCAGCGGAACAAGAATCGAGCGCGACCATGAAGATATTTCATAGATGTTGAAGTAGAACCACTTGGGAAAGAGAACAATCTCCGGCGGAATGGCGGGCACCGCGTCGTAGTCGTATTCGCCTAGCCCACAGAGATACATCTTGGTGAAGGTGTTGCACTCCACCACGCCGCCATGCGCCAGAATCCATTCCCGCGCCTTCACCAGGCGCGCATCATCCGCACTCACGCCCAGCAGCTTGGCCGAGGAATAGCATTTGACCGAGAGAGAGATATTGCCCGGGCCGCCGGGATAGATGCTCCAACTGCCGTCGCCGTTCTGGTAGCGCATCATCTCTGCGAGCGCGCGCCGCAGCCGGCCAGGATCGCCGCTTTCCAGTTGCGTATGCAGATAAATGTAGTCGGCTTCGAGCATCGCGTCAGCTTCCAGCTCGCCGCACCAATAGCCGTCGGGATGCTGCCGGCTGAGCAAGTACTCACGCGCGCGAACAACCGCCGACTCGACTTCAGCCAGACCGGCGTCCAGCCGCCCATAGCGGAGCGGCGCAAATTGCGTCTTTTCTTTCTGAATAATCATGCGATTCGAAACGCCTCGGTTAGCCTATAGCTCATCACGCCTGGCTACCAGCTGAAAACCTGCCTCACCTCACGCCTACAGCCTCGGTTCCATTGGCGCTGCTGATCGCCTGGACAATCTCCGGCGGCAAGCCGAAGCGCACATTTTCCGGCATCACTTCGATCTCTTCGACGCTGCTGAAACCGTTTTGTCGCAGGTAGTTGACCACATCCTCGACCAGCACTTCAGGGGCCGAAGCGCCGGCCGTAACCGCGACCGTGTTGACGTCCTTCAGCCATGCGGGGTTGATGGCCTGGGAGTTATCGATCAAATAGCCAATGGTTCCCAGGTTGCGCGAGACCTCGACTAGGCGGTTGGAGTTGGAACTGTTGGTTGAGCCAACCACCAGCACCAGTTGGGCATTGTGCGCCACGTTGCGCACCGCAACCTGGCGATTCTCCGTGGCATAGCAGATGTCCTGAGAATGGGGACCAACAATGTTGGGGTATTTTCCTTTGAGAGCGTGGATAATGTCGCGCGCCTCGTCCAGCGAGAGCGTGGTTTGGGTCAGATAAGCCACGCGGTCGGGGTCGGGCACCTGGAGTGCCATAGCCTCGGCAACATTCGAGACAACGTGAGTCGCTTCCGGCGCTTCGCCCAGCGTGCCTTCGATTTCATCATGGTCGCGATGGCCGATGAGCACCAACGAGTAGCCTTGCCGGGCAAACTTGACGGCCTCGATGTGGACCTTGGTCACCAGCGGGCAGGTGGCGTCGATGACTTTGAGGTTGCGTCCCCGGCTCAGCTCGCGTACCGCGGGCGAAACACCGTGGGCCGAGTAAATGACGCGCTGGCCATCAGGCACGTCGTCGATCTCATGCACAAAGATTGCGCCCTTTTCCGCCAGCTCATTCACTACATAGCGGTTATGCACAATTTCGCGGCGGACGTAAATGGGCGCGCCAAAAGTCTCCAAAGCGATCTTGACAATGTCAATCGCACGCACCACGCCTGCGCAGAATCCGCGCGGTTTGAGCAATAACACCCTCTTCTGACCAGGGGAAGTCTCGGAGCGGTCACCGTTCGAGATGGAATCAAGCAGAGTTGTAGTCACACTGCCAGTATACCAATCCCCTATCAAAAGGGCGGAAAATCGGCGGACGAACGCAGGGCGGGGCTGGGGCGTCAGGCTCCGCCCCGAAACTGGATGATGCGGCGGCGATCGCGCTTGGAGGGGCGATGCTCGGGCAAAGGCGCGAACTCGCGCAAGGCCTTGCGCTCGGCGGCTGCCTGGGCGCGCGCCGCAATGCTGGCTTCGCTCTCGCGGAAGAGGGTTTGCGCCACCGCCGCGGGTCCGCGCATCTGGCTGAGCGCGAGAACCTCTACCTGAAAGTCGCCGCCCTCGTTCTTCACTTCAAGCCGGTCGCCGGCGCGCAGCTCGCGTGCGGGCTTGGCGGCGACGCCGTTCACGCGGATTCGGCCCAGATCGCAGGCCTTCGAGGCCAGCGCGCGCGTCCTGAAAAAGCGCGCCGCCCAGAGCCATTTGTCGATGCGCATTGAATCCATTTGTCTATTGTGAACGATCGATGCGATTGCTGCCAGGGAGAATGCCGCGTGAGCCTCAGGCCACGGATTGTTGTTCAACCGGGGCGTTGCGCCACAGTTCGGACTCGGCTTCTCGGCGAGCCTTGAGGGCGGCAATCTCCTGTCCGCCGGCGTGGTCCCAGCGCAGCAACTCATCCTCAGCCTGGTCGTACCTTCCTGCGTTGAGGCTTTTCAGTAGAGAGGAAGCCGCGAGCCTTCCAGCGCCCAGGTTGAAGCAGAAGTCCACCAGAGCATCGAACTGGCCCTGCGAAAGCGGAACCTTGACGAGGCGCTGAACCGCCTGCTCCGCCTCGCGCACGTCCACGGCCAGAAGGTTGGCGGCCTGAGCTTCACTGATGCCGTTGGGAAAGGAATCGGGGTGTAGCAGCCGGTGCCCGTAACCAATCGTCGGAAACCCCGCCGCATCCTGATAGACGCGGCTGCGAAAACCCTCTGAACTCTTGAGCAACTGCATTCCTGCTGCGCTGAATCTCATCTCATTCTCCTGCGGACTGAAAGCGATAGATTCACTTCTAGCAGAAGTTGAGAAATAATCTGCAAAGTACACATTCTCCAACGGCAGTTCTCCGCGGAAGGCAGTGATCGGTTTGCCGGATTTCACCAGGTCAAGCGCTTTTTTCAGTTTGTGGAAAACCTACGAATTCGCGGGTTAACCTTTCAAAAGTGTTCCTTGTGGGTAGATTACCTCTGCGCGTTTGTTGATAACTATTAGGAGAATCAGCGTTTAATTGGTAAAATAGGCAGATGGTGAAACGACGCATTTCAAGCAACATGAAATCGAAATCGCCGCTGCGGATTATGCTGCTCGCTGGAGCGTCCTCCGTTGTGCTGGTTGCGGGAGTTGTGGCAGTCGCCACGCGAACCGTACATGCAGACGCGCCGCTTCTCCATTCAGCCACAATCGCGCCCCCAACTGCTCCGCAAGCCAATGCGACGCCTGCCTCACTGTCACCACAGAAGCCCGCTGAAACCGCCGCTACCCATGCACTTCGCGGCCTTGCTTCCTGGTACGGCGGACGGTTCAATGGCCGTCACACCGCCAGCGGCGAACGCTTTGACATGAACGCGATGACCGCCTGCCATCCGACCCTGCCCTTCGGCTCGAAGGTCCGCGTGGTGAACCTAGACAACCATCGGTCGGTTGTGGTGCGCATCACCGACCGCGGCGACCTGTACGAGGGGCGCATTATTGATCTCTCCCTGGGCGCGGCGAAAAAGTTGGCAATGACCAAATCCGGGATTGCCTCGGTCGAAGTGCAGGTGCTCTCCCTGGGCCGGTCTCCCCACGAATAAGAGACCCGCTTCCCTAAAATGACAGGAATCGTCTTCAGTTTGCGCCGCAGTCCTGCCATTCGCTGACAGCGCTACCTACGGGTGTGCCATCTCCCTGCAAGCCGAAGCCCGACCCGGCCACGGTTTGCGGACTGGAGCTATCCGTCGCCGTTCCCTGCAACACCCCGTCTACGTAAACCGAGAGCGTGACCGGGATGCAATCAAAAAAAGCCGATGCCCCTTCCCAGCCCGTCAGTCGCCGATGGCACCGCCCAGCAGCTTCTTTAGCGCCTGGATATATTCGGAAAGCGCAGTGCGGCCGGCCTCGGTCATGCGGTAGAGGCTTTGCGGTTTGCGCTGAACGAATTTTTTATCCACGGCCACATAGCCCGCTTCTTCAAGCTTCAGCAACTGCGCGCCAAGATTGCCGTCGGTCGAACCGGTCTTCTGGCGCAACCAGGTAAACTCCGCTTCATCCACGCCAACCAGCAGCGAGAGCAGGGCCAGGCGCAGCTTCCCGTGAATCACAGGATTCAGCTCCGGCAACTCAGGCATGGAGAGCCTCCTGCTGCTTGCGAACACGCGCTTCCCAGAGCATGGCGTAAACACCGAAGACAATCTGGCAGAAAAAGATCGCTACTAGAAATACGGCCGTACATTGGTCATCGGAACCAAAACACGCAGCCACCGATGCCGCCCACCAGACAATTGCGGCGGCAACTTGCGCCTTCCAGCGGATCATCATGCCGGAGGCGCCGTTGGCGACGCCCAGCATGGCCGCAACAATCGCCACAAAAATGTGCTGGTTGAACCTGTCGCTGAAGCCCAGGGCCGGCAATAGCAAAGACAGCGAGATGCCCATCGATATCCAGATGGCAAAAATGCCCCGGCCAATTGTGGTCCCCGGCCTTCGCTCCGGCTTGTTCTTCTTCTTGCTCACGATGATGGCCCAGCAAAGTACCCATGCGCCGGCCATGGTTACGAGCCAGGCCCACGGCCAATGGTAAATCGCCGTCCAGACGATGGCGATATAGTAGGCTACGCCCCAGAAGACAAAAGTCCAGCCGTAGCTCTCGGTGGTGCGCCGGCCCTCGGCGATCATGGATTCGATCAGGCGGATCCTGTCCTTCAATTCCAACTCTTCAGCGTTTGCTGCCATCTTGATTCTCCTTTTTATTTGCTTCAGGTTGATGATTTGCCATGCCTCAGGCGCAAAATGCGAGATCAATCACTACCATGAAGAGTACTCTACGTTTTAGAGTTTGAAAAGTCAAGAACAATTTTATAAATATTCGGCCACCGCCGCGAAAAGTTGTAATCTCTTAGATCGACTGCACCGGAATGAGCGTCAAATCGTCCACCAGCCCCACTTCCTTCTGCACAAACGGTTCGCCGTAGCGCACACCGGCCAACAATCCGTAGTGGCGAGCCTCGGCAAAAACGCGCTCGCGAATCTCCTCTTCAGGAACAAAGAGTGAACTTCCTGTCGGTTGGTTGGCGTATTGCGAGCGGTAGGCCATCAACGCGGCATAACGCTGCTCAATAAAGGGAGTGATATCAACGATAAAGCTGGGACGCACGTCGGCATAGAGACTGGCGTAGACGATCTTGAAAGGGCGATGGGGCGGAGCTGGTGTTTCCTCTGAATCCACACCCTCTCGCGCCGTAGACGCAGTTGGCCGTACCGCAGGTGACTTGGCCAGGCCGGAGAGAAAGCAGGCCTCGTAGCCGAGCGTGGCAACGGCGGCGTGGTCCGGATGGCGCGCCTGCCAATAGGGAAGAATGACCACGCGGGGGCGAAGCTGGCGCAGGACGTGTGCGATCTTGAGGCGGTTTTCGAGAGTGTTTTCGACCGCGCCGTCGGCCAGGTCGAGCGCCTGGCGCCAACCTACGCCCAGCAGGCGGGCGGCTTCAGCGGCTTCGCGGGCGCGATCTTCGGCGCTGCCGCGGGTTCCGGCCTCGCCCTGCGTCAGATCGAGAATCGCGGTGCGCAGGCCGCGCGAGGCCATGCGCAGCAGCGTTCCGCCGCAGGTCTGCTCCACGTCGTCGCGATGAGCGGCAATGGCCAGAACATCGGCGATAAAAATATCAGATGCGGAATCCGCGCTCATTGAGGGTTGCTCCCGATGAACGGACAATCATAGGGATTGGCTGTGTCCACTGTCCACTGACCATTGTTCACTTTAGTAGACGGTGTTGTCGTCGTCGGTCGTTGCATCCATGTAGGCCACGTCATAGGCCGTACCGGTCACCGTCACATTCGAATTGTTGATGGAGGAGCCGTCAACGGTCGAGTAGATGTACACCTGCCCACCCTCTGCCGTGTAGACCTTGTGCAGGCCGGTAACGGCTGCAATGCCTGTGGCGTCACCGACATAGGGAAGCAGGGTCGCGACAGGACTGGTTGGGGTGGCCACATTGACCATCGTCAGGCAGCCGTAAGGTAGATTGTTGCTGGCCCTCACGCTGTTGGCGCATTTGCTCATGCCGATCCACAGAGTATCGTCGTCGGCCAGAATCATGCGGCTCACCGCGCCCGGCTCTCCGTCGCTGATGGAAAGCGGTGCCGTGGCTGCAATGGGCGTGGTGGCCGTGGGTAATGTAACCACCGTCAACATCCCGGTATAAAGGCTCGTTGCCGTCTGCTTGCCAGTTGCCGCGCATTGCGGCTGCTGGCTCGCCGTGAGCGTGGGTGCGGCAGCGCATTGCCCCACAACATACATCGTCGAGCTATCGACCAGCGCATTGCTAGCCCCGCCGGGAATGGCTATGGAGCTGGCGTTGAGCGCGCTCTGCGTAGGCAGAACCCCTGACTGCTCACCTACGATGTAGATCAAGGGCGCCACTGGCAACGGTGATACGGAAGCCGTGGTTCCTCCGCACTCCGGTCCGCAGTTGAGCACGTAAGCGGTTCCACCGTCCGCCGAGAAGACAGCCTTGGTAGGCCGATCAAAGGCGAGTGCTTTTCCCGACACAGGGTCCACCGCCTGGAAGAGGCACCAGAGTGGCCCATTCTGCGGTTCGCAGTCGGTGGCATTCGCAGGCCATGTGGTCGGGCCGCCGGAATAAGCAATCGTCTGGGCAGATGACAGTTGCCGCGGATAGTAAATGTAATTCGAGTTCTGCGCAAAGGCCAGAGCCACCGAGCCGCCCGGATTGACGCTGACGCGATAGACGCCGGGAAGATTAAGAGGATAGCTTGCGCCGGTCACGTTGTTGATCACCGTCAGCACATGGGTTTCCTGGTTGGCGGCAAAGACAAAAGACTGATTGCGTGTCATGAAAACACTGGACGAAAGACCATTCAAACCAAGCACCTTGGGATCGAGCACTTCGCTGGAATAGTTGACCGGGACGAGGGAGCCGTCGCCTGCGCTATAAACCACGCCATACCGCTCTTCGGGCACATTCTGAATCGAAATGGGCTGATGGCCACCAAACCCCGAGAGAACAAATGCCGGGTTCGAATTCGTGCTGTTGTATTTGTATCGGATGTCGTAGTACGCATCCACGAACGACAGAGCGCCGGGGACAGCAGCACCGGGATTCTGGATCGCAATCAGGACGCGATTGGTCAGCCCGCTGGGCGGCAAATTCCTGCCCGCGAAATAAGTAGTGGAGCCACAACCTGCCAGCGCGCCTGCAACCACCAGAGCCGCGGCGGCGCTCATCCAAAGACTTCGCTTCTTCAAAATCCCATCCCTCGACACTAGACGCGGAGCGCTCCGCGCAGCTTGCCTGCGGCCAAGGCCACGGCGTGAACAGATTGACGACGGTTGCCGGAGGAACGGACAAATCGCAAAATAAGTGCCGCTTCCGAACCAGCGCAACCCAAGGTTATGACTATCGAAGTATAACAAAGCTGCCCTGCCTTTTCCGCCATCCTCCATTCGTTTGCCGCTGCCGCCGTGTGCGCAAGGATGCCCCAGCCACGCACCCTAAATGGAAAATGCTTTGGCGAGCGAGGCCCGCATGGCTTAACATGACAGCAGAATGATGCAATTTCCCGACATCTTCGCCAACCGTCCCGTGCTCGTCGACGGCGCCATGGGTACTACGCTCTACGCCCGCGGCGTCTTCATCAACCGTTGCTACGACGAGCTGAACCTCACCGACCCAGGCTTGATTTTGTCGATTCACGAAGAATACCTCCAGGCTGGTGCGGAGATCATCGAGACAAACACCTTTGGCGCCAACCGCTTCCGGCTGGCCCGCCATGGGCTGGCGGATAAAGTCTCCGCAATCAACATCGCCGGGGTGCAGCTTGCCCGTCAGGCCGTCGAACACCTCAAGGACAAGCAGGCAGGCGAGGCCTTTGTCGCCGGCGCAATCGGCCCGCTCGGAGTGCGCCTTGAGCCGCTGGGAAAGACCGGCCTCGACGAGGCTCGCGCCGCATTTGCCGAGCAGATCAGCGCTCTGACCACGGAAGGCGTTGACCTGCTGATCATCGAGACCATGCCCGCTCTGAACGAGGCCCGCGAGGCGCTCAACGCCGCACGCGAGATCGCTCCCCATCTGCCCGTTCTGGTGATGGTGACCGTGGACGATGAAAGCAACTGCCTCGACGGCGCATCCCCCGCTCAAGCCGCCGCTCTGCTCACCGAGTGGGGCGCTGACGCCATTGGAGTCAACTGCTCCACCGGACCAACCACCGTGCTGACCGCCATCGAAGCCATGCGCCCGGCCACCACACTGCCTCTGGCCGCCATGCCCAACGCCGGTATGCCCCGCGCCGTCGAGGGACGCAACATTTACCTCTGCTCGCCGGAGTACATGGCCAGCTTTGCCCGCCAGGCCATCCAGGCCGGGGTGCAATTCGTGGGCGGCTGCTGCGGCACCACGCCCAACCACATTCGCGCCATGCGCTCGGCCATGCGCGCCATCGACGCGCAGACCCGCGTCGAGGTCACCGGCGCCGCCCCGGAGCTGAACTCCGAAACGCCCCCCGCCCCGCTCGGCGCACGCTCCCACCTCGGCGCGCTGGTGGCCGAGGGAAGCTTCGTTACGCTGGTTGAGATTGTCCCCCCGCGCGGAATTGACTGCATGAAGGAGATCGAAGGCGCGCGCATCCTGGCGCAACTCGGCGTCCACGCCATCAACGTGCCCGATTCGCCTCGCGCCTCGGCGCGCATGAGCGCCCAGAGCCTCTGCATTCAGATTCAGCAGCATACTGACATTGAGACGATTCTCCATTACACCTGCCGCGACCGCAATCTGCTCTCCATCCAGTCAGACCTGCTGGGCGCTTCCTCCATCGGCCTGCACAACATTCTCTGCCTCACCGGCGACCCGCCCAAGCTCGGCAACTATCCCGACGCTACCGCTGTCTTTGACGTGGACTCCATCGGTCTGGTCAACATTGTGCGCCGCCTGAATCATGGCCTCGACATCGGCTCCAACGCCATTGGCGCCACCACCAACTTCACCATCGGCGTCGCCGCTAACCCCGGCGTGGCCGACATCGAACAAGAGCTGCGCCGCTTCGCCTTCAAGGTCGAGGCTGGCGCTGAGTACGCCATCACCCAGCCCGTCTTCGACCTGCGCTTGCTGGAGAGCTTCCTGGAGCGCATCCGCGAGCACCACATTCCCGTCATTGCCGGCATCTGGCCGCTCATCAGCCTCCGTAACGCCGAATTCCTCAAAAACGACCTGCGCGTCTCCATGCCCGAGGAGATTCTCCTGCGCATGGCACAGGCAGATACACCCGAAGCCGCCCGCCAGGAGGGCATCCTCATCGCCCAGGAGATGCTGGAGGCGGTGCGACCCTTCGTTCAGGGGGTGCAGGTCAGCGCGCCCTTTGGCCGCTACAACGTCGCCGCCGAGGTCATTGCCGCCGTGCTGCCCAAGCCGGCCAGGGAGTAATCGTCATGCCATCGTTCGAAGAGTCGCTTAAAAAGCTGGAAACCATCGTCGATCAATTGGAAAAAGGTGACCTCGCCCTGGAGGAATCGCTCAAGCTCTTCGAGGAGGGCGTGGGTCTCTCCGCCGCCTGCAAGGCAGAGCTGGACGCAGCTGAGGGCAAAGTACAGATGCTCGTCCGCCAGCGCGACGGCTCCCTCAAACAAGAGCCGTTCCTGACCGAAAAGCCCTCCTGAGGCAAGCGGCCCGGCGGGTGCCAAGCATCGATTCTGCCTCCTTCGCGAGTGACCCACATCTGAATTTTCCCCTCACAAGATCCGATTGCCCATACACGGACCACCTACCGTCCAGAATCCATGATGGAAATCTATTTTCCTTTTCCCTATGCAATTTCTTGCACATTTTTTCCATGAACGTAATCCACACTGCTTAATATACTGTATATATAAGAAATAAATAGGGATAACAATCTTTTGTATTCGTTTAGTTTGGCACTGGAAATGCTTCATAGTATCCAGCTTGGTTTCATAACATACGGGTTGGGACTCATGCGGGATGTGCATCGGCAAACTGCATCGGTTGAAAACTGCAGCAATATCCGGGAAACATTGGAGGTTTTTTATCGTGCTTAAGAGACTCTTCGTGATTGCGCTTCTCGCTGCGATCCCATCGTTTTTTGCAACTCCAGCCGCGAAGGCTGATTCGCTGGTACTCAATCAATGGTATTCAGCAGCGTTCGGCACTGATAACCCCAGCCCGGTGTATGGTCCGCCTTACTCCGACGCGACGGATGGGCCGGTCCTGCCAGGCGGATTCGCCAGCTCAATCAATGCACCCAGCGGAACGAGCTGGACGATCACGCTCGCGGGTTCTGGCACCCTCACCGTGACCGATCTGGAAGCTAGTGGCGACCAGTTCCAGATGTACGACAATGGCGTTCTCATGACGGCTGCGGCGAGTCCCTTCACTGCTGCGGGGCAAAATCCGGGGCAAGCTTCCCCCGGAAACGGCGAGAGCTCCGCCCCATGCATTGGTTGCTCTTACGAGGGTGAAGACATTAACGCCGCGCTCGGCGACCCCAATTTCAGCTCGGCGACATTTGCGTTGAGTTCAGGAGTGAACGACCTCACCCTCAACTACATCGGGTCAGTTGGTGATGGCGACATGGCTTTCATCACCGAGTCTGCCGCCACTCCCGAACCCTCCAGCTTCGTCCTCTTCGGCTTCGGGCTCTTGGGCCTCCTGGTCGCATTCCGCAGGAAGCTCCTGGCATAGCGCGTCTTCTTAAAAAGCCGCTCGTCGAAAGCCGCCGTCCTTCGGCGGCTTTCTTGTCTTCCCGTTCTTCTCGCCCCGTGCCCGGCTCCGCTGGAGTATGCTTTTCTGAGAGGGTATCTCTTTGTCACACTTACGCATTTTTGCCGGCCTGCTCTTGCTGGGCATGGCCGTGGGCTGCAAGGCCCAAACCGCCCTGCCGACAGCGCCCGACGTGGCGCAGAACCGGCGCATTGAGGTCCTGCTGCGCTCCCGCTTTGACGTCCCACCGGAGATTTCCCTGGCCATCGGCGCGCGCAGACCGAGCCAGTTTACCGGCTACGACACGCTGCCCGTTACGGTTACTCACGGCGCCAACTCCCAGGTGATGGACTTTTTGATCTCGACCGACGGCAAGACCCTGGCCCGCCTGGAAACCTACAAGCTCGACAGCGATCCGGTTTTCACCATCGATGTCGCAGGCCGCCCCATTCGAGGCAATCCGGCAGCGCGGGTGACGGTGGTCAGCTTTGACGACCTCGAGTGCCCCTACTGCGCGCGCATGCACCAGACGCTCTTCCCAACCACGATCGAGCACTATGGTGACAAGGTGCGTGTCATCTACAAGGACTTTCCTCTGCCCCCGGATATGCACCCCTGGGCAATGCACGCTGCCGTGGACGCCAACTGCCTGGCTTCGCAGAGCAGCGCGGTCTATTGGAGCTATGTGGATTATCTGCACTCCCACGGCGATGAGATCAACGGCTCTAATCGGGATAATGCCAGGAGCTTTGCCACCTTGGATCGTATCGCCCGCCAGGAAGCCACGCTGGGTAAACTCGACGCGGCACGGCTGGACGCATGTCTGGTCAAGCAGGACGAAAGCCTGGTGCGAGCCTCGATGAAAGAAGCGGACGCGCTTAATGTTGAGGGAACACCCGCGCTGTTTGTGAATGGCGAGCGTATCAGTGGTGCAATGCCAACCTCAGAAATATGGTCGGTGATCGACCGCGCCCTGCGCGCCGAAGGAGTGACGCCGCCAGCAGCGTCAGATCAGCCCGCCGCGGAAGCCTCAAAGTAGTAAATCAGCTCGTGCTGCGTCAGGAATGGAGAGGAACGGCAGCATCAGCGAAATTTTTGTAGCAATTCAGCGTCTGGGATTTATCCTTGATTGTCAGAGAGTTTCGCGGATTGTTCTCCAACTTCGCGTCTCCCAGGAGAGATCAGATTGCAAATCAAGACTGTTAGCCGCGCACATTCCAGTTTCGCCGTACTCATTCTTTGTGGAGTAGCCCTGTTGACCGCCGTGAACGGCTGTCACCGCGCTCCTTCCCCGGACGTGGTGGCAACCGTGAATGGCAAGGAAATCCTGCGCTCGGATCTGGAAAAGTATTACAAGGCGAATCTTGGCGACAATCCCCAGAAGCCCTCGGCCGAGCAGGCGGACATTGCCCGGCTCAATATCCTGCGCCAATTGATCGACGACGAAATCCTCTGGCAGCGCGCCACCAAGCTCAATCTGGTTGCCAGCGACGAGGATGTGAACGCCAAGCTGATGGAGATGAAGACGCCCTTCACGCAAGAAGAATGGGACAAGCAGCTAAAGGCGAATGGCATCACGCTGGACGACTACAAGCGCGACTTGAGGCGCTCGCTGACCAGAACCAAGCTGCTTAACAAGGAGATCGAGTCGAAGATCAACATCACCGACGCAGATATCAACAGCTTTTATGAGGCGCACAAGTCGGAGTTCAATGTGATTGAGCCGCTCTACGGCATGGCGCAGATCGTCGTCACCAGCGGACCCGCGCCCCAGACCGGGAACCTGCAAAACAACAAGGCCTCTGGCGACGCCGATGCCAAGAAGAAGATTCAGACCTTGCACAACAAACTGCTCAATGGTGAGGACTTCGGCGCCCTGGCCTCGAACTTCTCAGAGAATCCAAACACAGCCCCGAATGGCGGCGATATGGGCTTCTTGCCTGAGTCGCAACTGCGCACCGAGCCGGATGTATACAACGCCATCGGCAAACTCAAGCCCGGAGAGATCACGGATATTCTTCCCGTCTACGACAGCAACGGTCCTGGACGCCACACCGTCGGTTACGCCATCTACAAGCTGATTTCCAGAGAGGCTGCCGGACAGCGCGAATTGAACGACCCCAGTGTGCAGCAGAGAATTCGCCAAACCCTGCGCGAAACCCGTGCTCAGCTGCTCCAGAACGCATACAGGGAGATGCTCCACAACGACTCCAAAGTGCACAACTACCTGGCCGACCAGATTCTTAAGCAGGGCGCACAGTAAAGGTCAGCATTCTATGATTAGTTAGGCAACGCTGGCTCTTCCCTGCCCTTTTCCGTCCTCAGAGCCTGTCGCTATTCCACAGTTGCGAGCATCCTGCCATTCCGCCTTTGGAACAGAAGCAGAGTCCTCGCGGGGCTTGATACAGTTGCGCCAGCTTGCATTAATTGAAGAAAACGCCATCTGGCGCACAGCAACATATCTTCCAGCAACTCTGATTTTCCCATCGTTCACCCCCTAAGCAACAAAGTAGGAACCTGCCCAATCAACGAAATTGCATCAAAGGTGGATGAGGAGCCTCATCAATCATCATCTGCCTTGCGCGCAGCGCGCTGATGGCGTCAGACAAAGTCAGGCATGCCAGCCACAAAGAGATGACAGTGAAAGAGAGAATGGCTGGGGCTGCACAAAATGATCTTGCCGTGCTGGCGGAAAGGATGACCATTGCAAAACGGCCTCCGCACTGGGCGGAGGCCGTTGAACTGCACACATCATAACATCGCTTACTTCATGTTGCCGCTTTCATCCATGGTGATGCCGCCCGGCCCCGCGTTCTTCTTCGCCTCGTTGGCCTTGCGCGTACCCATCGCCTTGGTGCGCCACTCTTCGGCCTTGGCAACATCATCCTTGCGAGCGCTCTCGCTGCCCCAGTCCACATCGGCCTTGCTGCGATAGACCAGGTTCAAATAAACCATGGCGTCGTCGTAGTTGGGCCGATTATCCACTGCCTGATTGAGATACTGTAGTGCTTCCTCAACCAGCGGGCCGTTCGATTCCTTCAGCGGCTCCATGACCTTCTTGGGCGCCTTCGCGTTTCCCTCGCCGTCGTCGTTGACTCCCACAGCAGCCAACGCAGCCACCGTGTTCTTGTGCGCCTGGGTCCAGTCAAGCACACCCACGGTGTAGGCCGCCTCAGGATCCTTCGGATCTTCCTGCAGGATCTTCTTCTGCCACACCTTGGCTTCGTCCAGCTTCTTAACGCTGAACTCAATGCCCGCAATCTGCTTCATGCTGTTGATATCGTGCGGATCCTTGTCCAGGACCTGCTGAAAAATATCGATGGCGTCCTGCGCGTTCTTCAGGTTGTCGGGCGTGTCCAGTCCAGGCACTACGTTTTGAGCCAATGCCGTTGCCAGATAGCTCTTGGCCGTGGGCAGTGTCGGATCGAGTTGCGTGGCCTTTTGAAAGTGTCCAATCGCCTCTTCATACCGCTGGGCCTTGTAGGCATCCACGCCCTTGTTCAACTGGTCACGGGCTTGGAGGCGCTTGCACCCGCCCATGGAAAGCACCATGCCGGCCAAAACTACCGCGAGCGCCGTAATACGTGCGGGTCCATTCATGTTCGTATCCTTCTCCTTCAGGCAAGCGTCTAATGGTCGCGCGCCCGGAATCTCTTTGACAACTGGCTGCGGGCGACAGAATCCCAAAACCAGTACAGAAAAATTGTACTCCTGCTCCCCGAAGGTCCAACCGCATGCCATCGGAGGTTGACAGCTCAGGAAAATCCATGCGAGGCTACCGCCTGCGTTCCCTTGAACTGCCGAATGATTGAGCCGCCTCTCTCCACCGAGATCGGAATCCGCCCATCTTCCCTTGGGGTCGATGCCGGGACTCCGCGCATCCCTCTTCAGGAAAGCGGCTCAAAAAGCACAGCTACTGGCCAGCCAGTATCCGGGGCGTCATTAAACCGACGTGGTCCACATTCGCGGCGCGGCCGATGTCGATCACCTCCGCTACATAGCGGAAATCGATGTTGTCATCGCCTTTGACAAACATGACGCGCTCGGCGCGATTGGCGTAGATCTCCGTCAGCTTAGGCAGCAACTCCGCCTTGGCATAGGGCGTCTCATTGATCTTGTACTGCGGCGCACCGCCATTGACATGCAAAACCTGCACTACAATGGTGCGGTCGCTAGGGTTCTGCTGCTGCGGGTTCTTCGGCGGCTGAGGCACCAGCGCATCCAGGCCCTTAGGCGTCACCGGCACAATGACCATGAAGATGATCAACAGCACCAGAAGAACGTCGATCATCGGCGTAACATTGATCTCGGACATGCTACCGCCCGATGACCCCATTGACATTGACATGGCTCTAAACTCCTCGTTTACTCAAAATCGTTAAAGGAACAGCGCGAGCAACCGTTACTCTCCGCCCGCGAGATTGCCTTCCTTCTTCTGCGTCAGCAAGCCCACGTCTTCCACTCCAGCGGTGCGCACTGCGTCGATGGCATCTTCCACCGCCCGGTACTGCGCGCGCGCGTCGGCGCGAATATAAATTGTCTTGCCGGGCTTGTCGGCCAGTTTCTCCCGAACCTGGGCACCCAGAACACTGAGATCTGTCTTGTTTTGTCCCAGGAACACCCCTCCATCGCGAGTGATGGCCACTACGATGGCGTCTTCCTTGTCGGCGTCCGGCATGGCGATGGGATTATCCACCTTGGCCATATCGACAGCCACCTTGTTCTGGAGCATGGGAGTGATAACCATGAAGATGATCAGCAGCACCAGCATCACGTCCACCATCGGTGTGACGTTGATATTGGATGTGACCTTCCTGCTTTCGTCGCGAACTGCTTGTGACATTGCTTGGCTCCATGCCTGAAAGTTTTGGCCTGAAAGTTTGGCCTAAATTATGTGATTCCAGATGGCTTCAACTCTTCCTCGAAGTCCATCCGGCGGCCGCGCGCTTGAAACCGGCGGGCAGGAGCTGAACTCTCGCTCTCCTGCCCACCACAGCTTCCCGCTCACGCCACGAGCCGACGCCTTGATTAGCGCTTGTGGCTCTGCTTGATGAAGTAGTCAACCAGCTCGCTGGATGAGTTGTCCATCTCCACGTCGAAGCTCTCGACACGGCCGGTGAAGTAGTTGAAGGCCATAACAGCCGGGATGGCGACCAGCAGTCCGAAGGCTGTGGTAACCAGGGCCTCTGAAATGCCGCCGGCAACCGCGCCGATGCCCGAGGTCTTCTGCGTGGCAATCTGGTTGAAGGCGTTGAGAATGCCAACAACTGTGCCGAACAGGCCGACGAAGGGTGCCGTGGCGCCAATGGTGGCCAGAACCGCAAGGCCTCTCTTGAGCTTCGCGTGAACGATGGCCTCAGCGCGATCCAATGCGCGGCCGGCGCTCTCGATGGTCTCCTCTGTGGGCGCGCCGCCCGAGGAGCGGAACTCCTGCAGGCCAGCCGTCACAACCTCGGCCAGATGGGACTTCTTGCTGCGATCGGCAATTTTGATCGCTTCTTCCAGCTTGCTGTCCTTCAGCGCGCCGGCAACCTTCGGCGCAAACTCGCGCGACTGCTTGCGAGCGGCGGAGAAGTACAGGTAGCGGTCGATCATCACGGCCAAAGACCAGATCGACTCGACGAAGAGGAGAATGGCCACTGCACGTGCCAAATTCCCCATGTGCTCCCAAAGCCCGATGGGAGTAAAGCTGACCGTCTGTTCTTCACCATCGAAGATAAATGCCAGATTGGCGGCCGTGTGTGTAGCAAAATGCGTGAGCTGAGCGAGAATCACTGAATCGTTCCTCCTAAGGAGTTTGTGTGTGAACTGCAACTGCCTTGCGGCTGCTGGGAATGTGACATAGTACAGACGCACATTCAGGGTAAAAGCGAGGCTTTTCCTCCAAATTGGCAAAAAAAGCCGAATACATTCCTTATCCGCCACCCAGGGTGAAGATCACATTCACCTCGGTCTCCACCTCCACCGGCTCACCGCTGAGCAGGTAGGGCTTGTAGCGCCAGGTCTTTACAGCATCTAGTGCGGCAGCCTGCAACATCGAAGGCCCGCTGACGACGCGCAGATTTTCAATCGATCCGGTCTTGGAGATGGTCGCCTGCAAAACCACCGTGCCTTGAACGTGAGCAGCCTTGGCGATCGGCGGATAGACGGGCGTGGTCTTCTGGAGCAGATTGCCTGCCATGACACCGCCCGAAATGTTCACTTTCTTGGGTGCCTCGACCTTGACCTTGGGAGCGCTGGAGGCGCCAAACATACCTCCGATGACTCCGCCTGTACTACCGCCGCCCAAGCCTTCCATTCCAACTACACCAAAGCTCTGCGAAGGCGGCGCTTCCTTTTCGTTCACGATCTTGATGTCGTGGGGAATCCGGGTCGGCGCCGTAAGTTGATTGTTCATCATCTCCGACTTCACCTGCACCACGTGCACTGCCGGTGGCGGCGGTGGCGGCGGCGGTGGTGGCGGCGGCGGCGGGGCTATCAAGGCCATCTGCATCATGGCCTTGGGCAGCGCCTCGGGATAGATCAGCGGAATCAGGATCAGCAGAATGAGGAATGAACCCTCGACAATCAGCATCGGGAGCATATACCTTGCGCTCTTGCTCTTGATCTTGCCCGCGGATTCAAACGTGGAATCTTCAAACATGGCCAGCCTCGAATCGAATCTTTGCCTACTCTTGTTTAGACACCGGAAAGAGAGGAAATGTTCCCGGTATTTAAAGATGATCGCTAAAGCGCGCTTCCAACCGAATCAAACCGCGCGCAAGTTATAAAACATACACCAAAAAACTGTGGTTTTACCGTCCTGCCCCAAAACGGACGCCGCTAAACCCTCGCGCGCCGTGCCGCCGGAAGAGCCGCAGCTTTACCCTGCCGTGCGCGCCACTCCTGCCATGCTACTAGCATAGGCGCGGCCACTGCAATAGAGGAATACGTTCCGATAAGAATACCAATCACCAGCGCCAATGAAAAGCCATTTAACACCTGGCCGCCAAAAATGTACAGCGAAAGAACGGTCAGGAAGGTCAATCCCGAGGTGAGAACTGTCCGGCTCAGCGTCTGGTTGATGCTGCGATTGACCACATCCGGCAGGGATTCGCGCCGGTTGAGGCGCAAATTCTCGCGGATGCGATCGAAAACCACGATGGTATCGTTCATTGAGTAGCCAACCAGCGTCAGAATGGCCGCAATGACGGTCAGGCTGATCTCCTTGTTGAGCAGCGCAAAAGCGCCCACCGTAATCAGCGTATCGTGGAAGCAGGCCACCACCGCCGCCACGCCGTAAATCAACTGGAAGCGGAACCAGAGGTAGACCAGCATTCCCAGCATCGAATAGAGCGTGGCCAGCAAAGCCTGCCTTTCCAGCTGCTTGCCCACCGTGGGGCCAACCACCTGCACATTGCGCACGGTGAAGGGATTGTCATAGTGCGCATGGAGCGCATCGACAATCTGCTGACGGCCAAGGTCGAGCGAACTCTCGTCGCGCTGAATGGGCAGGCTGATAAGCACCTCGTTGTTCGATGCAACGTCGTAGCCCTGAATGCGCGCATCCTTGATGCCTGCCGCGTCCATAGCCTGACGAATCCGGTTCGTGTCCGGCGTCTGCTGGAACTGCGTCTGCACCTGTGTGCCACCGCGGAAGTCCACGCCCAGTGGCACCGGGCTGCCGATGCTGTGCATATGCATACCCATCGACATAATGCCCGCCACGCTGAAGATCAAAGAAAAGCCGAGAAAGTACCACTTCAGCCTCAGCCAATCCACATTGACGCCGTGAAATAATTCCACTTGTTTCTCTCCGCTTCCTGGAGGCTGGAGCCTGACTGCCGGCTCCCGCGCTCAAACGTATTCCCAAATCCCTTGGTCCCTTAGTCCCGGGCCCTAAATTGACACCAGTTCACCAGGCTTCAACTTGTTCAAATGGGCATCAAAGATCACCCGCGAGACATAGACCGCCGTGAAGAGGTTGGCCAGCAGACCAAAGGTCAGCGTGACCGCGAAGCCCTTCACCGGGCCGGTACCAAACATGAACAGAATGGCCGCCGAGACGATGGTCGTAACGTGGGTATCAACAATGGTGACCCAGGCATGGGCAAAGCCCTGATCGACAGCCGCCGAGGGCGCTTTGCCAGCCCGCACCTCTTCACGGATGCGCTCGAAGATCAGCACATTCGAGTCCACGCCCATGCCGATCGTCAGAATCACTCCGGCAATGCCGGGCAACGTCAAGGTGGCCCCGGAAAATCCCATGAAACCCAGCAAAATCACCAGGTTCAGGAAGAGCGCCAGATCGGCGTTGATGCCCGAGCCGCGATAGTAGAACAGCATGAAGGCCATCACCACCAGCACGCCCACGATGGCCGCCGTCACGCCCTGCTTGATCGAATCGGCGCCCAGCGACGCACCCACGGTGCGGTCCTCAAGATAATTCAGCGATGCGGGCAGCGCGCCGGTCCTCAGCATCTTGGAGAGGATCTCGACTTCCTCCGGGCTGAAGCTGCCGGAAATCTCGCCGCGGTCGCGGATGGCGCTCTGAATCGTCGCCACTTCCTTCACCCGGCCGCCCATCACCACCGCCATGCTCTGGCCCACGTTCTTGCTGGTGTAGTCGTAGAACTTGTCGCCGGCATCGTTGGTCAGCGTAAATTGCACATTGCGACGGCCGTTCTGGTCCGTGCCCGGATCGGCCGAGCGGAAGTCCTGGCCGGCCACCACCGAGATGCGGTGCAGCAGCCAGACGCTGTCGGACTCCGAGCCATTGCCCACCGTGCCGGAGCCATGGACGAGCTCCTCATCGGACGGAACTGCGCCGCCCGCGCTGCTCATCGCCTCCTGGTCGTCCTTGTAAGGTCCGCCAACCACGGCGTGAATCTCCAGCCGGGCCGTGGATTGAATGATGCTCTTCACCCGGTCCAGGTCGTCGATGCCCGGCAATTCCACCAGAATCTGGTTGTCGCCCAAGCCGTACTCCTGAATCACCGGCTCGCTGACGCCCAGCGTGTCCACGCGGTCGCGAATGGTCTCGATGGCCTGCTGGACAGTCCTGTCCTTCAAAGCCTTCTCAATCGGCGGCTTCATGGTCAGCGTAAAGCTGGCGTCCGCGCCGCCTCCGGCCACGTCGTATTCGGTGGAATACTTGTCTTCGAGCGCCGTGCGCATATCGCTCGCCTTGCCCGCCGCCACGCCTTCCACCCGGATCACGTCAGGCTTGACCGGATCGGGCTTGTAGACCTGCGAAAAGCTCAGATTGGCCTTCTTCAGATCCTGCTCAATGCGTCCCACCGTGTTGTCGGTCTCTGCGCTGACCGCTTCGGAGACCACTACCTGCAAAATCAGGTGAGCGCCGCCGCGCAGATCCAGGCCAAGATGAATGCGCTTGGTCATAGCCTCGGTCAGAGCCTTGCCGCTGACACCCGAAGGCACACCAACAATTCCGTAGACGCAGACCAGAAGGACCGCGGCAATCAAAGCAATTTTGTTCTTGAGATTCTTCTTCATCGTCCCGTTTCTCGATACAGTGAACTCTGTCCGCTGCTCACTGTCCACTGTTCACTGGTTACTGATCACTGTTCGTCGTCACCGCGGCAATTGCATTCTTCGCCACTTCCATCTTGATCCCGTCCGGGGCGACCTTGATGACGATCACATCGTCCTTGATGGAGAGAATGATCCCGCGAATCCCGCCCGCCGTGGTCACCCGGTCGCCGGCCTTGATCTTGGAAAGCATCTCCTGCCATTGCTTCTGCCGTTTCTGCTGCGGCCGGATCATCACAAAGTACAATACCGGAATCAACAACAGAGGCAGTAGCATGGGAAGGCTTGTTCCCCCGCCGGCTGACTGCTGAAAGCTTATCAATGCAAAACTCGTTGCCACACTCATCCTTTACTTGCCCCTCAGTCGAGCGCAACCGCGCCGCTTTTCAGGACAGAGGCATACTCGGCCATCCGCCGAGCGCCAAGAAATTGTCTCCGGGAATCTTCCAGAGTGGCCCGGGCCGCTGTTGCGTTCCAGCTCAGGCGCTCGGAGTTGGACTCGGTTGCCGCTCGCCTGGGACCAAATCGCCGCCCAGCGCCCGCACACCCAACCGCTCCTCAACTGCCGTCTGCTTCCTTTTCGACACAACACTCACTCCAGCCCAGGCAGGAATCCGCAAGCACTTTTGCGCCGTCCTGGCCAGAATCCAAAAGAGTGCCTCAATAGATAAGATACGCGCGGGCGGTGGACTGTCAAGCAGGCCCCTGTTTCAACCCTAATCTGCACACCGCCCCCCCCCCCTTGAACGATGCTGCAGGAAACAAGCTCCCTGCCCCGCCTATCCAATGAATCTCCTTTGCCGTTCATTTCTTCCATTCTTTTACCTAAAATCAGATCCGCCATTGGGGCCGGCTTGGAATCTGAAAATATCATTCCGGATGCCAATCTGTCAGGTATGTCCCTGGTCTGCACTCTCTCTTCGCCCAATTTCCTTGCATTGAATTTCGCAGTTCTGGCGTTCTTTTCAACAACACAGCTTCGTTGTTGAGTTTTTCACTCGCCGCTCATCCCGCTGTCAAACGACAAAAGCGAAGAAAAAGCGAATAAATTAAAACCCAGCGTGGTTCTGCTTCTCTTCGCCCCGAATTCTTACAGTTGATTAAATCGTCAATAGGCAAAAAAGGAGTAGAAGAACCTCTATCCTTCACCAATTCCAGCAAATTCTAATGAAAAACGGGATGTACGCACCTTCTGGCGATCTCAGCATTTTCCGTCGCGCTGTCAATGGTCGAAGAATTGGCCTCCTTCAACGCAACAGCTCCGCGCGCTCAATTTTCATTCCCGATTCTTCCCGCAAGCTGCAAATTCCAAAACCATATATCCTGAAAGTGTCACCCACATTTCCGGTCGTGATTTCCGGTGGTCGGCGGGGCAGGAGCAATCTTGGCGGATTTTATCTCAGAATTGCAGCGGCGCGTGCTCGTCTATGACGGCGCGATGGGTTCGAATCTGCAGAAGTGCAACCTCACCGCGAAGGATTTCTGGGGCCATGAGGGATGTAACGAATTGCTCGTGCTCTCGCGGCCCGATGTCGTCCGTTCCATCCACGCTGCGTTTCTTGACGCGGGCTGTGACGTAATCGAGACCGACAGCTTTGGCGCCATCAGCATTGTGCTGGCAGAGTATGATCTGGCCGGACGTGCGCGCGAAATCAACATTGCCGCGGCGCGGCTGGCGCGCTCGGTTGCCGACGAGTACTCAACCCCGCAGAAGCCACGCTTCGTCGCCGGTTCTATCGGACCCACCACCAAGCTGCCTTCCCTGGGCCACATCACCTACGACGCACTGGCAGCTGCCTATCGCGAGCAGGCCGAGGGGCTGATCGAGGGCGGCGTGGACGTGCTGCTGATTGAAACCTGCCAGGATTTGCTACAAGTGAAGGCCGCCATCGCCGCCTGCAAGGATGCGATTTGCTCCGCGCAGGAAGGCAAATTCCCCAACTCTGGGCGCAAGATTGCCTTGCAGGTGCAGGTCACGCTAGAAGCCGCCGGAACCATGCTGCTCGGCTCTGACCTCAGCGCCGCGCTGGCCGTGATTGAAGCTCTGCAGCCTGATGTGATCGGCCTCAACTGCGCCACCGGCCCAGCGGAGATGAACGACGCGGTGCGCTTCCTCTGCCAGAACTCAACCGTGCCGGTCAGCGTGCAGCCCAACGCCGGATTGCCGGAGAACGTGGGCGGCCACACGGTCTATCGGCTCACGCCTGCCGAGCTAGCCCGCCATCTGCGCCGCTTCGTCACCGAGTACGGCGTGCAAGTTGTCGGCGGCTGCTGCGGCACCACGCCAGAGCATCTGCGCGCCGTGGTTGACGCTGTAAGCCATCTAACTCCCGCCGCGCGTGCCGTAACTCCGCAATCGGTGGCAGCCAGCGCCTTCAGTGCACAAACCCTCGAAGCCGACGCGCAGCCTATCATCATCGCCGAGGAGATGAACTCTACCACCCGCCTGGAAACCTTTCGCGACATGGTGCGCGCCGAGGATTACGACGGCATTCTCACGCTCGCCAAGCGGCTGGTGGCCGAAGGCTCGCAGATGCTCGACCTGTGCTGCGCCATCGTCGGCGAAGACGAAATGGGCTACATGAACGCGGTGCTGGAGAAGATTGCCACGCGCGTTCCCGCGCCCATCCTTATCGATTCCACAGAGGCCAATGTGATCGAGGAGGCGCTCAAGCGCATTCCCGGCAAGCCGGTGATCAACTCGATCAACCTGGAAGACGGCGAAAAGCGCACCAGCCTCGTGCTGCCCATGGCGCGCCGCTACGGCACAGCGGTCATCGCGCTCACCATCGACGAGCAGGGCATGGCGCTCACCGCCGAACGCAAGGTGGCCATCGCGCATCGCATTCACGATCTCGCCGTGAATAAGTACGGGCTGCGCCCCGAGGATCTTATCTTCGACGCGCTTACTTTGCCTATCTCGACCGGCCAGGAAGACTATCGCTCCGCGGCCATCGAGACGCTGGAAGCGGTGCGCCGCATCAAGATCGAGCTGCCGCGCTGCCGAACCACGCTGGGCGTTTCCAACATCTCCTTCGGCTTGAACGCCTATGCCCGCCGCGTACTCAACAGCGTCTTTCTCAAGGAGGCGGTGGATCGCGGCCTCGACACGGCCATCGTCAACTACTCCAAGATTTATCCGCTCTACAAGATTCCCGAAAAGGAAGTCGAGTTAGCCCGCAAACTTATCTTTCAGGATCGCGACGGCGGCGATCCCTTGCAGCTTTACATGGCTTACTTCGCCGGCCTGGGCAAAGGATCGGTTCAGGAAGAAGAACTCTCCACCGAAGAGCTTTCCACGGACGAAAAACTCAAGCAGATGATTATTCGCGGTGAGCAAACCATCGGTTTGGGAGAGCAAAAGCAATCTCTCGAAGAGACTCTGGAAGCGGCGCTGCTTGCCACTTCTCCGCTCGATCTGATCAATACCGTTCTGCTCGACGGCATGAAGACCGTGGGCGAGTTATTCGGCGCGCGCAAGATGCAACTGCCTTCGGTGCTCGATTCAGCCGCGGTGATGAAGGCCGCGGTGGCCTATCTCGAGCCGAAGATGCCTAAATCCGAAACCGGCGGAAAAGCCACGATGATTCTCGCCACGGTCAAAGGCGACGTGCATGACATCGGCAAGAATCTCGTCGATATCATCCTCTCCAACAACGGCTATCGCATCGTCAATCTGGGCATCAAGCAGCCTTCGGACGCGATTATCTCGGCCGCGCGCGAGCATCAGGCCGACGCCATCGGACTGAGTGGACTATTAGTCAAGTCCACGCTGGAGATGAAGTATGTGCTGCAGGATTTGGAGCGGCTGGGAATGACGCTGCCGGTCATCTGCGGCGGCGCGGCGCTCACGCGTAAGTACGTCGAGGAAGACCTGCGCAAGGAATACGCGGGGCCGGTCTTTTATGCCGAGGACGCCTTCGCCGGATTGCACGCCATGGCCGATCTCACTTCGGAAGACGCGGCGATTCGAGAGCAGCGCGAAGCCGAGGGAAAGACGGTGAAGGTCTTCGGCAAGGCGAGCGCCAGCGGCCCTGAATTGACCCTTGTAGAACTTACACCGGAGGGCCGTTCGCCGCTTGTGGAGCGGGTCGCGGAGATTCCCAAGCCTGCTTACTGGGGTCCGCGCGTCTTCAAAAACTACAATCTCGATGATATTTTTCCGTATATCAACGAAACGGCTCTCTTCAAGAATCAGTGGCAACTGAAGACCGCCGCGCAGGGCGATTATCTGCGCCTGGTGGAAGAAAAATACCGCCCCATTCTGTTTGAATTGGAAGAAGAAGTCAAGGCCGCGGGCTGGTTCCAGCCTAAGTCGATCATCAGTTTCTATCCCTGCGCAAGCCAGGGAGACGAGTTAGTCGTCTTTGATCCCGATGATATCGAGCGCGAGTTGGAGCGCATCGCATTTCCGCGCCAGGCGCAGGGCCGGCGCATGGCGATAGCCGATTTCTTTGAGCCGATCTCTGCAAAGCAACGCGACGTAGTCGGCTTTTCCATTGTGACTATCGGCGACGAGGTCAGCCGTCAGACGGCAAAGTTGTTTGAGGCTGGCGACTTCACAAAGTATCTATATCTGCACGGCCTGTCTGTTGAAACCGCCGAGGCGCTGGCCGAACTGGCGCACAAGCAGGCTCGTGAGTATCTCGGCATAGCGGGCGAAGACTCGCCGCGCATTACGGATTTGTTTCATCAGAAATATCGCGGCTCGCGCTACTCCTTCGGCTATCCCGCCTGCCCGAATCTGGAGGATCAGGCGAAGATATTCCGGCTTATCAAACCGGAAGAGCATATCGGAGTGCGTCTTACGGAGAGTTATCTGCTCGAGCCGGAGCAGAGTACCAACTGCATTGTCGTTCATCATCCGCAGGCCAAGTATTTTGTAGCCTGAGAGCAGCCCATGGCTGAGCGCCGCTTTGAAGTCAGGCAGTTCGTTTTTTCTCTTTCCTTTCTCTACCCTTTCTCAGTCTCAGCCTCCTGGTAGCTGCCCAGTTCCTTCACCATCGAGCAGTGGCGCATCAGCGCTTCCACTGCGCGCGCAGCCTCCTCCGCCGACTGAATCTTGCAATCCACATAGAAGATGTACTCCCAAGGCTTGCCGTGCACCGGGCGCGACTCGATCTTGGTCAGATTGAGGCCCATGAAAGCCATTGCGGAGAGCGCCGAAACCAGCGATCCGGGACGATGCTCTACGGAAAACGCCAGGCTGATTTTGTTAGCCCCAGCGTCGGCGACGGCCTCGGCTGCGCGCCGTACTAAAAAGAAGCGCGTGTAATTCTCCGCGTTGTCTTCGATGCCGGCGGCGAGGATTTGCGCTCCATAGTAGCGCGCCGCCGCCTCGCTGGCGATGGCCGCCGCCCGCCGGTCGCGCGACTCCACCAACTGCTTCACGCTGCCCGCCGTGTCATAGGCGGCCAGGGCCGTCATCGCCGGGTGCGCGGCCAAAAAGCGCCGGCACTGCGCCAGCGCCACGGGATGCGAAAAGACGCGATCGATCTTGCCGATCTCCACGCCTTCCAGTGCGATCAGATTATGCCGGATGCGCAGCAGCGTCTCCCGCTCCACGCGCACATCGTGCGTCAGCAGCAGGTCAAAGTGCTCCAGCACCGAGCCGGCCAGGCTGTTCTCGATGGGAATCACCGCCGCATCCACCGCGCCCTCGCTCAGCGCCTTGAAGACATCAGCCGAGAGCGCAATGGGCGCGATCTCCGCCTCGGGCACCAGTTTCATCGCTGCTTCGTGGCTGAACGAGCCTGCTTCTCCCTGAATCGCAATCTTCATCGGCTTCTCCGTTCCTCAATTCCCTATCATCCTGATAAGCTGATTTCCCAGATCTGGATTTTCAGACCTGGAAAATCAGGAATCGAAACCAGTCAATTCAGCGAATCCACAAATCCGCCGCCACAAAGACCAGAAAAACCATCGCAATCACGCCGTTCATCGTGAAAAACGCGGCATTCAGCCGGCGCAGATCGCGCGGTGAAACCAGCGAGTGTTCATAGGCCAGCAGCAGTCCCACGGCAAAGATGCCCATCCAGCCAAGCAGCCGAAAATCAAAAAGTGCGCCAAACCAGACAAGCAGCACCAACATCGCCAGATGCATTCCGCGCGCCGTCCAAAAAGCCGCCGGAATCCCCGCCGCCTGGGGCAAACTGTGCAGGCCCGCGGCGCGGTCGTGCTCGCAATCCTGGCAGGCGTAAAGCACATCGAAGCCGCTCGCCCACAGCGTCACCGCCGCCGTCAGCACCACAATGCGCGGGTCCAGCGAGCCGCGCACCGCAATCCACGCCGCCGCAGGCGCTAGGCCCAGCGCAAGCCCCAGCCCCAGATGCGACCAGCGCGTCACGCGCTTCAGGTAGCTATAGCCCAGCAGCACCACCAGCACCAGCGGTGACAGAATCAGCGTGAGCCGGTTCAACTCCGCTGCGGCCACCACAAAGACCGCCGCCGAGAGCAGCGTAAAGCCCAGCACAAACTCGCGCGACAGCAGGCCGGCGGGAATCGCGCGCCCGCTGGTGCGCGGATTGGCGGCGTCCAGCTCCGCGTCGGCCCAGCGATTAAACGCCATCGCCGCCGAGCGGGCCCCCACCATCGCCACCAGAATCCAGTACAGCTTCATCGGCAGTGTTCGCCGCCAGTCAGGCAGCCCATCGGCCGCCAGCAGCACCGCCGTCAGCGCAAAGGGCAGCGCAAAGACGGAGTGCTCCCACTTGATCATCTCCAGCGTCGTCCGCGTCCTTGCCCACAAGCTCGGCATCTTTCGCTCCCAGCATCAGTTTACTTGAGATTCGGCGCGCGGGAGCGCCGATCAATCCGCTGCTCTCTCGACATTCTGAAGCTTGCAAAAATAGGATGGTTGCGACTTAAACCAGAGCTGGCACGTCTCCCTGAAAAACCGGCTTCTGAGGAATGGTGACCATCAGATGAAACGTGTGCTCTTTTCTTTGCTCGTTGTCTTGCTCTCAACAGTTCCGCCGCTTGCGTCGAACTCCATGCTCCCTGACGGAACGGAACTTCCGGCCTGGGAGAAGGCGCTTCACTTCTCGAAGACTTACTACGTGGACGCTCAGGCAAAGAACGCCGATGACAAAGGACCGGGCAGCAAGGAGCGGCCGTTTCGCACCATCAATGCGGCGGCCCAGGTGCTGCAACCGGGCGAACGCGTCGTCATTGCCGAGGGCGTCTATCGCGAGTGCGTCCGTCCGGCGCGCGGCGGAAGCGGCCCGGATGCGATGATCAGCTACGAGGCCGCGTCGGGCGCGAAGGTAGTCATCAAAGGCTCGATTGTGACCACCGGCTGGCAGCCGAGCGAGGGCTGGAGCTTCGGCTTCGACCGGGAGACGCGCAAGCCTATCAAGGTCTGGGAGCTGAAGCTCGATCCGAGTTTCTTCCCCAACGGGTACAACCCCTTTGAAGTGGATAATGTGATCGGCAGCCGGATGTGGCTCAGATATGCCCAGGACAACATGGAGACGTACTTCCGGCGGCGCGGGATGGTCTTTGTGGACGGCAAGCCGCTGGAGCCGGTGGGGTCTTCGATGGAACTGGCCGGGCCATCGCAGGGCTCGATGAACTACTTTACCGATGTGCGCTGGTCGCCGCTCTTCAAGGAGTTTTCGCCGGAAGCCGGCAAGTTGTGGATTGAAACCAACGGCATGACGCTGCATATCCGGCTGGCGAATGACGACGATCCAAACAAACACGTCATCGAAATCACCAACCAGGAGCAACTTTTTTCCCCGGCCCAGCGCTACCAGTCCTATATTCGCGTCAAAGGGCTAACCTTCCAGCACGCGGGCAACGGCTTTCCGGTGCCGCAGCGCGGAATGGTCTCAGTCAACCGCGGCAATCACTTCATCTTTGAGGACAACACCTTCGAGTGGGCCAACAGTGTCGGTCTCGACATCGGCAATGAGGATTGGCAGGCCTCCTTTCCGCCGCAGCCGGTGGGCTTCGACGTCGTTCGCGGAAACACCTTTCGCTACTGCGGAATCGAGGGCCTCGGCGGAACCGGCGGGCCGCGCAACACGCTGGTTGAAAAGAACCTCTTCGAGTGGATCGGCTGGCAGAATGCGGCGATGATGTCCGAGTCGGGCGGCACCAAGATGCACACGGCCCGCAATCTGCTCTTCCGCAATAACGTCGTCCGCCATATCCGCCACGCCAATGGCATCTGGCTCGACATCGGCAATGCCAATGTGCGCATCACGGGCAATCTCTTCGCCGATATTCCCGGCGATGTGAATCCCCATGCCGTGCACATCGAGGGCAGCGAGGAACTGAATCAGATCGATAACAACATCTTCTCCAACCTGACCGGCGGCATCCTCATCCGCGACACTAACAATGTCATCATCGCCTACAACCTCTTTCTCGATTGCAAGGAAGTCTGCGTTGACACCATCTCCGGCATCAACGGGCCGCGCCCCATCTTCGGGCACACCAACGATGTGCATAATTTGATGGTCTTTGACAACATCTTCGCCGGGATGAGCCGTTCGGCCATCGAGTTCACTAACGCCCGCAACGAGGCTGACGGCAATGTCTATGCGAATCCCGCCGGTGCAATGTTTGGCTCCGGGCCATTCCTGCGCGTCAAGACGCCGGAGCCTCCGGAGTGGCATGACCTGAAATCCTGGCGTGAAGAGCACGGCTGGGATAAGAACGGCTCGATGGCGGAGATCACAGCGGTCCTCGATCCGGACAAGCTCGAACTGACAATGACCGTAAAAGGCGGTGTGAAGCGCGCCGCTCCCTACAAGGCAATCGACACCGACTTCTTCGGCCGGCCTGTGCACGGGGAGAGAATGCCGGGGCCGTTCGCCGAGCTTGGAACAGATTCCGCGGCGCGCAGCATCGATCCGCGATAAGCCCGCAGAAGGCACGGCCACGGCACGGATAAAGCCGTGCCCTTTCTAAAGATCGACTGAATCAGCGGTTCCCTAATTCTTCTTCTCTGCACTATTGACTTTACTCGGCAGAGCTGAATTCCCTGGAACAGTCTTTTTTTTCGCCGGACGGGCGGGCGCGGCGCCGAGCAGAGCAGACCAGCGCTTGTCGGGCAGGTGCGGCGACTTCTTCGCTTTGGCAATCGCCAGCTCGGCGACTTCTTTCACGATCCAATCAAAGTTCGCCTGGCCGATGGAATGAATGTCGGCGTCGGGCACGGGATTCATGAAGTCGATGGCGTAGGGGACGCCGCGCTCAACGGCGAATTCCACCGAGTTGAAGTCGTAGCCCAGGGCGCGGCAGAGCTTGAGGGCATCTTGCCGAATGCGCTTGAGCAGCGACTTGCCGGCTGTGGGCGGGGTATGGAGATAACGCTCAGTGTGCGGTCGGCGCGGATCGTAGGCCATGATGCGCACCTTCTTCTGGCCCACCACAAAGCAGCGGTAGTACTCGGTGTAATGCACGGCCTTCTGATAAACCATGCACAGATCGCGAGAATCGTCGTAGGCGCGGAAGAACTCCTCGCGCGAGTGAACCTCATGCACATCGCGCCAGCCGCCGCCGTCGATGGGCTTCAGGAAACCGTGCTCGCCAACGTCGGCGAAGACCGCCTCCCAGTCGAGCGGGTATTCCAGGTTGCGCATCGAGCGGTCGGTTGAACCTGCGGGAAGCTGCTTGTGAGGCAGCATGACGGTGGACGGAACGGCGACGCCCAGCCGCGCGGCCAGCGCGTAGTTGAGGAACTTGTCGTCCGCCGATGCCCAGAAGGGATTGTTGATGACCGCCGTTCCGTTGAGGGCCGCGTGCTTCAAATAGGCGCGATAGAAGGGAATGCCGTGGGAGATGCGGTCGACAATCACCGCGTAGCGCGGCGCACGGTCAAGCTGGACGGCGCCGGTGAGAACAAACTCGGCGGCAAGGCCGTCAATGTTGCGCGCGTTGATCTGCTCGACCAGCGCGCCGGGAAAGCTGTTCTCTCCGCCAAAGAGAATGCCGATCCGTTTCATGGCTCACCCTCCTGGATGTACACTCAGGCGCCGTTTGCGCGTCGCGGGTACGCATCCAGTGTACGGCAGGTGATTGATTACACGGTAAATAAAAATGCTCTACCACCGCCAGTGAAAGAGTCTGAAACTCCTCGCTTTCAGCCGCCTGCCGGGCGCTCCTCGCGGCAATTGTCGAAGAAATGGAAAGAATCAGCCCAATACATTCAGGCTGCCGGAAGAGCGTAAACAGGCAAGCGCGAATAATCCTTGGATACATTTATTCCACTTCCGTCTACCCGCGGGCGATTCGACGCGTTAGGATTACATACTATGGCGGACAGAGGCAGCAGACTGATGCGACAAACCAGCTCTACCATGCAACTGACGCGGGCCGCCGACTACGGGGTGCGCGTGATGATTCATCTGGCCACCCTGCCCGACCATCAGCTCACACGCCTGCCCGAACTGGCCCGCGCCACGGGAGCGCCGGAGAGCTTTCTCTCCAAGGTGCTTCAGGGATTGTGCCGCGCCGGTATGATGGCTTCGCGGCGAGGGCAGTCAGGCGGCTTTGAGCTTCTGGACCCGGGGCGCAAAGCGTCGATTCGCGCCGTGATTGAAGCCATCGACGGCCCCATCCGCTTGAACGTCTGCCTGACCTCCGGCGACTCTTGCAAGCGGAAGTCCTACTGCCCGGCGCATCCCGTCTGGGCCAGGGCGCAGGAGGCCATGATGGAAGTTCTTAACAAGGCCACCATCGCTGAATTGGCGCTGGCGCAGCCTGGGCAGATTTCCCTCGGCAACTCCGAAGCAGCCTGAGCGTTGGCGCGCCGCATCATCCCAGCAACTGTTTCGCCACCTTGATATACAGCTCAACGGCCTCCAGTAGCTCCCGCTTGGCAATCTTTTCCTGCGGCGTGTGCGCCACGTGGATCGACCCCGGTCCCAGCAGCAGCGGCTCGCCCCAGTTGGAGAGTTGAGGAATGTCGGTGGAGAATTTGGCGATCATGGTGGGCAGCCCCTGGACGGCGCGAAAGCGCATGAATGGAGTGTCGAGCGTGAACTCGACCTCGGCCTGAGTGCCCGCAACCTTGGTCAACTGAGCGCGCACCGGCGCTGAGTCCGTTACCGTGCGCACCAGCACCTGCGCCTCGGCCTGGTCAGCGATGACGTTGGGGGCGTGGCCGCCGTTAATCTGGCCGATGTTGAGTGTGCTGGGGCCAATGCCCTCCAGCTCCGGCAGCGGCATGGCCAGCAGCTTGCCGAGCACCTCGACCAGCTTGTGGACGGCGCTCTCGCCCAGTTCGGGATAGGCCGAGTGGGCCATCTTGCCGGTGGATTTGAAGGCCGCGCGCAAGGCGCCCTTTGAGGCCAGGGCAAGGCGGTTGTCGGTAGGCTCGCCGTTGATGAGAAACCGGCTGCCCTTGGGCGCTAGGTTGGCGGCCTGGGCGCCGGCCGAGTCGCGCTCCTCGCCACTGACGAACAAAAGGCCAATCCGAAACCCCGCCGTCCGCAGCACCTCTGCGGCAGCCACCTGCGCGGCCAGGATGCCCTTGGCGTCGCAGACGCCGCGCCCGTAAAGAAACTCCGCATCCTCGCTGAAGGGAATGTAAGGCGGTACGCAATCCATGTGCGTGGAAAAAACCAGGTCGGGGCTCTCGCCCGGCGCACCGGCATAGATGTTCCAGCGCGGGCCGCCGGCGGCGTTCTCCTTGGGCTGAACTACTGCCGTTTTTTCCACGGCCCAGCCGCGCGCCGAGAGAAAATTGTCAAGGAAATCGCCCACCGCGCCCTCGTGGTAGGTGGTGGACTCGATCTCGCACAACTGGCGAGTGAAGAGGATTGGGTCAAGGGGCGCAATGGAATCAACAGCTAGGCAATCAGACATGATATTGCCAGAATAAACCAATCAGCGCTTGCCTCTTCACTTCGGCCGCGGCAGGTCAGCCAACCGCCCGCATTTCTCTTGCAGATGATTTTCCTCCCCCGGCGCACACTGAAACCATGTTTTCATGCCGAAAATCCTTGATTCCTGTTCACTGGTCCCGCTCACAGCTCCCCTAAATAAAGCACATCTATCCCTCTATTTACCGTGAAACTATGACGACCGGCGAGGAGTGCATCTTCTCTCTACATTCGCTGATTATCAGTCACCTCGCGCTCGCGCCGCGGTCATAAAGAAATCTTTACGGTCTGCGCGTAGAATGGGGTTTGGAATGACTACGACAATCGCCTCCTCCACTGAGTTCAAACCGATGCTGCTCCGTCCTTGCGCCGGCCTCTTCTGTACCGGCCAATTCGAACCTCTGACGAGGGCATTCGCCGGTCGGCCGCTGGCCACCAACAACCTGGTCATCAACGACAAGGAGCAACCGCGATGACGCCGGTCACCAGCGATTCCGACCTGGATGCCCTGCACGCCACGGCAACAGACATCTTTACCGGCGCCATCCAAGCCTGCAACATCGCCTCGGCCTTTGATCGCCGCATCCGCTTTGAAGGCGACATCATGCACCGCCTGATGCCCGATGGCAGCGGCCCGGATTCGATTGATCTCAATTGCTACAAGAAGATTTTCGTCATCTCGCTGGGCAAAGCCGCCAGCCCCATGCTCGATACGCTACTCAAGCGCATGAGCCGCCGCCAGGGCCTGCGCGGCATCTGTTGCTCCGGCCAGTTGCCCAAGAGCCGCGACTGGCGCTTCCGCTACTTCGAGGGCGGCCACCCGGTTCCCAACGAAGAATCCTTTGCTGCCGCCCGCGCCGCGTTGGCCATGCTCAGGAAGACGAATAAGGAATCGCTGATCTTCTTCCTCATCTCTGGTGGCGGCTCGGCTCTGTTCGACCTGCCGCTCGACCAGCACATCTCGCTCGATGACACCATTGCCTTCCACGAGGCGCTGCTGGCCTCGGGCGCGCCAATCAACGAAATCAACACGCTGCGCAAACACTTTTCCGCCGTCAAAGGCGGTCGTCTGGCCATGGCCGCCCCCAAGGCCGCCAAAGTCAGCCTGCTGCTGCCCGATGTGCCGTTGCGCTCGCTCGACGCCCTCTCTTCCGGCCCTACCTCGCCCGACCACTCGACCGTGGCCGAGGTGCGCGCCCTGCTCGACAAGTATGATCTGAAGGCCAAATTGCCGCCCGCCGTGAGCGCCTTCTTTGAACGCGAAGATCTGCCTGAGTCGCCCGGCAACAAGGGTTGGCGTCCACCCTTTTTCCCCAAGTTTTCCAAGCCTGATCTCGCGCCCACGCGTCCCGTCACCGGGGTTGCGGCGCTCAGCGGCGAAGATGAGGCCTTCCGCGATTCGGTCTTCGAGATTCTGCTCAGCAGTCACGACCTGGCGGAAAACGCACGCGCCCTGGCGCAGAAGGCCGGCTACCAGGTGGTGGTGGACAACAGTTGCGACGACTGGGATTACGCCGACGCAGCCCGCTTTCTGCTGAATCGCTTCCACGCGCTGCGCGCCACCTATCCGCGCCTTTGCCTGATTTCGGTGGGCGAGGTAACGGTCAAGCTCGACCGCACCCCCGGCGCCGGCGGACGCAATCAACAGTTTGTGATGGAGTGCGCCCTTGATTTGGAGCAGTATGCGGGCCAGCGACTAACCGTGCTCAGCGCCGGCTCCGATGGCATCGACGGCAACACCCAAGTCGCTGGAGCCATCGCCGACCCCACCACGGTGACTCGCGCCCACACCTTCGGATTCCACCTGAAGTCGTCTCTGGCAGCCTTCGACGCCTGTCCCATGTTCACGGCTCTTGGCGATGCCGTGGTCACTGGACCCACCGGCCAGAACCTGCGCGACCTGCGGCTTCTGATCGCCGACAATTCATAGATTTGATCCATGAGTTGCTTGCGGCGATTTCTCTATGGACCGCAGTAAAACTTGAAAATGGTTAGTCTGTGGCGGCAAAAATAATCAAACCTGCTCTGGATTACTCGCTAAATCCTGGATGTGACCCATCTTTTCCTGCTTGGTGCGCACATACTCCGCAAAGCTCTCTTGCGGCTCAACCTCAGCGGAGACGCGCTCGACTACGCTGATTCCAGCCGATTCCAACGCATCAACCTTCTCCGGGTTATTGGTGATCAGGCGAACCTGAGAAACGCCCAGCAGTTTGAGCACTTCGGCGGGCAGTTCATAGGCGCGGCAATCGGCGGCATAGCCCAGCTCGACATTGGCCTCGACCGTGTCCAGCCCGTGATCCTGCAACTCGTAGGCGCGCAGTTTGGCCATCAGGCCGATGCCTCGGCCCTCCTGCTGCTCATAGAGCAGGATGCCCGCTCCCGCCTCGGAGATCTGGCGCATGGCCAGTTCCAGTTGCAGGCGGCAATCGCAGCGCAGCGAGCCGAAGACATCTCCGGTAAGACACTGCGAGTGGATGCGCACCAAAGGGGGCGTCGAGTGGATATCGCCCATCACCAGGGCTACTAGGCCCTCGACCTCGCTGCTTTTGATCTCGTAATCGCTTCCGCTCGCCGTTGTCTCTTCGCAAGGGCGCGGCGCGGAAAGCAGCCCCTCGAAGCCCAGAATGTGGAACGCGCCCCAACGGGTGGGGAAATCCGCCTCGGCGATCTTCTTCACGCTTTCAAATCCCATGCTTCTATTTTACTTGGCAGGGAGAGAGCGGGGCGGCGGATGCGGTGAGGGAATCTTTCTGGGGTTTGCGGATCGGAATAAAGGCCGTTATTGATTGGACAACTCATAGGTCGATAAATATTGCGCCACGGCGTTGGCCACAATCTGATAACCGTGTGCGTTCAGATGGACAATCTCGGTTTGCCGCACCGGCGCGCCAGCGGCGTGCGATGTATTCACTCCGCCCTGGGCGCGAACCACAGTCGCGGTATTGCCGCTCGCGGAAACGATGGAGACGCTTTCGGCATTCGCTCCCGTGTCAATGGTCAAGACGGCTCCGGCACCCATCAACGGATTGGCGACGACAGTGACGGTGGTATCCGAGGGGCCAATCGCTTGGGCCAGTGTGGTATATCCATCGATTGCGCGCAGCGAGGTCGGCACCTCGTAATGCTGGAAATCTGAGACATCCACGATTTGCGTCGGGTCGTAACTGTCCACCAGCAACTTCCAGACATCCAGATAATGTGATCCGAAGGCCGCCGCCAGTTGACTGTTCAAATCGACAATAATTTCGTATGCGTCTCCGCCCGGCCCGTTTGGACTGGCGCCGATCCATTCGGCCTCCCGCGCCTCATTGACGATGGACAGGACTATGTAGTTTTGCCCGGGGGGAATGGTCGCAACCTGAGCCTGCAAATCGGATAAAACCACACTTCCTTCAAGATAATTGTTGCGCCCTTCCCAGAAGACGGGAAGCCAGTTGGCATAGGGAGTATCCACGACAAGCAACGGCGTTCCCGGCGCGCTGACCGGGTTGGCGAGCGCCATGGACGGCGTGAAGGTGAAATCCGTGCCCGTCGCGTCAACCGTGATCGCCCCATGCACTCCCTGGATGCTTCCAGAAACTCCTCCAGAAGGCCCTTCTGTATTTACTGGATAATAAGTCGAAGACCCGTTGGAGCCGGAAGGAAAGGTTACTTCAACTCCGCCGGAGGCGGGAATCACTCCACCGGCGACGGTCACAGTGGTAGTTACACCGCCTTCGCGTACGCTGATCTGCGTCGAGGTCTGCCCCCGCACACCCATGTTGACGGCGGGAATTGCGAGCAATTTGCCGAGTTCTGTAGGGAAATTTCCAGTGTCATAAGAGCCTTCATCTCCAGCTGTCATCGAATCGCCCCAGGCTACCACGCCAAACGAGGAGGCATTCAAACTGAGGCTTGCCTGGGCCGTGTTGTAGTCCAGCGTGTCGGCGGGCATGAACACGGCAGAGAGCGTCTGCGCTCCGGGCGATTTGAAGACGGTTCCGGCCGGCGGCGTGTAAAGAAAGCTGCCTGCCAGCGCCGCTCCTCCCGGAGTCGCGGCGGTTGCATCAAGCTGGCCTGAGCCCAGAGCCGCGCCCACCGCGATGGGAAATGTGGCCGCCCAGTTGATTACCGGAGTCGCCTTGTTCACGGTCAGCGTTACGCTGGCGCTGGCGCTGGTGTAGTCGATAGCGTCGGCCGGCGTGAAGACAACGGAAAGCGTCTGCGAGCCTGCTGTGAGTATCGCGCCCGCATCAGGACTGTAGGCATAAGTTCCGGGCACGTTTGCCGTGGCGCTCAACTGCGTCGCGCTCAACGCCGTGCCGTAGATAATTGCCGCCGGATTTGCCCATGTGAGCTGCGGCGTCGCCTGACTAACAGTCAATGGTACGCTGCTGTTGACTGTGGCGTAGTCTGTGGCGTCGGTGGGCGTGAATGTGGCCGAAAGCGTGTGTATGCCGGCGGCGAGGACCGTGCCCTGCGCCGGGGAGTAGGCAAAACTTCCCGGTACGCTCGCGGAGGCGTTCAATTGCGTCGCGCTCAACGATGTGCCATAGACGATCCCTGTCGGATTTGCCCATGTGACCTGCGGCGTCACCTGGTTGATGCCGATCATTACGCTGGCGTTCACGCTGGCGTAGTCCGCGGTGTCGGTCGGGGTAAAGGTGACAGAAAGCGTACGAGTGCCGGACGAGAGTACGGCGCCCAGCGCGGGACTGTATGAAAAGGCGCCCGGAACGCTGGCGGTGGCATTCAGTTGCGCGGCGCTGAGCGCCGTGCCATAGGTGATTGCGGCAGGAGGCGACCAACTGACGGCCGGAACCGCTTGATTGACGATCAGTGTCACGCTGGCGTTGGCGGTAGTGTAGTCCGTAATGTTGTTGGGATTGAAGGTGGTCGAAAGCGTATAGGTTCCGGCGGGGAGAACCGTGCCCAAAGGAGGGTTATAGACGAAGGAGCCGGGGACATTCGCGGTTGCATCCAATTGGGTTGAGCTGAGCGCCGTGCCATAGGTGATTGGCGCCGGAGAAGCCCAGGAGATCGAGCCGGAGGCGCTTCCTCCGCCACACCCGGTCAGAACCAGGCAAACGACACCGAATCCCGCTATCCGGCTAACAGAGCGGATAAGTGAGCAAGGCTTCGGGTACAAGAAAGACCTCCAAAATGAGATTTGGACTGGAAGAAGTATATCGTTCAGTGCACGGCCCGTCACGCACTGACTCAAGGTCGCGCCGGACTGAAGTAATAATCTCTAATGACCACTGTTTATGATGCTTCGCGCGCGTTGTGCGAAATTCACGGCCTGTTCATTTTGGAACCGTAGAGGGCTTGCCCCTTATCCGCCAGCCAAAGGGCTTATCCTTAGGATGAATGCGTGGACGGAGGGTTTCAGCATGATGGGTTGCCGGCCAGTTGGCTTGCTGCGGGCGTTTGCTGTCGTTTGCCTGCCGATTTGGCTCTGCGCCGCCGCCCTGCGGGCCCAGCCGCCGGAGGCTTCCTCGGTGATTCGCAACGTGGACGCGGCGGTCAAAGCGCGGCATGATGGCCTCTTGGGTTACACCGTTACCGAGCATTATGCGGTTTACCGGGGCAAGGATGAGACTCGTCCGGCGGCGGAGATGACCGTGCATACGGTCTATCGGAGAGACTCAGGCAAGAGTTACACCATCGTTGCGCAATCCGGTTCGGAGTTTATCCGAAATCACGTGCTGGTTCCCCTCCTCGAGAATGAAAAGCGCATCAACCAGCCCGGCATCCGGGAGGCGTCGTGGATTACATCGGCAAATTATGAAATGAAGCTCACCTCCAGCACTCCGCGGCAGGTGGATGGGCGGGAGTGCCTCGCGTTGGCCATCACCCCCCGGCGCAAGGCTACCAATATGATCGAAGGAACCCTGTCGGTTGAGGCCTCAGACGGCTCAATCGTCCGGCTTGAGGGCACGGCGACCCAAAGCCCCTCCATCCTCACCGGAGTTGCCCAGGTGATGCGCCAGTACGTCAAGGTGAGCGGCTTTGCCATGGCCACGCACGCCAGAGCCGTATCGGATAGCTTTCTTCTTGGCCGGACGACTGTCACCATCGACTACCAAGACTACCGGATGGAGCTTGCTCCCACCCGGTAAGTGGGCCGATTTCGCTTCCCCGTCCGGAGCCTGTTCCCTATGTGCTGGAAAATGGAGGAGGTAGCCACTCTACGTGACCGTGGTCACGGATGGATACCGTCATGGGGCCTTACAACATTAGTAGACATGGATCCGGTGCGGCGATGCAGTTGCATTGTGAGCAATTGCAAGGTGATGTTTTTGCTGTGCTTATGCGTTCCGTGAACGGGAGGAATCGTGCTTGCATTCACACCCCCGCCGCTGCCCAGCGACGATAAACGCTGGAAGATTGTCAACGGCACCATGCGCAAGAATGGCTTTGCACGCTATGCGCTGATTGAGACGCTTCATACCGTGCAGTCCGCTTTCGGTTATCTGGACGACGATTCGATCCGGTTTGTGGCTCGCTCGTTGCGTGTACCGCTAAGCCAGGCTTATGGAGTGGTGACCTTCTACCACTACTTCAGCCTGAAGCCGCCCGGCAAGCATACCTTGACGGTCTGCGCCGGCACGGCCTGCTACATCAAGGGCTCCGACAAGCTGGTGGCTGCGGCAGAAAAGCGCCTGGGCATTGGCCAGGGACAAACCACTTCAGACGGCAAGATCAGCTTGATGATGGCCCGCTGCGTAGGCGCATGCAGCCGCGCTCCCGTGGTGTTGTGCGACGGCGCCGTGGCGGGCGAAATGGCCGCTGAGCAGATGCTCGAGCAACTGGAAAGGTGGGCGGTGGAATGACGATTGAAGAGCTCGAACAGATAGCCAAGAGCGTCTCCCAGGAGAACGCAAAATACGATTTTGAAGTGAACGTCTGCATGGATCTGGCCTGCATGAGCCAGGGCGCCGACCGTTTGCGTGAGGCGCTGGAGAAGACTGCCGAAGCCTCCGGCAAAAAAGTTCTGATCCGCCGCACCGGCTGCATGGGCCCCTGCTCCTCCGGGCCGCTGGTGCGCGTAGACCCCGATGAGCTTCTCTATCACCATGTGAAGGATACCAACGCCGAAGCGATTGTCGGGAGCTTGGGCGGTGAGCCGGTTCAAGGCCTGCAATGCGACCTGAACGAGCACTTCGACAAGCAGGTTCGGGTGGTACTGGAAAACGCCGGCCACATCGACCCGGAAAAGATCGACGATTACATCTCCCGTGACGGCTACAAAGCGCTGCTGACAGCGTTGACCGAGATGACGCCCAACGGCGTGATTCACCGCATTACCGAAAGCGGCCTTAGAGGGCGCGGCGGCGGCGGTTATCCCACCGGACTGAAGTGGGGAACGGTAGCCAAGGCTGCGGGCGAGTTGAAATACGTGGTTTGCAACGGCGACGAGGGCGATCCGGGCGCATTCATGGATCGCAGCGTGATGGAGGGCGACCCGCATCGCGTGATCGAGGGCATGGCGATTGCCGCCTATGCAGTGGGGGCCAACAAAGGCTTCATCTATGTGCGGGCCGAGTATCCCATCGCCGTTTCCCGACTGACCACCGCCCTGCGCGAGGCGCGCCGGCGCGGCCTGCTGGGCAACAACATCTGCAATACGCCCTTCTGCTTCGACGTGGAGATTCGCCTCGGCGCCGGAGCCTTTGTCTGCGGCGAAGAGACGGCGCTGCTGGCCTCGATCGAAGGCCGGCGGGGTACGCCCAAGCCGCGGCCGCCGTATCCCGCGGTCAGCGGACTGTGGGGCAAGCCCACGCTGATCAACAATGTGGAGACCTACGCCAACATCGCGCCCATCGTACGCAATGGCGGCAAGTGGTTTGCCGGCATGGGTTCGGAGCGCAGCAAGGGAACCAAGGTCTTCGCGCTGACCGGCAAAATCACCAATACCGGCCTGGTTGAAGTGCCCATGGGCATCAAGCTGAGGGAGATTATCGAGGTCATCGGCGGCGGCGTACCGGATGGGCACACCTTCAAGGCAGTGCAGACCGGCGGGCCTTCGGGAGGCTGCATTCCCGCCGAGATGCTCGACCTGGGCGTCAGCTACGATGCGCTGATGGCAGTCGGCTCAATCATGGGCTCCGGCGGCATGATCGTTATGGACGATACCTCCTGCATGGTCAACGTGGCTCGTTTCTTCGTCGAGTTCTGCATGACCGAGTCCTGTGGCAAGTGCATTCCCTGCCGCGCGGGCACGGCGCAGATGTTCACGCTGCTCACGCGCATCTGCGAGGGAAAAGGAACCATGGAAGATCTGGACCTGCTCGTAGGTCTGTGCCAGACAATCAAGGAAACCAGTCTCTGCGGGCTGGGCATGACGGCGCCCAATCCCGTACTGAGCACGATCAAGTACTTCAAGAACGAGTACATCGAGCACATTGTGCACAAGCGCTGTCCGGCTGGGGTCTGCAACATCGAAGCACCCGTGCCTGAAGCTCCGATGGAGGTGTTGGCATGAGCGAAAGCATGGGCGTCAAAACTCTTATCATCGACGGACAGGAGCTGAGCGCGCGCGCCGGCCAGACCATCCTGGAAGTGGCGCAGGAGAATGAGATCAACATTCCCACCCTCTGCCATCTGGAAGGGCTGAGTGACGTTGGCGCCTGCCGCCTCTGCCTGGTGGAGATCAAAGGCAGCAACAAACTTCTTCCCGCCTGCGTGGCTACCGTCCATGAGGGTATGGAGGTCATCACCGACTCGGAGCGGCTGCGCAAGCACCGCCGCACCATCCTGGAGTTGCTCTTCGCCGAGCGCAACCACATCTGCTCGGTCTGCGTCTCCAACGGCCACTGCGAGTTGCAATCGTTGGCGCAGGAACAGGGCCTGACCCACATCAGCCTGCCCTATCGCAACCCCGCGCTCACCATAGACGCCTCACACGAGCGCTTCACCGCGGATCACAACCGCTGCATTCTGTGTATGCGCTGTGTTCGGGTCTGCGCTGAGATTGAAGGCGCGCACATCTGGGATGTGATGGGCCGCGGCATCAACTCCATCGTCATCACCGATCTGCATGAGGACTGGGGAAGCTCAGCTTGCACTCGCTGCGGCAAATGCGTGCAGGTCTGCCCCACCGGAGCTTTGTTTGACAAGAGCAAGATCGGCTCCGATCACCCCAAGTATCCCGATTTTCTGCCCTACTTGAATCTGATGAGGGAAGCGCGATGAGCAAACTGAAGGTAGCAACAGTGTGGCTGGACGGTTGTTCCGGTTGTCATATGTCCTTCCTTGACATGGACGAGCGGCTCCTCGATCTGGCGAAGTTGGTCGATATCGTTTACAGCCCGATCGTTGACGCCAAGGAGTTTCCCGAGATGGTGGATATCGCCCTGGTCGAGGGCGCCGTGGCCTCGGTGGACGACGAGAAAAAGATCAAGAAGGTTCGCGCCCACTCCAAGCTGCTGGTCGCCATGGGTGATTGTGCGGTGGCCGGCAACGTGCCCTCAATGCGCAACCCCATCGGCCCGGAGCCGATCCTCAACCGCGCCTACATCGAAAATGCCGACATTCAGCAGCAAATTCCCTGCGTCGTGGTGCCCAAGCTGCTCAAGATTGTGCGACCCATTCACGAGTTTGTGAATGTGGATGTCTTTTTGCCCGGCTGCCCGCCCTCGGCTGATACCTTTCACGCAGCGCTGACCGCGCTGGCAACCGGTGCGCCGCTGGATATTTCAGCCCTCACCCGCTTTGGAGCCTGATGTAGCGCCGGTCACCTGACCGGCTGTTGTGCGGACGTCCGCGCCCGTGCTTGGCGAAGAAACTTGGAGCTTTTTATGACCCAGACGATCACTATCGATCCCGTTACACGCCTCGAAGGCCACGGCAAGATCACCATCATGCTCGACAGCCAGGGCCAGGTTGAGGACGCGCACTTCCATGTCACGCAGGTGCGCGGTTTTGAAAGGTTCTCCGAGGGGCGTCCGTTTTACGAGATGCCCAGCTTGATGGCGCGCATTTGCGGCATCTGCCCGGTCTCTCACCTGCTGGCCTCGGCCAAGGCCTGCGAGGCCATCATGGCGGTGCGCATTCCGCACACGGCCGCACAGTTGCGCCGTATGTTGAATATGGCGCAGATGGTGCAGTCGCACGCGCTGAGCTTTTTCCACCTCTCGTCTCCCGATTTGCTGCTGGGCATGGAGTCCGACCCCGCGCAGCGGCACATCTTCGGCGTGGCGGCTGCCCGGCCCGACCTGGGCTTGGCCGGTATCGGCCTGCGCCGCTTCGGCCAGCACATTATCGAGCTGCTGGGCACCAAGCGTATCCACACCGGCTGGGTCGTTCCCGGTGGCGTTACCGAGCCGCTCACCCCGGCTCACCGCGATGAGATTCTCGCCATGCTGCCCGAGGCCTACGCCAACGTCAAGCTGGCGCTCACCGCATACAAGCAGATTGCCGACTCCTTCAAGCAGGAGATCGAGGTCTTCGCCAACTTCCCGTCCAACTACCTGGGGCTGATCAACGAAGACGAATCCATTGAGTTTACTGACGGCGCGCTGCGGCTGATTGATCCCACCGGCGCGATTATTGAGGACGGCATCTCGGCCCAGCACTTCACCGAAGTGATTGGCGAAGCGGACGAGAACTACAGCTACACCAAGTTCGTCTACTACAAGCCCCTCGGCTACCCCGAAGGCAGCTATCGTGTCGGCCCCCTGGCGCGGCTCAATATCGTCAAGAGCATGGGAACCCCGCTGGCTGACAAGGAGTTGGCCCTCTTCAAGCAGCTCTCTGCCGGTCCCGTCGAAAGCTCCTTCCACTACCATCACGCGCGGCTGGTCGAGGCTCTCTACGGCATCGAGAATATCGAGCGCATCCTCGCCGATCCGCTCATCCTCGACAAGCACGTGCGCGCCACAGCCGGCGTCAATCGGCTGGATGGCGCGGGCCAGATTGAAGCCCCGCGCGGCACCCTGAATCACCACTACAAAGTGGACGAGAACGGCAAGATCACATGGGCCAATCTGGTTGTCGCCACCGGCCACAACAACAACGCGATGAACCGCGGCGTCCTCCAGTCGGCGCGAGCCTATGTGAAGGATGGCAAGTTCACCGAGGGCGCGCTCAACCGTGTCGAGGCCGTAATCCGCACCTTTGATCCCTGCCTCAGTTGCTCAACCCACGCCTTCGGCCAGATGCCGCTGGTGATGACGCTGGTCAACCCTGACGGCAAGGTCGTCGACCAGCTCATCCGGTAAGGATGCGTTGTTTTGAAAGGGCGCGACTTCAGTCGTGCCGATAGATGGTAGACAGCAGAATGGGCTTTAGCCCCTGAGGAAAGGTGTTTTATCCATAAGCCTTCCCTCGGCGGCTAAAGCCGCATTTATTTGGGCATTTTTTCGACACAACCAAAGCCGTGCTTTTTCAAAGCGAGGAATCTCAATGCTTCAACCCCAAGCCCGATGCCTTATTCTCGCCTGCGGCAACACGATGCGCTCGGATGACGGCGTCGGGCTTTGGCTTGCAGAGTGGGCCGAGCGGCGCTTCAAGGACCAACCCAGCGTACGCGTCCTCGCCGACCATCAGTGGACTCCCGAATTGGCTGAAGACGTCGCCCGCGCTCAATCGGTTCTCTTTATCGATTGCACTCTCGATACGCCCCCTGGATCAGTTCATCTGATGTCCATCGAGCCTGCCGCTGCGGGCCAGGGAATCAACACCCATCATCAAAACGCGGCGGAGCTGCTCGCGCTGGCTCGCGATCTCTACGATTCTCTGCCTTCGACTTCACATCTGCTGACCATCGGCGCAGGCTCAACCGAGCTGGGCGAAGGCTTCAGCGAAGCCGTTTCCGCCGCGCTTCCCCGTGCTTGCCGGCTCATTGAAGAGAGCGTACTTTCGTTCCGCGTCCTCAAAAAGAATTAAATTGGTTGTGGGAGAAAGCGATGAAAGTCCACAGGAAGATTCTGGTTTCCGCAGCTCTGCTGGCGGCGCTTGCCGTCCTTGGCTTCTGGGCACGCCCCGTCAGCTACTACAATGCTGCGCTCCACCTGCGCGAGCACTTTTCCTGCATCGAGAGCCACACGGTGACCGTCGAAGGCCTTCATGTGCACTACCTCGCCGAGGGGCCGAAGTCCGGGCCGGTGGTGGTGCTGGTGCATGGGCTGGGCGGCAGCGCCGAGGACTGGCGCAACCTGGCGCCCTCTCTGGCTCAGTCCGGCTATCGCGTCTATATGCCTGATCTGCCCGGCTACGGACGCAGCGAGCAACCCAGGAATTTCTCCTATTCGGTGCAGGATGAGGCCGAAGTGATGATGGGCTTTTTGCAGACGCTGGGGCTGAAGCAGGTGCAGCTGGGCGGATGGTCGATGGGCGGCTGGATCGCGCAGTTGGTCGCCGCTGAGAATGCGCAGCGGGTCCAGCGGCTGATGCTCTTTGACTCGGCGGGCCTCTTCGTGAAGCCGGAGTGGGATACGCGCCTTTTTTCTCCCACCACGCCCGCTGAACTGGACCAGCTGAATCTGCTGCTGATGCCCCATCCTCCTCGTGTGCCTGCCTACATTGCGCGCGATATTTTGCGCGTCTCGCGGAACAACGCCTGGGTAATTCACCGCGCGGTTGCCGCCATGCTCACCGGCCAGAACGCCACCGACACGCTGCTGCCCAAGCTGCCGATGCCGGTGCTGCTTGTCTGGGGCGCCGAGGACCGCATCACCCCGCCCAGCCTGGGCGAGACGATGCATCAACTCGCGCCGCAATCGGAACTTGATCTCATTCCCGGCTGCGGCCACCTGGCTCCCGGCCAGTGCTCCGCTCAGGTTGGGCCAAAGGTCGTCGAGTTTTTAAAGCGGTAGTGCGAGAATCCAGCTCTTCAGTCCACACCATATTGTCACGAAAAATGGGGGGCGAGCTTAAGCTTGCCCCCTTGGCATGGTGTTTTCAATCGCTCTTAAAAGTTCAGTCGAGCACTCAATTGAATCTGCCGTCCCGGCGTTCCTCGCTTTGGAGGCGGGTTCATCGTACAAATTTCAAAGCGAACTGAAGGACACGCGGGGCCTGCGCCTCCGTGATCTGCCCGAAGGCAGGCGAGTTCATGTCGAATACGGGTGGAATCAGGTTGACATGGTTTGTCACGTTGAAGGACTCTGCCCGGAACTGAATTTTTGTACTCTCATTGAGGGCGAAGCTCTTGTTGAGTGAAGCATCGAGACTCCCATAGGCAGGGCCATCGATGATGTTTCGCCCCTCGTTGCCGAACTGTCCGGTGTTCGCAACCGGATCGAGTCGCTGAAATGCCGAAGGAGATACCCATTGCGACACCTTGTGCGGTGCTCCCTTGTTCGGGTTACCAACGACGTTGGGCCGGTCTCCGAACATTCCGGAAATTCCAGGATGCGGTGCCTGCAACGAGACGTTCGCCGAGTCATAGACGGTGAAGGGAGTACTGGAATTGACGGCTAACAAGCCACTGAATTGCCAGCCATCCAGCAGAACACGAGACGGACCTGTGAAGGAGCGCGCAAACGGAATATCGCAAGTAACGCTTCCGGCAAGACGCTGCCGCGAATCGAAGAGCGAACGTCCGTGTTCTGCCTTCAAATCCTGGTTGTTCTGGGCGATGTCAAGCTCTCCAAGAACCATCCAAGGAGCCGGACCGGACATATGAAGGCTCGACGAGTAGTCCAGATTCTTGGAAAAGGTGTACGCCAGTGTGTAATTCAGGTCCGGCGTACCACTCCGAGTCAGTGAAATCTGTGCCGAGTGGAAGGTTGAGTTCGCATTTCCTTCCACCAGCCCGGCAGTGCCCAACGTGCAGGTGCCGGTCGTCAGCGTACAGCCGGAGTAGAGCCGGCGCCGAGGAGAGTTAGCGAAGGTTGCACCGGGTTCATATATAGCTGGGTTCGCTTCGACCAACCGCGGCAAGCGCGTTCCTTTCGACCCGATGTATCCGACGGACAGGTTCTGTTTACCAAAGCTCTGGTCGATAGTGAGATTCCAGTCCTGCACATAGGGCGGCAGCAGGTTGCGATCAAGGGTAAAGGTGGACGCGGGCAATGCGAACTGACCAGGAGTGAACGGGTTGGTTACGGTACCGAGCGGGTTGGCGTAGTTGATCTTTGTGTATCCGGTAAGTGTCCGGACAACCGTCTGTGGGAGCGCGGAGCTGGTGGCGCGGAACGGCATGCCTACGCCGTTCATCAGTTCGTCGTAGAAGATGCCATAGGCTGAACGGATCACCGTGCGGCTGTTGCCTAGAGGGTCCCACGCGAAGCCGACACGGGGCGCCCAGTCACTTTTGAAGACGGGGGCAATGGTGTCGGGTACACCAGAGTCACCGGGAAACAGAAGGCCGTTTGGAGCGTTAGGGTAAACGGTGGATTGGTGGCCCGGCGCAAACTCCATCATGCGATTGTGTATGTCTCGGAACGGCGTCGTGATCTCGTAACGCACTCCGTAGTTCAGCGTAAGCGTCGAGCTGATGCGGTACTCATCCTGTGCGTAGGAGCCCAACTCCCAGCCACGCAGATCACGCGTGAAGTCGCCCCCGGCCTGAGTGAATATATCCGGCTTACCCAACAGGAAGTTGGCCAATGAGTTGTTAGTGTAGCCCTGAACGGTAAAGGAAAAGGTGCCCGAAGCAAAGTTTGCCTGGTAGCCGTTGAGCTGCGTCCGGCGGAATTGACCACCGTAGCTGGTGACGTGTTTGCCCTGGGTGTGGGCCAGGTTCGCGCTGAAAGCGTAGTCGTTCTGTGTGCTGTCGCGCGGGTTGATGACCGGATCGCCCACGTTGGAATAGCCCTGGGTCATAATTAGTGGCGCGCCCGTGGCCGAGGCCCATGTGGAGGAATATTCAAAGCCGAATGCTTGCGGGCTGAAGCCGGAGTCGCGCTTATCCAGAATGACGTGGTTCCGGAAGAAGCTGACATTGGCAGTCACCACCGTATGCGGAGAAAAGGTGTGCGTCTCAGTGAGTCCGCCCAAGTGTGTGTTGGCGAAGTAGCCAACGGGAAACCCTGGAACATCGGCGCCGAGTTCCGAATATGGGCTGAGGAGTCCCGTCGCCGAGTAGCTATAGCGCGCGCTCAAAACATCCAGGTCCCGCAGCAGCCAGTCGGCTTTCACGCCGCCTTGGTCATTGTTGTACCGGCTCAGGTTTGTGGTTTGGGCCAGGTGCGGATTTTCTGGCGTGTTGGGAATAGGAAAGAACTGAAGGTATTTGGCGGTGATCGCGTTAATTTGACCGGAAAGATTGTTGCCGAAGGGCGTTTGTGTCGAATTCAAAAGAATAGGCGCGTCGGCCGAGAAGTCGCCGTTGCGTTCCGCCATCGTCGGCACCACCACGCCATGCGTGATGTCCTGATTTTCGCGCAGGCCTTCGTAGTACGTGAAGAAGTAGGCGTGGTTGTGTACTATGGGGCCGCCGATCGTGCCGCCGAACTGGTTCTGCTTGGATTCTTCCTTCCGCGGCGCGAAGTAGTTGTTGGCATTGAGTGCGTCGTTACGCAGGAACTCATACAGCGTTCCGTGGATCTGATTCGTGCCTGAACGGGTAACGATCGTGGTAATGCCCCCGCTGGTTCCTCCGAACTCAGCCGGCGCCGTCGTGGTCAGAATCCGGAACTCAGCCATCGTATCGGCTGGCGGCCGATACGCGTACCCCCCATCCATGCGGTTGACGTCACGCATGCCATCCACGAGGAAGGTGTTGGACTCCGGACGCATGCCGTTGACTTCATAATTTTGTCCTGCTCGCCGAAAGTTGTTCTGCACCGTCAATCCCGAGGAGGTTGAACGTACTCCAGGCTGAAGAATGCCTAGCTGAGAGAAGTTACGCCCGTTAAGCGGTAGATTTGCTATCTCGGTTTCGCTCACCACCTCGCCTTGCGCAATCTCATTGGTTTGCAGTCCAGCGGCATCAGCGCTTACCTCGACGGTCTCTTTGTCAGTCGCGGGAACAAGCTGTACGGCAATCTCTGACTGGTTTCCTACATCAAAGTGTATCCGCGAGTTGACCCAGACTGCGAAGCCCGGAGACCGTACTTCGACCCGGTAGTCGCCGATGAACAACTCCTGAAACGAGAACTCACCACGGCTGTCGGTTCGCTCTATATGCTGCTGGGCTGTGCCGATCGACGTGATCACGACTTCAGCGCCCGGCACAACTGCCTTGGTTGCATCCGTGACTACGCCTCTCAAAGAGGCGGTTGCGCTTTGGCCTGCGGCATTTGGCAGAACCGCTATAGTCAACGCAAGACAAAGAACAACGAACAGGATTTTTCGTATCATGGCTCTCCTTCAATAAACTGCATTTGAAATGGCCCGCGATGAAGGCCGGGCCTTGGCCGGGAACATACTCTGTGAACCCGGCCATGCTATGCGTACGCGCCGCCGCGCGTTACCAGAATCGCGGAAGCATACCGGTTTTTTACGCGATGTACTACTTGGCAGAATAGGTTGAAGCTGCATGGACGTCTTCGCCCGATGGATGGAGCGCGGCATCACTCCATGTATGGACCGCGGCATCCTCACATCGGTGGAGGCTGAAAGGCCCTTCACCACCGCGTGCTCTTTTTTGGGCGCGACATACTCATTCCGCTTGTCCACTTTGTCCAAAGCGTCTCGCAGCCACGCTAGCATAAAATGGCATAGTCGGCACTCTAACTAAAGTTCGCTGGCGGTCATCATTTTTTTGGAAGGTTCTGGCAGAACCCACGAGGATTCCATGAAGATTCACTTTTCCGCTTCATCCATGCGCGCCGCGTTTGCGGTGCCCGCTGCTTTTCTATGGCTTTTTCTGGCTCCCGCAAACGCCCAGCGTCTATCGCCGGCAGTCGTTCCGGAGCACTACACGCTCAGCCTCAATCCTGACCTCAAGGCCGCGACCTTCTCCGGTATCGAGTCCATCGATGTGAACCTGACCGAGCCGGTCAACTCGATTACGCTGAATGCAACCGAGATCGACTTCAAGAGCGTCTTTGTTACCGCCGAAGGCAGGCGGCAGAAGGCCGTTGTCTCCCTGGACAGCGAGAAGCAGCAGGCCACCTTCACTTTTGCCGGCAAGCTCGCCGTAGGCAAAGCGACGCTCACGATCTCCTATACCGGAATCCTCAACAATGAGTTGCGCGGCTTCTATCTCTCCAGGACCGCCAAGCGCAACTACGCTGTCACCCAGTTTGAAGCCACCGACGCGCGGCGCGCCTTTCCCTGCTTCGATGAGCCTGCCTTCAAGGCGACCTTTACGGTTTCACTCACCATTGATGCGGGCGACACGGCGATCTCCAACAGTCCGATCATTAGCGACACTCCCGGCGATGGAACGGTCCCTGTTGCCGGCAAGCACACCCTCAAATTTGAAACGACGCCCAAAATGTCCACCTATCTGGTCGCCTTTCTGGTCGGCGACTTCCAATGTACCGCCGGTGAGTCGGACGGCGTGGCCATCCGCTCCTGCGCCACGCCCGACAAGGTTGCACTCACCCCTTACTCCCTCGAAGTGGCCAAGCAGGTGCTGCACTACTACAACAGTTACTTCGGCATTCACTATCCCCTCAAGAAGCTTGATCTGATCGCCCTGCCCGATTTTGAAGCCGGCGCCATGGAAAACTTCGGCGCCATCACCTATCGTGAGACCGAACTGCTTCTCGATCCTAAAACTGCTTCCGTGAGCGCGCGAAAGGAGGTGGCCATCGTCGTCGCGCACGAGATGGCCCACCAGTGGTTCGGCGATCTGGTTACCATGCAGTGGTGGAACAACCTCTGGCTCAACGAGGGCTTTGCCACGTGGATGGAGACCAAGGCCGTGGCGCATATGCATCCGGAGTGGAATATCGACGAGATGGTGGCCTCCGACCTGGATGAAACGCTGAATGTGGACGCGCAGCCCACTACGCGCGCCATTCGCGCCAAAGCCGACACCCCGGACGAAATCAATCAGATGTTTGACGGCATCGCCTACGGCAAGGCCGGCGCGGTGCTCGGTACTGTCGAAAATTACCTAGGTGAAGAGACTTTTCGCCAGGGCGTGCACAACTACCTGGCCGCTCACCGGTACGCGAACGCGACGGCCGAGGATTTCTGGAACGCGCAGACCGCCGCCAGCCAAAAGCCCGTTGACAAGATCATGGAGAGCCTCGTTGCCCAGCCGGGAGAGCCACTGCTCACCTTCGCCGAGCCGGCCCATGGTCAAGTTGCGGTGACTCAAAAGCGGTTCTTCCTCAGTCCGAGCATCCAGCCTGACCTTGCGCAAAAATGGACGCTCCCGGTTTGTTTCAAAACAGCCACGGGAGAGAATTGCCAGCTCCTCACTCCTGCTGAAACCACGTTGAAGGCTCCCGCGCGGAGCGCCTTTGCCAACGCCGGCGGCAAGGGCTACTACCGCAGCGCTTATTCGCCCAGCGTTTATGCGGCTCTGGTGGCGCAGGTGGAAACCACGCTCACGCCCGCCGAACGCATCATTCTGCTCGGCGACGAGTGGGCGCAGGTGCGTGCCAACAAGGCTTCCATCGGCGCCTTCCTTGACCTGGCCGCCGCCGTCAAGTCCGACCCCGGCGCGGCGGTGATGAAAGCGGCCATGGGCGGCGTCCGCGCAGCATCCATGCGCATTGCAGCCAACTCCGACGAGCGCGCTCAGCTCGCGGCCTGGATTCGCTCCACCTATGCGCCGGTCTTCGCCAAGCTTCCCCCGCCCGCCGACAACGACTCAGCCAACACACGCGAGTTGCGCGCCGCGCTCTTCAGCGCCCTCGGCGACATCGGCAAGGACCCCGCTATCCTCGCCCAGTCGCGTGAGATTACGGCAAAGTTCCTGGCTGATCCCGCTTCGGTTGACGCAACTCTCGGCCAGGCCGCTCTCGCCATCGCCGCCCGCAACGGCGATGCGGCGCTCTTTGACGCATTGCAGAAGGTTTATGAAACTTCCACCAATCCGGAGTTTCAGGAAGGTGCGCTGCGTCTGCTGGCCGAGTTTGAAGACCCCGCTCTCGTCCCGCGCTCACTCGACTACGCCGTCAGCGGCAAGGTCCGCAACCAGGACGCGGTAATTCAGTTCGCCATCGCTATGCAAATCAGCGAAAACCGCGAGCAGGCGTGGAAGTTCATTCAGAACAATTGGGAAAAGGTGCAGGCCCAGTTCACCACCGAGATGGGCGCGGAGCTGGTCGGCGCCACAGGCGCCTTCTGCTCCGCCGACGGTCGCGCCAGCGTGCAGAGCTTCTTTGCCGCGCATAAGGTTGCCTCTTCCGATGTCGCTCTCAAGCACGCCCTGGAGAGCATCGACGGTTGCGTCGAACTGCGCGCGCTGCAGGAACAAAAGCTGAAGCAGTGGCTGGATGCCCAACCCAAGCCGTAGAGAATTTTCACTTTTGCTATAAAGTGGGTGCCCCACCCTTCGCGCTTCTTGCGAAGGGTGGGAACGATTATTCTTGCCCTGTTTGAACTTGATACGATTTGTGAAAATGCTCTACTGCGCCAGCGCGGCCAGTCGATCCGCAATGCGCTGGGCGGCATCGGGATGTGCCTGGGTGCGGGCCGCTGCGCCCATCGCGGCCAGGCGCTCCGGGTTGCTTAACAGGCCGGTCAGCGCGGTCAGCAGCCTGCCGGAAATCTCAAGGTCTCTCTCATCGAGCAGCACCGCGGCGCCGGCTTTGACCATCTCCTCGGCGTTGCGCCGCTGGTGGTCGTCGGCGGCGGCGGCAAAGGGAACCAGCAGCGCCGGCTTGCCTGCCGCGGCCAGTTCGGCCACGGTCGAAGCGCCGCTGCGCGCCATCACCAGCGTCGCCCGCTCAAAATGCCGAGGCATATCGGAGATGAATGGCTGCACATCCCAGCGTTCCGGCTCCGCCCCGCTAACGGCATAGGCGGCTTGCGTCTGCTCGAAGGCGCGCGCCCCGCTCTGGTGCAGAACGGTCAGTCCGGGCACTGCATCCAGCAGGGCAACCAGTATCTTGGGCAGATTGAGATTGAAGATGCGCGCGCCCTGCGAGCCGCCAAAAACCAGCAGATGCGGTGCGGCGTCAACGGCGAGCGGCTCCAGCGCGAAGAACTCCTGCCGCACGGGAATGCCGGTCTGCTCGGCGTTGCGGAAAAACCTGGCCGCGGCGGCGAAGTTGACGGCGGCGGCCTGAACGCGCTTGCCCACGAGGCGGTTGGCGAGGCCGGGCATGGCGTTCGGTTCAAAGGCCATCGCCGGAATCTTGAGCTGCAAAGCCGCCGCCATCGCCGGTCCGGAGGCGTATCCGCCCACACCGAAGACGACGCCGGGTTTGAACTCGCCGAGCAGGCGGCGGCAAGCCATGACGCTGCGCGGCAGATTCATCAGCGTGCGCAGGCGGGTGACGAGCGAGACGTTCTTGAGCTGGCCGACATCGACGAGGCGCAGAGGAAAGCCGGCTTCGGGGACAAGGCGCGACTCCATGCCGCGCGCCGTGCCGACGAAGAGGATCTCGGCGTCGTGGCGAGCGACGAGTTCACGCGCCACGGCCAGCGCCGGGATTATGTGCCCTCCGGTGCCGCCGCCAGCGATAAGTACGCGTAGTTTGGACAAATATCTTCCTTTCCAACGCCAATGCCCTATTGTTATTACGTTCTTCGCATCGTAACTAAATAATTACCTGCAAGGTTTTGAAAATATAGGGAGGGGGGAGGGGGGGGAGCCTTCCCGTTCGCCCTGCCGACCTCTTCTTCTCATCCCTATTATTCTATGCTGTGAAGATTGTGCGCCCAGAGGCAATAATTATCTGCAAACTTTTCTCCGGAAAAGATCACATCGGCGTCGTGGCGGGCGGCGAGTTCACGCGCCACGGCCAGCGCCGGGATGATGTGCCCTCCGGTGCCGCCGCCAGCGATTAGTACGCGTAGTTGAGACAAGCTAAATCCTTTCAAGACTCATCATTGTCTGAGTCAGAGTCGACTGCATCCGAATTCAGGTATATAAATGCTCGCTCGCCAATCGCGAGAGCCATCACGAATAGACCGAACATTATACCCGCAGTCGACGCCGGTATACCGTTACTGCCAACGAACCACTCTTCAGTCAACCAATTCGGCAGTAAAGGACACACGTAATAGGAGAACAACATCGACATTGTTAAGACTGCAAGAAACCCAATGTGAATCAGGATAACCGCCGAAAGCCCTTTGATTCTTCGATCAGAATAGAGTGGGAAGTCAAGAAATGAGGCTCCATCTCTCCCAAATGGAATCAAAAACACGGCAAAGGTGTAGAAAGCCATCACCGCAGCGTAGATTAACAATGCGTAAGGTCGGTGCGGATCAAAATCCATTTCGTCACTTTCAGTCTGCCTTTCTTGAAATATTCAGCAGCACCCCAATGCTCGCCAGCGTCACAATAATCGACGTCCCGCCGGCGGAGATCAGCGGCAGGGGAATGCCTTTGGCGGGCAGCATAGCGATGACCACGCTGATATTGAAGAAGGCTTGCAGCAGAATGGTGGTGGTGATGCCGAAGGCGGCCAGCCGGGCAAAGGAATCGGGGGCGCGGAAGGCGGTGCGCAGGCCGCGCCAGCCGAAGTACGCAAAGAGCAGCAGAAGAATAATGGAGCCGATAAAGCCCAGTTCCTCGGCGATGTTGGCGAAGATGAAGTCGTTGTGCGCCTCGGGCAAAAAGAAGAGCTTTTGCGCGCCATTCATGTAGCCGCGGCCGGTGAGGCCCCCTGCGCCGACGGCGATCAGCGATTGATTGATGTGGAAGCCGACGCCCAGCGGATCGCTATCGGGATTGAAGAAGGCCATCATGCGCTTTTTGTGGTAGCCGCTCAGCAGTTGATACGCCAGAAGCGGCATGGCCGCGGCCACGCCAATGAAAAGATACTTCCACTCCATGCCTGCCAGAACCAGCATCATGGCCGTCACTCCGGCCAGAACCAGTGCCGTTCCCAGGTCGGGCTGGCGATCAATCAACACCATGAAGAGAACAGGAATAATGGCGGCGCGCAGCAGGGTGTTCTTCCAGTCGCGCATCTGGCCCAGCCGCGTTGAGAGAAACCAGGCCAGAAAAAGCACCAGCACCGGCTTGGCGATCTCTGAGGGCTGAAAATTGAAGCCGTGGAGGTTGATCCAACGATGGGCGTTGTTGGCAACAGGCATAAAGAAGACCACCACCAGCAGAAAAACGGTGATGCACAAAGCCGGATAGAGGAGGCGCGGGGAGTTGTAGACGCTGTAGTCAATGTGCGAGAGCAGCAGCAGGGCCACCAGCCCGATCAGGGCGCAGACGGCCTGCTTGCCAACGATGCTGTAGGGCGAGTGGTGCTGCTCCTGAGCCACCACGGCCGAGGCGGAGAAGACCATCGCCAGGCCGGTGACAATCAGCACCACGGTGATAAAGAAGAGCCACTTATCGACGCCTGCGCGCTTGGCCATGGTTCAATCCTGTAATTCCTTGACCAGTTGCTTGAATACTTTTCCGCGCTGCTCGTAGTTTTCAAATTGATCGAAGCTGGAGCAGGCGGGAGCCAGCAGCACCACCTCGCCGGGGCGCGCTGCGGCAGCGGCGGCGCTGACTGCCTTGTCGAGCGTTCCGCAGGAGTGAATGGTGACCACGCCGCGCAGATGCGACTCGATCTTGGCCGCCGCCGCGCCGATGGTGTAAACGGCTCTGACGCGCTCGCGCAGCAGACCAGAGAGTTGCGTATAGTCGGAGTTCTTGTCCTTGCCGCCGAGAATCAGATGAATGTCGTTGCCAAAGGCGGCAATGGCCTTCGCTGTGGCGTCCACGTTGGTGGCCTTGGAGTCGTTATAGAATTCGACGCCGTTGCGGGTGGCGACGAATTCGAGGCGATGCTCGACGGCCTTGAAGTTTTCGACGGCGCTGCGAATCACCTCGGCCGGAACGCCGGCGAGTGACCCCAGCGACGAAGACCTGTCGCTGGGGACCCCCACCAGGCGCGCGGCAACCACCGCGGCCAGCACATTCTCCTGGTTGTGCGCGCCCTTGAGCGAGATTCCGCTCAGCGGCATCACATATTCCGTGGCCGCGTCTGCCGCTGCGCGATAGACCACGGAACCCTGTTGCAGCCAGGCTCCCTGCGGAACCGGATGCTCGACCGAGAACCAGAAAACCCGTGCGGCCGAGCGCTGGGCCGCTTCTTCGCAGGGCGTGTTGTCCGCGTTCAGCACCAGGCAATCCTCGGCGGTCTGCTGGGCAAAGATGCGCTCCTTGGCCGCGCAATAGTTTTCAAAGCTGCCGTGACGGTCCAGGTGGTCGGGCGTGATGTTGAGGATCACTGCGATCTGGGGATGAAACTGCTCAGTGGATTCAAGCTGAAAGCTGGAGACTTCCAGAACCGACCAGCTCTCGTCCGTGCTCTCATCAATGAGGGAGACAACCGGAAGGCCGATATTGCCGCCAACCAGCGTGGGCAGGCCGGCCGCGGTGAGGATTTCTCCCAGCAGCGTGGTGGTGGTGGTTTTGCCGTTGGAACCGGTGACGGCCAGCGTCTTGCCTTTGAGAAAGCGCGCGGCCAGCTCCAGCTCGCCGATCACCGGGAGGCCGAAATGCTTCACCTGCGTCAGTTCAGGGGTATCCAGCGGTACGCCGGGGCTGACGACGATCAGATCCTGGCGGCGGAAGGTGAGCAACCCGTGCCCACCGGCCTCAACCATGATGCCGGCTTCAAGCAGGGCGGGAATGTCCTTGGCCAACTGAGCGGCGCTGCGTATGTCGGAGACGGTGACAAGCGCGCCGCGCCGGCGCAGAAATAACGCCGCCGCCAAGCCGGATTTTCCCAGTCCGACGACGAGAACTTTCTTGTTTTTCAACTCCAGCATAAAGTCTTGTCCTCTGTCTTCTGTTGTTTCTATATTGTGCACGAATAGAACCCTTCTACCTCAATTTCAGCGTGGTGAGTGCAAACAATGCAAACACCAGGGCGCCTATCCAGAAACGCACGATGATTTTGGATTCGCTCCATCCCAATTGCTCGAAGTGATGATGCAAGGGAGCCATTCTGAAGATACGCTTTTTGTTGCGCAGCTTGTAGCTTCCCACCTGGAGAATAACGGAGGCTGCTTCGAGGATGAAAATGCCGCCGATAAAGGGCAGCAGCAGCTCCTGGCGAATGATGATGGCGACCGTGCCGATGGCCCCGCCCAGGGCGAGCGAGCCCACATCGCCCATGAAGATCTCCGCCGGGTGGGCGTTATACCAAAGAAAGCCGATGGAGGCTCCAACCATGGAGCCGCAGAAGACGGTCAGCTCGCCCACCATGGGCATACGCTGGAGTTCGAGGTAGTCGGCAAAGACGACGTGGCCGCTGACATAGGTGAGTACGGCCAGCGCGCCGGCGGCAATGATGGTACAGCCGATGGCCAGCCCATCCAGGCCGTCGGTCAGGTTGACGGCGTTGGACGAGCCAACCAGCACAAAAATGATGAAGGCGGCAAAGGGCAGAAAAGCCAGAAAGCCCAGGTGAGGAATGGAACCAAGCCACTGCCAATGCAAATCGGGGCGCAGTTGCTTGAAGAAGGGCACGGTCAACTGCGTGGAGAAGAGCTGAAACTTTTCCAGAACCACCAGCGCAACGGCCACGGCAGCACCGGCTAACCCCTGGTAGAACAGCTTGGCGCGCGCGGTCAGCCCCAGGCTGCGCTTCTGGACAACTTTGATGTAATCATCCGCAAAACCGATAGCCCCGAAGGCCAGCGTGGAGAAGACGGTTATCCAGACAAAGGGATTGGCGGGGTCGCTCCACAGCACGGTGGGCAGCAGAATGGCGATGCCAATAAGCACGCCGCCCATCGTCGGGGTGCCGGATTTCTTCAGGTGCGACTGGGGGCCGTCGTCGCGGACATATTGGCCGATCTGGAACTCGCGCAGCTTCTGAATCACCCACGGGCCAATGAAGAGTGCAATCAGCAGCGCCGTACCAGAAGCAAAGGCGGTGCGGAAGGTGAGGTAGCGAAAGATGCGAAAAGGGTGAAAGAACGGAAAAAGCTTTTCGTAAAGCAGCCAGTAAAGCAAGTGGCCTCCTGAGCCGGCGCGAGGCGGGTTTCAGATTGATTTTACAGGGCCGGGGGGCAGCAGGGCGTGGAAATCGCGCCGTTAGCCACAAAGCGCAACAAGGCTGCCTGGTAAGCAAATTGTTCAGATGACCCTCAATGCGTTGATTACTAAGTTCTCATTGAATTTGAATGCGGCTGGGACCGTTAGCATATTCCCAATTTCTCAATCGCGCGTTCCAGATGAACGCCACGCGAGCCTTTGATGAGCGCCACGTCGCCTTTGCGCAGATTCAGCTTGAGCCAACGGCCGGCGGCTTCGGCGTCGGGTAAAAACAGCGCGGCGACTCCACCTTTGCAGGCGGCGGTTGCCAGGTGTTCGGCGTTGCCGCTGACGCCAACAACCAAATCAATGCCGGCTTCGGCGGCGGCGCGTCCGCAGGCCGTGTGCAGCGCGGGGCCGTGCTCGCCCATCTCCAGCATCTCGCCCGCAACGAGAATCCTGCGCTTGGCGGGGCGCGCGGCCAGGGTGCGAATCATCGCACTGAGCGCTTCGGGATTGGAGTTGTAGCAGTCGTTCAGAATCGTCGCGCCTTTAACTTCGAGCACCTCGCCGCGCTTGTCGCCGGCGGTCAGGGTTTCCAGCGCGGCTGTGGCTGCATCCAGATCAACGCCCGCTTCCAGAGCGACGGCCAGTCCGGCCAGCGCGTTCAATGCGTTGTGAGCGCCCAGCAGTTTCAGCGTCAGTTGCCCTTCGCGCTCTCTGGCGCGATAGCGCACGTGCAATCCAGCCAAGTCTTCGGTGGCTTCGAGCAGTTGCGGATCGGCGCAAGGGCCAGAGCCAAAGTAAACCGCGCGGCCGTGAAAGTCGCGCCCGAACTGGGAAACATACGCGTCGTCACAGTTCAGAAAGACAACGCCGTTGGTGGGCAGCGCATCCACCACCTCAAACTTCGCGCGGGCAATGCCACACTGGCCGTCGACAAAGTTTTCAATGTGCGCATTTCCAACATTTGTCACCACCGCCCAGTCGGGCGCGGCGATACGTGCCAGTTGAGCAATCTCGCCCGCATGGTTCATGCCCATCTCGATGACCGCAATCTCGTGCGCGGCTTCAAGACGCAGCAGTTGCAGCGGCAAACCGAAGCCGTTGTTGAGATTTCCCTCTGACTTGAGTACGTTGAACTGCGCGCCCAGCGCCGCTGCAATCGCATCCTTAGTGGTGGTCTTGCCCGCCGAACCGGCGACGGCCACCACGCGCTTGCCCCACCGGCGGCGCACGTGTGTGGCCAGCGCCTGCAGGGCGATCAGCGGGTCTTCGGTGATGAGCAGCGGAGCAGAGAGCACCGCATCGGGCAGCGTGGCAATCCGTGCGCGCGAGACCACTGCGGCCACGGCGCCACGTTCAATGGCGGCGGCAACAAAGTCGTGCCCGTCCATCCGCTCGCCGCGCACGGCGAAGAACAGCTCGCCCTGGGCGAGGGTGCGCGAGTCAATCGAGTATCCGGTGGCCACCAGCGCGCCCGCGTTGACCACGCGCTCCGGCGCCTCCAACACCGCGCCCGCGCCAATAGCTGCTTCTGCAAGTGTAAGATTCATTGCTCCCCACCATAACCCATTTCGGCGAGTGTGGAAAGAGCTACTTCAGCGTCATCAAAATGAATCGACTTGAAGCCGAGAATTTGCTCCTTCTCGTGGCCCTTGCCGGCCAGCAGCACCACGTCGCCCGGCTTGGCCTCGCCCAGAGCAAGGCGAATCGCCGTGGCGCGGTCCGGCTCTACAACGTAGCGAACTCCGCTCGACTTCAGCCCCGGCTCAATCTCGGCCAGAATCGCCAGCGGCTCTTCGCTGCGTGGATTGTCGCTGGTGGCCACCACAAAGTCGCTGCCCTGCCCCGCGGCCAACCCCATCTTGGGCCGCTTGGTGCGGTCGCGATCGCCGCCGCAGCCGAAGAGCGTAATCACGCGGCCGCCTGTGCGAGCTGTCATCTGCCGCGCCAATGCAGTCAAATTGCGCAGCGCGTCGTCGGTGTGCGCGTAGTCCACAATCACCGTGAAGGGCTGGCCCGCGTCAATGGACTGAAAGCGTCCGGGAACAGGCTGGAGCCGCGGAATAAATTCAACCAGATCGGCAAACGAAACGTCGCGCGCGTGTGCCGACGCCAAAGCCGCCAGCAGATTGAGAATATTCACCTCGCCGGCCAGCCGCGAAACCACTTTGGCCGCCCCCGCCGGAGTTTCCAGCTCCAGCACCGCGCCCGACGGCGTCAGCGTGTGCCGCGCGGCGCGCCACTCGCCCACGCCAATGCCATACGTTCGCACCTCCGCGCCGGCCTTCGCGGCTGCGGCGCTCAGTTCCTCGGCGCGCGGGTCGTGCGCGTTGATCACCGCCACGCGCGGAGCCGCATAGACCGTGCCGTCAAAGAGCAACCGCTTGGCTGCAAAATACTTCTCCATCGTTAGGTGATAGTCGAGATGGTCGCGCGTCAGGTTGGTGAAGACGGCCACATCAAAACTCACGCCTGCCGCGCGACCCTGGTCGAGCGCGTGGCTTGAGACCTCGGTGACCAGTTCCGTAGCCCCGCGCGCCGCGCCCTCGGCCATCAGCTCATACAGGTCGCGCGACTCCGGCGTGGTGTGCAGCGAGGGCCGTACCTCGCCCGCGACATGATACTCAATCGTCCCTACCAGAACCGTCTTTCGTTGGGCGGCGTTCAGCAGCGATTCGATCAAGTAAGCCGTGGTCGTCTTGCCGTTCGTGCCGGTGATTCCCGTAGCTGCCAGCTTGCGCTCCGGATGGCCGAAGAACGCTGCCGAAGCCTCGGCCAGCGCGCGCCGTCCATGCTCCACCTCCAGGACCGGCAGGCCTGGTTGAAAGACCAGCAGGTGATCAAAGGTTGGCGCGAAATCCGTAATAATACCCAATGCTCCAGCCGCCAGAGCCTTATCGACGTAGCGGTTGCCGTCGGTCGAGCCGCCCTTCATCGCCACAAAAATCGCGCCCGGCCGTACCCGCCGCGAGTCATACTCGACCCCCGTCACCTGCTCGTAGGAGTCTCCGCCAGCGCCCACCGCCGTCACTTCCGCAATCAATTCATTCCAATTCATCACGGCTTTAATTGTAGAGTGTTGCCCTTGAAATGTATGGAATCAGATGATCCTGTCCCTGATAATCTACAGAGTTGTCAGCAAATTCAAGAATCCTTCGAGGATAAGGATAACCAATGGCCGAATCTCAGTTCGTTTACATCATTTACATTCGCGCCACCGCCGAAAAATTATGGCGGGCGCTGACCGAGCCGGAGTTCACCCGCCGGTACTGGTTTGACACTACGCAGGAATCAGATTGGAAGCCGGGAGCTTCATGGCGGATTGTCATGGCCGACGGGCGCGTCGGCGATAGCGGTGAAGTTGTGGAGATCGATCCGCCGCGCAGGCTGGTGCTCAAGTGGCGGCATGAGATCCTGCCCGAGCTGACCGCCGAGGGCTATTCGCGCCTGACCTACAAACTCGAGCAACAGGGCGAGGCCGTCAAGCTCACCCTCCTGCATGAGATGGACAAGAGCGAATCGAAGTTCATCCAGGACATCGCGGATGGATGGCCGGCGATCCTGTCCAGCTTGAAGAGCCTGCTGGAGACAGGCTCGCCACTGGAAGTTACTATTGGCTCGCCGGAAGGGATATAAGCAGAATGATTCTCAGCAAACAACTCATCGTCCGCACTTGACCACGATCCTGGTTCCGGGCGCAACCATTGTGCCAGCGGCGGGAGCTTGCTCGCGCACCGTGCCGCTGCCAGTGATTTCCACGACAAATCCGGCGGTGGCGGCCTGTTCGATGACTTTGCGCACTGACAGTCCAACGAGCGAGGGCACACGCAGAGTCTTTCCGTCGGAGATGACAACCGTCGTCGTGGTTGGCTGCGGCGCCGCCTGACGCGGCCGAACGCCGCTTGCTGCGTTCGTGTTTGCGGCTGCGTTCGCAGACTGACCATTGGCGACAGTGGGCTGGCTTGCATTTTGCGGCTTGTTAGCCGCTGAGGCTGAAGCGTCCACGCCTCCACGCAGGGGATCGTCGCTGGGCAGATCGTTGGCTGCGGCGTAGAGAGCATTGATGTCGCCGGTATGCTCGGAGGAGTCGTCTTCAGCTACCTTCACATTCGACTTGGAGACGCGCGGCAGGCGCAGATCGGTGTCGTGAGGCACGGCGAGATATTCCAGCACCTGTTGCGCAACCTCGGCAAAAACCGGCGCGGAGACCGCGGCGCCGTAGTAGCTTCCCTTGGGATCGTCCAGAATCACGGCCACGGCGATCACCGGATTGTTGACTGGCGCGATGCCGGCAAACGAAGCGATGTGCATGGTCTTCGAGTACAGATGCGTGACCGGATCGATCTTTTGCGCGGTGCCGGTCTTGCCACCAGAAGAGTAGCCATTCAGTTGCGCCTGCTTGCCGGTGCCGGCAAGCACCACCCCCTCCATCATCTTGCGCATCTGCGCCGCGGTGGTGGTGGAGATGACGCGGCGCGCGCCAGCCGGCAGCGGATTGGGAAGCTCGTGGCCGGGTAATTGCGGTGCAACCGGCGTTTTGCCATTGCCAGTGCCATCGACTTGCCCCGGCATCAGCACCCGCGGCGGCAGATAGACACCGCCATTGGCAATGGCCGAAACCATCGTGACCAGTTGCAGAGGCGTGACGCCAACCTCCTGTCCAATGGCGATGGAGCCAATCGAAGAGGAGCCCCACCTGCTCACCGGGCGCAGAAGGCCGCGCGTCTCGCCGGGCAACTCCGCGCCCGTGCGTGCGCCAAAGCCAAAGTCGCGAATGTATTGGTAAAAACGATCAGGACCGATCTTGAGCGCCAGCTTGACGGCGGCCACATCGCTGGAGTGCTCCAGCGCCTCATGCACGGTAATGACGCCGAAGTGGTCCCCCTTGTCGTCATGAATAATGCGGCCGCCGGGCATCTTGATGGCTCCGCCCTGACAATCGATTTTGTCGTCGGGCGTGGTCAGGTGCTGATCGAGCGCGGCTGAGTAAACGATAAGCTTGAAAACCGAGCCTGGTTCGTAGACATCGCTGACCGCGTGGTTGCGCAACAGCTCCGGCGTAGTGTGGCGGAAGAGGTTCGGGTTGAATGTGGGACGAATGGCCAGGGCGAGAATCTGGCCGGTGTACACATCCTGCACCACCACCGTGCCGTTGGCCGCCTGGGTGCGCTCCATGGCGTGATCGAGTGCGCGCTCGGCCATCGATTGGATGTACTCATCAATGGTGAGCACCAGGTTCTGGCCCGGCTCCGGCTCACGCACGCTTGAGCCCAGCGCATGGCGCCGCGCGTCAACCGATTTATGCTCCTCGCCCGGAACTCCGTGCAGGCGCGCATCGAACTTCTGTTCCAGGCCGCCCAGTCCGTTGTCGTCCGCGCCCACATAGCCCAGCAATTGCGCGGCGACTTCGTTGCCGGGATAAAAGCGCTGAAACTCCTTGCGAAAGCAGATGCCTTGAAGCGAGTGAGCATTGATCAACTGGTGAACGCGCGCTGAGGTCTCCGGGGTGACGCGGCGGGCAACCCAAGCAAAGTCTTTTCCCGCGTCCAGGCGCGCCGCAATCTGCTCCTCGGTGGTCTGCGCGTCGTCGGGATCAATATGCACTACCGAGGCAAGCAAATGCGCGGTTGCCGGCTTGTCTTTGATCAGATTGGGGTCGGCGCAAACCGAGTCCACCTGCACGGTCATGGCCAATTCGCGCAGGTTGCGGTCATACAGAACACCCCGCTGCGGAGCAACCGTAATCCTTTCCTGCTGCTGGTTCCGCGCGCGGTCCGCGAACTCACGATAGCGCGCCACTTGGAGCCAGAACAAGCGTCCGGCAATAGCCAGCGCCCAGATCAGAAAAAAAAGGCAGATCAACCAGAACCGCGCCCGCTTCATCTGCGTAACGCGCGGCGCGGTGTCGCTCTTCAAACTGGGTCGAACGGGGGGCGGCATGGGCAATCGCTCCGTTGTAGCTACTAGCCAGGAGCCAGGAGCTAAAGTCTAAAAGCTTGGCGCTGGAGGAACGGCTTGGGCAAGCGCCGGAGCTGAACTATCAGGAGCGGCCATGGGATGAACCATCTGGCCGGGCTGCGGCTCGGCAAGGCCCATCTCGCGGGCCATCCGGTCGATTCGATCAGGCTGGGTCAGTTGAGCTTCACTAAGGCGCAATTGGCGGTTTTCCTCTCTTAATTGATCGTAAACCTGTTTCTCCGACTCCACACGGTAGCCGCTCTCCGTGGCGCTGAAGCGCTGTAGTCCCCATACCATGGTCAGCAAAAAAAGAATGGCAACAGCAGCGGAAAACTGGCGAATCTGGCGCGCCCGCGCCGGATCAGCCACCTTGACCAGGCGGCTGTTGTTAATGTTTTTGAGAATGTAAGACTCCGGCGTGCTCATGCCCCGCCGCCGCAGCGCCTGCTGCGCCAGCAGTTTGGCGTTGTGCTCTTCGACCCGCGCGCTCCAGCTTCTGCCCGCTTCAAAGTACGTTGTTGCCAATGCCGCCATGGTAGCCCTCCCAGCGAACAGCTAACAGTTCATTCCAACCAACCGTTTCTGCTGTTGAATAAACTCTTTTCCATGCCGCTTCCGTTGCTGATTCTGTTCGTAACTCTTTCTTCTTTACCGATGCCGAGAACTGTTCGCTACCAACTGTTCGCTGTTAGCTGTTCTTTCCGCCGCTCTCAGCTTTGCGCTCCGTGAGCGCGGGTTGCGCTCTAACTCTTCTTCGCCGGCCGTAACCGGCTTCTTGGTGAGAATCTCCCAGATTCCCGCCCGCGCGCCTTCGCGCAAGCTGTCTTTCACAATGCGATCTTCCAGTGAGTGGAAGCTGATGGACACCAGTCTTGCGGAGGGCTTGAGCAAATTGGGCGCGGCCTCCATCAAGGCTCGAATCTCATCCAGCTCGCCATTCACGTGAATGCGGAGGCTTTGAAAGGTTTTGGTGGCCGCGTGAATGTGTTCATGCTTCATTGTTGGGGCGGCCGATGTTACTATACGGGCTAACTGACCCGTGGTCGTTATCGGCCGCCCGCGAACAATGGCTCTGGCAATTCTTCGCGACCTCCTTTCGTCTCCGTATTCGTAAATCAAATTCGCGAGTTCGTATTCGCTCATCTGATTTACCACTTGTGCGGCGGTCGGACCGGAGCGCGTATCCATGCGCATATCCAGCGGTCCGTCCCCCATAAAACTGAATCCTCTGCTCGCCTCGTCCAGTTGCAGGCTGCTTACGCCAAAGTCTGCCAGCAATCCATCCACCGAGGCAGGCTGCAAATGCTTTGTTATCGAGCTGAAAGCCTCGCCGATCAAAGTAACTCGCGGCGCCTGGCTGCCCAGCTCAACGCAAACCCCGTCCAACTTCTCCCGCGCCAGCGCAAGTGCCTCCGGATCGCGGTCAAAACCAATCAAATGCCCTTGCGAACCCAGCAACCGAGCAATCCTGGCGGAATGGCCCGCGAGGCCCAGCGTGCAATCCACATAGGTTCCTCCGGCGCGCACCCGGAGCAATTCAATCGCTTCTGTTAACAGCACCGGCGCATGGCGTTCATTCGAGTTAGTCATGCGCTCCCCCTGTGGGGCTTTTCTGACGGAGGTTACACATCGTATTCAGTCAGAGCTTCCATATCCTGCTCGCTGAAGCCCGTTTCCTTGACGCTTTCGCGCAGACCGTTCAGGCTCTTCACTCTCAGCAGTGTTCCTTCGCCTGAAACCTTCACTTCCACGTTCACCATGCCCGCATTGCGCAGTTCATCGGGAAAGAGCAGGCGGCCCTGCGGATCCATGTCTGCCCGGTCGCCATACAGCGAGTACCTTTCCAGCAACTTCTTGCGCGCCGGAAGACTCTTGGGCATCTTGAAAACCTTGGCCAGATGCTGCTGCCACTCCGGCATCGGATAAATCTCCGCGTCCTCGCCCTCCCGGCTGACGATATAAAATGCATTGAAGTCCTTGCCGTACTTTTTCTCGACAAAGGTCTTGAACTCGGAAGGCAGCTTCAAACGTCCGCGGTCGTCCAGCTTGGCTTTTGGATTGCCGACAAACCCAACTTGCAGATCGTCCCAGGCGCCCAGTGAATCGCCAGTGGCCTCATTGGAGGTTGCTGGTTGGCTGGCCGGATTGATTTCGGGACTGTCTGCCATTGGCTGCTCTTATCTGGGCCGGAGAACCCTTCCTCGGCTCAACTGTTCGGCCCCGGCTGACCCTTTTGGTCCCGCCTTGGCCCTAATAGACCCAAGTATCGCGCAAATATCTGCCACACGAAAGGTGGAAATCTCATCTTTTTCAGGGGGTTCTTGCAAAAATTGGATGATCCATGAATCATTAAATGAAAAAACCACAAGCAATGGTGGATTATTTAAATATAACCACTACTAATAGAAAAAGATTACTTTCTTGGTTCCGGCCCCATTCTTTCGCCTTGCGCATTTTATCCAGATGATTTAGAGCGAACAAAGGGCGAAGCACTCTCTCTTATTGAGACGAATCTACGCTTTTACACCGCCGTCGGTCCGTTACCAGCTTCATCAGATAGGCGAAGACCAGGGCGTTAACCACCAGAAGCCCGACGCGAACAGGCGTTATGCGGCGATGAACTTCGAATATCTCCCAGGGCAGAAAGGAAGCGGTTACGGCCAGAGTGAAGTACTCTGCCCAAACTTTCTCTAAATAAAGCCCGATACCCTCCAACAGGTCGAGGCCGGCGTAGATAAAGACCACCGCGCCAATCCTTCTGAGCAGCTGGTCTGTGACAAGTGGACTCTTTTCAAGGATGAAGTTGACCAAACGCGACTCGGGATTGAAGCGCAGGTGTTCGGCCAGCCGGGCCAGCAGATCGCCAACATCTTTGTGCAGCAGGCGCAGTGCTCCCACGCCGATGGCCACAAAAAGCAGAGCCTGAGCCAGTTTGAAGGCCGCAATGAGGATGAGCCATTGATTGCGCGGCTTGGGCTTGGAGAGCGAGTGCGATAAGGAATCGGTCATGGATTGGGGAAAACCCGCGCAACACTCCTGTCTCTAGGTTAATTGATGCGCGGCGATTCTGCCCGGCCCCGGGGCTCCCAGCAGAGAAATCGACGAGGCGGGCCTCAGTGCTTCTCCTTCAACAGCGCATCGCGGTCAAGGACGTTTCCGTCCATGAGAAGGCCGGAGATGCGGCGGACGTTCCAAATGTTTTGGGTGGGGTCGCCGTCGAGAACCAGGATGTCAGCGCGGCGGCCTGGGCTGATCTGGCCCAGCTCATTCCAGCCAAACTGGAGGCTATAGTTGTTGGTGGCCGCGGCCAGGGCTTCGCGTGGGCTAAGCCCCAGGCGTACCAGCAGCTCCAGTTCGGTGTGCATGGAGATGCCGGGCAGTGCGCCGAGCGCCGGCGCGCCGGAGGCGGCTAGATAATGCGGGTAAGCGGAGAAGAGAGTCTGGTTGATGCGCCACAGCCGCAGCACCGACTGGTCAGCCTTCTTGCGCAGGCTTTCTTCCATCCAGCGCTGGGTATAGGCGGGCATGCGGCGGGCCCAGGGTGCAAGCGGATAGTCAATCTCGCCGGTGGCGCGATTGGCAGGCTGATAGACGCGCGCGGGATCGAGCAGCGCGGCCACTGGCTCCTTCCACAGGTTGCGATGCTCCGGCAACTGCGCATAATGGATGCTGAAGGCGGGCATGAGCGCGGCATGGTGGGCGGCTAAAAAGCGGGCGTAGGTGCGCAGGTGCAAGTCAGTGGTGGGCAGATGTTCCGCGTAGTCGTAGGCGGTGGTCGCGGCCTGCCCCTCGGAGTCTTCCACCAGCGGCTGCTGCAACTCGTCGGGAATGACGCCCAGTTCATAGCGGCCCATCTTCGGCAGCGCATCCACTCCGGCCTCGACGCCCACTTGATAGGATGTCGAGACAAACTCGCCGTAGGTGGCCAAACCCATCTGGCGGGCGCGGGCGATGATCCATTGGACATTGGCGGCGGTAAGGTTGTGGCCCAGCCACACGGCGCGCGTGCCCAACTTAGCGGTCTCGTTGAGCTGGCGAACGGTGTCTTGGGGACTGAGTTCAGAGGGCCGCGCGAGCTGCCTCAGCTTGAACGCCCACTCGGGCCGCTTGGCCAGCAGGCTCCAGTTGTCGGTCGAGCCAATCGAGTCCATCAGGTAAAGATGCGGACTGGGCGAAGCGGCAACATCAACCATGCCGCGATAAGAGTCGCTGACGGCGACGATGGTGGTCACGCCCATGTAAAGGTAGGCTCTGGCCTGGCCTGGCGAGTTCATGCCGGCAAAGCCATCCACAAGGCCCGGAATAAGATATTTGCCGGTGCAATCGATCACTCGCGCGTTCTTGGGGATGGAGACCGCCGCGCGCGAGCCGACCTCAAGGATGCGCCCATCGCGCACAATGACGACGGCATCGGGCAAATCCTTGGCCGATGCGCCCCAATCTCTTACGTCCACCACTGTGCCGCCCACCAGCGCCAGCGGCTCTGAGGGAGGCAGTTTGAATGCGTATGGATACGGCGCTTGCGCTCCAGCCAACAGTGCAGCCAGAGTCAATCCCACAACGCCCAGCAATAGGTTACGAGAACATAGCATAGTAAAACGGTCTAATGAGGATTGTCGCACACTACCTTCGGGCACGTGCTGACACCTGCATTGCTGTCATTGTATGCACTAGCCGCTCGCTTCGCTCGCCGGATGCCCCGCACTTGGATCAGCTCAAATGATTGGGTGCCCTATCCATCGCGTTTATTGCGATGGGTGGGAGGCCATAAACCACAGCGCAGGGTGAGTGTGATAAATTGTCGTTCGAAGGACGCGGAGACATGATACGAGGTTTTTGGGTTGTCGCGTTGATTGTTGTGATGACCGCAAAGATCTCCGGCGGGCAGATGACCACAACGTCATCTGTAGCGGGCGCGCCGCCGGCCCCGGTGAAGATTTATGCCGTTGGCAAGGATGGGACGGCCCCAGAGCTTCTTCCGCCGAGCCAGACCTCCGCCGTCATCGATAAGTGCAAGAAGAGAGCCGCCGGCAAAGTTACGCTCGCCGTTGTGATCGACGAGAAGGGCAAGCCGAGCGAATTGACTTATCTTCATCCGCTGGGCACGGTGCTTGACCAGGTTGCCTTCGACACAGTCGCAGCGGACCGCTTCAAGCCTGGAACGCATGATGGCGCGACCGCAGCCGTTGCCGAATCAGTTGAAGTAAGCCTGCAAGGTTGCATTGAAAAGGCAAAGGACAGCGAAGGCAAGACAGCCTATCAATTGCGGTTGAGAAGCCAGCCAGAGCAGACATTTGCGCCTTTGCGGGTACATCTGGAAAAGATAATTTTCGCCGATCTTGGGGATTTTCCTCGAACTGGAGAGATGAAGAAAAGTTCGAGCGAAAACATTCCCGATATTCATCAAATAGGCAATGGAGTCAGCGCTCCCGTTCCATTGTTCACTGTCGAACCAGAGTTTTCGGATGAAGCACGCAATGCAAAATACAGCGGGAAATGTTTGCTTTCCCTGGTGGTCGATTCGCAAGGAAAGCCACAAGAGATCCGTTTACGAAGGCCACTCGGCATGGGGTTGGATGAAAAGGCCATTGAAGCTGCAAGCAAATATCGCTTTAAGCCCGCGATGTACCACGGTGTGCCCGTTGCGGTGAGGATCGCGATCGAAGAGAACTTCCGGATTTACTAGGCGCGTTCTGCCGTGCCGGGGGCCCCAGGTCCCGCCTTTGGGACCTGGGATTCCGCATTTTGCCGCAGTTATTGCTTCAGGCCCACTTCTTTCCCAGCGCTCCGAAGTCCGCACGGCCGAGATCTTCGGGAGTCATTGCAATGCGGAATTCGACTTCAGCACTGAATTGAAGGAACCAAGGCTCAGCCAGTCTGGCAACATCGGAAGGGTTCTCAAGATTCACCACAAAGATGCCACCGCGGTGGCCATCCCGTTCAGTGAAGTATGCGGATTCGGGTTTGGTGGCGTCGAGAATCTGGCGTATCTTCTCACCCACCGTGCCATTCCGGACCAAAGTGTTGAACGGTTCAATGGGGAATTGAACCAGCATGATCATGCGCATAAACAACCTCCAAATGCCGTGGAATCGCGTTCTGGCTCGCTCGGCACATCGCGAGTTTACCCTGCCTGTTGCCCGGCCCTTGGATCATTCCCAGCAGAACCGTGCGCTATACACCGATCACGTCGCAGAGTTCCTTCACCGCCGCCACACTCCTTTGGAGAGCGGCAGCCTCTTCGCCAGTGAGCTTGAACTCGACGATCTGCTCCAGCCCCGCCGCGCCCAGCTTGCACGGCACGCCGGTAAAGTAGCCGTGGATGCCGTACTCGCCCTCCAGGTAAGCCGCGCAGGGCATGATCTTCTTCTTGTCCTTGAGAATGGCCTCGGCCATCTCCACCGCTGCCGCCGAGGGCGCATAGTAGGCGCTGCCGGTCTTCAGGTGCTTCACAATCTCCGCGCCGCCCTCGCGTGTGCGCTGGATAAGCTCGTCGATCTTCTCTTTGGAGAGCAGCTCGGTGATGGGAATGGAAGCTACCGTGGTATAGCGCACCAGTGGAACCATGGTGTCGCCGTGACCGCCCAGAATCATGCAGCTCATATTCTCCACGCTCACCTGTAGTTCTTCGGCGATAAAGCTCTTGAAGCGCCCGGAATCCAGTATCCCAGCCATGCCGATCACCCGCTCGCGATTGAAGCCCGACAGACGATAGGCGGCCTGCACCATCGCGTCCAGCGGATTCGAGACCACAATCAGAATCGACTCCGGCGAGTAAGTGACGACATTCTTGACCACATCCGACATGATCTTGAAGTTGGTCAGCAGCAGGTCGTCGCGGCTCATCCCTGGCTTGCGCGGAATGCCGGCGGTGATGATGACAATGTCGCTGTTGGCCGTGTCGGCGTAGTCGTTCGAGCCGGTGATGTGCACGTCGGAGCGCTCGATGGGAAGCGCCTGAAGCAGATCCAGCGCCTTGCCCTGCGGCACCCCCGGCACCACATCAATCATCACCACATCGGCCAGTTCCTTGGCCATGATCCAGTGCGCTGCCGTTGAGCCAACATTGCCGGCGCCGATAATACTGATCTTCTTGCGCATTGCGTTCCTCCGTGGGGAATGGGTGTTTAGGAACTAAGGGACTAGGGACAAGAAAACTGAAGTTAGGAAAAGCAGTCCCTCGGTCCCTGGTCCCTTAGTCCCTGCCCTTACATATTTCCTATGATGCGCGTGGCGAACTCGCTGGTACCAACCTTGGTTGCCCCGGCCGTTTGCCGCGCAAAGTCGTAGGTCACAAACTTCTGCAGAATCGACTTCTCCAGCGACGCCTCAATCAGCCGCGCCGCCTCCTTCCAGCCAATGAAGTCCAGCAGCATCACGCCTGACAGAATCACCGAGCCGGGATTGATCATGTCCTTGTCGGCGTACTTGGGCGCGGTGCCGTGCGTGGCCTCGAAGACCGCATAGCCGTTGCCGATGTTGGCGCCCGGAGCGATGCCCAACCCGCCCACCTGCGCCGCCGCCGCGTCGGAGATGTAATCGCCATTCAGATTCGTTGTCGCCAGCACGCTGTAATCCTCCGGGCGAATGATGATCTGCTGGAAGATGGAGTCGGCGATGCGGTCGTTGATCAGCAGCTTCTGCTTCCATGCGCCATTGCCGTGCGTTGCGCCGATGGAATCGACGACGCCCTTCACCTCGGCGAAGATGCCCTCGCGGTACGCCGGCGAGCCGAACTCCAGGCCGGGTTCGATCAGCGCCGCGTTCTGCTCCACGGTGAGGCTGCGATTGGCGTCGAGGTTGCCCAGAATCCAGCTCTCGCGCTCGGTCACGGTCTGGGCGCGGAACTCCTCGCGCGCCAGCGCGTAGCCCCACTCGCGGAAGGCTCCCTCGGTGAACTTCTGGATATTGCCCTTGTGCACCAGCGTGACGGTCTTGCGGCCCGTCTCCAGCGCGAATTGGATGGCGGCGCGCACCAGCCGCTGGGTGCCGAAGATCGAGATCGGCTTGATGCCCACGCCCGAGTCGGCTCTCACCCGCTTGCCCGATTCCGCCAGCAGCTCATCGTTGAGAAAACGAATCAGCCGTCCGGCCTCCGCGCTACCCTCTTTGAACTCGATGCCTGCGTACACATCCTCGGTGTTCTCGCGGTAGATGACGATATCGACCCGTTCCGGGTGCTTCACCGGGCTGGGCACACCCTGGTAATACTTCACCGGCCGCACGCAGGCGTATAGGTCGAGGATTTGGCGCAGCGCCACATTCAGCGAGCGGATGCCGCCGCCGATGGGCGTGGTCAGCGGCCCTTTGATGGAGACTCTCAGGTCGCGCGCCGCGGCCACCGAGTCGTCGGGCAGCCATGCGCCAAACTGCCTGAAGGCCTTTTCGCCGGCGAAGATCTCAAACCAGCGAATCGCCCGTGCGCCGCCGTAGGCCTTTTCCACTGCGGCGTCGAAGACCCTCTGCGAGGCCTTCCAGATGTCGCGCCCCGTGCCGTCGCCTTCAATAAAAGGAATGATGGGATTCGCGGGCACCTCATACTGCCCGTTCCGGTATTCAATAGGCTGGCCGTCCTTGGGCAGTTCCAGCCCGTTATAGGTATCTTGCATGGTCTTGATTTGCTCCTCTTCCACAATCTTAGAGGACGCGCCAGCCATCCGAGATTCAGAGATTGAACCAGGCATTCCAATTTCGCGAACCTCGGCAAAGTCGATGTTTTGAAAGGGCACGGATTCACAGGCTGCGGAAAAACTCGATTTTGTGGGCTTTGTAACAAGGGCACGGCTTCAGCCGGGCCGCAAATACAACAAAAAATGATGGGCTTTAACCCCTGCGGGATGCATATCGGGGATTTCAACCCAATCACCAGACTTTTTCCGCAGCGAGCACATCGCCATCGTCGCGCTGACAGTGCGGGATATTTTGGACGAAACTGTCGCGCAAAGGCTAGTCTGAATTTGTATGCCGCGTGCCCCATCCATTCCGCGGTTTTGCGGAATGGGTGGGAAACCACGCACCTCTATGGCGCGCAGCCAAAGGCAACTGGTCCCAACTTAGGTTGTACGAGCGCACGAGCGGCTGCTCCATGCAATGGCCCCACCGCAGGGGTTTTTCTGCACTTCAGCCGCAACCGGCCTATAATGAGGCATGGCGACTGCGCGGCAGATCGAATCGGTCGAGCTTCCCGGCGTGCCTCCGGCTCCAGCGGAGAAGACGGCGCCGATTGAGCCCGTCCCTGCCCCGCCTGTCCCTTCCCCACCCATCATGTTTGACCAGCACGCCATGGATGCTCGCGTCGAGGCTCTGCTCAAACTCGTCCACGCCAATCGCCCCAGCGACGACATTGCCCTGGTCCGCAAAGCCTGGGAGTTCTGCGCCCGCCACCACGCGGGCCAGATGCGCGCCTCCGGCGAGCCGTACATCGTTCACCCGCTAGAGGTGGCCGAGGTGCTGGCCGAGATGAAGATGGATTCGACGGCCATCGCCGCCGGACTGCTGCACGACGCGGTCGAAGACACGCCCGCCACCAATGAAGAAATTGAGGCCGGCTTCGGCAGCCAGGTCGCCCACATCGTCGAGGGCGTCACCAATATCGACAAGATCGAATTTGCCAATCGCGAAGACCGCCAGGCGGAAAATGTCCGCAAAATGCTGCTGGCCATGGTCTCAGACGTGCGCGTGGTGCTCATCAAGCTGGCCGACCGCCTGCACAATATGCGCACTCTGGAGCACTTGCGGCCGGAGCGCCGCGACGCCATCGCCCGCGAAACGCTGGACATCTACGCGCCGCTCGCGCACCGCCTCGGCATGGGCAAGGTGCGCGGCGAGCTGGAAGACCTGGCCTTCCGCTACACTGACCCGGTCAGCTACGAGCAGGTTTCGGCGGCTGTTGAATCCCGCCGGTCCGAGGGCGAGCAGTTCCTGCGCAGCGTTGAGGACACGCTCGCCGAGCAGTTGCGCGAAAACGGCATTGAGGCGCGCGTCGAGTGGCGCATCAAGCGCATCTATTCCATCTTCCAAAAGCAGCAGCGCTCCAAGGTCAGCTTCGATCAGGTCTATGATCTGCTGGCCATCCGCGTTATTACCCAGGATGTAGCAGCCTGCTACGCTGTCTTCGGCCTCATTCACACTCTTTGGCGGCCGGTGCCGGGACGCATCAAGGACTTCATCGCCATGCCCCGCGCCAACCACTATCAATCGCTGCACACCACGGTGATGAGTCCCAGCGGCCACCAGTTCGAAGTGCAGATCCGCACCGAGGAGATGCATCGCGTTGCCGAGGAAGGCATCGCCGCCCACTGGAAGTACAAAGCCGGCAGCGGCGTGGTCAACGCCCGCGACGAGGAGCGGCTGAACTGGATCAGGCAGTTGGTCGAGTGGCAGAAGGAGATGACCGACCCCAACGAGTTCCTCTCCAGCCTCAAAATGGACCTCTATCCCGACGAGGTCTACACCTTCACGCCCAAGGGCAAGGTCGTGGTGATCGCCGCCGAGGGCACGCCGGTTGACTTTGCTTACACCATTCACACCGAAGTCGGCCACACCTGCGTCGGCGCCAAGGTCAACGGCCGCATGGCTCCCTTGCGCACCAAGCTGCGCACCGGCGACATAGTGGAAATCATCACCCAGAAGGACCATAAACCGAGCCGCGACTGGCTCACATTTGTTAAAAGTCCCCGCGCCCGCAACAAGATCAAGCACTGGCTCAACGAAGATCGCAGGCGCCGCGCCGTCGAGATCGGCCGCAAGCTGTTGGATCGGGAGGCGCGCAAGTTCAAGGTCTCGCTCAGCCTTGTAGGCGACCAGGACCTGGGGCGCATCGCCAACGAATATAGCGTGGCTACGGCCGCCGATCTACTGGCTGCCCTGGGCCAGGGCAAGCACTCCGCCCGGCAGGTGCTCAGCAAGCTGGCGCCCGGCAGCACCATTCTTCCAGAGGCCGAGGTTGCACCTGAGATCAAGCCCGCCGGCACGGGCGAGGCGGCCATGTCCGACGCCGTGCGCAAGCTGCACCTCACCGGCTCCGACTCGCTTCAGGTTGAGGGTCAGAACGACCTTCTCGTCTATCGCGCGCGATGTTGCAACCCCATTCGCGGCGAAGAGATCGTCGGCTACGTCACTCGCGGCAAAGGCGTCGCCGTTCATGCGCGTGGCTGTCCCAACGTGCAAAACCTTCTCTACGAGAGCGACCGCCGCATCAATGTCGAGTGGTCTCGCCAGGGCGACCAGGCGGGCAGGCCGCAGCGCTATCCTGTCAAATTCACCGTCTCCTGCGATGACCGCGCGGGAATGTTGAAGGAACTGATTGCCGTTCTCTCCGACGACAACTCCAACATCAGCGGCGTGGATATTCGCAAGGACGAAAACGGCGAGGCCGTCGTCGAGCTGGTCGCAGAGGCTGAGGATGTACGTCACCTCAACCGCATGGTCCTCGGCCTGCGCCGCGTTCCGGGCGTCCGCGCCGTGCAGCGCACCCAAAAGCTGTAAGACATCCATCCCCCGCTCAATTGTTCTTGACATCCTGATCATCGCTGGAGAAGAATGGCGGACGAAGCAAAATCTGTTATTTTTGTGCGCTCCAGAAGCGATTCAGGGGAGGGAAAGTGAAAAACGCAGTGAGAATCTTTGCATGGGGGACGTTAGGTCTATTAAGCGCCGGGTTGTGGCTGGCGGGATGCAAATCGGGACCGGAGTTAACCAAGGCAAATGCGCTGGCATTGATCCAGGCCAATTACGACCAGCGTCCAGCCGCCGCCGCCAACATCAGGGTGGACGATCTGGGAATGAGGCAGGGCATTACCGCCCGGTATTGGGAGCGGAGCAAGGTCTTCCCCAACAATTACTGGGGCGACTTCACTCTTACCCCAACGGGCAAAAAGGCGCTCAAGCTGCCGGATGGAAGCAGCGTCATCCAGTGGCGCCCGGAGAACGCCCAAGATAAGCGCTTTGCTGTGACTGTGCTGCCGCTCACGGCCAGTCATCTTAAAGCCCATGACCTGCAGGAAATTGAGGATACCACGCTTCCTGGTGTGGCAATTGCCAAGGAAGTCCAGTTTACCGAGGGCGTGAATCTGGACAGTGCGCCGTCGCCGCTGCAGCAGATTGCGCACAACCCAGGCAACAAGCTGAGCACCACGCGCCGGGCCGATTTCTCCTACGAGAACGGAGCCTGGAAGCTGCTCTCAATCAATTAGCGCCATTCCCTGGTGGTGTAAGGAAGCTCCGTGCCCCATCCTTGCGTTTTTTCGGACGCAAGGATGGGGCATCTCTATTTGAGCCCTACATTGCAGTAGAATTGCCCACCATTGTATTTGCCAGATCCCAGGCAAGGGGGCAACCATCGCAGAGGGCCTTACGGCGGCAATGCGCCTTGCCCACGGCAACCGCAAGGGCGTGGAACTCGTTGAAGAGTGGAGCCTGATTCTGCGCAGGCTCGGCGGCGAAGGTTTGCTGGGTGAGCGCGGCCAGCGCATCATACCCCTTACGATTGCGGCCCGGCGCGGGCGATAGCAGCCGGTGGCGCTCGACGATGCGGCGCAGATATTCGTCGGCCACGGGAACCGGATGGCCGAGCGCGTAAAGCAGAATGGCGTCGGCGCTCTCCGGGCCAACGCCGGGCAAAGCGAGCAGACGAACGCGCAGTGCGGAGGTGGGCGCGGCGGCAAGCCTATCGAGCGAACCGTCGAACTCGCTGTCGAGCATGGACACAAAGGCCTTCAGCGCGGGTGCCTTGCGGCTATGAAAGCCGGAGGGTTGAATCATGCGCTGCAACGCTTCAAGCGAAAGAGCGCGCACACCGTCCACGCTCAGCGCTCCGGCCGCGCGCAGATTGCCGAGCGAGCGCTCGACGGCCTTCCATGCTGTGTTCTGCGTGAGATAGGCGCCGAGGATCATCTCGAAGCGCGTCTCCGCCGGCCACCAGTGCTGCGGGCCGTAGGCCGCAAAGAGCCGGTCGTGCATCTGGCGCAGGCGCTGGGCGGGAGTGGGCGGTTTCGAGGTCACGGCTGAAGTTAGGATAAAGGGTGAAGCCACAGCTACAGGAGGCCTGCGATGAAGAGTCACACGGAGTACCTGGTTTTTGAAACCAGAAAGCGGCGGGAGATGGTGCATATCACCGACGAAGTGGAGCAGATTGTACAGCGCAGCGGCGTAAAAGACGGGCTGTGCTTTGTCTCGCCGATGCACATCACCGCGGCGATCTACGTGAACGACCTGGAGAGCGGGCTGATTGAGGACATTGGCAAGTGGCTGGAGGAGTTGGCCCCGGCGCGCCCCGATTACCGGCACCATCAAACGGGCGAAGACAACGGCGACGCGCATCTGAAGTCGTTGCTGCTGCATCACGAAACGACGCTGCCGGTGACGAATGGCAAGCTCGATCTGGGCACATGGCAGCGCGTCTTTTATGCCGAGTTTGACGGCCAGCGGCGCAAGCGGGTGATCGTGAAGGTTCTGGGCGTGGTGTAGGCGCGCGCAAGACGGACCACTTTACTGCCTCTTCAGCGCCCGCTTCAAGACCGTCTCCAGCGCCGCTTTCACCTCTGCGTACTCGGCAGGCGCGAGTGTACCGGCGATTCTTTCGCTCTCTAGTGCAAAGAGCTCTTCCTTGAGCGCGTTGAGCAGGGCCGCGTTGCGGGCGGTGGAAGCTGCGAATGCCGGCGCGACGACGGCTGCCGAGACTGCTGTTGATGACGCGGGTTTGCGCAGGAAGAAGGCCGCGCCGGCCGCCAGCAGCAACGCCAGCACGCTCAGAATCCACCACTTGTACTTCGTCAGCGGGTCGGGCGTATTGATGGGGTTGGCCATGCCACCGCCGGGCTGCGAGCCGGGAGCGCCAGCGTCTTGCCCAGCGCCGCTGTCGGCCTGAGCGCCTTGCGCGCCCTGATCTTCGCGCGGCAGAGAGCCGACGCCCGCCACGGTGAACTCCAGCGGCTTGCCGGGGGTGGCGTTGCGGGCTACGAAGGTTTGAAAGCCGGGGTCCTGCGGCGCGGATTGGAAGCCCGAACTCGCGCCCGAAGTAAAGGTCATGCTTTTAGGCAGCATCACCCAAACGGTTCTGGCCGGAATCGAAACCAGAGGGTGGAAGGTGAACTTGCCTGCGCTGTAAGGCAGCTCGTATTCAATTTGAAAGAGCGTGCCCTTGTCACCATCGTCGGGCTGAATGGGAACATTGAAGGAGTAATGGCCCTTGGGGCCGTCGGAGTCGAGCTTGAGCGAGGTGGGCAGCCCGCCGGGCCGCTGCGCCGAGGCTGCGTCCACCACGGCTTCAGCAGGCAGCACAATCGCAAAGGAGCGCTGGCTCCATTGGGTGCGCGGCGGCACACTGGCGTTATGCACGGAGTAGCGCTCGATGACGCGCAACTGCCCGTGGTCGGATTCGACAATGCCCACTACATCCTCTTCGATGACCACGCCATCGACTTTGGGAGCCACGTCATAAACCGCGATGTCGCCTGGCGCGCCGCCCTCGGGCGCAGCGATGAAGTAACTGGCGCCTTGATGCGTGACGCGCACCAGGTAGCTGCTAGTTCCCGGCTTGGCCAGCGAGTAGCGGCCGCGGGCGTCGGTGGTGGCGCGGGCTGCTTCGTTCATGCCGGCCCGCACATCCACCAGCACAACCGCATCGCCCGCCGCGGGCTTGCCTGTCGTCTTGTCCGTTACCGTGCCGGTCACTTGAGCGTGTGCCAGTGCGCCCGCGAAGAGCAGGATCAGGGCTGCGGCGCAATGCAATGATTTCGTGGTCATCGGGGAGTCCTCAATGTGCTGTCGATCTCGGTTGGTTGGCGGTTTCGCCCATCACTCGCAGAAGCAGGAAGAGTTCGTAGCAACTCCCGCAGGGGTCTATTCACAATATAGTGTAAGGGATCATCCCCAACTCATGATCCCTATTCCTTTTTCCCTGCTTCTTCGTCGCCCGCATCCTCCACCAGCACCGCCGAGCCGGGGATCACGTCGAAGCTGGCCGCATCTTTCCCCGTGGGCTGGAAGGTAACGCGCAGCGGCTCGCGCTGCCACTCAGCGGGCGCGCAGACCGGATCGGAGTGGCTCTCCGCATCGAAGGACGAAAGTTTTTTGGCCAGCACAGGCTTGCGCGCCGCCACCTGCGCGACGACGCCGTAGAGGCTCTTGCCACTGGCCGTTACGCCGCAATAAGCCGCGTAGTCGCGGAACCAGGCGACATGGCTGACGCTGGGATCGTAGTCGGGCAGCTTGAGCGCGACGATATGGCCGGTGACACGGTCCACCAGCAGCCAGGGGCCGCGCTGCCAAACCCAGGGACTGGCTGGCCGCATCAGCTTTTTTGGAGATTTTTCAGAGGGCAGAGCGTCGTTGATCTTGAGCACGCGGCGGACGACGAAGCTGCGGTCGGTCACGTCGTGGGCCTCGCCGGTGGTCCACTCCTTCAGAACGCCATCGACGAGCAGGGCGCGAATCTTCAGCTCGGTTTCGGCAGCCGCCGCGCCCGCCGGGTCGCCAACCTTGGAGTACGGCACCTTCTTCATCGCGCCCAGCACCACCGTATGCACCTTGCGCGGAGCGGCGTGAATAACTGGTAAGACAGAGAGCAATATTACGATTGCAACGATTGCCAACCACGATTTTCTGCTCATGAAATCTGCTCCCGATGAATTAGGTTCCATTTAGGTTTCGTCGTGCCCCACCCTTCGCAAAAAACGCGAAGGATGGGGCACCAGGCGACCGAACATTTACAAAAGATCGAATGCGGTCAAAATGCCAAGGAGCCTTGATTTCCCAGAATCTTTCTTTCCTCGACTCTCTTGTTTTGGTTCACTCCCTGGTGTTGGTTCCGTAACAAGTAATACATTCGTGTATTTATCAGTTCTTCCATCAGGTTTCATTTTCTTCAAGGCTTCTACACGCTCCGTATTAGGAGCGATTTCAACAGCATCATCCAAGAGTTTTTCGTTCTCTTTCACAGCATCTTCAAGGACTTTAGACAATTGAGCCTTACGATTTGTGTTCGGATCCATCCCTAGATATTTTGCGACTGAAACGTCAGAAATAATTCTCCAGGCTCCATCGAAAAAGACCGGCAGGTAAGAAAAGGAATTGGAAAGCATTTGCTGCCTAATGAAGCCGACAGGCTGCCAAAGCTCGGCGCGGATGGGGTTTGTCACCATTAAATCAGATACCACTAAAGGCTTCTTCATATTGTTTTTCACCGCATCCTCAAAGATGATTGACAGCTTGATTGTTTGGACAGTAAGAAGACGGGCAAACGCACCCTGATGCAATGCGTCGTTACGAGCATCCGTTACCCATTCATAAAGATCCCTAACCGGCGTGAAGAAATTTCTTTTTATGCTGGAAAGCTCTGATATGTCAGATTTTTCTGCAAGTTTGAGAAGCACACAACTGTAACGATCTAAACCTCTCATCTCGCCTTCGAGGTAGGATCCGAGTCGTTCGATAGCGTGTATGATTACTTCAAATCCCTCCGCATCGGCTAACACTGCAAGTCTAGCGGAGCGTAGCTGGTCTACAAAAAAGGTGGCAGATTCCCTGTCTACTGCTAATGCTGCCAAACGGTCTGTGCGGAGCTTCCTCACCGCGGGAGGTACGGGTTTACGGTCATTTGCTGACATCTGGAACCCTGACATGCAGTATACGCCTCAATGAGTCCACCGCCGTGCCCCATCCATTCCGCGTTCTATGCGATGGGTGGGGCACCATGACCCTCATGCGAGCGGTTAGCAAGCGGCTGCTGCATGCAATGCCTCCACCGCCCGCGCCACGCGGAAGGCCGTGCCCTCATTCAAATGCGCGGCTAAGACCTGCATCCCCACCGGCAGGCCGGCCTTAGTCGCGCCGCAGGGAACAGTAACTCCGCAGATGCCGGCCAAGCTCGCCGTCACCGTGTAAATGTCGGCCAGATACATGGCCAGCGGGTCGCCGGTCTTCTCGCCCAGCTTGAAGGCGGGCGTGGGCGCGGTGGGCGTGACAATCGCATCCACTTCGTTGAAGGCGCGCAGATACTCCTCGGCCAGAATGCGGCGGACCTGCTGCGCCTTCAAATAATAAGCGTCGTAGTAGCCCGCGCTGAGCGCATAGGTGCCGAGCAGAATGCGCCGCTTGACCTCCGCGCCAAAACCCTCCTCGCGCGAGTGCCGGTACATATCGGCGAGCGTGGCAGAGTCTTTTGAGCGCGGCCCGTAGCGCACGCCGTCAAAGCGGGCGAGATTGGCGCTGGCCTCGGCGGTGGCGATCAGATAGTAGGTCGGGACGGCGTAGCGCGTGTGCGGCAGATGGACCGGCTTGATCTCGCAGCCCGCGGCCTGGAGCGCGGCAATGCCCGCTTCGATGCAGGCGCGCACTTCGGGGTCGAGGCCCTCGGCGAAGTACTCGGCCGGAACGCCGATGCGCAGGCGCTCTGCTGGCTTGTCGCTCTCGGCAGCGTAGTCGGGCACCGGAGCCGGGGAGCTGGTGGCGTCAAGCGGATCGTGGCCGGCGATGACAGAGAGCAGCGTCGCCGCGTCGCGCACATTGGCGGCGAAGGGGCCGACGCGGTCGAGCGACGAGGCGTAAGCGATGAGGCCATAGCGCGAGACGCGGCCATAGGTGGGCAGCACGCCGACGACGCCGCAAAAACTGGCCGGCTGGCGAATGGAGCCGCCGGTGTCAGAGCCGAGCGTGGCCACGGCCATGTTGGAAGCGACCGCCGCCGCCGAGCCGCCGCTGGAGCCGCCGGGAACCCGCTCCGTGTCAACGGGATTGCGCACCGGCCCGTAGGCTGAGTTCTCATTTGACGAGCCCATGGCGAACTCGTCGCAGTTGAGCTTGCCCAGCAGCACCGCGCCTGCCGCTTCGAGGCGCGCGACCGCCGTGGCGTCGTAAGGCGGATGGTAGCCCGAGAGAATCTTTGAGCCAGCCGTGGCCGGAGCGCCGCGCATCACCAGCACATCTTTGATGGCGACGGGAATGCCGGCCAGCGGAGGCAAAGGATCGCCCTGCGCGGCCAGCGCATCGATGCGCTCGGCCTGGGCGAGCGCGCGCTCTTTGGTGAAGCTTAGATAGATATTCAGCCGAGGATTCTTCTTCTCGATGCGGTCGTAATAACCGGCGGCAAGATCGGCGGCTTTGGTTGTGCCAGCGCTGATGCCGGCGCGTAACTCGGCCAGAGTCTTTGGATGTTCTACGCAGGATTCTGTCGTTTTCGTATCGGTGTCCAAGAGAATCTTCCTTCCCATGCCTCTTTCGGCCCAGTTGATACCGAATCATCGTCGCCGGACTGTTCGTTTTCCACCCTTCGCAAAACCCGCGTAGGATGGGGCACCCAATATTTCAAGAGCAATGAAAATGCACCTACCGCTCAATCACCTTGGGCACCTTGAAAAACACCCCGTCCGTCTCCGGCGCCTGTGAGAAAACGACGGCGCGATCGAGCGAGGGCTGCGGAACATCTTTGCGCAACACGCCTTCGCCTGCGGCGTTGAAGAGTTCAGTCACCTGGGCCAGCGGCTCGATGCCGCTCGTGTCAATTTCGTTCAGCTCGGCCACGTAATCCAGAATGGCATTCAAATCGCCGAGCATGCGCGGCATCTCCTCCGGCTGCAACTCAAGGTGGGCCAGCTCGGCCACGCGCTCGACTTCTTCCACGGTAACTTTGCTGCGCTTTTCCAATGGTTGAGTCCTTTCTGGCATTATCCGCGGCCCTATAAACGGCCAGATGCAGCCGCTTCGGTAATGGTCTGAAGATAAAGTATAGCTTTTCGGGATTGCGCTCCGCACTCTCCCGATCTTGCCCGCTCTGGTTCGCCGGCTCACTCTGCGCAACCTTTTGCAACGCCGGAATGTTAGGCTGATGCTGAAGCATTTCTCTGCCGCTGCGTGGCAGGGATCACCACGAGGCCTGAATCGCTTGCCTGTTTACCCCATTGAGCCGCCAGAGCACCGCGAATTGACACGGCCCCGTCGTCTTCAAGCCGTGCCCGCGCCAGCTCGTCAGCGGCGCAAACTGGCCGGCAAGTTTGCCCTCTCCGGACTGCTCACCCTGGCCGTGATTACCGGCTCGCTGGCCGGGCTGACGCTGGTTTATTCGGTCGATTTGCCGCAGATTCACGATCTGGAGCGATATCGTCCCTCTACGACCACGGAGCTGTACGACCAGAAGGGCCGCATCATCGGCTCCTTTGCCCTGGAGCGGCGCGAGGTGGTCAACTACGACGACTTTGCCCCGGTACTGCGGCAGGCTGTGATCTCCATTGAAGACAAGAGCTTCGAGTCGCACTGGGGCATCAATGTGCTGCGCATCGCCGGCTCAGCCTGGCACGATTTGCGCTCGCACGGACGCGCGCAGGGCGCATCCACGCTGACTATGCAGTTGGCGCGCAACCTCTTTCTCTCCTCGGAACGCACCGCGACACGCAAGGTACAGGAGGCCTATCTGGCCATCCAGATTGAGCGTGCCTTCACCAAGGAGCAGATCTTCACGCTCTATGGCAACCAGATTTACCTGGGCAGCGGGATGTACGGCTTTGAGGCCGCCTCGGAGTTCTACTTCAGCAAGCACGCGCGCGATCTCAACCTGACCGAAGCGGCGCTGCTGGCCGGCTTGCCCAAGAGTCCCGTCGGCTACTCGCCGCTTCTGGCGCCCGACAAGGCACTGCGCCGGCGCAACCTGGTGCTCACCGAGATGGAGTCGGACAAGGTGATCTCTCACGAGCAGGCCGAGCAGGCCCGCAACGCGCCGCTGGGGCTGCACATTGCGCAGCCGGAGATGTCCGTCGCTCCCTGGTTTCAGGAAGAAGTGCGACAGGAGCTGGAAAAACGCTTCGGCACTGAGCAGGTGCATGAGGCCGGCCTCAAGGTGGAAACCACGCTCGACCTCGATCTGCAAAAGACCGCCAACATCGCTGTGGCCGACGGCCTGGCCACCTATGAGCGACGGCGCGGGTGGGTGGGCGAAAATGGGCCGGGCAGGCTGGAGAATGTGCTGGCAGAGGGCAGCACGATTGAGGAGTACAAGCACCCAGACTGGACGATGAAGGCGGCTCCGGGCGACTACGTTCACGCCGTGGTCACCAGTGTGCTGCCAATGGAGATTCGTGCCCGCGTTGGCAAGGGCGAAGTTGTGATTCTGCCCGACGATTGGAAATGGACCGGCCAGCGTTACGCCGATGCGCTGGTCAAACCGGGCGATGTGATCTATGTACATCTGACTGACGCGATGGAGGGCACGGCGCGGCGCGCGACACTGGAACAGGACTCCGGCGCCGAGGGCGCGCTGCTGGCCATCGACAACACCACCGGCGACGTACTGGCCCTGGTGGGTGGGCGCGACTACGCGCTCTCGCAGTTCAACCGCGCCACCCAGGCCGAGCGGCAAACCGGCTCCAGCTTCAAGATTTACGACTACACCGCGGCCATTGAAGACGGCGCCAAACCCTCCGACATTGTCGTAGATGGGCCGGTCAGCTTTGGGGGCTACACGCCGCACAACTACGAAAACGATTACAGGGGAGCGATGACGCTGACCAGCGCATTCGCCGAGTCGCGCAACATTCCCGCCCTCAAACTGGCGGCGCGCGTGGGCATTCACAAGGTCATCGATCTGGTCCACCGCTTCGGCGTCACCTCGAATATTCCCGCCTATCTGCCCGTCGCTCTGGGCGCGGCTGAAATCACTCTCGAGGAACAGGTGGCCAGCTACTCGGTCTTTCCCAACGACGGGTTGCGCGTTACACCGCGCCTGGTTCGCAAGGTCCAGAACGCTGACGGCATCACGCTGTGGGAAGAGCCGCCAGCCGTGAACAACGTCATCGATCAGCAGACGGCACGCACCATGATGAGCCTGCTCCGCGCCGTCACCCAATCCGGCACCGGCGCGGCGGCCGCGCAACTGAACCATCCGTTGGGCGGAAAGACGGGTACCACCAGCGACTACACCGACGCCTGGTTCCTGGGCTTTTCGCCCTCGGTCACCTGCGGCGTCTGGGTGGGCTTTGACAGCCGCGAATCGCTGGGCGACAAGGAGACCGGGGCCCGCGCCGCTCTGCCCATCTGGATGACGTGGATGCGCGCCGCCATTGTGGGCAAGGACGACGAACACTTCCTGGGCGATGAAAAGAAAGCTCCTGCAAGCAAAACAGCAGCGGCCGCTCCCGCCAAGCCGGCTGCGCCCAGCCCTTCGGCCAAACCGCAAGTCAAACCGGCATTGCCTCCGCCGGCCACGCCGAAATAACTTTAGCTACCCATGAAGACATATATTCGTGTCACAAAACTTGGTGCTGCTCAATAATGAAGAACGCGGACCTTGCGGTCCGCGTTTGGTTTTTGGGAGTGGATTGTTGGCTATTGCGGCAGTCAAGGCTGAAGCCCTGACCTACCAATCGTGCCCTTTCAAAGCCGCGAGAAGCAACCGCAGGCCCTTCGACTCCCCTTCGCTGCGCTCAGGGTCGCTCAGGATGACAGCTCTATGGAAATGAGCTAATGACTCCCACCCTAGGCGCAAAAACTAAGACGCGCCGAAGGTGGGGCACCCAGATTTCTTTGACCCTAAATAACAAGCGTGGACCCGGAGGTCCACGCTACAGCCGGCCGGGAGGCCGGCGCTACAGTTTCATGCTCGTGGATCGGCGAAAGCCGGTGAACGACTGTTACTTATGCTTTGACTGGCGTGGTAGCGGCCAGACGCTCCTTGATGATTTCGTGCCCACGCGTCAGCAGTTCTTCCAGCGGCAGCTTGCCGGAGTCTACTTCAGCGAGGAGGGCGCGCTGGGCGGCGTACTCCTTGTTGACGATGCCGGCCTTGGATTGCAGCATCCTCCATGCCTTGCGGCGCTCGACGCAGAACATGATTAACTGACGGCTCAGCGCGTAGTAAATCGTCTTGCCGGCTTCTTCCACGGTGATATAAACGCCGAAGTCGGGGATGAAGGCGCGGTGGCCCGGCGTGAGATAGCGGCGATAGACCACGTCCTGCTGCGTGATGCGGACCAGCATATTATCGAGCGGAATGAGCTTGGCCGCGGCCTCGGGCTTGATCTTCTTGAGGTGGTTGCGGAAGCGCGCCTCGGTGGTGCACCAGTGGGCGACTGTGTAGCGCCGGATTTCGCCGGTGGTTTTGTCTTTGGTCTCGTACCAGTCCAGATCAATTGAGGGATTGCCCTTGATGTCGAGCGCCTCCTGATAGGTTTCGCCGAGTCTTGGATTGAAGACGAACTCCGGCACGCCGCGCGAGTCGCGCACGCGCTGGGCCTGGAAGAGCGCCATGTCGTCGGCGACGCCGTGCTCGGGCTGGCAGGTGGTGAAGGCCTGAATGAAGAGGGTGCCACGATACTCCAGGCCGTCAAGGATGGCGCGGTAGAGCTTGGGCGCGTTGGCCATGGAGACCTGCGCGACAAAGGGCGAGCCGTGACCGGCGAGGAAGGTCTCGGCGACGGTCTTCTTCTCAGTGTTCTTGCCCTGGGTGGCCGCGCCGAAGACGTTCATGTCGTTGCCGCCGAGCATGGGCGTCGAATCGGAGTTTTGCCCGCCGGTGTTGGAGTAGACCTGGGTGTCGAGCATGAGCACCTTGACATTGGGCCGGTTTTGCAGCATCACCTTGCTCATGTTTTGATAGCCGATGTCGCCCATGCCGCCATCGCCGCCGACGGCCCAGACCTTGGGCAATTCGATAACCTCCTGGTCGGTCATCAACGCGTCAGTGAAGTGGCTGAGGTTGTAATACTCCTGGGCGTCGATGACATTCTTACACCCCACGGACGAAGACCCGTCCGCGGGGACCCCGGCGTCGCGCGTGAGCAGAATGTCGGCCAGCCGCTCAGGAATGACGGAGCGGCGCGCGTGATCGACGATGAAGCTCTCGCCCATCAGCCAGCCCACGGTAACGCCATCCTGAAAGAGCGAGTTCATCCACGGATAAGGGTGGGGATTGTTGGGCGCGGTTGAGCCGTAGACGGTGTTGCAGCCGGTGTGCGCGGCCATGGCCATCACGCTCATGCCGTTGGCGAGACGGCCATCGACGGCTTGCAGGTTTTTGTGGTTGAAGGCCTCGGTGAGCAGCACCGCCGCGATGGCCTCGACCAGTTCGCTGTCGCTGATAGGCCCATGCTGATGCTCGTATTCCTTGATGCGGGCGCGGGTGTCGGCTTCGTCTTCACCACCCAGGCCAAGAATCAAATGCGCGATGGCCTGGCGCAGCAAATCGTACTCGGCCTGGCTGCGCGCCTTGAGCACGGCCAGCCGCGCCACGCCGCGCTTTTCGAGATCGCCGGCCTTGGCCAGAAAGCGGTCGCTCTTGGCATGGAAGACGGGGCGCATATACGCCTCAGTGACGGCGGCGATGGAGCGTAGGACGCTCTTTTCTCCGCAGCCCGCGCAAGCGCCGTCGCCGGAGACCAGCGCGTCGTAGTTGGAGCGCACCATAAGCATATTGCGCAGCGTGGCCGTTTTTGATTCGGCGGGATTGGCCGCGCTGAAGAGGCCGAGATACTTCTGCTGTGTGTCGGGCAGCAGGTCGAGGAAGTTGGTTCCGCTGGTGTGCTTGGCGTTGACCTCTTCAGTCTCCGGCACCATCTTGAGCGCCTGATGATCGCCGCAGGCGGTAACGCAGGCCGCGCATCCCTTGCAGAGATCGCTGACAAAGATCGAGAAGATGCCGCCCGAACCGGGAGCCTTGCGCTCCGGCGAACTGAAGATGGCCGTGACTTTTTGATAAGCCATGGGCACCTTGTCGAGAATGGCGAGAACTCCGTTCTTTGATTCTTTGGACAGGCCTTCGAGGGAATCCATAACGTCGCGCAGGATTGTTTGCAGCGGCGTTCCGGCCTTGGCCTCGGCCACCATGCGCTGGCGAGCGAGGCGCTCAATCTCCGGCAGCGCGGCCAGCAGCTTGGCGCGGTCTTTGGCGTCGGCAATGTAATGCGATACAGCCGTGCGCAGCAGCGTGCTCAAATCCTGCGCGGTGTTGGGAAGCGCCGTGTCGGGGCAGACGGAGATGCACTCCATGCACTGAGTGCAATTCTCGGCGATGAAGAGCGGCGTCTCGCGGCGGGCAACGTACTTGGAGGCGGTGTCGCCGGTGGCGGCGGCGATCATGCCCACGGCCGAGAGCGGTGTGGAGGGCTGATTGTAGCCGAAGTGGGCGCGGAACTCGGCGTCGAAGTTGGCCACGCTGGCCAGCGGCGTGCGCGCGGCCTGGCCAGCGGGCAGCGCATGTGAGCGGCAACCGGTGGCGCATCCCTCGCCTGCGGGAACTGTTTCCAAAATAGGCAGCAACGAAGCGCCGCGCAACGAAGAGTGATCAGCGGCGGTAAGCGCGCCGATCTTGATCTCCTTGACTTGCTGAAAGCCTTGCAGCATCACTTCCATATTTGACTGGACGACAGCTTCGCCCAGCTTGCCGAATTTTTTCACGTACTGTTTTTCGACGACCTCGTGATACTGATCCTGACTGATGCCGAACTCGTCGAGCAGTGTGCTGACGCGGAAGAAGGCGCCGAGAAAAGCGTTGCCCTGCATGCGCAACTGCAAGTCGGCACGGTCGGTGGCTTTTTTGGCGATTTCAAAACCAGGCAGCGTGAAGACGCGAATATGTTTATCTATGATCTGCTTGCGCGCCCACAGCGGCAGGCGCTGCCAGGCTTCTTCTCCCTCTGCGTCCGATTCCCAGACGAAGCTGCCACCCTCGGCCATGCCGTCTAAAGGATTGGTGTGGGTGAAGGCCTTGGGGTCGCAGCAGAGCACTACGGTCACGTGGCGGAGATCGCAGTTGACGCGGATGCGCTCCTTGGCCGCGACCATGAAATAGCTGGTCGGCGCGCCTTTTTTCTCGGAGCCATATTTGGGATTGGCGCTGACGTGGATCACTTCCCTGGGATTGCCGAGCGCGTCGCGCTGCCCATCGCGTTCAAAGATCAGATCATTCAAATCGCCGAGAATTGCGCCCAGATTCTTGCCGGTGGTGATGGCGCCCCAACCGCCGATGGAGTGGAAGCGCACGGCGACCGCGCCCTCGGGCAGCAGCGAGGGAGTTTCGTCGCCGATCACCGCGTATGGATGGTCGACGCCCAACACAAAAAAGTTCACGCCATCAGAGGCGCGCTTGCCGTCCTTGCGGGCGCGGCCTTCAGCGGCGTACTCATAGGCGCCAATGATGTGCTCGGGGCGGAAGTCGCGCGAGCCGAGGCCGTAGCTGCCGCCAAAAAGCTTGGGAACCTCAGCCAGCGAAATCGCCGGCAAACCAGCAACTCCTTGCACGGCCTTGGAGAGCGCGGTGCGAATGTCGCGCCCCAGCGGGTTGTCGCCGGCCATCGCCTCGTCCGTCCGCTCCAGAATGATGACGTTCTTCTTGCCCTTGAGCGCGGCCACAATCGCAGCCTCTGGGAAGGGGCGAATCACGTTGACGTGAATCGAGCCGACGCTGACGCCGCGCGTCTGGCGCAGATAATCCACCGCTGCCTCAATGTTCTCCGCCGCCGAGCCGAGCGAGACAAAAACTGTGTCAGCATCATCAGTTTTGTATTTGCTGATGAGTCCGTAGCGGCGGCCGGTCAAGGCGGCAAACTGCTCGTAAGCGTCTTGCAGAAAGGCGAGAATCGGCTCGGCGAAGTTGTTACGCCGCGCCACTACGCCGTTCATGTAGTGCTCCTGATTCTGCACCGGCCCCAGTAGAATCGGATTGGCCAGATCCATCATCTTGGGCACGCGCCGCCGCGTTGGCCCAAAGAGCGTGCGCTGCGCCTCGGTGGGGCAGTCAATAAGATCGTCGGGCGCGCCCAGAAATTCGCGGATCAACCCCGATTCATGTTTGTAAAAAGTGCGCTCCAAGTGCGTCGTCAAAAAGCCGTCCATGATGTTGATGCCTGGCGTCAGGCTCAACTCCGTCACGCGGCGCAAGATCAACGCCTGGTCGGCGGTCTGCTGCGCGTCCTTGCCGAAGAGCATGATCCAGCCGGTGTCCAGCGCGGCGTAGATGTCGTCGTGGCCGCAATGCACATTCAGCGCCTGCTTGGTGAGAGCGCGCGCGCCCACCTCGATGACCATCGTCGAGGCCTTGCCGGGCGCGTGATAATACTGCTCAAGACCATAGACGACGCCCTGGCCGGAGGTGAAGTTGACCACCCGCTTGCCGCAGACCGAGTGCGCAATCGCTCCACCCTGCGCCGCGTGCTCACCCTCCGTCTCAATGGCGATGGTATTCTGCCCGAAGGCATTCAGATGGCCCTCGGCATAGGCCTGCTGGAAAAGCTCGCCACCCTCTGTCGATGGCGTAATCGGATAAAAAACACCGGCGTCACAGATGCGCGTCTCAGTGTGGTACGAAACGAGCTGATTTCCATTGGCGGTTACCCGGATGCCGGGATAACGGGCAGAAGCTGTCATGAATCCCTCTCTGTTTGATTCGTCACTCTTTTGATGCTCCGAATGCCTCGTAAGCGTCGAAAATTCGCAGGAAAACTCACGCGCGCAACAGACCCGGCGCACTTTCGCGAATCGTTCCGGGCGCTGAAAAGCCGGTTCAATCTGGGAAGGCTCCTGAAGGAACTCCACTATCAGTGTAAAAGCCGGAGCTGCTGGAGGATATCCAGGGGGAGAATTCGCCTCGATACCACGACTCTATATATACAGTATGCACCTTTTCATGAGGCGAAAAGCTGCATGACGAGACGCTCAATGCTACTTGACCATGCAAGGCTGCAGTTGGTAGAAAAGGGCATCATGCAAATCGTTAGAAATGCTACCATGTTTGTCTTTGTTTCCATTCTGTTGATTGCCGGCTGCCCGGCCGGTCAAGCGGCTCAGACAAGCGATTCCGCCAAGCTGGCCGCAACCGCCGCTCAATCCCGTTCAGCCGCCGCGCCCGCCGCCGTCGCGCCCCAATCCGCCGCATACCGCCAGGTGCAGCAGCGCCTTGCGCGGGGATGGAACACGTGGGATGCGCATAGCGTTACAACCCACGTGCTTCTGCCTGAAGGCCTGGCCATTCATCTCGGCCTCAAGCTCAACACCACGGTCTATGGCGACGATTTTCTTCCCGGCGCTCTCATCGGCAAGATGGGGCCCAATGAGGAACGCGTTGTTCCCGGGCCGCACTCCTGGGATGGGAGCTACACCGAACTGCAAGTCACGTGGAGGGGCCACGTCTGGCGCGTCCAGAGCGCACACGATGGCGGCGACGAAGTGATTCTGGCCACGCCGCTGCCGTCGAAGACCGCTTCAACGCTTCCGCCGACGATGATTATCTCCGTCAATTTCCTCTGGAACCAGCCGGGCACGGCGCTGCGTCATGCGGATTTCATTGAAACGCATGGCGAGTCGGGCGCAGTGCCGGTCTATTGCACCTGCCTGACGCCGCAATCAAAGCTATCCCGCCAGTTCGTTGATCTGCCCATCGGCGGGCCGTACTTTGCCGCCAGCTTCACCCAGGCTGTGGGCATCAGCACCGGCCAGCGCCGCAGCGTCACAGAGATTCAGAAGATCATCGGCCAGCAGCAGGCCGCGTATAAAAACTCCACCTCGGCAGGACAAAAGGAAGCCGCGCCCATTGTGGACGCCATTGAAACCACCCTCGGATGGGACACGATCTACGAGGCGGAAAAGCAGCGCGTCATATCGCCGGTCAGCCGGCTCTGGAGCGTCAGTTGGGGCGGTTATGTGCTCTTCGACTGGGATACGTTCTTTGCGGGCACGCTGGCCTCGGTGGGCGACCGCGACCTGGCCTACGCCAATGCGATTGAAATACTGCGCGAGGAAACCCCACAGGGCTTTGTGCCCAACTACGCGCGGCCCGGCGGCTGGAAGAGCTTTGACCGCTCCGAACCGCCCGTCGGGGCCATCACCGTGCTTGGCCTCTACAACAAATATCACGACCGCTGGCTGCTTGAGGATACCTTCCAACCGCTGCTCGCCTGGAATCTCTGGTGGGCCGAACATCGTGACATTCAGGGATATATGGCCTGGGGAAGCGACGGAAACAATCTGCCCGGCGACCTCGATGACAGCGCGCGCGGAACCCGCGGCGGCGCCATCCTCGAATCCGGTTTGGATAACAGCCCCATGTACGACACCGCCACATATAACGCGCAATCGCATCTGCTGGAGTTCGCCGACGTCGGCCTGATGAGCATGTACATCGCCGATTGCAACGCGCTGGCCACCATTGCCGACACGCTCGATAAGCCTACCGATGCCGCGCAACTGCGCCAGCGCGCCGCGCGCTATAGCGCCAAGCTGGCAACACTGTGGAGCGACGACGCGGGAGCCTTTCTCAACAAGGATCTGCACACCGGGCAATTCAGCATGCGGCTCTCGCCCACCAACTTCTACCCGCTGCTGGCGCAGGCGGCTACCCCCGCCCAGGCGCGAACCATGATCCAAAAGCACCTGCTCAACCCCAACGAGTTCTGGGGCGAGTGGACCATTCCCTCCATCGCGCGCAACGACCCCGCCTTCAAGGATCAGGAGTATTGGCGCGGGCGAATCTGGGGGCCGATGAACTACTTGGTTTATCTCGGATTGCGCAACTACGACAACCCGGAGACGAGCCGCGAGTTTGCCCGAAAGTCCTATCAGTTGTTTCTAAAGGAATGGAGCGAAAACGGCCACGTGCATGAGAATTACAACGCCATCACCGGCGTGGGAGACGACGTAACCAGCAGTGATCGCTTCTATCATTGGGGCGCGCTGCTCGGCTATGTGGAATACATGGAGCAGAGCCGGCCCGGCAAGTAGGGATTGGCCTCTGGCCGGGCCTGCCTTCCGCTGCCCTCGGAACCGTAGCTACTCGACTGTAAAAGAGGCCGAGCGCCAGGGAGTTTGCTTGCCCGTAGAATCAGAGGCCTGAACCTCGACGCGATATGCGCCTGTGTGAAGCTTCTTGAAGGCAATGCCCTCAGCGATTGGAATAATGAGTTTTCCTGGATTGATATAGCTATCAGCGGAACGCAAACCTGTGTCCACAATTGTTTGACCGGTCTTTGACTCAATCACTCTCATTTCGTACTGAACTTTTGCTAGTCCTGATGCAAGCGCCGGTTCATAAACCTCGAAGTAACTCAACAAACTGTCGCCCTTGTGAATGCGCGTGTCTCCTGTAGGCGTGATCCCAATGCCTTTGCTGACCAGAGGCACGTACTCAGGCGCCGTACTCACTTCACCATCGGGAGGTTTCATTGGATTCGCAATACTCTTGCTTTGGCCATACTTCGGCCATACAACTGCCATTTTGGTAAATCGCTTGCCAAGAACGATCTCGCTGACTGCGATATTATTTGGATCATATGCCTCTACCGTGAAGGGCACATCCGCCCGTCCAAAGTTCTTGCAATCTGTTAAAACTATTCGCAGATTATAACTTCCGGCGGGAAGGTCAATCTGCGTTTCGTAACGAACGGGAAGACGAGAACTCGTACTTTCCACGGCTCCGTATTCTCTCATGATTTTGTCGTTGATCAAAGGTAGACCCGTATGTGTATAGAAATCCAGCGCCTTCGGCGAAAAAGCTATGTCACTGAAGCGTGAGACGAGAGTCCCTTCCTTGTTGTAGACCAGCCCAAGAAGGGTGACATCCGTTGTCCGATAAATACCATCCCAGTATGTACTGAGTGCACTCCATGGAAACTCCACCGCAATATTGACAAGGCCTGCGCTGGTACTGTTGAATGTGGCTGCCGCCTGGACCGTTATAGGTATTTTGGTTTTTTGGGCAGATGCCGCCGCTTCTTCCATTCGCTCTCCCGCCTTCGTTCCTTTCAATGGATCAGACGGTGAATGTTTCGTATTGCAGTACTCATTGCGGGAGTAGACAGATGCATCCTCGCGATCCACCGTCACTTTGATCTGATGACATGATCCCTCCACTGAGGATGGTGGATCGTAAAAAATCAGGTACCAGCTAAGATGATAAACATCACTTACTTGAGCTTGAACGTCATTAAATTGTAACAATTCGAGATTAGAACTAACCCAACGTCCATACGTGCCAGAGAATATGTCAGGACCTGCCCATATTCCTTTTGGCGTATCCGAATACTCTTTATGACTGATAATGCTATCGGGAACACTCCAGAAACGCACTGGCTCGACACGGAGATCCTTAATTGGCTGCTCGATTCCGTCTTCAAAGACGTGAATATCTTTGGATGTAAGTCCGGTGATTTCCTGCTCGATATTTTTCTTCTTCGCCTTACGTGGATCAACTGGAAACTTTTTAGGAACATAGTTCTTATTGGCGACGAAAACAGGAACAATAACTTCTCGCGCTTCAACTCGAATCGCAAATCGGTCACCGCTTTGGGAAGATACGTTCTCGCTCTGTGCAGAGAGTGTGGGTGTGAAAAACGCGATGAATCCAATGCCCGTAAATAAAATTAGAAAGATGCCTTGAATCTCCGCTATGAGATGATCGTGCATACAATCCATTCCTTGCGCCTCAAGAGGAGGGTGTTCAACGAGCTTTTTGCAACAATCGGCTGTGCCACAATCGAATTGACTCCCAGGGCGCAAAGCCTCTTCACTCTCTATAACACTACCGGCAGGCGGAAGTCGCGCTCAGGGAAGAATAACTTTTCTGGAAGGAGTTTTTTCGCAGCCTTCACGGTCGCGCCGGAAGGACATACAAGAGAATGGCGAAGTAGTGCGCGATGCTGCCGGCAAGCACAAACAGGTGCCATGTGGCGTGGAAGTAGCGCAGCCGGTCGAGGGCAAAGAAGATTATTCCCAGCGTGTAAGCCACGCCGCCCGCACCCAGCCACATCAATCCTTGCCAGCCGATGGCGCGGACCAGCGGCGCTACCGCAAAGACTACGACCCAGCCTTGCCCCAGGTAAACCAAGGCCGAAGCCACCTCGAAACGGCCCACGGCAAAGCTCTTGAAGATGACGCCGGCCACGGCCAGCGACCACTCGAAGCCAAAGAGGGTCCAGCCAATTGGCCCATGCAGCGAGATCAGCGCGAAGGGTGTGTACGTGCCCGCGATCAGCAGGTAGATGGCCGAGTGATCCAGAATGTGAAAGACGTGGCGCGCCCGCGTGCGCACCAGCGAGTGGTAGAGCGTGGAGCAAACGTAAACCAGCACCAGCGTCGCCGAAAAAACCGCGCAACAGGCCACGTGCCAGGCTGAGCCGCGAGTCGAAGCGGCGATCATGTAGACCGTGCCCACAATTGCCAGCACCGCGCCAACGCCATGCGTGATGGCATTGGCCAGAATATCGCCCAGCTTGTACTCGGATTGCACCCTTTAATCATAGCGCGCGCGAGTAGCGAGCCTCTGGCTAGAGCGCGGACGCCGGGCGAATAGCGAGCGGCTGCTCCATGCAATGGCGCAGGGGGCGCGCCGCGCGCAGTTGGCTCAACTCGCCGATCACGCGCGCGACGACTTCGTACCAATCGCCGGGGCGGCTCTGGCGCAGCAGCCGCGCTGTCGGATACCAGGGCGTGGCGTCCGTTTGCTGCATCCAGCGCCAGTCGCTCAGATGCGGCAGCAGAATCCACACCGGCTTGGCCAGCGCACCCGCCAGATGGGCGATGCAGGTGTCGGTGGTGATCACCAGATCGAGCGTGGCAATTAGCGCCGCCGTCTCGGCCAGGTCGCGGTCGCGGCTGCTGCCATCGAGCACCGTCACATCGCCGGGCAGCGCGGCCAACTGCTGGGCCGCCAGCCCTTTTTGCAGCGCAACCCAGGTAATATCAGACGTACGCAAGAGCGGCAGCAGCGTCTTTAGTTGCATGGAGCGCTGGCTGTCGGCCTTGTAGCGGGGATTGCCAGCCCAGGCCAGGCCCACGCGCAACTGCCCGTCGCCGGCGAAGATAGCGCTCTTCTCGGCCACCAGCCGAGGATCGGCGCCAAGGTAAGCGCCCGGCCAAGGAACCGTCTCCCTCGTGCTTCCGAAGACCGCCGGCAGACTCAGCAGCGGACATTCCAGATCGAACTCCGGCAGTTTGGCGCCTAGTAGATGCGTCTCGGCGAGGCCGGCGCGCACCACGGCCAGCGATTGCATCAGCCGCTCCACCGGCGGTTGCACCTGCAATAGAACCACCCCGCCGCGTGCCTCCACCAGCGTCGCGTAGCGGCAGAATTGAATGGTGTCGCCCAAGCCCTGCTCGGCGTGGAGCAGGATCCGACGCCCGTTGAGAGCCTCGCCCTGCCAGCGGGGCTGCGCAAAGACGCGCGGGGAGCGATGCACTTCGCGAAAGCGCCAGCGAGCCTCGTAGCCCTGCCAGCCGCGCTGCCAGTCGCCCAGCCGCAGACGGGTCAGCGCCAGATTATATTGCGCTCCGGCGCACTCGGGATCGCGCTCGACCGCCAACTCGTGCGCGCGCAGAGCCTCTTCCATGCGACCCAAATCCAGCAGCGAGTTGCCGCGATTGGAGGCCGCCGCGCGATGGCCCAGCGCCTCGGCTTCCAGAAAAACTGCAAGCGCCTCCTCAAAGCGACCCTCCTTGTGCAGCAGAATGCCATGCATATTCACGGCTTCAGCGTAAGCCGGATCGCGCGCCAGCGCCCAGCGCAACCACTGCCATGCGCCAGCCAGATCAAGTTCGGCGGCGCGGAACTGGCACCAGGCCACGAGCGTCTCCACCTGCTCCGGGTTGAGCGCAAAGGCCTTGCGCAGGCAGGCCTCGGCCTCCACCGGGCGGCGGCGCTCGCGCTCCAGGATCGCCCGATTCACCCAGCCGGAGATCATATCCGGGCGCAGCTCGACGGCCCGCCGAAGGGCTGCCTCGGCGTAGACCTCGCGCCCCTGCTCACGCAGTAGCGAGCCGAGATTCATCCAGGCAGCGGCAAAGTCGGGCCGCGAGACCAGCGCGCAGCGATAGCGTTGTTCGGCTTCCTTCAGCTTTTCCATGCGCGCCAGAACAAAGCCTGCGGCAAACTCGGCCTCGGCCAGCCTGGGACGCAGCAGCAGCACCTGCTGATAGCGTTCCAGCGCCTCTTCATTGCGGCCCAAGCTGGCCAGCGCATTGCCCATGCCCATTTGCGCGCCGGCCAGCGCCGGATTGCCGCGCAGCGCCAGCTCAAACTCGCGCATCGCATCCAAAGAACGCCCGGCGCCGAGCATCCACTCGCCCAGGCCGGTGTGCGCCAGCGGGTTCATGCCGTCAAGGCGAAGGGCTTGTTCATAGACGCACTTCGACTCGCCGTTGTGCCCCGCGGCCTTCAGCGCCTGACCAAGAGCCACCCAAGCCATGCTCATCCGTGGCGCCGCCGCCAGAGCCGCGCGCGCCATCTTCACCGCTGCATCCGTCTGACGGCTGGCCAACGCCACAAGGCTGATGCCGATCAACGCCTCAGGATGGCAGGGATTCTCCTCCAATATTCGCTGGTAACTCAGCGCCGCCTCGGTCAGATGCCCCGTCAAGCCATGCCGGGAACTTGCCTTGTTCGCCTGATTCGTCATAGGGGTTGGTAGATCGCCGCTTGCGGACAGTTTTATACGCGCAAAACCGTTGCCTGATTGCTCTCTTCTGGAAGCTAGGACGGTTGCGCCAGGCTCACAACAGGAAAACGCACGGCGAGCGTGAATTCTGGTTGAAGTTTCCCACTTTATACGGAATCCGCTTTTGGAACCGCAGCGGCTTACGTAGTCGGCGCTCAACGGCGCGTTGCTGGGATTCCGATCCCCGTACAATAGAAGTGTGACCAAAAACTCCTTATCCACGGCCCCTGTCGTGGGCTTCGTCTCGCTGGGCTGCCCAAAAAATCTCGTCGATTCCGAAGTGATGATGGGCCTGCTTGACCGCGCCGGTGCGCGGCTCACCACCCATCCAGAAGAGGCGGAGATTCTCATCGTCAATACGTGCAGCTTCATCGACACGGCCAAGCAGGAATCGATCGATACGATTCTGGAGATGGCTCGCCACAAGAGCTCCGGCTCGGCAAAAAAGCTGATCGTCGCCGGCTGCCTGGTGGAGCGCTACCGCGACGAGATCCAGAAGAGTATCCCTGAAGTGGACGCCGTCGTCGGTACTGGAGAGCTGGAATCCATTCTCGCAGCTGCCGGCCTGGCGCCTACGTCCGCCGCGCTCTCGCCCTTCAACATTCTCAGTAGCCATTCTGCGGAGACGCGCCCCGGAGAGGAATCCAAAGCCGGGACACACAAGACCGGCTTCCGCGCTGAAGGGGAGTTACGCGAGCGCCAGGGCCGCTTCCGTCGCGACGACTGGCAGGGCGCGGAGCAGCATTTGCCCAGCTACCTCTACGACGAATCCACTCCGCGGCTCCTCACCACGCCCTCGTCCTCGGCATACATTAAAATCGCCGAGGGCTGCGACCACCCCTGCTCCTTCTGCGTGATTCCCAATCTGCGCGGCAAGTTCCGCTCGCGCCGCTTCGAGTCGGTGGTCGCTGAAGCGCGGCAACTGGTCGCCCGTGGCACGAGCGAGATCACTCTGATCGGCCAGGACACCACCTGCTACGGCGAAGACCTGGGCCTCACAGACGGCCTCGCACTGCTGCTCGACGCGCTGGCGCGAATTGAGGGCCTGCGCTGGCTGCGTTTCCTCTACGCCTATCCCAACCGGGTTACCGGCAAGCTGCTGGAGACCATCGCCCGCCACGAGAATATCTGCAAGTATCTCGATCTGCCGCTGCAGCACGCCTCGCCTGCCGTGCTTAAACGCATGAAGCGCGGCGGCAGCGCCGAGATCTTTCTCAAGACTCTGGAAAAGGCTCGCGCAATGGTTCCCGGCGTCGCCTTGCGCACCACCTTTATCGCCGGCTTTCCCGGCGAGTCCGTCCCGGATTTTGATCTTTTGGTTGAGTTCATCAAGGAGGCTAGATTTGATTGGCTGGGCGTCTTCAATTACTCCGACGAGGAAGGCTCGGGCGCTTTTTCACTGGACGCGAAGGTCCCCAAGCGCACCATCGAAGCGCGCCGACGCAAGCTGATGAAGGTGCAGCAAACCATCAGCAAGCGCGCCAAGCAGCAGTGGGTGGGCCGCGAGATGGTGGTGCTGGCCGAGGGTGAAAGTGAAGAGACTCCTCTTCTGTGGGAGGGCCGCAGCCAATTCCACGCGCCGGAGATTGACGGCAAGCTCTACATCAACGACTTCGGCAGCCTGACGGCGCTGGAGCCGAGCCGCTTCTATCGCGCCCAGATCACCGAAGCGCACGAGTATGATGTGGTCGCCCGCATCGTCGATGGGCCGCTATAGTCCAGTGGCGCTTACCACTATGGAGTTCGTGGATTCCCTCACCAGCGATCATTCTTCGACGTTGCCGCCGATTACACTTTCACAAACGATCGGGTGCGAACCATCCAGTAGAGAATTAACCAAACTACTGCCAATGCCACCTATTGAGCAAGCGCCTCGCCCCATCTGCCGACTCGCGGGAGGAGGCTTCCGACGAAGACGTTGCCGATCAGTCGAAAATCGAACAAATTGGTTGCCATATATACGGCCAGAGCATTCATGCCAATTACAGAAAATGGAAACGCCCATTTTCTGTAGCCGAGGACATCGATGATCAGATAAAAGGTCGCCATCATCAGGCAGCTAATTCCCCCGGCGACGAGGACGAAGGAACTGGTCCACAATAGCTTGATGATTGGCAGCCAGATGCTCCAGATGAGGCCCAGGATAAGAAGACCCGCGCCATACGCGTACAGAGCCAGGCATTTTGCTCTTATGGATCGCGCGGAGAGAAGCAGCTCTCCAGCCAGCACTCCGATAAGGACCGAAGAAGCAAATCCGAGATAACTCAAAAACCATGTGTTCTCGCCATAATAAAAGCGCCCCATGATCAATGAGTCTATATAGGTAGCTGCGTTGCCGGTCGAAGTTAGCACTCCACGGCCAACGCCGGGTACAGGAATTACTAACAACAGGATCCAATAACTCAGCAGGAAGATCGCCGTGACGATTGCCTGTCCCTTTGCTCTCAGGTTCATCGTAACAATCGTAGCGATCAGATAGCCGGCTGCTATGCCATGAAGCACGCTATAGAAGGGGTGAAGGGTGGCCAGGTTGAATTGCAGCAGGTTGCCTTGCGCGACCATCCCCAGGGAAAACAAGATGATCGAGCGCCTGATGGCATGAGAGTAGATTGAGCGTCTGCTCGCGTTCCTTAGTTTGCGATTGGCTATGGAAAACGCGAGAGAGACTCCAACCATGAACATGAAAAGAGTCCAGATGATATCGAAAGCGTGCAATCCCACCCACGCGACGTGTTCAAACTGTTGCGCCAGTTCCGTTGAAAGTTTTCCGGGACACGCTTTAGCCAGGTCTTTGACAATCTCAGCGCCTCCGATAATCCACAGCATATCAAAGCCGCGGAGGCCATCCAACGACAGCAACCGATCCGGCCTGGTCGCGACTGGTTGCGGTGGATTTGACGCCAACTGCAAATCATCCTGGAATCGATGCGCGCCGGTTGTCATCTGTTCCTGCTCCCTGTTTTCATTGGCGATTCTACCATCGATGGCACAATCGTCATGCAAGGCAAAATGCTTATTCATAAGAGTGGCCACGACTGATCAGGCAAGTGGCCCGCCATCAGATTGTGTGGCACTTGCCGCTAGGAAGTTCGTGGATTCTCACCCTTTCAGCAAAAGACGCGGAAAGGATGGAGCGTCCTCAGTTACTTGACGTTGCGCCGGTAATCACTTGCCCGATGTACGAATGTCGAAGGTCGAAGGCAGTTCGCCAACAGCCAGCACCAGCGCCGGCTTCAGCTTGTTGATCAGCGGCAGATAGCGAGCATCCTGATACCTGCGGAAGGCATAATCATAGGCATTGACGCCCGGCATGCCCAGGAGCTTGGCATACTCGGCATCGCCTGGGGCCGCAGAGGAAGGCAGAATCAATGAAAGCCCCGCGTCAAACGGTTTCTTCATCGCCTTATTCTGGTAGCTATACAGATCAACGCCGTGGCGCCACATCACTTCGGCGACACTGACCATGATAGCCAGCGAAGCAATCTGATCCTCGGGTTTCTGATCAGCGCCCCAGAGACGATCATCGCGCAGGCAGGTGGGAGGGGAAGATTTGAAGCAGTCCATGAAGCCGCCGTTTGGCTTCTCCTTGCTTCCGCCCAGGCCGTAGAGAGCGCCGTTGACCATCTCTTGATCATCGAGCGTAATACCGGAGATGAAAATTCCGTAGAGACAAACCATTCCCCATCGGCCGTGGCCGGTGTACATGTATTTGGCTTTCTGTAGATGTTGTGCCATTGGCCGGATCAGACCCTGTTCAATGTGGGCACGATCCACGGTGGTGAACGCTGGAAGATTGTAGATCAGATCGTATCCAGAGCATGCTTTGGTCAGGAACATGCCGGCATCCCCACCATCGAAGCCATAGGCCTCAAAGTGATCGTACCCATTCGGGTCAGGCGCGGCATTGCCTTGTCCGTAGCCGTAGGCATCGGACAGGGCGAGGAGGAGTTGCTTGGCAAAGGCGGCGTACTGCTGGTTGCCGGTGAGCGCATAGAGAATTCCGAGATTCGAGATATCGGCGCTTCTTTGCTGCATTGCGGTGTTGAAGTTCCACTCCCAATTCCAATTGCCTTGCGGGTCCTGATATCCCGGCTTGAACGCGGGGAAGGTCCACTTCCCGTTGGCATCCAGCGTGTGTTCGGGCACATTCAAGGGTTGAGCGATTCGCTTATCTCCCCAGACCTTGAGTTGGTCAAACTCGGCCTTCATTTCAGGACTCGACTTGAGCAACTCCCGGTAACGGGCGATGTCTTGCTGGTCCCATACGGTAAAGGGATGGCCCTTAGTCATCCTGGGCTGCCCGGAGACCTGAGAAGGTCTCGAGGCCGGTGTTTGGGCCGGCAGCCAACTGCTGACGCATACAAACGAGAGGATGGACAACAGTGCTAGCGCATACCGTCGCAGCATTGAGACTCCTGAGAACTTGTTAATGAAGTTGGGATTTTCCATTTGACTTCCCTGTGAATTGTAGCAAGGACTTTTCATCGACTTGCAGGCGACCCGGTTTCTTGAAATTGCAGAGGCGAAGATGCAGTCACGAAAAAGTGCTCCTAAAGAGGCCTTTTTTTCGCGCGAAAATGACAAATTAGGCGTGTTTTTTGGCTAAAAAACGGTGGTTTTTCGGGGTTTGTGTTTACTGATGAGTACAGATGTCTTGTTGTTTAAGATGTTTATTATCTTTCGCTTGCATTGATTAGTTCCTCTCAGAAATTGTGTTTTGAGGGTGGGGGGGTGGGGGTGTCGCTGTTTTTCTTCCCCTTTTGTTCGTATTTCCTTTGCCCCCGCGCCCACCTGCGGTGGGGCCAGTCGGCGCTTGCGCGCCATGGGGTTTGTGGTAGCCCCTCTCCCTAAAAGCGAGGAACCGAGGGCACCCGCGCTCTCTTCTTTTTCCCGACTCAAAACCATTGTGCGGCACCTGCGGTGCGGCCAGTGGCTCGCTCTGCGCTCGCAAAGACAAAAATCAAAGATAGGCGGCTGGTGAACATGGTTTGATTGTGCGCCAAGAGAGGATATTTATATGCATACTATTTTCGGTGGGTCGGAAGGAGCTTGCGCGCCATGGAATTCGTGGTTTCCCACCCATCGCAAAGAACGCGATGGATTGATGGGGCACCCGGCAGCGGCTCGCTGCCAGGCGCCTCCTGTGGGTCAGGAGACCCACAGGACAGCCGACCTGGAGGTCGGCGCTACTAATTTGTCGGCGCTAGCAATTTGTCGGCGCTACAAATACGGAAAAGATCTAATACGCCCGCAAATCCACAATCGCTTTGAGGATGGTCTCCGGCTGGGGGAGGATGGCGTCTTCGAGGATCGGCTGGTAGGCGACGTAGGTGTCCATAGCGCCGATGCGGCGGACCGGGGCGTCTAAGTACTCGAATAACTCGTCGCCGATGCGGGCGGCGATCTCAGCGCCGTAACCCCAACTGAGCATATCTTCGTGGGCGACGATGACGCGGCTGGTCTTGCGCACCGAGGCGGCGATGGCCTCCCAGTCGTAGGGATTGAGCGTCCGCAGGTCGAGGATCTCCACGTCGATGTTGTGAAGGCGGGCGGCCTTCTCGGCGGCCTGCAGCGAGCGCGGGACAAGCGCGCCATAGGTGACGAGCGTGATGTCAGCGCCGGAGCGGACCGTGCGGGCCTTGCCGAAGGGAATGGCAAACTCCGGGCCGGGATAGGGCGCGCGGTCGTGGGTCTCGCGGTAGAGGCGCTTGTGTTCAAGAAAGAGGACCGGATCGTCGCAGCGAATGGCGGTGCGCAGCAGACCGTTGGCGTCGAGGGCGTTGGAGGGAAAGACGACGCGCAGGCCGGGAATGTGCGTGAAGAGGCTCTCGCCCGATTGCGAGTGGTAGATGGCGCCGCCGGTGAGGTAGCCGCCGATGGGCGCGCGTATGACCACCGGGCAGGCCCATTGGCCGTTGGAGCGCCAGCGGAGGACGGAAAGCTCGTTGTGAATCTGGTGATAAGCCGGCCAGATGTAGTCGAAGAATTGAATTTCGACGACCGGCTTCATGCCGCGGACGGCGTAACCGAGGGCGCGGCCCACGATGTTGGCCTCGGCCAGCGGCGAGTTGAAGACGCGCTCGGAGCCGAACTCGGTTTGTAGGCCGGCGGTGAGCTTGAAGACGCCGCCCTTTCCCTTGACCTCGGCCAGCGCCTCTTCGCGGCTGGCGTCGGCCACGTCTTCGCCGTAGACGATGATGCGCGGGTCGCGCCGCATCTCGTCGTGCAGGCAGGCGTTGATGAGGTCGGCCATAGTGCGAGGCTTCGCGCCGGGCGAAGGTTTTTCTTGTTGTTCCGAGGCGAAGGCGGCGCTGGTGGGGTCGAGGTCTTCGCTGTAGACATGCTTGGTGATGTCAGCCACCAGTGGTAGCGGCGCAACGAGAGCGGCCTCGGCGGCCTCGGCTGCCTCTTGCTCGACTGCCTGCTCCAGCGCGACGAGTTCGTCCGTGCGCAGAATACCATCGCGCAGCAGCCGCGCCCGCATTTTGATCAAAGGATCGCGCAGGGCGTCGGCCTCTCGCTCGGCCTGGGTGCGATAGAGCTTTTCATCATCGGAGAGCGAATGCGAGTAAGGCCGGACGCAGTGGCCGTGGACAAAGGCAGGCCCCAGGCCGGCGCGGCAGTGAGCGACGGCGGCTTGAAAGGCCAGAAAACTGGCTTCCGCGTCGGTGCCGTCCACTTCGGCGAAGAAGAAGTTGGGAAAGTTGGCCACCAGCCGGGAAATATTGCCGCCGGAGGTGCTCACCTCGACCGGAGTGCTGATGGCGTAGCCGTTGTCTTCCACGCAGATGATGACCGGCAGCTTGCGATTCGAGGCGGTGTTCATCGCCTCCCAGAACTCACCCTGCGAGGTAGCGCCCTCGCCTAACAGCGTGAGCACCACTTCATCGCCGTGAAATTTCACTTCTTGGAAGGCACGGTAATCGCCCTCCGCTGTAGCTGCTGCTTCGGGATGGCGGCTGAAGTAGCGGCCAGCTTCGGCGCAGCCCACTGCATGGAGCACTTGGGTGCTGGTGGCGGCCGAGGGACTGACGATGTTGAGGGCGCGGCTGCTCCAGTGGGTGGGCATCTGGCGTCCACCGCTGGCGGGATCGGTGGCCGCGCCCACAGCTTGCAACATCATGTCAGCGACGGTGAAGCCCAGCGCAAGGCAGAGGGCGCGATCTCGATAGTAAGGGAAGACCCAGTCGTAGCCGGGACGAAGATTGAGCGCCGCGCCCACCCCCAGCGCCTCATGGCCCGCGCCGGAGATCTGGAAATAGATCTTCTGTTGGCGCTTGAGCAGGATTTCGCGGTCGTCCACGGCGCGCGAGAGCGCCATCAGCCGGTAGAACTCCACCAGCTGGCGAGGGCCGAGGGCTGACGACAGGGAATCACGAGCGATAGAAGCGGAGAAGGACATTCCGTTCATTCCTCACTGTTTGTTCTTCGAGCGGGGAAGCTCAAGCTGCATCTTGATTGTATCAACCCACCGGAATCAGGCGCTCGCTTCCAGCGGCGGGGCAAAGCGCGCGCCGAAGCGGAGAATAAGGCTGGAGGCGACCAGCGAGATCAGCGTGACGCCCAGGCCGAGACGCAGGCTGCCGGCGCGGTCGGAGATGTAGCCGATAATCTGCGGCGAGAAGGTGTCGCCAAAGCAATGAATGATGAAGAGGTTGAGTCCGACGGCGGTGGCGCGCACCGGCGCGGATACCGCGTTGACGATGGCTGCGTTGAGCGGGCCGGTGTTGAGGAAGAGGAAGAATTCGGCGGCAAAGAGCGCGGGCACGGTCCAGGCGGCGGGACCGAAGAAGACCAGCGCGCCGCAAGGCAGGGTGAGGGCGACGCTCCAGAAGGAGAGCAGGTACAAAGCGCGGTGGTTGGTGCGCAGCCAGCGCTGGGCGATCCAGCCGCCGATAAGGGTTCCGGCAATGCCATCGACGACCGTGATGACGCCGACTGCTTGGCTGGCGTTGCCGATGGAAAGCCCCGCGGAGCGTCGCAGGAACTCCGGCACCCAGGCCGAGATGCCGCCCATGGCGAAGGTAAGCGCGGCCAGGCCAAAGGTGGCCGTCAGGTAGGCGGGGTTGGTGAAGAGGCCGAGGAAGGTGGTGCGATTGAGGGTGGGGCGAATGTGGTCGCAGGCGCCGCGCTGCGGCTCAGTGCCCCAGAGGCCGTAGAGGGCGGCGATGATGAAGCCGGGAATGGCACAGACGAAAAAGGGCGCACGCCAGCCCCAGACGGGACCGATTTGCCCGCCGGCCATGTAGCCGAGGGCCGCGCCGACGGGAATGGCCAGATAAAAGAAGCTGAGGATGCGGTTGCGCTCGCGCTCCGGGTAGAAGTCGGCCAGCACGGCGGGAGCGAAGATGCCGAAGGTGGCCTCGCCGACGCCCACCAGAGCCTGCCGCAGGTAGAAGGTCCAGTAGCCGTGGACCCAAACGGTGCCGAGCGTGGCAAGGCTCCAGAGGACCGCGCCGGCGATGATGAGCGGCTTGCGCGGAACGCGGTCGCCGAGCCAGCCGGTGAGCGGAGCGGCAATCATATAGAAGAGAAACAGCCCGGTAGTCAGCGCGCCCATCTGGTGGTCGTTCGCGTGGAACTCGCGCTGGATGAGCGAGAGTTCGCCGGGAAGAATGTAGCGGTCAATGTAGTTGAGCAGATTGAGGCCGATGAGCAGCAGCAGCGTCGCCTGGGCGGGCGAGAGGCGGGGACGATCGGGCTGGAGCGTTGACTTCATCAAATCCCGGGTCGCGGCCAGCGGGCTTCGACGGTGGTGCCGATGCCGCCGCGGGGACGGAACTCGCAGCGGACGACGGCCCAGACCGGGTCGCTGGCCTTGACCACATCTTCCAGAACCTGGTTGACGATGTTCTCCTGGAAGATGCCCAGGTTGCGGTAGCAGAAGAGATATTCCTTGAGCGACTTCAACTCCAGGCAGCGCTGGCGGGGCATATAGCGAATCGTCAGGGAGCCGAAGTCGGGCAGGCCGGTCTTGGGGCAGACCGAGGTCATCTCCGGGTCGTCGATGAGGATTTCGTAGCCGGGAAACTGGTTTTGCCAGGTTTCAATGGCTGGAAATGTGAAGTCGAGGCCGGCTTTAGCGTGATCGAGAGTGTAGCGAGGTTCTTGTGCCATGCTTCGATTGTACGGGCACTCGGCATCTTCCGGGGTGATAAGGAGATGCTTACGCTGAGATTCCCGTGAAATCTACACGGATGAAATTGCCGCTGGCTGCGCACCGGGTGAGGCCGACGCCCCATTTACAATAGGGAGAAAAGGGCGCGAAAGCGCGCGCGGAGGTCAAAGGGAGAATATGGCGGATTTACAGGGAAGAATTGCACTGGTAACCGGGGCTGCGCAGGGAATTGGGCGGGCCATTGCGCTGGAGCTGGCGCGGGCCGGCGCCACGCTGGCCGTGGCGGACATCAACGAAGCCAAGCTGGCGCTGGTGGTGGCGGAGATTGAGGCCATCGGCGGGCAGGCGGCAGCCTTCCGGGTTGATGTCTCCAACCAGGAATCGATTGAAACCGGAGCGAAAGCGGTGCTTGATCGCTTCGGCAAGGTGGAGGTTCTGGTGAATAACGCCGGCATCACCCGCGACAACCTGATGATGAGCATGAAGCGCGCCGATTGGGATCTGGTGCTGGCCATCAATCTGACCGGGCCGTTTCTGCTGACTCAGGCGCTGCTGCGGCCGATGATCAAGAATCGCTGGGGACGGATTGTGAATATGGCCAGCGTGGTGGGACGGGCCGGACAGGCGGGCCAGGTAAATTATGCCGCCTCGAAGGCCGGACTGATCGGACTGACCAAGTCGCTGGCACGCGAGGTGGCTTCGCGCGGGATTACCGTCAACGCCGTCGCGCCGGGCTACATTGAGACGCCGATGACTGCCGTACTGGACGAGAAGGTGAGCGCGGCGATGCTGGCTACAATCCCGCTGGCACGTCGGGGAAGCGATCTCGATATCGCGCGGGCAGTCAAATTCCTGGCCTCCGATGCGGCCTCCTACATTACCGGCCACGTGCTCGACGTGAACGGCGGAATGTTCATGGGTTAAGGAATCATTTCAAATCCTCCATTCTTGAATTACGGCGGTTACCCTTCGCGCAGCCCTGGGAAACGGGGGGTATACCCTAAAGTTCCTGAAATGAGCAGGAATGAGTACCGAAGTTGCAATCATTCCATGTGACTAATGATATGCCGGTCGCAGTTTTTTTGAGCGACGGATGGCAGGCAAATGGACTATGCTGCCGGTATGCGTTTGCCCATAGGCGATTCACTTTTGGTGCAAATTATGAACGAGTCGTTTGCAGAGGCGGCAAAGCGCGCGGGCGAACGCCTTGTGTGCCGGGAAGGCTGTACGCAATGTTGCCACGGCAGCTTTGCTCTCAGCGCGCTTGATGCACTCAGGCTGGGCGAGGGCATGGATATACTGCGATCCACAAACCCGGCACTGGCCGGCCGGATTGAGCGCCGAGCGCGGGCGTGGATAGCCGAGCACAAATTGGAATTTCCCGGCGATCTACAGACGGGAGTGCTGGGCGCCTCCAAATACGACCAGGAGCGTTTTGAAGGCTTCGCCAACGAGGCGGTCTGCCCGGCGCTCAATCCCGCCACCGGCTGCTGCGATGTTTACGCATGGCGGCCGTTGACCTGCCGCGTCTTTGGACCGCCGGTTCGCATGGGAGATGGCGGGGAGCTGGGCCACTGCGAGCTGTGTTTCAAGGGCGCGAGCGAGGAAGAGGTGGCCGCCTGCGAGATGACGGTCCCGCACGATCTTGAAGCAGAACTGCTGGACGAGATTCCGCTCAAAGGCGAGACCGTGGTGGCGTTTGCGCTTCTCAGATGAAGCAGGCGCCCGTCCGCGTTAAACTAATGCTTGGACTCCCTGATGCCAACGCGCCCCTGCTGGGTTGAAATTCGCACCCGTTCGCTTGAAGACAACTTCCGTTTTCTTGCCAGTCTGGCAGCTCCCCATGCGGAACTGCTGGCCATCGTTAAGGCCGACGCATACGGCCACTCGCTCGATCTCTGCGCGCCGGCTGTGGTGCGCGCGGGAGCACGCTGGCTGGGCGTCACCTGCGCCGAAGAGGGCGTGGCCGCCCGCGCACTCTGCCCGGAGGCGCAAATTCTGGTCATTGGCGGCGTCTTTCCCGGCCAGGGAGCAGAAGTGGTTCGCCGCGGCCTGACCGCCGTGGTGTGGGAGCCTGCGCAGTTGGAAGAACTGGAGGGTGCGGCGCGCGCGGCGGGCCTGCGGGCGGCTTCGCTGCCCGTTCATCTGGAGATCGATACCGGCATGAGCCGCCAGGGAGTGGATCTGGATGCGCTCGGCTCCCTGCTGGCGCGCTTTCATCCCAGCTCGCCACTCCGGCTCGACGGCGTGATGACTCACCTCTTTGCCGCCGACGAGGCCGACGGGCGCGCGACCGAAGAGCAACTCGCCCGCATGGAGCAGGCCCTCCGCAAGATCGAGGCCGCCGGGGTTTATCCTGAGTGGCTCAACGTGGGCCAGTCAGCCGCATTGCTGACTGGTCAGGCCGCGCGTATTGCCACACTTGCCGCGCGTCACGGCATGAAGGCGATGCTGCGTCCGGGGCTGGCGCTTTACGGCCTTGCGCCGGAGTTTGATCCGGACTTTGAATCGGAAGAGCCGCCGGAGCTGGCCGCCGCGCGGCTTCAGTTGCAGCCGGTGCTCGCCTGGAAGTGCCGCGTTGCGAGTGTGCGCTCGATTTCCGCCGGCGCGGTGGTGGGCTACAACGGCACATTTGTCGCCACTGAGCCGATGCGGCTGGCGCTGGTGGCCGCCGGTTACGCCGACGGACTCGACCGGCATCTCGGCAATCACTTCAGCCTGCTGGTGCGCGGCGCGCGCGCGCCTCTTGTGGGCCGCGTGAGCATGGACCAGGCCGTTGTGGACGTGACGGAGATTCCCGGCGTCGCAGCCGGCGACGAGGTGGTGATCCTGGGCGCGCAAGGCGGAGAAACCATCACCGCATTCGACCACGCCCACGCCACGGGAACGATTCCCTGGGAGGTCTTCACGCGCATCGGACAGCGTGTCGAGCGCGTCGCGGTATGAGACGTCCCGACGGCAATTTCTCGCTATGAACCGTCTTTATCTCCAGAGACTTTTTGAAAGGCTCTTTCATGATTGGACGATTTCTTATTGTCACTCTCGTTGCTTGCTCACTCGTTGTGGGGGTTTCCGGGCAAGCGTCAAAAGATGTGACAACCCAAAGCGCTAAAGCAGCATCAATTCCTGCACCTAAACCCTCTCCACTCCTGCCTGTTCTTGAGGTTCTCAATACATCCAAGCTATCGGGTTCGTTGGAGTTCACGGGAAGTTGCTCTAATTTTTCCTCTTCAGATTTTCCCGAGTATTCGCAATTGCGTGCTCCGCTCGTCAGTGGAGCTTCTCCACTGCAAACTTTACGCGATATCTTTGCCAGTTATCCAGCCATGAAGATTACGCAAGACCCTGACGGAATAATCCGAATGACAGAGAAGGGCGTTGATAAAGATATATTGAGCGTCAGAATTGGCCACATCTTATTTGGTGAAGAGGATCGGGGGGGACTCACCTACAACGCAAATGATGCACTCAGCGAGATTTCCTCCTCACCTGAGGTTGAACTCTTCATGAAAACTCATTCCATCCAAAAGCCATCTGGTTTCGGGGTGGTTTCGATTCTTGGAGGAGGCGGAAAGCCTTTTTCTTGGATGCCACACCTTGAGGGAACTCTCAGTGGCGCGACCTTTTCAGAAGCAATGGATCATGTTCTCAAAACCTTCCCCGGCATTTGGGTTTATGAGAATTGCCCTCGGACTAATAGGAGAAATCGTACTGTTTTCTTCCACTTTTACCACTTGCAAAATACCGTGACCGGCTGAGTTGTCGAATAGTATCGGAACTGAGAGACTTCAATAGCTAGACAGTCTGACCGGGCGCCCCACTCTTGGCGCGTTCTTGTTTTTGCGCCAAGGGTGAGAGACCGCGAAGCCTGGCCGGCGTCGTTCATCGACTCTCAGGTTGATGAAGCGAGGCCTGGAGTTCGAGCACCTGCAACTGAAGCTGCTTGACTTCTCTCAGGATCTCAACCCGGCTGCGCAAAGTGAAATACTTCAACAGTTGCATTGTTCCAACGATGAACAAGACCAGCGCGGCGAATTCAAACTTGTGGCCATTGGGCGTGACCATCCAATTCTGTCCGCGATAAAAACACAATATGCCAAAGCCGAGCACATAGGCCCACAGCCCGCGGGCCAGCCACTTCTCCCAGCTCAGCCGCTTCTCTCTCTTGGCCATAAAAGACGCCACTTCTTCGCGGTACGCAGCAAGATTCTCCGGTTGAGGCAAGCGCGCCAGCAGGCGGTCGCGCAGATTTTCACTTTGCTTTTCCATCATTCCCTCCACTCAAGATTTCCTTCATCGCTCGTTTTGCGTAATGGATGCGGGATTTCACGGTGCCTTCCGAGCAGCCCACAACCGAGGCGATCTCGGCCAGCGAGAGGTCCTCAAGAAAATGCAGGACCAGAGCCTCGCGATGCCTGAGGCCGATCTGGCTCAATGCCTGATGAATTGCGGCCGCGTCTTCAGCGGCAAACGACGGCTCCTCGGCCTCCTGAAAATCCTCAAATTGAATTTTCTCGGCAGCCTCGCGCGCATAGTTTTTGCGGATGCGATCCACCGTAATTCCATGGGTGATCGAGTAGAGCCACGAGCGCAGCGCGCCGGGATCTTTGAGTTTGCGAATCCCGCGCAAGGCTCTGATCCACACCTCCTGCAGCACGTCGAGCGCAGCGTCCGGATTGCCGGTGAGGCTGGTTGCGAAGTAGAGCAACGGCCGCTCCATGACGGCAATCAGATCCTCGAAGGCTTGCGGCTCGCCGGACTGGCAACGGAGCGCGAGCCACTCGAACTGGATTCGATTCTCGATCTCCATGGGCATACACTCTTATGTCGAAGGAAACGGGTGGATGGTTCAAATCTACGCGAATAATTGTACTGGGAACGAAAAAACGGCCACTCCGCATAGAGTGGCCGTTTCGTCTTGCATGCAAAGGAAAACTACGCCGGTGAAGGCGAGCCTTCCGGGTAGCTGGGGCCGTGCGTCTCCGGCTTGAGAACCTCCTGCACGTCGCTGCCGCCTGTGTCGGAGGGCGTGGCCAGATTGGAGCGTATCGGAGGCAGTGCAATGCCATCGATCAGCATCTTGACCTCTTCGGCGTCGATGGTTTCGCGCTCCAGCAAGGCTGCGGCGATGCGGTGCATGGCGTCGGCGTTGGTCTCCACGATTTCATGGGCCGACTGGTAAGCCTCGTCGATGAGGCGGCGGACCTCCAAGTCAATCTGGCGGGCTGTTTCTTCGCTGAAGTCGCGGTGCTGTGCGATCTCGCGGCCCAGGAAGATTTGCTCCTCCTTCTTGCCGAAGGTGAGCGGACCAAGGCGGCTCATGCCGTACTCGCAGACCATGCGGCGGGCGAGATCGGTAGCGCTTTCAATGTCGCTGCCGGCGCCGGTGGACATCTGGTTGAGGAAGATCTCCTCGGCGACGCGGCCGCCGTAGGCGATGGCCAGATTGGCTTCAAGGTACTCGCGAGTGTAGTTGTGGCGGTCTCCGGGCAGGAAGATGGTGACGCCGAGGGCCATGCCGCGGGGAATGATGGTGACCTTGTGAATGGGGTCGGAGTGCTCGCGCTTGAAGGAGACCAGCGCGTGGCCGGCCTCGTGATAGGCGGTGACCCGCTTCTCTTCGTCGGTAAGCAGCATGGACTTGCGCTCGGCGCCCATGAGCACCTTGTCCTTGGCCACTTCGAAGTCGTACATGACCACCTGCTTGCGATTCTGGCGGGCTGCGCTGAGGGCAGCCTCGTTGACCATGTTGGCCAGATCGGCGCCGCTGAAACCGGGGGTTCCGCGAGCAAGCACGTTCAGGTTGGTGTCGTCGGAGACAGGAACTTTTTTCACATGAACGCGCAGAATCTCTTCGCGTCCGCGCACGTCGGGCAAACCGACAACCACGCGACGGTCGAAGCGGCCGGGGCGGAGCAGCGCGGGATCGAGTACATCGGGGCGGTTGGTGGCAGCCACCAGAATCACGCCGTCGTTGGACTCAAAGCCGTCCATCTCGACGAGAAGCTGGTTGAGTGTCTGCTCGCGCTCGTCGTGTCCGCCGCCGAGGCCTGCGCCGCGATGACGACCGACGGCGTCGATCTCATCGATGAAGATGATGCAGGGAGCGTTCTTCTTGCCCTGCTCAAAGAGGTCGCGGACACGGCTGGCGCCCACGCCGACGAACATTTCAACGAAATCAGAACCTGAAATCGAAAAGAAGGGAACATTGGCCTCGCCGGCCACGGCGCGGGCCAGCAGGGTCTTGCCGGTTCCCGGAGGGCCAACCAGCAGCACGCCCTTGGGAATGCGTCCGCCGAGCTTCTGGAACTTGGCCGGCTCCTTCAGGTACTCGATGATCTCCTTCAGTTCTTCCTTGGCCTCGTCCACGCCAGCCACGTCCTTGAAGGTGATCTTCTTTTGCTGCATGCTGAGCAGCCGGGCGCGGCTCTTGCCGAAGGACATGGCCTTGTTGCCGCCGGACTGCATCTGGCGCATGAAGAAGAAAAAGATGAAACCGAAGAGCAGGATCGGACCGATATTGAAGAGCAACGGAAGCAGCATATTGCTCTGCTCGGCCTTCTTGGAGAAGTGAGCGTCGGAGGCCAGGAAGGCCGCCTCAAGGGGATCAAAATGATCACCGACATGGGTGTGGAACTGTTCCTTGGGGGTGGCCTTCATATGGCCGTGCAACTCGGTGCCCTGGACCTCTGCATCAAGCACTTTTCCCTGCTTCACCTGGTTGAAGAGGTCGGAGTAGGTAATTTCCGTATCCTTGCTCGTGCCGGCGCCCTTTTGCACCCAGGTGATGAGAACCAGGATGAAGGCAAGGATGAAGGCCCAGACAACAAATGTTCGAACGGTCGAATTCACCAGTATTCCTCTCTTCCGGTGTTGCAGAAACCGGCTTGCGGCACTGTAGCACCGTCTACTTCTCTTTAGACGCCGTTACGTCCGGCAAAGTCACAAAAGGTCACAGCCTCTGGATGGCAGACACAACAACTCTGCCGCTGGGAAGAGCAGTAGCCTTGATTGTACTCCCAAAGTGGATAGGATTGTAGCAATTTGCGGGCCAGAAACTGAGGTCTTGGCCCCTCAAGCCTCGTCCAGGAGGGTTTCCACAACGGTAATTCCGGGTAACGGCTCCACTTCGACGCCGCGCATCCACACGATGCGGCCTTCGACTTCGAGAACCGGCCAGAGGGCGCGGCCGGAGCCGGTCACGCGCAGCCGCTCCAGCACCTCTTTGACCTTGCGCGGACCTGAGGAGTAACGCAGGTGGACGCGGTCGCCGGGCAGCCAGTTGCGCAGCGTGGCCACTTTTCCGCCAGAGGAATTTTCATTCTGCGCAGCGGAAGACGCCGGAGGCGCAACCTCGATTTGCAGCCGCAGCCCGAAGCCACTTACCACGCCGGGAATCACCGCCGTAAACTCAACAGCGGAATTGACTTGCTGCTCCGCTGCCGCGGCGACAAGCCGCAGCTCACGATGGCTCCGCTCGGCGCGCAATCCCTGGGCGAGTTCCCTTCTCTGTCCGGCTTTGCCAGTGAGCGCCAGCGCACGGAGAAATTCGGTGGCGGGAAAATCGATTTTGGCGCCCAACTGCTCCGCGGCAAAGCGCAGCAGACGGCGCTGGAGAGCCGGGGCTAGCGCGGCCAGCCGGATTACGTCGATGGACAGGCCATCCTTGGCGGCGCGCCCGCCACCACGCACCGGGCGACCGGGCAGCAGCAACTGCGGCGCGATGCGGGCCACTTCAGCCTGCCAGCAGGCCTCCTCGTCGCGGGCCAACTCGGCCATCTGCGAAAGGTGCTCGCGCAGGCGGGGATTCCAGCCCTCCAGCAGCGGCAGCAGTTCGTGGCGAATGCGATTGCGCGTGAAGGTGAGATGCCGATTCGAGGAGTCTTCGCGCCAGCCCTGTCCCAGCGCGGCTAGATAAGCCTCGATCTCCACGCGCGTGACGGAGAGCAGCGGGCGCAGGATTCGGCCTTCGGGATAGGCGACGACCGGATGAATTCCGCCCAGGCCCTCGGTCCATGCGCCGCGCAGAAACTTGGCGAGCACCGTTTCGGCCTGGTCGTCGCGGGTGTGCGCGGTAGCCACAGCCTCGATTTCGCCCGCAACCATCAGTTGCCGGAACCAGCCGTAGCGCAGGCGGCGCGCGGCCTCTTCGATGGTTTCGCCGCGCGCTTTGGCCGCGGCAGCAACATCGACGTGCGCCTCGTGGAAGGGCAGTCCAAGCTCGGCAGCGAGTGCACGGGCAAAGGCCAGATCGCCGTCAGCCTCTTCGCCGCGCAGGCCGTGATGCAGATGAGCAGCGTGGAGCACCAGGCCCAACTCCGCGCTCCGCCCGGCCAGTGCGCGCAGCAGGGCCACCGAGTCAGCGCCGCCGGAGAGGCCCACGGCCAGGCGCAGCCCCGGCTTGAACAGCGTGGTGTCAAGCGCGAGCTGCGGCAAAATACGCATTCTAAAATGATACGGCGGCGGGGCGGCGAGTGGCGGAGATGGTTCCCGCAGAATATTCCCAAACAAAACTCTGCTGCATGCAATGCCTCGCCGTTGTATACTCCAACCGATATGCAAGTCTTTGCGATTCTTCCCGCCGCGGGGCTGGGAACCCGGATGTCCGGGCCGCAGCCCAAGCAGTTTCTCTCACTCGATGGCGTTCCCATCCTGATTCACTCGCTGCGCGCCTTTGCCTCGGTGGAGCGGGTGAAAGCGATCTATGTGGCCGTGCGCCAGACGGAGATGGAGCGCGTTGAGGCGCAAATCGCCGAGTACGGCTTCACCGGGCGGGCGCGCGTGGTGAAAGGCGGCGACAATCGCCAGCAATCGGTTTTGAATGCGCTGGCCGCGCTGCCTGCCGAGCCGGACGACATTGTGCTGGTGCACGACGCAGTGCGCCCGCTGATTGACGCGGCCACCATCGAGCGCACCATCGACGCCGTTGCTCAGTTTGGCGCGGCGATTGTTGGCCTGCCGGCCGTGGACACGATTAAACAGGTGGAGCGAACGGCCCACGGCGCGCTGATTACCTCAACGATTCCGCGCGAGTTCGTGGTGCTGGCGCAGACCCCGCAGGGATTTCGCTATGGCCTGTTGCAGAGCGCCTTCGCCGAGGCCACGGCGGATGGCTTCATCGGCACCGACGAGGCTTCGGTCGTCGAGCGCGCCGGTCATCCGGTGGCCGTGGTGCACGGCTCGGCGGTGAACCTGAAGATTACGCAGCCGGGCGATCTGGCGCTGGCCGAGTTTTATCTGCGGCAGAGAGCGCGCTAACTCCGGCTGGAATCAAGTTAGAGAACAGGCACGGTATTCATGGAAACACGCATCGGATTTGGCTATGATTCGCACGTCTTCAAGGCAGGTGTGCCGCTGCGCATCGGCGGGCTGACGCTCGACCACCCGGAAGGGCTGGCCGGCCACTCGGACGGCGACCTGCTGCTGCACGCGATCACCGATGCGCTGCTGGGCGCCATCGCCGCGGGCGACATCGGCAGCTTCTTTCCGCCCAGCGACCCGCGCTGGAAGGACGCCGACTCGGCGATCTTTCTCCATCAAGCGATGGAAGAGTTGCAACGAGCCGGCTATCGCATTGTGAACATCGACACCACGCTGATTTTAGCCGCTCCCAAGATCGGCCCCATCTCCGGCGAAATGCGCGCCCACGTTGCCGATCTGCTGCGGCTGGGCGCCGACCAGGTGAGCATCAAAGCCAAGACTCCCGAAGGGTTGAAGCTGGACCACGTCGCCCAGTGCCACGCGATTGCTCTGGTTGAGCGAGTGATTGAACCGGATGAGATGAAGAGCATGAGCGCCGTCATTGAAACCCAGCGCCAGTTGGAAGACGTTGTCGATGATCTGCTCAGCTCGGTTCACGGCGTTCCCAAACGGCGCGGCGACTCCGTCTACGAGACGGAGGATATCCCGTAAGAGGCGCGGCAACACGAAGATTTGAAGCCTTTCAGCGGCCTTCAGACTCTCATCCATTGTGAGCCGGTCTTCTATTGTGTCTTCGCGGTGAGACCGGCTCCGAAGTGAAGGAGTGATTGCCTGATGATCTTGTTTATTCTTGCGTTTTTCGGCGGCATTTTCGCCATTCTCGGCCCACACATTTTCCCCATGCGGACGTATGCCTATACGCGCTCCAGCCAGCCATTTCGCAAGAACGGGCTTCGGCTGCTGGCGGGCATGGCGGTTGCCTGTGCGCTGACTACCGGCGTTGCCACGGCGCAGACAGCGAAAGACGACAGCGATTCGGCGATGATGATGTCCAAGGGCGGCAGCGCTGACGCCGTGCCGGAGACAATGCCCGACCTCTCCGGCGCCACGGCCTGGATCAACTCGCCGCCGCTGAGCGCGGCCCAACTGCGCGGTAAAGTGGTGCTGGTGGACTTCTGGGCCTACTCCTGCATCAACTGCCTGCGCTCGCTGCCCGCCATTCAGGCCTGGTATGAGAAGTACAAAGACAGTGGGCTGGTGATCATCGGCGTCCACACGCCTGAGTTTCCCTTTGAAAAGAACGAGGCAAATGTGCGCAAGGCGATGCGCAAGATGGGCGTTGATTACCCCGTCGCCATGGACAACGACTATCGCATCTGGCGCGCCTTCCACAACAAGTATTGGCCCGCGCATTACTTCATCGACGCCACGGGCCGCGTTCGCTATCACCACTTCGGCGAAGGCAACGAGGCGGAATCTGAGGGCTGGATTCGCAAATTGCTGGAGGAGAGAAACCATCAGCCGGCTCCCAAACGCGGGGTGAAGAGTACCGCCGCCGGAGTGGAGGCCGCTGCCGATCTGCCGGATGTGAAGTCGCCGGAGACTTATCTCGGCTATTTGCGGGCCGCGAACTTCGCCTCGCCCGGTGGATTCAACGAGGATGCGGAGCAGCTCTACAGCGCGCCTGCACAGTTGGCGTTGAATGAATGGGCGCTGGAGGGGCAATGGAAGGACGAGGGCCAGATCGCCACCGCGCTCTCTACATCGGCGGCTATCGTCTACCGCTATCATGCCCGCGACCTTCATCTTGTGCTGGGGCCGGGCAGCGGCGGAAGGCCGATTCGCTTCCGCGTGACGCTGGACGGCAAGGCGCCCGGCGCGGATCACGGCATGGACTGCGACGCAGAAGGGTACGGCACCGTGACCGAAAGCCGCCTCTACCAACTCATCCGGCAGCAAGGCGCGGTGCGAGACCGCCTCTTCCGCATCGAGTTTCTCTCACCCGGCGCGCAAGCCTTCTCATTCACCTTTGGATGAGCGGCACGACTGAAGCTTTATTGGAAATAGTGTAGACCGGAAATTTGTCAGTATCCCATCCATTCCGCAGAAATACGCGGAATGGACGTGGCACGGAAGTTTCCGGCAAAAGCTAAAAAGCTCTGAAGTTGTGCCCTGACGCTTCGAGATAGGCTAACGAAACTGACTCCGTGAATACCGCAAAAGAAAAGGCCCGGAGAGCATCCGGGCCTTTCTGTTTTACCTTCGCGCAAGAAGCGAGTAGCGGGCAGTTTCTAGCTAAGAGCTAGAAGCTGCATGCTGCTATCCGCGCCCACCACCCGGCCCACCCGGACGGCGGCGGCGGCGGCGGTTCTTGTTGTCTGTGCGGGGGGGACGGCCTGCGCCGGCCGGCTGCCCAACGACTGGCGGCGGAGCGCCATCGACGCGATTGAAGTTCGGCTCGTTCTCCTCGTCGATCTCCTCGCTATCCACCTCGTCGAAGTCGTCTCCGCCTTCGATGAGAATGGTGCTCTGATTGGAGGTGGGCTGGCGCTCGTCGAACTCGTGACGCGGCCTGACGGGTGCAACGCGCTCAGCAGGCGCAGGCTGAGACTCGGAGGCAGAAATCTCCGCTTCTTCGCCTTCAACCGGAGCGGGAGCCGAATGAGCCAGCTTGGCCTTCTGCTCCTTGATGAGCGCCTTGCGGCTGAGCTTGATGCGATTGCCTTCGATGGCCAGAACCTTGACCATGATCTGATCGCCCTCGCTCAGCTCGTCCTTGACTTCCTTGACGCGATGCTCGGCTATCTCGGAGATGTGCAGCAGGCCGTCGGTGCCAGGGAAAAGCTCGACAAAGGCGCCGAACTCGGCCAGGCGAACCACCTTGCCCAGATAGACCTTGCCTATCTCCGGCACGGCGGTGAGGTTGCCGATCATTTCGAGGGCCCGCTTGAGGCCGTCGGCATCGCACGAGGCGACATTGACGCGGCCGGTGTCGTCCACATCGATCTTGGCGCCGGTCTGCTCGATGATGCCACGAATGGTGGCGCCACCCTTGCCGATCAGGTCGCGAATCTTGTCGGTGGGAATCATCACCGTCTCGATGCGCGGCGCGTAGGCCGAGCGTTCGGTGCGCGGTCCATCTAGGACAGCATCCATCTTGTCCAAAAGGAAAAGGCGCCCACGGCGCGCCTGCTCCATGGCCTGGGCAAGAATCTCGCGGGTCAGTCCGCCGATCTTGATGTCCATCTGCAGCGCAGTGATGCCCTTGCGGGTTCCGGCCACCTTGAAGTCCATATCGCCGTAGTGGTCTTCCGCACCCGCGATGTCGGTGAGGATGGCGTAGTCGTCGCCCTCCTTGACCAGGCCCATGGCCACGCCGGCCACCGCGCCCTTGAGATTGATGCCGGAGTCAAAAAGAGCCAGGCTGGCTCCACAAACCGTTGCCATCGACGAAGAGCCGTTGGATTCCAAAATATCCGAGACGATGCGAATGGCGTAGGGCGATTCTTCCGGAGAGGGCAGAACCGCGGTGATGGCGCGCTCGGCCAGTGCTCCATGGCCGATCTCGCGGCGGCCGGTGCCGCCCATGCGGCCCGTCTCGCCTACGCAGAAGGGCGGGAAGTTGTAGTGGAGCATGAAAGGCTTCTTCTTATCGCCTTCATAATTCTCCATGCGCTGGCCTTCGTCGGCGGTGCCCAGCGTGGCCGTGACCAGGGCCTGCGTCTCACCGCGGGTAAACAGCGCCGAACCGTGAACGCGGGGCAAAACACTTGTCTCGATGGTGATCGCACGAATTTCGTCGAAGGCTCGGCGGTCAGGCCGGATGCGATCCTTGGTCACCTGCTCGCGGAAGATGCGCTCACGCAGCTTCTCGTAGTAGGTAGCCAGCTTCTTCTTGGCATCGGGCTCGTCTGCGGGCAAAGCGGCGGCCAGTTCGTCCTTGATCTGCTTGACCAGCGTCTGGCTCTCCAGCTTTTCGTGAATCTTGGTGTCGAGGGCTTCCTTGACGCGATCTCCGACCTTGGCCTTGAGTTCAGCAAAATAGGCTTCGTCGAACTCCGGCGCGGTGAATACGCGCTTTGGCTTGCCGGCCACAGCCACCAGCTCGTCAATGGCGGCGCATATCTTCTTGATCTCGGCATGGCCGAACTCGATGGCGGCGAGGATGACCTCTTCGGACTCTTCCTTGGCGCCTGACTCGATCATCACGATGCCGTCCTTGTGGCCGACGACCATGATGTTGACGGTGGTGGCGGCGCGCTCGGAGTAGGTGGGATTGATGACGAACTCGCCATCGACGCGTCCCACGCGCACGGCGCCGACGGTGGCGCTGAAGGGAATGTCAGAGAGAGCCAGGGCGCAAGCGGCGGCGTTGATGCCCACTACGTCAGGATCGTTGTCCTTGTCGGCGGAGAAGACCAGCGCGATGACCTGGGTTTCGTTGCGGAAGCCGTCAGGGAAGAGCGGACGGATGGGGCGGTCGATTTGGCGGCAGGTCAGGACTTCTTTTTCGCTGGGCCGGCCTTCGCGCTTGATAAAGCCGCCGGGGATGCGTCCGCCAGCGTAGGCGTACTCGCGGTAATCAACGGTGAGGGGGAAAAAGTCGATGCCTTCCCTTGTATCGGGAGAGGCTACGGCTGTGGCCAGGACCACGGTTTCGCCCGTGGTGACCAGTGCGGCGCCGGAGGCCTGCTTGGCCATGCGTCCGGTCTCAAAGACCAACCGCTTGCCACCGGCAAGCTCGACGGCTACTTCATGTTTAGACATAGTGTCCTCGTTTCATTGTGTTCGCTTGGGAAACTTGTGGGGGGAAAGGCGCTGGCTTGCGCGGGCAAATTACCGGCAAGCCTGACCAGAAAGATGGCCGCCCCAGCTCCCAAGATCGCCTCTGGGAGCCGGAGCACAAGGATGCCTGCATTCCAGCAGGAACAACGGCGCATCGGCTCATAGCTGTGCGCCATCCCTGGCACCGGGTGCGGTTCGCCAGGTACACCACGGTTCCGGGTCCTGCGTAGAACGGGGGCCGTGACCAACGTCCGGTCTGGGCGCTTCCGGGTCAATGTTGGAGTCAAGGTCGGCTTTCTGGGTTTTGCTCTCTGGTTACTTGCGAATACCGAGCTTGCCGATGACGTCGCGGTAGCGATCGGTATCATGCAACTTCAAGTAATCCAGGAGGCGGCGGCGCTTGCTGACCAGTTGCAAAAGGCCGCGCCGGGATGCGTGGTCCTTCTTGTGCGTCTTGAAGTGTTCGGTCAGTTCGCTGATGCGCGCACTCAGAATCGCGATCTGGACTTCGGGCGAGCCGGTGTCCGAATCATGGGTGCGGAAGCTTTCAATCAGAGCTGTTTTCTTTGCGGTCGCCAGCACGGCGTATGATACCCCTCTTTTTTCTCAGTCCACTCTCAGGTGTCTAGTGAGAGATTACCACGAATGAGCGCCTGTGCGCCATTCGTCCTTAAAATGAATCCCGTACGGCGCCGGAATGCAACCCCGGGGGCTTCAGCGCGGGCCAAAACGGAAGAGCCGGCTATTGAAGCTCTCGCGGCAGCTCCGTGCGCATTGGGCGGCTCATCTTCACGAATATCGCCCTACCTTGCCGCACTCATTCGATTGCGCCTACAGAGCCGGTTTGAGCACCTCAAGGCCGGCGCGGGAGACCTGCACATCGTCCTCCGATTTGCCGCCGCTGAAGGCCACAATCACCCAGCCGGTGCGGGTGCGGGCCACCACTCCGCCTTGCCAGCCGAACTCGCCGGTCATGGGCGGACGCTTGGCCGTGCCGCTATCCACCAGCGTGTCGGCCATCTCCGAGGCCTTGGCATAGGCGATGCCGAGCAGATTGTTGCCCTTTTCGGTTGCCGAGGGAGCATCTTTCATCCTGCCCACCACGGCCATCTTCGAGCTCCAGCCCTGAATGCTCTCGCCCGGAGCATAGGAGACCACCGCGACCCCGCTGACCTTGAGTTCGGCGGCGCGCTGTTTCATGGCGGCAATCGCCGCGTCGGCCAGCGCATCAAACTTCTTGGCACTGACGGGTTTGGGCGCCTTCGCCGCACTTGCGCTTCCCTGCCCGAAGGCGAGGCTCACCGCCATCAGCAGAATCGTACCAACCCGAATCTTCTTCATATCGTTCTCTCCCATCGTTCGCATGCGCGGCGTCGCGCGCCATGTTCCACCCGTTTCTTGGGGCGCAAGCCGCATTTCAGCAGCATATACGAAAATGGCCCGCGGCTAAAGGCACCTGCGGTGCGGCCAGACGCGCTTCGCACATGGGGCGAGTGAATTCCCACCCTTCGCAAAGTGCGCGAAGGATGGGGCACTGAGTTTTCCTCAGTCTGGTGATATTTCGACCTGCTTTTGGACAGGGCGCGTAAACATCTTGGCGGCTAGAATCTAGGTAGCCATGAGTGAATTTACGCATCTGCATTTGCATACGGAGTACTCGCTGCTGGATGGGGCTTGCGACTTGACCAAGCTGGTTGACCGCGTGGCGGCACTGGGGCAGAAGTCGGTGGCGATGACCGACCACGGGAACATCTACGGGGCAGTGCACTTTTTTGAGGCCGCCAAAGCCAAAGGGATCAAGCCGATTCTGGGCTGCGAGCTGTATATCTGCAAGCACGAGGACCACCGCGCCCCCGGCGACGGCGACTCGAACAATCACTTGCTGGTGCTCGCCGAGAACGAAGAAGGATATCGCAATCTGGTCAGGATTACCTCGGAGGCGTCGCTGCACGGCTTCTATCGCAAGCCGCGAGTGAGCAAGCGCTATCTGGCCGAGCACGCCAAGGGGCTGATTGGTTTTTCCGGCTGCCTGAGCGGCGAGTTATGCGAAGAGCTGCTGGAGGGCAACTACGAGAAGGCGCGCGGCGTGGCACAGCAGTATGAAGATATCTTTGGCAAGGGTAACTTCTATCTCGAAATACAGGATCAAGGGCTTGAGCAGGAGAAGAAGATTCACGAAGCGCTCTTCCGCCTGGAGCGCGAGTCAGGGATTCCGCTGGTGGCGACGAATGATTCGCATTACCTGTGCGGCGAAGACTCGCACGCGCATGATGTGATGCTGTGCGTGCAAACCGGCTCGAAGATACACGATAAAGAACGGTTCCGCTTTGATTCCGACCAGTTTTTTGTGAAAGGCGCGGATGAGATGGAGCGGCTGTTCCCGGATTCTCCGCTGGTTTTGCAGCGCACCATGGAGGTAGCCGAGCGCTGCAATTTCAAGCTGCACAAGGTGCACAATCCCTTTCCGGAGTTTGCGGTTCCGGAGGGGCATACGATTGACAGTTACTTCGAGCTAGTTTGCCGGGAGGGATTCAAGAAGCGGCTGGAGACGGCGGTACGGCAGTTAGAGGCGCGCGGTATGCTGCGCGCGCCGGTGCATGAGTACGAGGCGCGGCTGGAGTATGAGATCGGCATTATCAAGCAGATGAAGTACTCCGGTTATTTTCTGATTGTTTGGGACTTTATCAAGTACGCGCGGGACCATGGGATTCCGGTGGGTCCGGGGCGCGGATCGGGAGCGGGGTCGTTGGTGGCCTACTCGATGGAGATTACCAACATCGACCCGATGCAGAACACACTTCTCTTCGAGCGGTTTTTGAATCCCGAGCGGGTTTCAATGCCTGATATTGACGTGGACTTCTGCCAGAACCGGCGCGGCGAAGTGATCGAGTATGTCACTCGCAAGTATGGGCGCGAGCAGGTGGCGCAGATTATCACCTTCAACACCATGGCGGCCAAGGCGGCGATCAAGGATTGCGGGCGGGCGATGGATATGCCGTATGGCGACGTGGACCGCATCGCCAAGCTGGTTCCGGCGACGGTGGGCATGACGCTGGACAAGGCGCTGGAGGATGTGCCAGATCTGCGCAAGGCCTACGATACGGACGCGCAAATACGCGAGCTGCTGGATACGGCGAAGAAGCTGGAGGGCCTGGTGCGCGGGTCGGGGGTTCATGCCTCGGCGGTGGTGATTGCGCCGCGGCCGCTGACCGAGCTGGTGCCGCTGGCCAAGACGAAGAATGAGGAAATTGTCACCGCCTATGATATGAAGGCCGTGGAAAAGATGGGCCTGCTGAAGATGGACTTCCTGGGGCTGGCGACGCTGACGGTGATTGACGATTGCCTGAAGCTGATTGAGCAGACGCGCGGGGAGAAGCCGAATATCGATGCGATTCCGCTGGATGACGAAGAGACTTACAAGAAAGTCTTTCATTCCGCTCTGACTTCAGGGGTCTTTCAGTTTGAATCAAGCGGGATGCGGGATATGCTGCGGCGCTACAAGCCGGATAGGATCGAGGATTTGACGGCGCTGACCGCGCTTTATCGGCCAGGACCGATTCAAGGCGGAATGACGGATGACTTCATCGAGCGCAAATGGGGACGGCGCAAGGTTGAGTACATGCTGCCGCAGATGGAAGTAATGCTCAAGGAGACGCTGGGAGTGATTGTCTACCAAGAGCAGGTGATGCAGATCGCCAACGTGCTGGCGAGTTACTCGCTGGGCGAGGCCGATCTGCTGCGCCGCGCCATGGGCAAGAAGAACGCCGCGGAGATGGGCAAGCAGCGGAACCGCTTTATGAGCGGCGCGGAGGCACTTGGTCATCCCAAAGGAACGGCGGGCGAAATCTTCGACCAGATGGAGAAGTTTGCCGGATACGGCTTCAACAAGTCGCACTCGGCGGCTTATGCGCTGGTCTCCTATCAGACGGCTTATCTGAAGACGCACTATCCGGTGGAGTTCATGGCAGCGCTGCTGACCTCGGAGACATCGAAGCCGGAGAATGTGGTCAAGTATATCGGCGAGTGCAAGGAGATGGGCATTGGCGTTCAGCCGCCGGACGTGCAGATCTCCGGAGCGCAGTTTACTCCGTATGTTGCTCCGGAAGGACAGGCGATACGCTTTGGGCTGGCGGCAGTGAAGAACGTGGGCGGCAATGCGATTGAATCGATCATGAAGGCGCGCGCCGAGGTTGGCGGGCGCTTCCATAGCTTCTGGGAGTTTTGCGAGAAGGTCGATCTGCGGGTGATGAACAAGCGGGTGATCGAGTCGCTGATCAAGGCCGGCGCGCTGGACTCACTAGGCAAGCGCGGGCCGCTGATGGCTGCCGTGGACAAGGCCATGGAGCGCGCGCAGAAGGCGCAGAAGGACGCGGCGCAGGGACAGAGCGGGCTGTTTGGCATCTTCGATGAGGGGCCTAAAGCGGGACGGGAGGCGGACGATCTTCCCAAGGTGGCCGACTGGGAAGAGGGCGAGCGCCTGGCCAATGAAAAAGAGGTGCTGGGATTCTTTGTCTCCGGGCATCCGCTGGATAAGTATGCGGAGAAGCTGCACAATTTGACCGGAGTGATCTCCGTGGCCGAGGCGCTGGAGCGCAAGCCTCCGGAGAAGCGCTGGGGGCAATCGGATCCGGCCGACGAGATCCAAGTGGCGGGAATGATACTTGGTCTGAAGGTGCAGAAGACGAAGCGGGAGGGTAAGCTCTACGCACAGGCGGCGCTGGAAGATGCGACGGGCAAGATCGAATTGGTCTGTTTCCCGCGGGATTATGAAAAACTTTCAGGCCAGTTGAAGATGGAAGCGCCGGTGCTGGTGCGCGGCGTGCTGACAGGCGACGAGGATGCCGCGCCGAAGATAGCCCTCAGCTCGATTCTGGCTTTGGAAGAGGTGCAAGTAAAGTTGCCGACAGGGGTGCGGATACGCATCAATCTGGAACGCGCGACCGAGGAGATGCTCACCGGATTGAAGAGCGCCGCGGATGCCGCGCCGGGGCCGGGAAAGGTGATGCTGCACCTGCAAAAGAAGGGTGAATACGAAGTGATCCTGGAGCCGGAGGGAATGAGCGTGGCGGCGGATCGCGGCTGGGTGGAGCGAATGGAGGAGTTGGTGGGCAAGGGAACGGTGCAGGCGGTGGGTTAGGAATCCAACTCCAGCGATTGACTTCCCATGTGAGAGATCACGCGGTCGCAGGCCTACACCTCATGAAGATGCAGCATCTTGCGGCAGCGTTCGCCGAAGGTGTGCACTTCAGGGCACTCGAAATAGACTTGCCGGTTGAGCGCCATGAGCAACTGCACGGCCTGCAACTGCTCGTTACGGGCCGAAAATTCCAATCCCTGCTGCACGAACTCGTCGGTCAGGTATTCGATGGCGTGGGCGAGGATATCCAGCGCGCGCCCAGCCTGGGGAGTGATGCGGCGGCAGCGGTTGGGGCGAACGCGGCTAACGGGAAGGGTGGACGCGGGGGCCGAAATCGGGAAGCTTGTTGAAGCGGCAGCCATATTTAATATCCTCACCTAGTTCTTCGGCAGGGAAACGAGAGTTTTCAGATGACGGACGTACTGTTTCCCACGGTAGAATTGCAATAAAATGCGTTCCAATTTGGGAACACAAGGGATGGTGCGCGGAATTGCCCTCTTTCCGAGGAGTTCCCGGGCAAGGCTCTCACAAAGCGATGAAAAACTCTGCAAACGGCGGCGCAATTCTCTTTCTTTTCGCCAGCCTTGACGGAAACAGGCAGGAAACCTAATCTCAAACCAGCATCCAGCCGCGCCGGAGCGCGCTTTGGCCTTGGCAGGCAGGGTGTATTTTCCTCCAAATCCCAGGGGATGAGCGGCGATGACTCCTTATTACTGGCAATATTTACCACTGATGTTGCAAATCCTTGCCGCCTTTGGAATTGGCGCGGCGATGGTTGTGGCCTCATGGTTTGTCGGGCGGCATCGCAACACGCCCACCAAGCTGGCCGCCTATGAGTGCGGCATTGAGGCGGTGGGCGATGCGAGGCAGCGCTTCAGTGTGCGCTTCTATATGGTCGCGGTTCTGTTTATCCTTTTTGACGTGGAAGCGGTCTTCATGATGCCGTGGGCGGTGGTTTACCGCAAACTTCCGGCTCTGACCGGCTCCCGCTTCTTTGGCTTCTGGGAGATGCTGGTTTACCTGGGGTTTGTGGCGGTGGGGCTTTACTATATTGTGCGCAAGGGCATCCTGAACTGGAGCCAGGACAAGGCGGACCTATAGTATGGAAGGGTTGAGAAAGACTTTGACAGGAAAGGCCGAGGTTCTCGAGAGCCTCGCCGGCCACCCGGCGGTCAAGGCCATTCTTGCCTGGAACGCCGAGGCTCTGGCGGACGCGAAATTTGACCGCGGCGAGCTGACGCTGACCATCGCCGCCGATCTGATACGCCCGGCGGCGGCCACGGTGCAGGCGGCGGGCTACAATTTCTTCGAGGATGTGACGGCCGTGGATTGGTTCCCCTCCACGCCCCGTTTTCAGTTGAGCTACCACATTCTCTCGCACTTATATAAGGAGCGCATCCGGCTGCGGGTGCTGTTGGACGGCGACGCGCCCTCGGTCGAGTCGATCACATCCCTCTGGCCGGCGGCCAACTTTTACGAGCGCGAGGTCTTCGATCTCTTTGGCATTTCCTTTGCCGGGCATCCCAACCTGCGCAGAATCATGATGCCGGACGACTGGCAAGGGCATCCGTTGCGCAAGGACTATCCCGTGGAGGGCTATCACTAGATGACTTCGGGCATACCTATCCGTAAAGCTCCGCTGGCCACGGGCGCCCGCGATCAGCACATGGTGCTGAACATGGGCCCGCAGCATCCGTCGATGCACGGGGTCCTGCGCCTGGTGCTGGAGATTGACGGCGAGATCGTGGTGCGCCTTTACCCGGAGATCGGCTACCTGCACACGGGAATCGAAAAGAGCTGCGAGACCAAGCTCTATCAGCAAGTGGTGCCGCTGACCGACCGGATCGACTACCTCAGTCCCATGGCCAACAATCTCTGCTACTGCCTGGCGGTTGAGAGACTGCTGGGGCTGGAGATTCCGCCGAAGGCCCAATGGATGCGCGTCCTGCTGTCTGAGCTGACCCGGCTCAATTCGCATCTGGTCTGGCTGGGCACCCATGCCATGGACATCGGCGCTCTTACCGTCTTTTTGTACACCTTTCGCGAACGCGAAGAGATATTGCGCATCCTCGAAGGTTTATCCGGCCAGCGGATGATGACCAGCTACTTCCGCATCGGCGGGCTTGCGATGGAGCCGCCGCTGGACTTTTTCGACCGTGTGCAGGGATTCATCAAGAGTTTTCCGGAGAAGATTGACGAATACGCGAACCTGCTCACCGGAAACCCGATCTTCCGCAACCGTTTGAGGGGCGTGGGCTTTCTTTCCGCGGCAGACGCAATTGCGCTGGGCGTGACCGGGCCGAATATGCGCGGGTCTGGAGTTGATTTTGATCTGCGACGGGATATGCCCTACTCCAGCTATGAGCAGTTTCAGTTCAAGGTGCCGATCGCGACCGATGGCGACTGCTGGGCGCGGTACGAAGTCAGACTCATCGAGATGCGCGAGAGCGTGGGCATTATTCAGCAGGCGCTGGACGGGATGCCGCAGGGGCCGATCAAGGCCGATGCGCCCAAGATCGTGCTGCCGAATCGCGAGAAGATGAAGACGCAGATGGAGGCGCTGATCCATCACTTCAAGATCGTCACCGAGGGCTTTGCGGTACCGGCTGGGGAAGTCTATCAGGGCATTGAATCGCCGCGCGGGCAGATGGGCTACTATGTGGTTTCAGACGGCGCGGCGAATCCCTGGCGCGTTCATATGCGCAATCCGACCTTTGCCACCTTGCAGGCGCTGGAGACGATGTGCAAGGGACGGATGTTGGCAGACGTGGTGGCAGTGGTAGGATCCATCGACATAGTTCTGGGGGAAATTGACAGGTAAGGAGAGGCTGATGGTGAATTACGAAAAGCTGGCAATGAAGGCGAAATTGGCTCAGGATGCCGAGAGATTGTCGGCCGAAAGGGATAAAGAAGCCAAAGCGAGCTCGAGCGCTTTCTTTGCAAAGGTGAAGGTGCATATTGCCGAAGAAATCAAAAAGGCAAATGTGGAGCTCCGCAAGAAGAAGGCTGGCATTTTTGAATGGATTCATTTGCCGACCTTCGAAGAAGATGTCTTTCTAACTTATGGAACGGATTCACTCTGCAGAGTGGGACTTGGAGTTATGAGGAACGAGTTTAAAGTCACGGCCGTCATCAGTGGCCCTCCGAATGGATATGAGATTTCGCGGAAGGAGTATTTCTGCAACGATGGAGCCCCCGTCCAGAATGTGCTTTTCCCCGGCGTAGTGGCATTTCCGTCTTATGTATCTTACCCGGAAGAGATTGCCATCGACATCATTTCTGGAATTCTCCGTGGCGGATTTGATTGAGCATTCTTCGACCGTTTGCGTTGAGTTAAAGCAGGCCGGTCGATGACAGAGTTACCAGGCGAGAAAGAGATGACATTGGCTAAATCGCAGGAAGGGGAGCTGGTGAGTTGACTGATGAAACCATGAGCGTCTTTTCTCCCAGGCTGGCGGCGCGCTTTGATGCGCTGGTGGCAAAGTACCCGCTGAAGCGCTCGGCGCTGGTGCCCATGCTTCTTTACGCGCAGGACGAAGTAGGCTATTTGTCGGATGCTGTGATTGCCGAAGTCGCGGCGCGCATCGGCATCAGCGAGTTGGATGTTCGCAATGTGGCCACTTACTACTCCATGCTGCGCTTCAAGCCTGCCGGCAAATATAACGTGCAGGTTTGCACCAATATCAGTTGCATGCTGCGCGGAGCCTACGACGTCTACGAGAGATTTCAGCAGGAGTTGGCAATCGGAAACAAGGGAGTTACACCGGATGGATTATTCTCCCTTGAAGAGGTCGAGTGCATCGGCGCCTGCTCGTGGGCGCCGGCGATTCAGGTCAACTACGAATATCACGATGAGTTAAATCCCGAACATGTGCCGGGAATTATTGCCGGTTATCGCGGGAAAGCCGGGGCCCCCAGCGACAGGTCTTCGTCGCCGGGGTGGAAGGGGGCCGCTCATGCCTAGGCTGGTCTCCCATCCCGACGAGGTGAAGATCGTCTCGCGGCGCTTCGGCAAGGGTGCGGCCAGGATCGACCGCTATCTCAAACTCGGCGGTTACGAGGCCGCGAAGAAATGCCTTGCGCAGGAGCCTGAGTGGATTATCGAAGAGTTGAAGGCCAGCAGCCTGCGCGGGCGCGGCGGAGCGGGCTTTCCGACCGGCATGAAGTGGTCCTTTGTGCCCAAACAATCCACCAAGCCAAAGTACGTGCTTGTCAACGGCGATGAGAGCGAGCCGGGAACCTGCAAGGATCATCTTATTTTTTTGCATGACCCTCACGCGGTGATCGAAGGCACGATCATCGCCGGCCTGGCCATCGGCGCCAAGCTGGGCTTCATCTATCTGCGCGGAGAGTATCGCTACTTACTTGAAATCATGGAAAAGGCCGTCGCCGACGCTTACAAGCACGGCTTTCTCGGCAAAAATATCTTCGGCAGTGAGACGGAGTTTCAAATCATCACGCAGTCCGGCGCGGGCGCTTATGAAGTGGGCGAAGAGTCGGCGCTAATGGAGTCGCTCGAGGGCAAGCGCGGAGTGCCGCGCATCAAGCCGCCGTTTCCCGCCGTCGTCGGCCTCTACGGCGGGCCGACCGTTATTAATAACGCCGAAACCATCGCCACTGTGCCGCACATCATTGCCATGGGCGGGGCGGCCTACGCCGCTGTGGGTTCGCCACGCAACGGAGGGACGCGCCTCTTCAGCTTGAGCGGCCACGTGGAGCGGCCCGGCGTCTACGAGTTGCCGATGGGCTATAACTTGAAGAAGATGATCTACGAAGTCGGCGGCGGAGTGCGCGGCGGGCGCGGATTGAAGGCCGTCATTCCCGGCGGTTCTTCTACGCCGGTGCTGCTGCCCGAAGAGATCGACATCGGAATGGACTTCGACCAGGTAGGCAAGGCCGGCTCGATGCTCGGCTCCGGCGGCGTGGTCGTAATCGACGATCAGACTTGTATAGTCGAGTTCGCGCTCAGAACTATCAGTTTTTATCAACACGAAAGCTGCGGCTGGTGCATCCCCTGTCGCGAAGGAACCGACTGGCTCAAGAAATCGCTGACGCGCTTTCATGGCGGCTTCGGCTCGGCTTCGGACATTGACAACATACAGTATCTCGCCGAGAATATGCTGGGCCGAACCTTTTGCCCGCTGGGCGACGCGGCGGCGATGCCGATCTTGGGATTCGTGAAGAAGTTCCGCAAGGAGTTTGAGGAGCATTTGGGCGGGAAGGCTTGCCCCTTCGCAAAGCATTTGGATTTATCTGTAGTGTAGGAGCACCGGGATCAACGAATGGCAGACGTAAACTTCATTGTCGATGGAAAGACGCTGACGGCCCCGGCGGGGACGCTCTTGATTGACGCTTGCCGCAAGGCGGGCATTGATATTCCGTCCTTCTGCTACTATCCCGGCCTTAGCTTGCAGGCCGCCTGCCGTATGTGCGTTGTGCGGCAGGAGAAGGTGCCCAAGCTGCAAACCGCCTGCACTACGACCGTCGCCGAGGGCCAGGTCTTTGTTACCGATTCGCCGGAGATTACGCAGGCGCGCAAGGCTACGATTGAGTTGCTACTCGGCAATCATCCGCTCGATTGCCCGGTCTGCGACAAGGGCGGCGAGTGCGAGCTGCAAAATCTGACCTTTCAATATGGCGCGGGCGAGAGCCTCTACGCCGAGGCAAAAAGCCATCGCGAAGAACAGCAGTGGTCACCGGCGGTTTACTTTGATCGCCCGCGTTGCATTCTTTGTTATCGCTGCATCCGCGTCTGCGGCGAGGGCATGGACGTCTGGGCGCTGGGCGTGCAGGGGCGCGGCGTTCATTCTTCGATTGCTCCCAACGGCGGCGATCATCTGGATTGCGAACAGTGCGGAATGTGCATCGACATCTGCCCGGTGGGCGCGCTGACCAGCGGCAGTTATCGCTATAAGACGCGGCCCTGGGAGATGAATCACGTCTCCACGATTTGCACACATTGCGGCGACGGCTGCAAGGTGACGCTGGGTGTGAGGCAAACCATCGACGGGACTGGGTCCGGTTCGGGGATTGTGCGCGCCAACAATCGCGACAAGAGCGGCATCAACGGCGACTTTCTCTGCGCCAAGGGACGCTTCGGCTTTGATTTTGTGGAGAGCGCGGAGAGGTTGACCAAGCCACTGATTCGCGATGCACAAGGCAAGCTCGTCGAAACCTCATGGGATGCTGCGCTGCGACTGGCCGCGAGCAAGCTGAAGGAAGTGCGTGATCACAAGAGCGGAGCAGCGATTGGAGTTATTGGCTCAAACCACACCACCAACGAAGAGAACTATCTCCTGCAGAAGTTTGCGCGCATCGTACTGCGCACAAATAATATTGACCACGAGCGCACTGCGGATTACGCGGCCTTTGCGCAAGCCCTGGCGGGACACATGGACAAGGCCGCAAGTTTGCGAGACACGGCCACTGCACCGGCGATTCTGCTCATCGGCGGCAATCCCACCGAAGAGCATCCGCTACTGGCATGGAATCTGCGCTCCAATGTGCGCTTGAATCGGGCGCGGCTCTATGTGGCCAACGAGAAAGCTATCAAGTTGGAGCGCCAAGCCGAGGCAATACTGAGGTTGCCGTCGAACGACTGTCCGGACCTTGCCGGCTATCTGGACGAGGGTAACTCCGGTTTTGCCAAAGCCGTGCTGGCAGAAGAATCGATTTTATTGGTTTTTGGCTCTGAATGCAGCGGTCAGCAAGTTGCGGAGTTAGTCTCCTGGGGCCTGAAGCGTGGCAATGTGCGCTTTGCCTGTCTCGGTGATTTTGTAAATTCGCGCGGCGCGGCCGACATGGGTCTCTTGCCCGGCCTGCTTCCGGGCTACGTTCCGGTAACGTCTCCAGGCGCATTCGCCGAATATATTGGCCTGCATGCGACTCCTGGCAAGACGCTGGCAGAGATGATGGAGTCAGCGGCGAAAAGCGAGTTAGACGCATTATTAGTGATCGGCGCCGACCCAATGGCAAAGGCGAGAGTGATGTCGGCCGCATTGAAGAATACTTTTGTCATTGTTGCCGACATATTTCTAACTCAAACAGCGGCGCAGGCAGATATAGTTTTTCCTGCCTCCAGCCTTTATGAGAAGAACGGCTCAGTAACGAACACCTATGGAGATGTGCAGTTAGTCAGGAAGGCCGCCGAACGGGCCGGAGTGAAACCGGAGTTTGAGATACTGGTGAGGCTCGCCGGGGCAATGGGCGCGGATGTAAAGGCATTGGTTCCATTCGGAGCGAGCGGTCCCTTTGATCCCCTGGCGATGTTAGATGAGATTGTGCGGCTGGTTTTTGGTTATGCGCTGGCCAGCGATCTGTCGAGCGGCAAGGATGTCCGAACTGAACTAGGTTTTGTGCCGGTCGGGGCGCTTGCCATGCGGGGCAAGTTTACGACTGCGCACAACGGACTATTTACCTCCGGAACGCTGGGCGAGCATAGCTCGGCTCTCAAGGAACTGAAAAAACATCAGTCGCGATTTGGCGGACTGAAGGTGTTATCAAACAACGAGGCTGAAGGCCAGTGACGATTTTGCAATTCATATTATGGAGCGTGCTCAAGGTGGCCGTGGTGACGGTGGTGATGCTGCTGGCCGTCGCCTACACCGTGCTGCTGGAGCGCAAACTCGTCGGCCGGATTCAGAACCGCTGGGGCCCCAGCCGCGTGGGTCCATTTGGCCTCTTGCAACCGCTGGTTGACGGCGCGAAGTCCTTCCTCAAGGAGGACATTATTCCCGCTGGCGTCTACCGTCCGCTCTATCTGATTGCGCCGATCATCGCATTGGGTTGCGCGCTGATTTCGATTGCTGTAGTTCCGTTCGGCGAGCCGGTTTCTATTGCCGGCAGCCCGCATCTCTTCCAGATTTCCGACGTGAATGTTGGCCTGTTGGTGATTCTGGGCGTTACATCAATTGGCGTCTATGGCATTGCGCTGGCCGGATGGTCGTCTAACAGCAAGTATTCGCTGCTGGGCGCGCTTCGCTCCTCTGCGCAGTTAGTGAGTTATGAGTTGGCGCTGGGACTCTCTCTGGTGGGCGTGGTAATGCGCTCCGGATCGCTCAATTTAAGAGTTATTGTGGAGCAACAGGCGACACAGGGAATGTTGACCTGGAATATCTTTGGCGGAATGCAGTTTGTGGCTTTTTTCATTTATTTGATAGCCGCATACGCGGAGACAAACCGCTCGCCTTTCGATTTGCCGGAAGCAGAGAGCGAGCTGACCGGCGGCTATCATACAGAGTACAGCTCGATGAAGTTCGCCATGTTTTTCATGGCCGAATACGCCAACATGATTACTGTAAGTTGCGTGGCCACGTTGCTGTTTTTTGGCGGCTGGACCAGCCCCTTTGGCGATTTGATTCCACCACCGCAGAGCTTGTTTGTCCACGCGCTGTTCCCTATCTTCTGGTTCGTGCTTAAGGTCTTCTGTTTTCTGTTTTTGTATGTGTGGGTGCGCGGAACGCTGCCGCGCTTCCGCTATGACCAACTGATGAACTTCGGCTGGCGCTGGCTTTTGCCGCTGGCCATGCTCAACATAGTCGCAACCAGTTTTTGGCTGGCTTTTCGTTGAGTTACATTCGGCGTTCGGAGTGAGTGATGCACCTGATTATGTTTTTTGTTTTTGCCGGCTTCTGCCTTGCGGGAGCGATTAACCTGCTCCTTCAGAGTCATCCTATCAACAGCGCACTCTCGCTGATTGTGGTGATGACTTCGCTGGCCGTTCTTTATCTCCTGCTGGGCGCGGAGTTCTTGGCGGCGGCGCAGGTGATAGTCTATGCCGGCGCTATCATGGTGCTCTTTACCTTCGTCGTGATGCTGCTTAACGCCGACCGCGAGGAACGCACAATGCGCAGCCGAGCGGCCAGCATGGTGGGCTTTCCCGCGGTCGTGGTGATTCTGGCCGTGATCGCCACGGTGATTCTGCAAACGCGTGGGCTGGGCGTAGCCCGTCTGAGCGAAGGAATTACCTCAACGACAGAGTTGAGCGCAGTACTCTTCACAAAGCTTCTGCTGCCCTTTGAGGTAACATCCGTGCTAATTCTCATCGCGATTCTGGGCGCGGTTGCGCTGGCCGGCCACGACGGCGACAAAAGTGAAGGAAGGAAGGGCGAGCAATGAGTTCATTTCTGTCGCAGGAAGTCCCGCTTTCCTGGTATCTTATCCTGAGCGCAATCTTGTTTTCGCTCGGAGTGGTGGGCTTTCTTGTCAAACGCAATCTGATTACTATCTTCATGTCAATTGAATTGATGCTCAATGGCGTGAATTTATCGTTTGTCACCTTTGCTCATCAGTGGCACGCGGTGAAGGGGCAAATCTTCGTCTTTTTTGTGATGATGGTTGCCGCGGCAGAGGCTGCCGTAGGTCTGGCCATTATCATTGCCGTGTTCCGCGCGCGCGGAACTTTGGCTGTCGACCGCATCGACCGGATGAAATTATGACTATCATGCCTCTTTGGCTTATTCCGCTGTTCCCTTTCGCCGGATTCCTTATCAATGGAATTCTGGGACGTCGTATGCCCAAGTGGCGAGTGACCGCGGTCGCGCTTCTGGCTCCATTGGCTGCGTTTGGCGTGGTATTGATTGCAGCAACAACGGTCTATCTCCCGTTCGGTGCGGCAAAATTCGCCCCTAGCAATCCACCGAACTACGGCTGGTCCAGCGCACTTCTTCCATATGTGGAAGGTTTTGGTAGCTGGATCAACATTCCGGCGCTGCACATCGACTTCAGCTTTGTCCTCGATCATCTTTCTCTGGTTATGCTGTTGATCGTCACCGGCGTCGGTTTTTTGATTCATGTATACTCCGTTGGCTATATGAACGACGACGAAGGCTATGCGCGGTATTTTTCGTACCTTAATTTATTTTTATTTTTTATGACCGTCCTAGTGCTGGCCGGCAATGCTCTGGTGATGTTTGTCGGCTGGGAGGGCGTTGGGCTAGCGTCATACCTTTTGATAGGCTTTTACTTTCAGAAGAAGTCGGCGGCGGAGGCGGGCAAGAAGGCTTTTATTGTTAACCGCATCGGAGACTTCGGATTCCTTATTGCATTGTTTCTTCTCGTCGCCAACTTTGGCACACTTACATTTACTGAGATAGCCGCCAAGTTAGGACAGGATCCCGGCTGGAACGGCGGCGTAGTTACGGTCATCGCGCTTTGCCTGATGCTGGGCGCGGCAGGCAAAAGCGCGCAGTTGCCGCTGTACATCTGGCTACCCGACGCGATGGAAGGCCCTACGCCGGTTTCGGCATTGATTCACGCGGCAACCATGGTGACGGCTGGGGTGTATATGGTCGCACGTACTCATGTCTTGTTTGACCACTCGCCTTTTGCGCTTGGCGTCGTTGCGGTGATCGGCGCGTCCACGGCGATCTTTGCGGCGACGATTGCCGTGGCGCAGAACGACATCAAACGCGTGCTGGCCTACTCGACTATTTCGCAGCTGGGTTATATGTTTCTAGGTTGCGGCGTGGCAGCTTACTCGGCGGCAATCTTTCATCTGGTCACTCATGCCTTCTTCAAGGCACTGCTCTTTTTGGCGGCCGGCGCGGTGATTCACTCGCTGGGAGGCGAGCAGGATCTGCGCAAGATGGGCGGCCTTTGGAAGAAGCTGCCAGTTACATTTGCTGTAACTACCGTGGGCGTTTTTGCTATCTCAGGATTTTGGCCCTTCGCCGGTTTCTATTCCAAGGACGCAATCCTCTATGCGGCATTTTTGCAGGGAACAAGCGGTAAGTTACTCTGGTTTGTGGGCGTTTTTACGGCGCTGCTTACTTCCTTTTATATGTTCCGTCTCTGGTACTTAGCCTTTCTGGGAGAACCCCGCGGCCCACAGGGCCATTTGCACGAGAGTCCATGGTCGATGCGCGGGCCGCTGGTGATTTTGGCGCTGCTTTCGATTTGCGGCGGCTGGATTGGCATTGAACGCTCAGCTGGCTGGATCAACATGGAACGCTTTAGCGGCTTTCTGGCTCCGGTTCTGGGCGCAACAGCAGCGGAGGGAAGCTGGCGCCTCGCTGTTCCCTTTACCTCGCACTTGCTTTCGTTGGAGACTGTCCTGAGCATTGTGGCTGTATTGATGGCGCTTGAAGGCTGGATGATCGCCGATAAGTATTACCGGCGCAAGCTTACGCGTCCCGCACTGTTAGCAGCGGCTTATCCGGGCAGTTACAAGCTTCTAGCCAGCAAATATTTTGTCGATGAGTTCTACGGAACCGTGGTGGTCAAACCGCTGCTTCGCTTCTCGAAGTACTTTTTGGAGTGGGTCGTGGAGATCGGTATTCTGGGCGGCGCTGCATGGCTGCTGGGCGGCGTAGCCAACTTTGCGGGAGCGATTCTGCAACGCTGGCAATCGGGCAATCTGCGCTCTTATGCGGCGTGGCTGGCCGCGGGCGCGGCGGTTGTGTTGGTTTTCCTGCTTGTTCCGTGGGCATCGGCGCTGGCCGGCCTGCCGGCAATTCACCTCGGCGTGGCGGGGCATTGAGTTCTGGTTGACACGCTGTCAGTTATGGGCAGCGTTGTTTGGCAATAACATCCACAATGGCGTCAATTAGTCCTGCAATGTCAGAAGGCTCGGCCTCGGCTGCGGGCGGCCAGCCTAACTCGCGCAGTGTCTGACTCGTAATCGGTCCGATGGAAATCGCCGGAACTTCCGCAAATGGCCACGCAAGGCCCGCCACGCGCGCCGCCTCTGCCAGGTGAGTCACGCTCGACGAGCTAGTAAAAGTGGCTGCGTCGAGGCCGCCGTCGAGAGCGCGGCGCAGCAGCTCCGGCGCGGCTTCCGGCAGTTGATTGCGGTAAGCCTCAACCACATCGACAACCGCACCAACTGCGCGCAGGGCATCGGGAATCAGGTCGCGGGCAACGGCGGCGCGGGGCAGCAGCACTCGTTTTCCGGCCAATTGATCGCGCAACGATTCCAGCAAACTCTCGGCCACATACTCATCCGGCACCACTGTTACGTGAAAGCCGGAGCGTCGAGCCACTTCGGCCGTCGCTCGGCCGATGGCAGCCACCTGCAACTGCTCCGTGTCTGCCGGATTGACGCCGACGCTCGCCGCTCGCTCATTGAGCGCATGAATCGCATTCGCGCTGGTGAGAATGAGCCAGTCGTACCGAGCAAGATTTCGCAGCGCCTCATCGAGTGGCTCGAATGATGCGGGCGCAACAATCTCCAGCACGGGCACTTCAACCGGCACGGCACCCAGCGTGCGCAGTCCCTCGCTGAGCTTGCCAGCCTGATGCTGAGCACGCGTGACCAACACTCGGCGGCCAGCCAACGGTTGCGCGTTCACCGCAAGCCCTCCGCAGCCGCCAGCAACGGCGCTGCTCCGGCATCGATCAGCTTTTGCGCAATCGATTGGCCGAGCGCGATGGGATCGACTTCCGCTTCAAGCGCGCGATGATAGACGCGCACAGCCTGTCCGCTCTCTGGCGCGGCGACGACGGCAAAGACATCGCACTCCCACCCATTTCGCAAACCGGGGTCCCCGGCGCACGAACTTCGAGCACTGGGGTGGATAGAGCGCAAAATGGATGGGGCACCCAGATCATATTGTTGATGGGCAGGATCAATAGGCGCATCCTCAAGCGCCAAGCGGCAATGAATCCCGATGGGCACCTGGCATCCTCCGCCGAGAGCCGCCAGCGTCGCCCGCTCAACGGTGACGGCGAAACGCGTGGCCGCATCATCAAGGAAGGCAACCGCCGCGATGGTCGCCGCATCGTCCTTGCGTGTTTCGATGCCCAGCGCTCCCTGGCCAGCCGCCGGGCAAAACTCGGCCGGCTCCAGCCGCTCGCGCACCCATTCGGTCTTTTCCAGGCGGTCGAGGCCCGCCGCGGCCAGCAGAATCGCATCCACCTGGCCCTCGGCCAGCTTGCGCAGCCTAGTGTCCACATTGCCGCGAAACTCTACCGGAACAATGTCAGGCCGCAGCGCCTTCAACTGTGCGCGCCGGCGCTGGCTGCTGGTGCCCACACGCGCGCCCTGAGGCAACGCTCCAAGATTCGCATAGTTCACCGAAACGAAGACATCGCGCGGGTCCACGCGCGGGGGCGTCGCGGCCAGAGTAAACGGCTCCGGCAGTTCCGTGGGTAAGTCTTTGAGCGAGTGCACGGCCAGGTCCACGCGCCCCGCAGCCAGCGCCTCCTCAATCTCTTTGGTGAACATTCCCTTTGATCCGACCTGATCGAAGGCCACCTCTTGCAGCCGGTCGCCGGTCGTCTTGATGATCTCGATCACGACCGTATGGCCCTCGGCGCAGAGCAGCGCGGCGATGTGGCGGGCCTGCCAAAGCGCGAGTTGCGAGCCGCGGCTTCCGATGCGCAGATTCATTTTTTCTCGACTCCGCCGGTGATCTCGCTCAATGTGAATCCTTCCGCGCATGAGAAGCGCTTTGGATGGCGCCACCGCTGGCCAAGTCATCGTCACCCTCAGCGTTCTGATTCGCTTCGTCCGCGGGCAGCGACCATACCTCGCAGAGCGCGACCAATCGCGCAGCATCGCGCTCACGGGCGGCCTGCTTGAGCGCCTGCATCGGGGGGTGAAGGAATTTGTTGACCAACCCCTGGGTCAGCGCCTCAACCGCCGCAAGCTGCTCGGCGGTGAGCGAACCCAGCCTGGCGTGCGCGCGCTTCAGCTCCGCCTGACGAATCTCCTCGGCCTGCTGCTGCAGTGCCACAATCGCGGGAGCCGCGTTGACGGTGAGCAGCCGCTGATGGAAGCGCTCGACTTCGACGGCAATCAGCGCCTCGGCGTTTGTGGCCGAGTGGCTGCGCTCATTCAGGTGGGCCGCGGCCACGGCTTGCAGATCGTCGATATCGTAAACAAAAATCCCCTCCAGCTCGCCCATCGCCGGGTCCACGTCGCGCGGCACGGCAATGTCGATGAAGAACATCGGCCGGTTGCGGCGGCGATGGAGGAAGGCCTGGCCATGTTCGCGGCTGAAGATGGGGTGCGGCGCGCCGGTGGAGCTGATGACGATGTCGGCCTGGCTTGCCGCCTCGTAAATTTGCTCGAAGGGAATCACATAGCCCTGAAAGCCTTCCGCCATCTGCCGCGCGCGCTCCTCAGTGCGGTTGGTCACCAGGATCGTTCCCGCGCCCTGCTGCACCAGATGACGCGCGGCCAGTTCGCTCATCTTGCCCGCGCCGACCAGAAAAACCGTGCGGCCTTCCAGCGATCCAAAGATTTTGCGCGCCAGTTCCACGGCCACCGAGGCGATGGAAACCGAGTTTGAGCCAATTTCGGTTTCAGAACGAACTTTTTTGGCGGCGGCAAAGGAGCCTTGCAATAGGTGTTCAAGCTGGCCGCCCACTGTGCCCGCGGCGCGCGCCACACTGAAGGCCTCCTTTACCTGGCCGAGAATCTGCGGCTCGCCCACCACCATGGAATCCAGGCTGGCGGCTACGCGAAACAGATGGCGCACGGCCTCCTGGTCGCGATATTCGTATAGGTGCGGAGCCAGCACCGCGGGGTCCAGGTGGAAGTGGCGATGGAGAAAGCTGGCCAGCCCATTCGTCTGCGATTCCACGACGGAGAGAATCTCCACGCGGTTGCAGGTGGAGACGATCATGCACTCGGCGACGCCCGGCTCGGCGGCAAGAGCGCGCAAAGCCTCCGGCAGAGCCTCGCGCGCAATGGCGATGCGCTCGCGCAGCGCGATGGGCGCGGTCTTGTGGTTGACGCCAATCAGCACGATGCTCATTGCGGACCGTACCTGTGCACATGACTGAAGATGTTGGCGGCCAGCACAGCCAGCATCACGAGGAATACAGCGCCGGAGAGATAAGCGGCCTTGCGCCCGCGCAATCCCGCCGCGCGGCGGATAAACAACAGCGCAACGTAAACAAGCCACAGGGCAAAGGAGGCGATTACCTTGGGATCAAAGAAGTAGGCCGGTCCCACAGCCTCCTGCGCCAGTACCGATCCGATCACCAGGCCAACCGTCATGCAGGGAAATCCGAATTCCAGGCTGGCGCGAGCGATGCGTTCCAGCGTATCCAGCGGCGGCAGCCAATCCAGCGGCAGCCACCAGGAGTCTTCTCCCGGCATTTGCTTGCTCTTGAGGCGGCGCTCCTGGACAAGGTAGAGCACCGAGGCCAGCAAGCTGAAGCCAAGCGCAACATAGGCTGCTAGCAGCGCGGCAATGTGGGCCACCAGCCAGCCGATGCGGACGCCCGCCGAGGGAAAAGCGAAGCGCTCAGGCCCCAGCGCGGGCACGAAGACCGCGAAAAAAGTCATCGGCAAAACGAAGATGCCCAGCGCAATTGCGTCGTAAAGCCACCAGATGAGAAGAAAGAGTCCCGCGATGGCAAAGCCCAGCAGCGACTCCACTTCGCGCACGTCCACAGGCATCCATCGATGGGCCTGGGCGAGCATTTCGACGCAAGAGACAAAGTGGAAGAAGAGGCCCAGGCCAGTCAGATGAATACAGCTCTTGCGCCAGCGCGTCAGCCCGTAGAGCACCGCTGGAAAGACGGCAATCGAGGCCGCTGCATAGAGGGTTGCCGCAACTCGCAGCCAAAGAAGCTCCATTTCGATTCTCACCTTACTGGACCAAGGAACAGTATACTGTGACGCAAATCACCATGCGAGCACTTCCAGCGCGTTGTCCGAGCCATCCCATTCCCGTCGCGCTCTATCTCGCTTCGGAATCGCTCGCGAAAAGGTCAGGCTGTTCAACCGCCGCGACCGCGCGCCTGTGCCCTGTGGCGCCAATCAGGCTCACTACTTCGAGAGTTTGGATCGCCTGCCGCGGCAGATAAATTCTCTGCGTATTCGAGCGGGTGTCGGGCGGGGTCAGCAGCACACCCGCACCCTCGATCAGTGATCGGTCGTTGGCCGCCAGACCCTCCAATTCATCTCCGTCGGTCAGGGTCAGGCGCAGCCAGAGGCCGGGAGTTCGCGGCCGGGTGGCAAAGCGCTTGTGGAGGAGCCGCTCCGGATTCGCCGTCTCGCCCGCAGGAAAGTCGCGTACGCTGCAAACCCATTTCACCTGTTCCCAGCCGATGCGCAGCACCTTGCCGCCAAGCTCCAGGATCTCCAACTCCGCCGCGTTCTGACCAAAATTCGGGTCAGCAAAACCGGCGCACCAGTCGCGGGAGAACTTGCGCACGATCACCGGTTTGCGAACAGAGGCCATCGCTCTGCATTGTCGCACGAATCGGGAGTGAATCGGAAACCGCAGTCCAGGGCCATCGCCAATCCGGCGGAAATGACCTCATCCGGAGGGGGCTGCCACCGCTGTGACAGGCCGCGACACCAACTCGGAACGCGCCCGCTCCGCCGGCCACACATAAACCGCCAGCCGCCGCGTATAGTGCAGCACAGGCTTCTGATTCGGCAGTTGCAAGCCCAGAACCTCCGCCAGGTTGTTCTGCTCGATCTCCGCCTCGGCCTCTTCCAGCGACCAGGAGACGTGGTGCAGATTTACCCGGACCAGTTCTCCGGCCCGATTGGTCGAAAACAGGCAATAGCGTTCCATCAAAAAGTACTCAAGCGAACCCAGGCGGCTCTCCGCCAGCCGCAGCGACGGACCCAATCCGCGGTAGCACGCCTTGAAGATCACCGGCTGATCGGCAAATCGTCTCCGGCTGGAGAACGAAAGCTCCCGCTCCGATCGCTGCTCCATGTGCATGTCGGCCCAGTGGTACGGCAGATGAAAGAAGGTTCGTCCCGCAGCCACCGCCAGCAGATTACTGGCATCCAGCGACAGGCAAAAGACCCCCTGCGCTCTGGTTCGCTCTTCGCGGACGTAGGTACGCAAACTCAGATCAGGAAAGTTGCGCGCCCCGGGTATCGGCGGGAATCCGTGCACCTTGATGCGGTCCATCCAAAACGGCATGACCCCGAGCCACGCCGATCCCTGGAAGATGTCCACTTCCAGCCCCTCTGGCAGCAGCGGCGCAATCGACGAGGCTGGAACCGGCCAATGCGCAAAGAGCAGATCGTTCCAGCGCTGCCGCATCAGCCAGCGGCCCGATGGCAGCGGCCGAGGCTTGTGCGACAAGCGTACCTGATACTCCAGCATGATCAATTACTCCTATCCTGCGCGGTCGCTTTCGTTGCCTCGTCGATTGGATGCCTTGAGCCGAAAGGGGGATGCACACCCTGATCCGCCCCCATGACGTATTCTGTTCGCGGGACCTTATCCATGTCCAGTGAAAGTTTTCATCCGCCCGCCGCACGCAACCAGACCGAAGTCTTCGCCGTCCAGGGCGCCGACCCTGAGGTGCTGGCCTATGCCATGGCCAAATACTCCCGCTCGGCTCTCTCCATGCGCGAGTCGCTCACCGAGATCAGCCGGCAGCGAGCCGAGCAGTTTCTCAACACTTTTTATTTTCAATACGGTCACCGTTCCATCGCCGACCTGGCCCATATCGCCCTGGCCATCGAGCGGCTCAGCCTGATGGCGGCCATCTTCCTGGTGGACGAGCAGCGCTGGGACGGCCAGGAGCGGTCTACACGATACCAGAACTTTCTCAAATCAGGCTGGTATCTCCCGGATTTTGGGACGGATTCCGCATCGGCCCAGCTTTATTCGAAGACCATTGAAAAGCTCTTTGCCGCCTACCAGAACACCACGGCGGCGGTTCTGGAGAGCCTGCGCAGGCGGGTTCCCTGCCCCGAATCTCTCCGGCCCGAAGCCTACCAGCGCACCCTCAAGGCTCGCGCCTTCGACGTGGCGCGCTACCTGCTTCCGCTGGCCACCAACACATCGCTGGGCCAGATTGTGAACGCCCGCACTCTCGAATCCCAGGTCTCGCGGCTGCTCTCACATCCAGCAGCCGAGCTCCGGGATCTGGGAGTCAAGCTGCGCGAGGCCGCCACCGGCCTCGCCTGGGATGTCAACGGTCAGGCCGGGGAGGCCCTGGTAGCAAAAATCTCCGCGGCCGATCCGACTCTTGGCAGTGAAGCCGCCAACCTTCTCACCCGCGAACTGCGCTCCGCTCCCACACTGGTCAAATATGCCCAGCCCAATCCGTATGAGATTGAGACCAGTGCCGAATTAGCCCAGGCCGCCGCAGAGATTCTTGCGAGTCTGCCTGACGCGGGTTTGCCCCATGCAGTGGTAGACCTCGTGGAACGCACCGAATCTCTCGAAGTTGAGCTGGCCGCTACTCTTCTATACTCGGCCGCGCACCACTCCTATCGCCAGATTCGCGACCTGGTGGCCGGGCTTTCAGCCTCTCGCGTTGCGGAGATCATCGAGACCGGATTGCGTCACCGTGGCAAGCACGATGAGGCGCTGCGCCAATTCCACGCCGGCGCGGCCCTGCGCTTCGACATTCTCATGGACATCGGCGGCTTCCGCGACATGCACCGCCATCGCCGCTGCACGCAGATCATCCAGCCCTTTACGACGCTGCACGGCTATGAGACGCCGACCTCCGGCGACCTCGGCCCAGAGGTGAATATCCTCGCCGAAGCCGGAGTCCTGGCCGAGTATCAATCGGCTATCGAACAGGCCCACGCCGCCAGCGCCCGCATCCATGCCAGCTCTGCGCCCGAGGCCGCGCAATCGGCTCTTTATCTGCTGCCGCTGGCCACGCGCGTCCGCTCGCTCTTCAAGATGGACTTCGCCGAAGCCCAATACATCATCGAACTGCGCACCGGGCCCGCCGGCCACTTCAGCTACCGCCGCGTCGCCTGGGAGATGTTTCTGGCACTCCAGCGCCAGCATCCGGTTCTGGCGCAACACATCCGAGCCACCGACTTCACCAAGCCCATCGACCTGCTTCAGCGGTAAGGGATTGACAGCGAGGCGCGCTCAGGCCCGGCCGGCGATCGCCGCCTGGCCCAGCGCCATGAGCGCATCGGTCACCCGGCCGGCGGCATGGCGAACGAAGCTGTCTTCGCTAGCGAAGTTTCCCGGAATGCAGTGCACGCCCAGCGCCTCAATGCGATCAATGTCGGCCTCGATGGGTGATGCGCCCTGAGCCGCGTAGCGAGCCAGGGTCTCCGGCGTAAAAGGCTCGGTGTTGACCAGCGCGTAGTCGAAGATGGAAGCGCGGGTGTGCTCGTAGATGCGCTCAATGTGCTGCGAGGCGGTCAATCCCAGGCTCTCGTTGGCCTGGGTCATCAGGTTGCAGATGTAGACGCGCACACCATGCGCCGAAGCCAGCGCCGAGGGAATGCCCTGCACTAGAAGGTTGCAGATGAGCGAGGTGTAGAGCGAGCCCGGTCCCACGGTAATCAAATCGGCACGCTCAATGGCCTCGAGCGCCTCGGGCAGCGGAGCGGCATCCACTGGGTCGAGGGTCAGCTCGACGATGTGCTTGCGGCTGGCGGTGATCATGGTTTCGCCGCGCACCAGCGAGCCGTCTTCCATGCGCGCCACCAGCGTGGCGTTGGCGGTGGTCACCGGGTAGATGCGCCCTCGCGTGGCCAGGATTTTTGAAGCAAGCTGGATCGCGCGAGCGAAGTCACCGGTAATCTCAGTGAGAGCGGCGACAAAGATGTTGCCGAAGTTGTGCCCTTTCAAGGAGTCGCCCTTGCGAAAGCGATAGGCGAAGAGTTGCGCCAGCAGGTCTTCCTCCTCACTGAGTGCCACCATGCAGTTGCGCAGGTCGCCCGGAGGCAGCATATTGAAGTCTTTGCGCAGGCGGCCGGAGGAACCGCCATCGTCGGTGACGGTGACCACGGCAGCCAGGTCGGCGATGAGGCCGGAGTCATTGGCGGATGGGCCGCCAGTGACGATGACATAGCGGCGCAGACCACGCAGCAGCGTCGAGAGACCGGTTCCACCCCCGATGGCCGCCACGCGCATTGGCCGGTGCAGAACAGCTCCCGCATCCGGCTGCGGATCTGGCAGAGGCATCGGGCTAGCTTTCGAGTTGTGCGGGAAAGTCACGTAGACCCTAGGGCACCTCGGGATACAACAACTCGGTGAACCGAGGATCATCCGTCATGCTCTGAAAGTCGTTGTCAGCACGTGCCTGGAGCCGGTTTCTGGAGTTGAGCTCAATGGCCCGGGCCAGATTCCTGAGGCATTCCTGGGTGCGCCCGGTCATGGCATCCAACAACGCCAGCCCGTAAAAGGCGTAATCGGCCGTGGGATGGGAGGTCAGGATGCTGTTGAACTGCTCGCGCGCCTCCTCGTAGTAGCCGGTATTCAACTGCGAGACGGCGTAGTCGTAGTGCTCTTCCGGAGTAGGGAAGGTCAGGCTGTGCTTTTCCAATTGCCGCTGGCAGGTGCTGATGTACATCTTGCAGCGCTCTTTCAGCTCGGCGGGCGCCGAGGGCAACAGCTTCTCAAAAGCAGCCAGCGCCTTTTCGAATTTGCCCTGCTGGAGTAGTTGCACGGCGGCCTGGTAGTGCTGGAAGACTGGCCCCGTGGCCGGAGCTGTGATGCCACCGGGTTTGCCGGACGTTGCAGTTTCTTTTTTTCTGTCGCGCGCCACTGATCGAGCCTCTTGCAAGATGGTATTGCTTTGAGCCCGCACTCCATTCAGCGTAAAAGCCGGATTACTGCCGGCCCCTAAAAGCGCCTTGGGGAGTTGCGCTGCTCAGGCACTCTTTATACGCATTGTGCCGCCTCACGTCAAGCCGTCCCGCCAAGCACACCTCATTTGGCATGAACTGCATCGCGGTAAATGGCCGGATTGAGCAATGGATCGTTGTACATTTTCAGTTGGCGATAGAGCTTGAAACGGCGCGTGCCGGCAAGCGTTTCACGCCAAAGGGCGTCGAGGCAAGCAGCCAGATCGCTGCGCTGCTCTTCCAGGATCGCCAGCCGCTCAAGGTTGCGCTGGGCGTGGCCGGCGGGTGCTCCGGCGCGCTCGGCCTCCTCGCGGGTGTGATAGATCTTGAGCGAGAGAATCGAGAGCCGGTCGATCATCATTCCCGGAGTCTCGGAGTGCAAGGGAGCAGCGGGGTTGGGCAGCCCACGCGTCTTCAACCATGCCAGCAAGGCGCGGTCCAACTGCTCGGCCAGGTCGTTGCGCCGCTGGTTGGTGCGGTCCACGCGGCGCTTGATTTCGGCCAACTCGGACTCGGTCGCTCCCACGGCGCGGGCTTCGTCCTCAATGTGCCACAGCACGAAGTTGGTCTGATGCTGGTGGCGGACCTGCCCCAGCCAATCCGAGAGCTCCTCCGCAGCCTCTGCCGGCGGCTGGTGCCAGGCACGCACCTCGCGGTCGTGAAGGCTGACAATCTGCTCTGCCGATAGCATGGTGGATCATCCTTGCCGTGGGCCGAAGGCAAGCGGCGGATTCAGCTCACGGCTCTATGGTAGACCGATCGTGACTTGCGGTCCATAGCCAGATTTCTATGAATCGGAAGATTTTAATCGGGGCCTTTTCTGCCGGGAACGGCATTTTTCCTTTCCGACCCGTTCCTGGCGGGAGCGGGGGCCATTCAACGCTTGAATGCAGCCTTGTAAATATGTGGTTTTAACCACGGGTTTTTTGTTTATGCTGCTGAAATGCGGATTGCTCCGCAAGAAACCCGGAAGTGTCTGCTTGCCGCCAGGGGAGATTTCATCAGCGGCTAGCAGAGGAGACGAACAGGAGAATAGATGAATGGGCCCATGGTTATCCCGCGCAGTTGGAAAGATGCCGATGCCGTGGCTGCTACACGGGATTTTTTTGAGCAGAGGCCGCCGCGGCGCGCAGCTATTCACGAGTTGATGAAGGCGCTGCTCGCACCCGATCCCTTCAGCCGCCGCTGCGCCGCAGACCTGGCCCGGCGCGTGAGCGCGCGCGAGCCAGGGATTTTGCGCGCCTATGCCGGCGTTCTGACAGACCTGGCCGGCGAATTGCCGCTGGCCGAGTGGCAGGCGCGCGGATATGTGACACTGGCGGCAGCATGGAATGCGACGACGCGCGGCGAGCGGATGCAATTGGCAATACTGGTGCGCGCCATGATCGACGATGAGCGCAACGCCCTGCGCGCGATTGCGCTGGAGGCCCTGGGCATTCTGGCGATGGAAGAGCCGGAGCTGCGCGAGGAGGCGATTCCGCTGCTCGAGCTCGCGCGCCGCAACGGCACTTGCGCGATGCGCCTCCGCGCCCGGCGGACGCTGCTTGCGCTGATGAAGGCGGAGCTACGCGCTGCAACCCGGCACGCGCGATAAAATTATCTTCGGGAGAATCATGGAAAAGAAGTGGCAATACACGCACCGGCGCTGGAATCCGCTGCGGCAAGCCTGGGTAATGGTTTCGCCGCATCGCACACAGCGCCCCTGGCAGGGCGAAGTTGCTCAAAAAGCCGCGCCCTCGGCCGTGACGTACGATCCGCAGTGTTACCTCTGCCCCGGCAATCAGCGCGCGGGCGGGGCGGCGAATCCGGCCTACGAGGGGATCTTCACGTTTGTGAACGACTACGCCGCGCTGCTTCCGCAATCGTCCGCGGCAAGCGAAGCTCCGGCCTCGCCGCTGCTGGTGGCCGAGCCGGCGCGCGGCCTCTGCAAGGTGCTCTGCTTCCATCCCGACCACTCGCTGACCCTGGCCCGCATGACCCAGCCGGAGATACGCCGCGTGGTGGACGCGTGGACGCGCGAGTACCAGGAACTGGCCGGCCTGGGCTGGATCAAGTACGTGCAGATCTTCGAGAATCGCGGGGCGATGATGGGCGCCAGCAACCCGCACCCGCATTGCCAGATCTGGTCCACGGACTTTGTTCCCGACGAGCCTGCCGCCGAAAGCGCGGCGCAGCGCGAGCACCTGGCCCGCACCGGTCATTGCCTGCTGTGCGACTATGTGGCCGCCGAAGAGTCGGCGCGGGAACGCATCGTCTTTGAGAATGAGCACTTCATGGCGCTGGTTCCGTGGTGGGCGACGTGGCCCTTCGAGGTGCTGCTGGTCAGCCGCCGCCATTTGGGCGCAATGCCGGAACTCAGTGGAAACGAGCGCGATGGCCTGGCCGACGCCCTGAAGCGGCTGACCACGCGCTACGACAATCTCTTTGAAACCAGCTTCCCCTACACGATGGGCTTTCATCAGTCGCCGGTGGGGGGCGGGGCACATCCTGAATGGCACTTCCATGCCCACTTCTATCCGCCGCTGCTGCGTTCGGCCACGGTGCGCAAGTTCATGGTGGGCTTTGAGATGCTGGGGATGCCGCAGCGCGACATTACACCGGAAGATGCAGCTCAACGGCTCAGCGCCTGCTCGGAAGAGCACTTTTGGCCGCGCAGCTAGCGGATTGCATGGCCCAAGTAGAGCCATGACGCCTCGCAATTCCGCCGCGTTTGCCCTTGCGGAGGCATGGCGCGAATTGCGCGGAAGGCGTGGGTATGCTAACCTTGGTTTTTGTGCCGTTGTACGTGCAGGGTGATGGTGTGCCTGTACGGATTTTTTTGGTCTCCGGGCGGTTTCCGGGTGGAATGGGCTGGCGTAGCTCAGCTGGTAGAGCATCTGATTTGTAATCAGAGGGTCGGGGGTTCAAATCCCTTCGCCAGCTCCACAAATCGGGATCGATTTTCGGGGCTGAATTAGTATAAGATTGGCCGGGATAGAGTTTTTTGGTCCCGGTCCTGTCCTCTGTGATGATTCCACTGAGAAGCATGCTCCGATGAGCCGGAGATTATCCGGGCGGGGGCTGATGCGCTGAAGTGGGTTGATCCGAGGGTCAGGCGAGTTGGGTAGGTCTTGGCAAGCTGTTTTGCTTGTTGAGGTAAACGGGCACAGGTGGCCGAGCGGTTAATGGCAGCAGACTGTAAATCTGCCGCTCCTTGGAGCTACGGAGGTTCGAATCCTCCCCTGTGCACCATGATTTGCGGGGCCGTATTCAGGGCGGGAATGTGCGCGGAGTCGCAGCCGAAATGGACATAAATCGGAGCGGACAGAAGCGCATGATTGCCAACCTGAAGAGTTCCGGACCGGATTTGGGCGGTAAGTTTTGGATGGCCATGGCGCTGTATGCGATTCTGGCGGCGCTGGCTTGGTTTACTCTAGGTGAGGGCACGGTTTTTGTAGGCGGCAGGCCAGTGGAGTTGCGGTTGCTTCCGCTCGTCATCCTCGGAGGATTGGCTTTGCGCACGGTTTTGGCCCGTCAAGCGGATAAGATTCGCCGCGGCGGGGACGGGGATGGCGGTTCGACGCCCCAGTGATTTGCAAGAGGGCTGATGTAGCTCAGTTGGTAGAGCACTCCCTTGGTAAGGGAGAGGTCACCAGTTCAATCCTGGTCATCAGCTCCAGAGATACGAGGGAACAGGGAACAGGGAACAGGGAACAGTAAACCATTTGGCGCGAAGAGCAAAACGACTTCGGGCGGCATGAACAATCTGATCCCCGACCACTGTTCACTGTCCACTGTTTTCAGGCGGGAGTAACTCAGTGGTAGAGTCACAGCCTTCCAAGCTGTTGGTCGCGGGTTCGAGTCCCGTCTCCCGCTCCAAAGTTGCACCGATGCGGAAGATCTGATCGGATCGAGGATGGAAGATGAAGTTTGAGCAGGCAGCGATCGCGGTCCAGGATGAGCAAGGATTCGCGCAGCTTCATGCGTGCATCGATGCGGCCTTCGACGCGCGGAATGTGGAAGGTTTTCTGAGCCGCGTGGGCCGCTCGAAGCTGCGCATTCGCGATTTCGAGGGTGCTTTGCAGCGCGGCCTGCTAGGCAAGGATGCCGCGGAGATATACCAGGCGCTTCCGGTTTCGGACCAAGCCCTGACCCGCGAGCGCTACTTGCAGCAGGTGGAAGCGGTACCGCCGGAGCTTCGGCAGCAGTATTTGAAGGTGTACGCCTACTATTGAGGCGCGTAATCTCAGCTTTAACGCTTTCCTCATTGGGGAGCACAATAGGAAATGAGTCTAACGGAAGGGACTGAAAAACCATGGGCAAGGAAAAGTTTGATCGCAGCAAGCCGCATGTGAACGTGGGCACGATTGGCCACATTGATCACGGCAAGACGACCCTGACGGCGGCCATCACCAAGGTGCTGCAGAAGCACA